>ENA-UOOI01000574-UOOI01000574.1-fermentation-metagenome-genome-assembly--contig:-NODE-574-length-46222-cov-25.817770_pt1 | contig 46222 bp, 41 predicted proteins | sample MGYA00245779_ERZ724027 | MGnify/ENA primary metagenome ERZ724027 (study PRJEB28704, sample SAMN03018318) | fermentation metagenome | biome: anthropogenic terrestrial biome; feature: soil; material...
TGTCTCCACCACTCCGCGGCAGCAGTCCGTATCCCTGTAGGAGCCTCACCTACCAGATATCGAATCCATACTATATTATAGGCAATGCACTGTTTTTGTCAATCCTTTTTTGTTTAGCTGCAGCTGTCGAAAAGGCAGAAAAGCAGAAACGGGCAGATGCCGTTTTCGGCTCTGTCCGTTTCTGCAGATTAAAGTCAGGGTATGTATGTTTGCAATCAGGCACCCCGTCTGTTTTTACAGCTGGGCTGCGGTGATAATTGCCATTTTGTAAACTTCCTCAGCATTGCAGCCGCGGGAGAGGTCGTTGATTGGTGCGTTCAGGCCGCCGAGGATTGGGCCCATTGCTTCAAAACCGCCAAGACGCTGAACCATCTTATAGGCAATATTGCCGGCGTCGATGTCCGGGAAGATATAAACGTTTGCTTTGCCGGAAATTTTGGAACCGGGAGCCTTCAGGGAAGCAACTTCCGGAACAACAGCGGCGTCGAACTGCAGCTCGCCGTCAGCCGGGAAGTCGGGGTTGGTAGCCAGCAGCTTTTCGGTAGCAGTGCGCATTTTGTCAACGCTTTCGCCCTTGCCGGAACCCTTTGTGCTGTAGGACAGCATAGCAACCTTCGGATCAATGCCGAACAGGCGGGCAGTTTCTACAGTGCCCTGCGCAATTTCCACCAGGTCGTCAGCGTTCGGTTCGATGTTGATGGCGCAGTCGCCCATGGCATAGGCTTCTTCTCCGCCTTTGCCGTCCGGACGGTCCAGAACGAAGCAGCTGGTTACGATTTTGTGGCCGGGCTTGCATTTGATAAGCTGCAGGGCCGGGCGCACGGTGTCAGCGGTGGAATAGGTTGCGCCGCCCAGCAGAGCGTCCGCATAGCCCATTTTTACGTACATGGTGCCGAAGTAGTTGGACTTTTTCAGATTGGCGCGGCAGGTAGCCTCATCCATTTTGCCGCGGCGCAGTTCGACCATCCGTGCCACCATTTTTTCAAAGTCCGGGAATGTGTCGATATCGACGATTTCAATGCCGTCAATGTCCAGGCTGGCCTTTTTTGCGGAGGCATTTACTTTGTCCGGGTTGCCGATAAGCACCGGAGTTAGGAAGCCTTCCTTTTTCAGGCGGCTGGCAGCTGTCAGAATACGGGGGTCCGGGCCTTCTGTAAAGACAATGCGGCGCGGATTTGCTTTCAGCGTTTCAATCATTTTTTCAAGCATGAATTTTTCGTCCTTCCATTTCAGATAATTTACAGTCTACTGAAGGCAGGCTGCGGTTCATCACATACAACTTTATTATACACCATACAGCAAAGAAAACAAAGGAAAAAGGAACAAATAGTCGAAAAAAATAAAGAATATTTTTGTCCTTTTTTCAATAAAAGTGTGAAAATTATGTCATACAGGCACTGCAAACCCCACAAGGGGTGGGACCATTGAAGGGAAAGTTTTGGCCTTATGGGGTACTTTGGCCGGCCTGCCGCCCGCAAGGTCACGGACAGCTGCAGGCATGCCTGTAAATCCTGCTGCTGGCAAGATTGACATGTGCTGTATAAGATGATACCATAAAAACAAATGCTATACTGCTGTTTTTGCACGATTTCTTTAAAAAACAGGCGGTACCGACAACAGGCAGACAGGAAGTAACGCTTATGAGTACACTGAGTATCAGAGATATTGCAAAAATGGCCGGTGTGTCAGTTACCACTGTATCCCGCGTCCTAAATAATTACCCGGACGTAAGCGAGGGAACAAAGCGGCGTGTACAGCGTGTCATTGCGGAATGTGACTACCAGCCGAACAATGCGGCCCGCAACCTGAAACGCACCCACAGCAATGCGGTCGGGCTGCTGATGGAAGGCAGCGCTACCCCATTTATTACGGACCTTTCCGACATTATAGAAGCAGAAATCAATGCGCACGGCTACACATTGGTACCACATCGTGTAACCAATGGCGTCAGCGGGGTGGATACGGCAGTACAGTTGGTTATGGAAAAGCGGCTGAAGGGCTTGATTATCTGCGGCGGCTATTTTATCCATTCGCTGGAGCAGCTGAAGCGCCTGCCGGTACCAGCGGTTTTCTGCACCACAACCCTCAGCGGCATTGACCACAGCACTTATTCCAGCGTGCACGTTGACGACCGGCAGGCCGCCATGGAGGCAGTCAATTATCTGGTTTCCATCGGGCACCGCGATATTGCAATCCTTGGCGGCATAGAGAACGATTCCGGCGGTGTTTCCGGCCAACGTCTAAGCGGTTACTATGATGCTCTGAAACAGCACCATATTCCACTGGACCCGACACTGGTGCGTTACGGTGGCCTGTTTACCATGCAGCGCGGCTATGATGCCACCTGTGAACTGCTGTCCGGCAGCCGGCAGCCCAGTGCTGTTTTCTGTGTGGCGGACTCACTGGCAGTGGGTGCCTGCAAGGCAATCTTCAATGCGGGCCTGCGTGTACCGCAGGATATTTCTGTTATGGGCTTCGATGGCACCGACATGGCCCGATTCTATGAGCCTTCCATTTGTACCGTGCGCCAGCCAAAAGAAAGCATTGCGAAAAAGACGGTGGAAGTTCTGATTAGTCTAATGGAGAAAAAAGGGCCGAACCGCCATATCATTTTTCCAACTGAAATCGTTACCGGAGGTTCCTGTGCATCTCCTGGGAATTCGGTGAAAAGTCATCAGTAAACGGCAAAATTCCATGAAAACAATTTGCACAGAACAAGGCGACTGCTTCGGCAGCCGCTTTGTTGCTTTTGAAGAATAAAGCGTCAATACAGACAAAAAGAATTTGTAATAAGAAAAGAATTTAAAAAAAATCACAAAAAATACTTGCATCTGCGGAAAAGCTGTGCTATAGTAGAGTCAATCCCGAAAACGTTTCCGAAACAGTTCACAAACATGCCGGATTGTGGCGGAAATAAAGAAAGCAGTCATGAAAGCAGGGAGAAATGGGAAACCTATTGGTTGTACGCGAAAAGGAGTGTGTGACAAAATGAGAAAGAGTGCAAAACGGATTTTTGCAGCGGTTCTGGCGGCTTCTCTGGCAGCCGTTTCCTTCGCCGGTTGCGGCGAAAGCACAAGTTCCTCTGCAGCGGGCGGCGCAGCGTCTGGTGCCTCCACAGCAGCGGGGGGCCGGCAAAGGGCAGGTTTATTACCTAAACTTTAAGCCGGAGCAGGCGGATCAGTTCAGCGCCATTGCAAAGGCCTACACCGAAAAAACCGGCGTGCAGGTAAAGGTACAGACAGCAGCATCCGGTACTTATGAGCAGACGCTGAAATCCGAAATGGCCAAGAGCGACGCACCGACCATTTTCATCTGCAACGGTCCGGTTGGCTACAAAACATGGGGCAGCTACTGTGCCGACCTTACCAATGCTGATATGACAAAGCACCTGACCGACAACTCCCTTGCACTAAAGGACGGCAGCAAGGTTGTTGGCCTGCCGCTGGCAGTAGAAGGCTATGGCATCATTTATAATCAGGCAATTATGGACAAATACTTTAAGCTTGACGGTGCCAAGGCCAAGAGCGTGGACGAAATCAACAACTTTGCAAAGCTCAAGGCTGTGGTTGAGGACATGACCGCGAAGAAGAGCAAGCTGGGCATTAAGGGCGTGTTTGCAAGCACTTCCCTGAAGAGCGGCGAAGATTGGCGCTGGCAGACACATCTGGCCAACGTACCGATTACCCATGAACTGCAGGATTCCAACATCAATGTGAACTCCAGCGTGAAAGAGATCCAGTTTAAGTATGCCAACGAATACAAAAACATCTTCGACCTCTACCTCAACAACTCTGTCACAGATAAGAAAATGCTGGGCAGCAAGAGCGTCGGCGATTCCACCGGTGAATTCGCACTTGGCCAGGCAGCCATGATGCAGAACGGCAACTGGGTATGGAGCGACATCGGCAAGGTGGACGGCAATGTGGTAGATAAGAACGACGTCAAGTTCCTGCCTATCTACACCGGCCATAGCGGTGAGGAAAAACAGGGCCTGTGCATCGGCACAGAAAACTTTGCCTGCATCAACAACAAGGCTTCCGCAGCTGACCAGAAGGCCTCTCAGGACTTCCTCAACTGGCTGTACACAGGCGAAGGCATGGACTATGTAACCAAGAACGCTACTGACGGCGGCCTCGGCTTCATTGCTCCATACGATACCTTTAAAGGCAAGTCCCCAGATGATCCGCTGGCAAAACAGGTTTCCGAGTGGCAGAACAAGTCCGGCATAAAGACCGTTCCGTGGGATTTCACCTGCTTCCCGAGCCAGAACTTTAAGAACAAGTTCGGCGCAGACCTGCTTTCCTATGCACAGGGCCAGAAATCTTGGGACGACGTGAAGAGTGACGTTGTAAAGACATGGAAGACAGAAGCGGCGGCCTCCACGCAGAGCTGAGTCTTTTTTCAGCGGCTGGCTGACTCAGCAGCTGTTCGGAATTGAAATAGTGGGTGCAGTTGCAGAAAACTCACTCACTATTTTTTTGTTCCAAATAGGTTTTTACTTCCATTCTATCCCCGATATATGGACTTATCATATAATCGTACTGAAAAATACTGAAGGAGGAATCCAGTTATGCAAAAAATGCTGCGCAAATACTGGGCGGTCTTTACATTGCCTACGTTTATTTGCTTCGCTATTGCGTTTCTCGTTCCGTTCGTCATGGGCTTAGGGCTTTCCTTTGCCAAGTTTACAACGGTGACAGACGCAAAATTTGCCGGCTTCTCAAATTATATCCGTGCTTTTTCCGGTGATGATACGTTCCTGCCGGCACTGGGCCGCACAGTCCTGTTTACCATTGCCACGGTCGTGTTGATTAACCTGTTCGCGTTTCTATTTGCGTTGCTTCTTACCCGCAAGATGCGCGGCACCAATGCGTTCCGCACCATTTTCTTCATGCCAAACCTTATCGGCGGCATTGTGCTGGGCTATATCTGGCAGCTCATTTTCAATGGCGTGCTGGCCCGCTATAATCTGACTTTGACCAGTGACGGCAAATACGGCATTTACGGACTGATTATCCTGATGTGCTGGCAGATGACCGGCTACATGATGGTTATTTACATCGCCGGTCTGCAGAACGTCAGCCCAGACCTGATTGAGGCAGCCGAGATAGACGGCGCCACATCATGGCAGACGCTGCTTCATGTGAAAATCCCCATGGTTATGCCAGCCATTACGATTTGCATGTTTATGACGCTGACCAATTCATTTAAGCTTTTTGACCAGAACCTCGCACTGACGAACGGCGCCCCGGGCAACGATTCCGCGCTGGTTGCGCTGGATATTTACAAAACCTTCTATAACCGTCCGGGCTATGAAGGTGTTGGTCAGGCAAAGGCAGTGGTGTTTGCAGCGATTCTGGCAGTCATCGCCATGCTGCAGCTGCGTGCTACCCGCAGTAAGGAGGTCGAGAACTGATGCTTAAAAAAAGAAAAACAGCAAATGTAATCATTACGATTCTGCTGATTGCCCTTTCATGTATGTTCATCGCGCCAATCCTGATTGTCCTGATGAACTCCTTTAAAGGAAAGCTGTTCATTTCGGACCAGCCATTTACATTTCCAACTTTTGCGAAGCAGGACCTCGGTGAAGCGGGCATTCAGCCAAAAACATTTGTCGGCTTTAAAAACTATATCAATGGCGTTGAAAAAATTCACTTCTTTGACGCACTGGGCCGGTCTGTATTCATCACGGTGTTTGCGGTCATTTTGATTGTTCTGTTTACTTCTATGACAGCGTGGTTTATCACGCGTGTGAAAAATCACTATACCAGCACGCTGTACTATTTGTTTGTGTTCTCTATGGTGATTCCGTTCCAGATGGTTATGTACGCGATGACGAAAGTGGCTGATGTGCTGCATCTGTCCAATCCGGTCGGCATTTTGGTATTATATCTGGGCTTCGGTGCAGGTATGTCCGTGTTTATGTTCTCTGGTTTTGTCAAGGGAGTTCCCATTGACATAGAAGAGGCGGCCACCATAGACGGCTGCAATCCGCTGCAGTGCTTCTTTAAGATTGTATTTCCAGTTATGAAGCCAACAGCGGTTACTGTCGCTATTCTGAACACCATGTGGGTGTGGAACGATTACCTGATGCCTTACCTTGTAATGGGCAAGGATTATCCGACCATTCCAATTGCCATTCAGTACCTGCAGGGCGGCTACGGCAGTATTGATATGGGTGCCATGATGGCCATGCTGATTCTCGCTGTTATTCCGATTATTATTTTCTACGCGCTATGCCAGAAATATATTATTGAAGGTGTTGTGGCCGGTGCCGTGAAAGGCTGAAAAATACCGCTGCCATGAAGAATGGACAGGGGAAGGGGAAAAGATATGTCTATGTTACACAAACAGGCGCCACTTGGGCGCGGGGCAGGTGTGCTGCTGCCGGTGGCCAGTCTGCCGTCAGCACACGGTATTGGTACGTTTGGTGAGGAAGCGTACCGCTTTGTCGATTTCCTGCAGGCGGCTGGTCAGCGCTACTGGCAGGTGCTGCCGCTGGGACCGACCAGCTATGGGGACAGTCCCTACCAAAGCTTTTCGGCGTTTGCCGGCAATCCCTATTTTATCGACCTTGACACCTTTGTCGAGGAAGGGCTGCTTACCCCGGAAGAAGTGAATGCGCCGGACTGGGGCAATAACCCGGAATTTGTTGATTACGCAAAAATTTATCAAAACCGCTTCGCCGTACTGCATAAGGCATTTCAGCGCAGCAATTTTCGTCAGAGCGCGGATTACCGCACTTTTTGCAGCAGCAACGAGGAGTGGCTGGACGACTACAGCCTGTATATGGCGATTAAAATGCACTTTGGCGCTCATGAATGGCTGAAGTGGCCGGAAGATATCCGCATGAATGAACCGAAAGCTGTGGAAGGTTTCCGCCTTTTGCTGCAGGATGAAATTGATTTTTGGAAGTTCTGCCAATATCAGTTTTTCCGTCAGTGGTATAAACTGAAAGCATACGCAAATGTGCGCGGTGTTCGCATTATCGGTGACATTCCGATTTATGTATCATTGGACAGTGCGGACGTCTGGCGGCATCCATCCCTATTCCAGTTGGACAAACAGCGCCGTCCCACCGCTGTGTCCGGTGTGCCGCCGGATAATTTCAGCGCGACCGGGCAGCTGTGGGGCAACCCGCTTTACCATTGGGAACACATGGAGCAGGACGGCTTTGCGTGGTGGAAAAAGCGGATGGCTTTTTCTGCAAAGCTGTATGACATTGTGCGTATTGACCACTTTATCGGCATGGTGCGGTATTATGCCATTCCTTATGGCGAACCTACCGCTATGTACGGCGAATGGCGCCACAGTCCCGGCGAAGCATTGGTCAGGGCCATTAGCAGTGTCATGGGGGATTCCCATATTATTGCCGAGGATTTGGGCTGTGTCGTACCGGAAGTGTATCAGCTGCGCGACGAAGCCGGCTATCCAGGCATGAAAATTTTGCAGTTTGCATTTAACGACACCAGCAAAAACGGAAATCTGCCCTGCCACTATACGGCAAACAGCGTTGTTTACAGCGGAACGCACGATAATGAAACGCTGAAGGGCTTTTTTGCCCACCAGCCGCGGCGCGCTCTCCACTTTGCGTGTGACTATCTGCACGTTAAAAAGAGGGAGCACCTGCCGGCGGCCTGCATTTGTGCCGCCTACGAAAGTGTGGCGGATACCGCGATGATTCAAATGCAGGACTTACTTGGCCTTGGCAATGAGGCCCGCACCAATTATCCGGCCACTATCGGAAATAACTGGCGCTGGCGTTTGCAGCGGGGGCAGGTTACTGAAGCTCTTGCGGTACAGCTGCACGACCTGTGTGAGCTGTACGCCCGCTTGCCGGAAGCTGCCAGCACAGACCAACCGAAAAAAGAACCATCCGCTGAAAAAGTGCCGGAAACAGAAAAAATACAAAAAAGTTCGAATGATAAGATTTAAAGGAGGAATTGAAATGCAGCCATTTCAGGAGGCAATCGTTCATAAACTGCGGGAAATGTATCATACGGACATGAAGTCAGCCACAACCAAGCAGCTATACAATGCGGTCTCACAGGCGGCTATGGACACCTGCCGTGACACGTGGGCGCAGCCGGTGCAGGGCAAAACAGCATGTTACCTTTCTGCGGAGTTTTTACTGGGACGGTTGATTCACAGCAACTTGATGAACTTGGGACTGCTGAAAGAAACAGAAGACCTGCTGAACTCTGCCGGCATTAACCCCAATGTATTTGAAGATGTGGAAGATGATGCGCTTGGCAATGGCGGTTTGGGAAGACTTGCCGCCTGCTTCTTGGACAGCGCCGCCACACAGGGCATTCCGCTCATGGGGTATGGCATTCGCTATCGGTATGGTCTCTTTAAACAGCGTTTTGCCTACGGCTATCAGGAAGAGGATGCCGATGACTGGCTGGCATGGGGTGACCCGTGGAGTGTGCGCCGTGAGGACCAGAAGGTTCGTGTGAACTTTGGGGACCAAAGCGTTTGGGCTGTGCCATATGATATGCCGATTATCGGCTACGGCGGCAAAGTAGTGAATACACTGCGCCTGTGGCAGGCAGAAGCAATTCAGCCTTTCAATTTCCGTTTGTTCAATGACCAAAAATATCAGGAAGCCGTTCAGCAGAAAAATGATGCTGAAGCGATTTCCGCGGTTCTGTACCCCAATGATGACACGGACGCGGGCAAACGTCTGCGTTTAAAACAGCAATACTTTTTCTCCAGTGCCTCTCTGCAGAGCATTTTTGCGGACTATACCGCTAAGTGCGGGACAGACTACAGCAAATTTGCGGAACAGTATGCCATTCAGCTGAACGATACGCACCCGACCGTTTCGATTCCGGAACTCCTGCGTTTGCTGATGACACAGGGACATATGGGGTTTGAGCCGGCATTCCAGGTGGTACAAAAGACATTTGCGTACACGAATCATACCATCATGGCCGAGGCACTGGAAAAATGGAACCTCAGTCTGTTCCAGTCCGTTTTGCCGGAAGTTTATCCCTACGTTGTGATGATTCAGAACCGCCTTTCCAATGAACTGGTCAAAAAGAACATCACGGAAACCGGAAAATACAACATCATTCAGGACGGCATGATTCATATGGCCCGCATGGCCATCTATTCTACCCATTCCACGAACGGTGTTGCCAAGATTCATACGGAAATCATTAAGCACAGTGCTCTGCCGGAGTGGTATGCGCTGTATCCGGAACGCTTTAACAACAAGACAAACGGCGTTACACAGCGCCGCTGGCTTGCTCTGTGCAACCGGGAGCTGGCGGACTTTATTACCGAACGTATCGGTAGCGGCTGGGTAACTGATTTTTCACAGATGTCCCGGCTGAAGCCCTATGCCGAGGACCAATCTTCCCGGCAGCGTTTCCTGGAAATCAAGCAGGAAAAGAAAAATCAGCTGGCGGATTATATGTACCGCAAAGACCGCTTTGGCCTCAACACAAGCAACATTTTTGATATTCAGGTAAAGCGTCTGCACGAATATAAACGGCAGCTGCTTAATGCTTTTTCCATTTTGGATATGTATTTTGGCATTAAGGACGGCCGCATTCAGGGTTTCCATCCAACGACCTTTATTTTTGGTGCCAAGGCAGCCCCCGGCTATTACCGCGCCAAAGGCATTATCAAGTTTATCAATGAAGTAGCTAATCTTGTGAACTATGACAATGCGGTCAACCGCAGAATGCAGGTAATCTTCGCCAGCAACTACAATGTTTCCTATGCGGAAAAGCTCATTCCCGCCGCGGATATCAGTGAACAGATTTCCACAGCCGGAACAGAGGCTTCCGGCACCAGTAACATGAAGTTCATGATGAACGGCGCAGTTACATTGGGTACTTACGACGGCGCCAATATTGAAATTGTGCAGAATGCCGGAGAAGAGAACAACTATATTTTCGGTGCACGGGTAGAGGACCTGGACAAAATAAAGGATACATATGACCCCGTTAAACTGTATGAGAAAGAACCGCGCATCCGCCGTGTGGTGGATACCCTGATTGACGGCACACTTACGGACGGCGGTTCCGGCTGGTTTGCGGAACTATATGATTCTCTGCTGAAAGGCGCCAGCTGGCACAAACCGGACAATTATTACCTGTTGCTGGACTTCCTGCCTTACTGTGATGCCCGTCTGCAGGCAAACCATGACTATGCTGACCGGCAAGCCTTTGCGAAAAAGTGCCTGCTGAATATTGCGGCGGCAGGACCCTTTACCAGCGACCGCACCATTCGTCAGTACGCGGACGAAATCTGGCATATATAATTGCGTACCCATTCTTTGCGCAAATAAAAGCGGCCCCTGCCGTAGGACAAAATCCTGCGGCAGGGGCCTTTTCTATTTCTTCTGTTTTTGTTTGTGAGAAACCAGCCGCTTTTTTCCAGCTGACAGCAGATATTCCTTTTAATATGTATAGGCGGGATATGCCAAAGGTACGGGGAGAGGCAGTGCCACTTCATCCGGGGACCGGTTGCAGTAGCAAATCTGCATTTTTCCGTTGGTACAGTCGATACGGCTGATGCCACCGTTTTTCAGTACGGTTTTTCCGGTGCCGGCACTGCCGCCGGAAAGCACATACAGCAGTGCGTTGATGGCGGCACCATGCGATACCATAACAACGTTTTGAAAAGTGCGGCCGCTGTAATCCGCCAGTACAGCAAGCATACGGTCAATCAGATTATCCCGGCTTTCCAGCGGAATAGAAGCGCCGGAAAGGTACATTTTCCGCCGCTCCACTGGTGTCATGCCGGACAGCGGGCCGAAGTCACGCTCAATCAGGCGGCGGTCCAGCCGCACTGGATAAACGTGTACAGCGGCGGCGATGAGTTCAGCGGTCTTTTTGGCACGCTGCAGCGGGCTGGACAGAATGCAGTCAATTCCGAGCGGGACAAGCGCTCTGCCGCACAGCTCAGCCTGCCTTTTTCCGGAAGCATTCAGGTGAATATTTTCCCGTCCTTGAACCCGCCGCTGGCGGTTCCAGTTCGTTTCACCATGACGAACCAGATAAATTGTCATACCAGCAGCCCTCCCGCCCTGTATTTGCACAGCCTTTCGCTTTCTTGCAACTTTCCCTTTACAATACTATTGTAACTATTGTAGCAAAAAAAATCGAAAAAAGAAAGCTGAAAAGTGTGGAGAAGGCGGTTCTCATTAAAAAAGGAAATAGTTACAAATCCGTTTATTGACAAATGACAAATAAAGCCGGTATAATCAAATTACAAAGTGTATCTGCCATTTTTTATAAAAATTTCTGTATAAAGGAACAAGGATATACGCTTTTAGACAAATTTTTGGCAGTCGGACCATAGTCATCCTTTGTACTTAAAAAGCAGGACACCGCCAATCATCAGTGCAGTGCCAGCATATTTCTGCCAGCCGAACGGTATGCGGGTAGTGCCGAACCACCCCATCGCGTCAATAAGTGCTGCGGCCGTCAGCTGTGCAATGAGAATGATGCACACAGCAACGGTTGCACCCAATCCTTTCATAGCGAGCATGACGGTAATGGTAATCACCATGCCCAATACGCCGCCCAGCAAATACAGACGGCTGGTGTGTGCCAAGGCAGAGAAGTTTCCTTTTCCAAGTAACAGCACAGCCAGCAGGGAAAAGGCGAACGCAATGCCCTGTACCAGCAGATTGGCCTCGTATAGGCCAATGTGTTCCCCCAGCCGTGTGTTTAGTACACCTTGAACACTCATGGCGGCGCCAGCCAGTACACTGCACAGCAAACCCAGCATGACGGTCGCTCCTTTCTGGTATTAAATTTTGAAATGCTGTTTTCTACAGACAATGTTCCCGCCGGACAGCAAAAAAATACGGTTCCCGGCACAGGAACCGAAAAAATGTGCCTATTCCTTTCTTTTGACAGAGTTTTCAGAAAAAAACTGGTATTCTTTTATATCCCCAACAGGCAAAACAAAAGAAAGGCGGCCTTACTTTATGCCACGCAGAAAAAAAGAGGAAAATATGACCTATGAAGAACGAATCCAGGACATTGACAGGCGCATTGCCCAGTGCAAGGAAACAGTTTCACAGCTACGCAGTCAGCGCCGACAGCTGGAAAAGGAACGGGACGAAGAAGCCATGCAGCGCATTTATGCCTATATCCGTTCCTCAGATATGAGCCCCGCTCAATTTTTGGACCTATTGCAGGAACAGGATACGCAGGATACAGCAGGGGAGGAGAAAACGGAAACGTCCCTCAATCCTTAATGCGAAATGTGGTTTCTCCGGGACAGTCCGGCAGCTTTCGACATTTGATGTGTTCTACTTCGGCCCAGCGGTTCCCGCTTTGCACTTCCTGCAGGAAGTCTTTCAGGGCACGGGGACTGCCTTGTGCCTCTATAGAGACACTGGTGTCCCATTCATTTTTTATCCACCCGGTCAGTCTGAGCTTTTCGGCGGATTGGCAGACCGTATAACGAAAGCCAACACCCTGTACCAGACCGGTCACCCGTAGTGCATACCGCATGATTGTTTTCGTCTCCTTTTTTCTTTTTATTTTATTATAACGGCGGCGGTGCTTTCCTGCAAGCGAGTACTTTCCGGTACAGAAGAAGGTTCTTTGCAAAAAGACAGGCGGAGAACCCGCTCGGTCAGCACACGGCCGGCAGTCCCTGCGACTGCTCAGCTGTCGGCAGAGCAGAAAGGAGAGAAGAGACATGAAATCCAAACGAAGGAAACAGGTTACAACCCTGTTGACAGCAGCGGTCGCTTTTGCGGCAGCCGCTGTCCTTACCATCATGCCGGCGGCAGCCGAGGACGGCGGCTCCCTAACACCACAGTCGTCAGCCAGCAGTTCTGCCGTGCAGCCTGCTTTGCAGGGACAGACACAGGCAAAGCAGGAAAACAGCATGGACAGCAGTCAGCCAAATTCCTCCTCACAGGACACGCAGGATTCACAAACAGCGGATACAGCCAGCGATGTACAGGTTACTTTGGACACAGTCGAACCGTACACCTTTACGGAACTGGGAAAACGCTATACCGTGCTGATTCGTACAAAACCGGATAGATGGCCGGCGGTTGTCAGCAGCAATCCTTCTGCGGTAACAGTCAGCAATCCCACATGGAACGCAAAGGTACAGGGCTATCTGTGTACGCTGACCGCTGTGGGTGAGGGAAATGCGCAAATTCAGGTACAGGCGGGCCATACGCAGAAGGTACTAGAAACGGAAGTGAAAGTGCCGCCTGTGCAGCTGTGGACAGATACTTCTTCCTATACGTTCCATACAGCGGGCCAACAGTATACCGTATTGATTCGCACTTCTCCGGCAGTGAAACCCATTGTGGTCAGCAGTGACACAAGCGTTGTGACAACTGCGGCTCCGGTGTGGAATGCCGGAGCAAAAGGGTATCTGTGTACGCTGACCGCTGTGGGTGAGGGAAATGCGCAAATTCAGGTACAGGCAGGCCATACGCAGAAGGTAATAGAAACGGAAGTGAAAATACCGCCTGTGCAGCTGTGGACAGATACTTCTTCCTATACGTTCCATACAGCGGGTCAACAGTATACTGTATTGATTCGCACTTCTCCGGCAACGAAACCCATTGTGGTCAGCAGTGACACAAGCGTTGTGACAGCCGCGGCCCCGGTGTGGAATGCCGGAGCAAAAGGGTATCTGTGCAAGCTGACTGCCGTGAACACGGGAAATGCGCAAATTCAAGTACAGGCAGGCCATACACAGAAGGTAATGGAAACGGAAGTGAAAATGCCGCCTGTGCAACTGTGGACAGATACTTCTTCGTATACGTTCCATACAGCGGGCCAACAATATACCGTATTGATTCGCACTTCTCCGGCAGTGAAACCCATTGTGGTCAGCAGTGACACAAGCGTTGTGACAGCTGCGGCTCCGGTGTGGAATGCCGGAGCAAAAGGGTATCTGTGCAAGCTGACGGCGGTAGGCGAGGGCGACGCAGAGGTCGCTGTTCGGGCAGGCAGCTCAGAAAAAAAGATTGCGGTGCGGTTTGTGACGACCATTGGCCGCGACACTCTTGCCTATACATTCCATACGCCGGGGCAAACCTACCACATGGGGCTGTCCACTTCTACAGGCGAACAGCCGCAGATTGTTTCCTCTGACCCCGATGTTGTCAAAGTGGTCTTCACGGTTCCTAACCCCAGCCATCAGGGATTCCTGCTGTGTAAGCTACAGGCAGGCGAAAAAGAGGGAACCGCCGACATTACCATCACGGCGGGGAGGGCCAAGGCAGTAACAACCATTACCAATGACTTTCGGCCGGTTAATCTTTCTATAGATACCAGCTCTTATACATTCTATTATCCGGGCCAGCGGTATACAGTGCTGGCGACTGTAGCCGACAACACACCAGCAATCGTTTCATCCGAAGATTTATCTGTTGTTTCTCAACAGCTGAAAAGTGACGGGAACGGCCGCTGGCTGATTCAACTGGTAGCCCAGCGGAGCGGGGAAACAAAAATCCATGTGCGTGCCGGCAGCAGCGAAAAGGTGCTTCCGGTGAAGGTTTCGGACGAGCGACTGACCATAACAGCAAATGCTTCGGGACATACGTTTTATGGATTGGGGCAAAGCTACACATTCTTGTTCCATACCTCGCATAATTTGGCGCCGCAGTTTTCTAGTTCCAACAATTATGTAGCCGTTGTGCAGAATTTGGGGTGGAATGCTTTACAGCAGGGCTATCAGTGCAGAGTAACTTCGCGGGGGACCGGTTCCGCTTCCATTTCTGCTTACATAGGCAGTGCCGCCAGAACATCGGTCAGTGTCAGTGTTGTCAATACAGATGAAAGTCAGATGCGGCAGCGTGCACAGCAGTACAGCAGTTCCACAAAATATCTGTTCCTTGTCAACACCTCCACACACCGGGTAGGTGTTTATACGGGACAGAGCGGAAACTGGAGCCAGCTGCATTACTGGGCCTGTACAACCGGCGCTTCGGCAACACCAACGATTCACGGTGTCTTCCACATACAGTCCCGCGGCTACTACTTTGATTCCGGTTCTGTGCGCTGCTTCTACTATACACAGATTTACGGTGGCTATATGTTCCACTCTGTTTTGTATGCGCAGACCGCTTCTCCCAGCCAAGTGGTGGACGGCCGCCTTGGGCAGGCACTGTCCCACGGCTGTATACGCTTGCAGCTGGAAAATGCAAGGTGGATATATATGTATGTGCCGTTTGGTACAACCGTTGTCATTTACTAAACAATAGACAATAAAAAGCAGCCTTTTGCCGACAGCAGGTTTGTGCCGGCAGGGGCTGCTTTTTCTGTATGTTCTTATTTAAAAACTGTGCAGGCGCTTGACAGCATCAGGAACCGCCTGCAGTAACTGGTCAACGTCCTCTTCTGTGTTCTGCACCCCCAAGGAGAAGCGAAGAGAACTACGCGCAGCTTGGCGGTCCAGACCGATTGCCTGCAGTACATGGCTGGGCTCGATACTGCCAGCCGCACAGGCGGAACCGGCGGAAGCACAAATGCCCTGCTGGTCCAGCAGCAAAAGGAGTGCCTCGCCGTCCGTTCCCGGAAAACACAGGTTCAGGTGGCCCGGCAGACGGTGACTGCCGCCATTCCGAAAACAGCCGGGCACAGCGGCCAGCAGGCCCCGCTCCAGCCGGTCACGCAGGGTGGAAACGCATTTCGTGTCCTGCTCCAATGCAGCGGTGCGTTCCCGCAAAGCGGCGGCTGTGCCGACAATGCCAGCCGTATTCTCGGTTCCGCCGCGCCGTCCCTGTTCCTGTGCGCCGCCGCACAGAAGATTGGCCGGATGCAGCCCGCGGCGGATGTACAGCACGCCGCAGCCCTTTGGCCCGCCGAACTTGTGGGCGGAAAGGGAGAGCAGGTCAATATTGTTCAGATGTACATTGATAGGCAAATGTCCCGCAGCCTGTACAGCGTCCGTATGGAATGGCACATCGGCGGTGCGGCAGATATCGGCCAGCTGACGCACCGGCTGAACGGTGCCAAGTTCATTGTTGGCGTACATGATGCTGACCAGCGCAGTTTTAGGCGTTAGGGCAGCCTGCAGGTCTTCCGGACGAACATAGCCGTCCTTTGTTACCGGCAGGTAGGTGACGGAGAAGCCTTTTTGTTCCAGCGCCTGACAGGTATGCAGGACAGCATGGTGCTCAAATACAGAGGTAATGATGTGGCGGCGGCCGGATTTAGCCTGTTCAGCGGCCATGCCGCGCAGCGCCCAGTTATCACTTTCCGTACCGCAGGCGGTAAAATAAATTTCCTCCGGTGTGGCACCCAAGCAGGCGGCAATGCTGTCCCGTGCCTGCTCCACGGCTTTGCGGGCACGGCGCCCAAGACTGTACAGGGCAGAGGGGTTGCCGTAGAACTCCGTCAGATACGGCATCATGGCTGTTAGTGCTTTTTGTGAAAGCGGCGTAGTAGCCGCGTTATCTGCATAAATGATTTTCTGCATGATTTTTCATCCATTCTTAATCTGCATCCACTGCGAAACAGCAAGCCTGTCGCAGCGCTCATTTTCCGGGTGGCCGGCGTGGCCTTTCACCCAGACGAATGTAACTTTGTGGCGTTCCAGCTGCGGCAGCAGCTGCTGCCATAGGTCGCGGTTGAGGGCAGGTTTGCCGTCCGCTTTTTTCCAGCCGCGGCGCTGCCACGAACGCAGCCAGCCTTTGCTGACCGCGTCACATACATAGCGGCTGTCTGTGGTCAGCGTCACTTCGCAGGGCTCCTTCAGGCAGGCGAGAGCCTTAATGACGGCGGTCAGTTCCATGCGGTTGTTGGTCGTTTCCGTTTCACCGCCGCACAGTTCCTTTTCGGCAGCTTTATAGCGCAGCACGGCACCCCACCCACCAGGACCGGGGTTGCCGGAACACGCGCCGTCCGTAAAAATATCCAAATGTTTCATTTGCACTTTGGCGGCTCCTTTTTTGTTGGCATATCCTATCAGCTTTTGGAAAACATTTTTAGTATACCACAGCGGCACGGATGTTTCCAGAAGAAGCGAAAGCGTTTCCGCTCTTGACAGGGTATGAAAATCAAGCTAAAATAAAATGAAGTTGTATATGCATATCTGCTCTGGCCTTTGGGAGTGGCTGACTTTGAGAAGCCAAAGCAGAGCTGCATATATGTTTTTGAGCGGAGTGGTTCTGCGGCCGGTGTATCCGGTACGGAACGGCAGGTCGTTTTTTCGCGGAGCAACGGGCGCTGTGTTCGGAACGGAAAGGATTTTTCCTTCAAACCGGCTTTTGCCGGTGCGTCCAGCTGCCAGATGTACGGCCTTTTTAAAATGAAAAATGCGGGGGCCCAGCGGAAAGGCCCGTGCGGCAGCTTTGCTGTTTTTGCAGCCGGAGGACCGGTTTTGTTTTGTGTACGGTTTTTCGGTATAGGTATATTTGTATGGATTTTGGACCAGTATCTTTTTATCAGGGGGCCGTATTCTGTCTGCTGAACGGCGGCTCTTTTGTTTTTCTGCAGGAACAGGACAATGCTGTGCCTGTGGGATAAAAATCGGGATTTTTTATATTTTATATTTTATTATACTTTTAATATATATTTTGTACCATTGTACGGAAACGGAATACGAAAAATTTCAAAGAATATGCGAAGGGACAAGGTCTGTCAGAATGCCAAAGCGGGCAGCCTTTTTCCCGGGAAAATGGAGGTTTTTTTGTGTCAGACGAAAAAAAAGAAAAGAATTTGATACCGGATACGGCACAGGCGGAAACTGCTTTTCAGGAGGAACAGCCGCGCAGGAAACCAGCCGATCAGGTGATTGGCGGCGAAAGTGTACTGCTGCCAGAACCGGCACCGCAGCCGGAACAGAAACAGCCGGCACCGAAAGCGGAGAATGAGCCGCGCCGCCGTCCGCGCCGCCCGCACCGTCCGCCGCAGCCAAAACAGCCGGTGGCTTCCGCTGCGGCACCGCAGGCGGAGCATGAGCCACGCCGCCGTCCGCGCCGTCCGCGCGGAAAAAGCGGTGCTTCCAGTAAGCCGGTCATTCGTATGGCCTTTTTGGGCGGTCTAAACGAAGTCGGCAAGAATATCACGCTGGTTGAGTGCCAAGGCGATATGTTCCTGCTGGACTGCGGCATGGCTTTTCCGGATGACGATATGCTGGGTGTGGATTTGGTCCTGCCGGACTTTACGCTGGTCGAAAAATATGCGGACCGTATTCAGGGCATTGTGCTGACGCATGGTCATGAGGACCACATCGGCGGGTTGCCGTATCTGCTGAAAAAAGTGAATCTGCCGCTGTACGGCACGCCGCTGACGCTGGGCCTTGTCAAGGGAAAACTCAAGGAACACGGTTTGCTGAATAAAGTAAAAATGAACGTTGTGCACCCCGGCGATACTATCCGCTTTGGCTGCATGGCAGTGGAACTTATCCATGTCAACCACTCCATTCCGGACGCCGTGGGTCTTGCCATTCATTCCCCGGCAGGCACCGTTGTGCATACCGGTGACTTTAAGATTGACTGTACGCCAGAGTGGGGTGAAATGATTGACCTGGGCCGTTTTGCACAGTTGGGCAAAGAGGGCGTGCTGGCACTGCTGTCCGACTCAACCAACGCGGAACGCCCCGGCTTTACCAAAACGGAACAGATGATTGCCAATTCCTTTGAGGCCATGTTCCAGCGTGCGGAGCATAAACGTATTATCATTGCGACTTTTGCCAGCAATGTCAGCCGTGTGCAGCAGATTATAGACTGTGCGGTCAAGTATGACCGCAAGGTCGCGCTTTCCGGGCGCAGCATGGTGAACGTGATGTCCATCGGTGTGGAAATGGGCTATCTGCATGTGCCGGACGGTGTCATGATTGATATTGACCTGATTAAAAAATACCCGAAGGATAAAATCGTCCTTATTACAACAGGCAGCCAGGGTGAGCCAATGAGTGCCCTGTCCCGCATGGCCTACGCTGACCACCGCAAGGTGGAGGTCGGTCCGGACGACTTCATCATCATTTCCGCACGGCCGATTCCCGGCAACGAAAAGAGCGTCGGCAATGTCATTGATGAGCTGATGAAACGCGGCTGTGAAGTAGAGTATGGCTCCATGTACGAAGTACACGTTTCCGGACACGCCTGTCAGGAAGAGCTGAAACTGATGCAGGGCATTGTCAAGCCGAAGTACTTTATTCCAGTGCACGGTGAGCAGAAAATGCTGCACCAGCACGCGGCGCTGGCCTATTCCATGGGCATGAACCGCCAGAATGTCTGCATTGCAGATATCGGTGACGTCATTGAGCTGTCAGAGGACCATATGCGGCATCTGCCGAAGGCCGTTCCAGCAGGCAACGTGCTGGTGGATGGTCTTGGTGTCGGCGATGTCGGCAGCATTGTTCTGCGTGACCGCAAACATCTGGCGGAGGACGGCCTGATTGTTGTGGTGTGCACGATTGCTTCCGAAACAGGCCATGTCGTTTCCGGGCCGGACGTTGTTTCCCGGGGCTTTGTGTATGTGCGGGAAAGTGAACGGCTGATGGACGACGCCAAAGATTTGGTCTATACTGTGCTGGAGCAGTGTGCCGATAACGGTATTCATGACTGGGGTACGCTGAAGACTAATATCAAGGATTCCTTGTCCCACTTGCTGTATGACCGCACACGCCGCAGCCCCATGATTCTGCCAATTATTATGGAAGTGTAACGTGTTCTGGTGGGCAGAATTTGCAGTCCCATGCAAAAAAGTGTATAATGCTTGCAGCCGCAGCCCTGCGGCAGGAATGGGGCGGGCGTTCCTCTGCCTGCCAGAAGAGGGAGATCAGCTGTGAAAAAGAAAATCTGGGCTGCCTCACCGGTCTTTTTTGTCTTGTCCGGCGCTATGCTGGTGATGGCTTTCCTTTCTCTGCGGTATAGCCATACTGTCTTTGTTATAGAACTGTGCATTTCCGGAGTGTCCGTTGCAGTGACGGCTTTGTCAGTGCTGAAATTTAAAAATTATGTTGCGGTGTCTATTGCTGCGGCCAAACAGGTGCTGACGGCCGAGGACGAACAGGCAATGGAGACGTTTACCATGCCGGTTGTCCTGGTGGGGCAGGCCGGGGATATCATCTGGGTAAATCAGGCATTTTTAAAAAAGGTTTCTTCCCAGCATGAGGTGCGCGGCGAGAATATCGACCGCATCATCTATCCGAATGCGCTGAGCCAGATCACCGCGGCTTCCGGCACAAATGTCACGGTGGACAGCCGCCAGTATTCGGTCTTTGGCACGCAGGTTAAAAATGAAAGTATCCTTTATTTTGTAGACGATACGTACTACAAAGAAGTAAACCGTGAATATACGGAAAGCCGCCCGGTCGTTTGTCTGGCTTTGTTTGACAACCGGGAAGAGCTGGCGCGTGACTCTGCCAGCAGCGAGGACAGCCGCATTGCCGCGGATGTGGAAGATGTGCTGTTCCGCTGGGCACAGTCCATGGGCGGCTTTTCCAAGCGCTTGTCCGGTGGGCGCTACCTGATTATGACAGATGAGCGCCATGTGCGGGAGGCGCTGGACCACCGCTTTGCGATACTGGATAAGGTGCGCGAGATTAAGACCAGCGACAACCGCAGTGCCACCATTTCCATGGGTGTTGCGCGGGGGGCTGCCTCCCTGCAGGAAGCGGAGGAGTGGTCCCGCAAGGCACTGGATATGGCACTGGGACGCGGCGGTGACCAGGTAGCCCTGAAGCAGAAAGATGAGTCCTATGAATTTTTCGGCGGTCTGTCCAAAGGCGTGGAAAAGCACGATAAGGTGCGGACGCGTGTCATCGCGGCGACGCTGTCTGACCATATCCGTCAAAGCGACTGTGTCCTGATTATGGGGCACAAGTTCGGCGATTTGGACTGTGTGGGTGCCGCGGTCGGCATGTGGAGTGCCGCAACCAATGCCCTGCACCGTCAGGCAAGGGTTGTATTGGACCGCAGTCAGTGCATGGCACGATCTTTGGTGGACCATATTGAGCAGGCGGGCGAGACGAATATCTTTGTTTCACCGGAAGAGGCACGACCCATGCTGACTTCTCACTCACTGCTGGTGGTGGTGGACACCCATAATCCGGATGTAGTGGAAAGTCCGGAACTGCTGGAAAAAGCACAGCGCGTGGTGGTAATTGACCACCACCGCATGATGGTAAAGCATATTGAAAATGCGCTGGTCTTCTATCATGAGCCGTACGCAAGTTCGGCGTCGGAGCTGGTAGCGGAACTGGTGCAGTACATAGGGGATACCGCTTTGTCCCGCACAGATGCCGAGGCCCTGTTGGCGGGCATTATGCTGGATACCAAAAACTTCGTCATGAAAACCGGCGTGCGTACCTTTGAGGCGGCCGCTTATTTACGGCGCCGCGGTGCGGATACCGTGGTGGTGAAGAGCCTTTTTGCCGATAATATTGAAGTATATAAAGCAAAATACAGGATTGTTTCCAGTGCGCAGATTCATAACGGCTGTGCCATTGCTTATGTAGAAAAAGAGTTTCCGGACATTCGCCTAAGCTGTGCGCAGGCTGCCGATGAACTATTGTCGATTCAGGGCGTAAAGGCTTCCTTTGTTATTTTTCCGTCCGGCGGCACTGTGAATGTTTCTGCACGCAGCTTGGGGGATGTGAACGTACAGCTGATTATGGAGCAGATGGGCGGCGGCGGCCACCTGTCGATGGCGGGTGCACAGGTTACCGGCATGACTGTACAGCAGGTATGTGAAAAACTGCTGGAGGAGCTGGCAACCGGCATAGGACAGCCGCAGATAAAGGACAGCGCCGGAACAGCTAATTAGAAGGGGGATATTCGATGAAAGTCGTATTATTGCAGGACGTAAGGTCATTGGGGAAAAAGGGAGAGCTTGTCAATGCAAGCGACGGCTATGCACGCAACTACCTTCTGCCGCGCAGCCTTGCAAAAGAGGCAAACGCACAGGCAATGAATGAGCTGAAAAATGCGGAAGCCTCCCGCGCCTATAAAACAAAGATGGAGATAGCCGCCGCAAAGGCAGCTGCAGCCAAACTGGAGGGCAAAAGCGTCAATATGACAGCAAAGGCCGGCAAGGGCGGCAAACTGTTCGGTTCTGTTACACCGCGGGAAATTGCTGCGGCCATTCGGCAGCAGTTCGGCGTACAGGTCGACAAACGCAAAATCACGCTGGATATGGAAATCAAAGCATTCGGTACGTTCCATTGTGATGTAAAACTGTACAATGGCATCTCCGCTAAAGTATCCATTGTGGTAACGGAAGCCTGACAGGCCATTGCAGAACGAATGCTTCCAATAAACGATAGAATATAGGCAACCCCCGCCGGCGCAGAACAGTACGCTGCAGGGTTGCTTTTCTGTACAGTGGAAAAAGGCAGATAAAAAACAGGAAGGGGAAAGCGGATTATGGCAAATAATACAACCGCATCTTATACCGGCAGCACACAGCCGTTTGACCGGGAAGCCGAACAGGCTGTGCTGGGCGCTGTTTTGCTGGATTCCTCCTGTTTGGATACCGTGATGGAGATTCTGCCCAGTCCGGACTATTTCTCGCAGAGCAGCAATGCTGACATTTACGATGCCATGCTGTCACTTTCCAACGAGGGCCGGCCGGTGGACTATGTCACGCTGCTGGATTATCTGCGCCGGGAACCCGGTTTTGAGGAGAATGACGGCAAAGGCTATCTGCTGGAACTGGCACAGATTGTTCCTTCTATCTCCAATGTGGAAACATACGCGCATATTGTACGAGATAAGTATGAACTTCGCATACTGATTCAGACCGCGCGTTCTATCCTGGAGGAGGCCGCCGCCGGAACAGAGGACTCTTCTGTCCTGCTGGACTCTGCCGAGCAGAAAATTTATGATATCCGCCGCGGCCAAAATATGCAGGGCCTGCAGCGCATCAATCAAACACTGATTGAAACATTTGACCGTTTAGACCTCATTACTTCACCGGAAGGCGAGCAGTATCGGGGCATTCCCACCGGCATTAGGGCGTTGGACGATACCATTACCGGACTGAACCGCACGGACCTTATTCTGTTGGCCGCCCGCCCCGGCATGGGCAAAACCAGTTTTGCGCTGAATATTACCCGGCACGCCGCGGTTACCTGCCACAAACGGGTTGCCTTTTTCTCACTGGAAATGACACGGGAACAGCTGGCCTCCCGTATGCTTTCCACCGAGGCACAGGTCAGCGGTGTCAAGCTGCGCAGCGGCAAGCTGGACGATGACGAATGGCCGCGGCTGATTGAAGCGGGCGATGTTTTAAGCCATACGGAGATTTACTTTGACGACAATTCCGCCATCACTGTACCCGAAATGAAGGCAAAGCTGCGCCGACTGAAAGATGTGGATTTAGTCGTTATTGACTACCTGCAGCTGATGTCTTCCGGCGGTCGTATTGACAATCGTGTACAGGAAATTTCCGCTATCACACGAAACCTGAAAATTATGGCCAAGGAGCTGAATGTACCGGTCCTGTGCCTGTCCCAGCTGTCCCGTGAAAGCGAGAAACGCACAACGCATAAGCCCATGCTAAGTGATCTGCGTGATTCCGGCTCTATTGAACAGGATGCTGATATTGTCCTGTTCCTGTATCGGGAAGGGTACTACGCCAACAGCGGCGATACACCGGCACCTACACCTGACGAAGACCAAAACAGCGGTGAGTGTATTGTGGCTAAAAACCGCCACGGCGAAACACGCAGTGTGCCGCTGCACTGGCAGGGTGAGTTTATGCGCTTTACTTCACAGGAACTGGTTCGGCAGGAACCTTAACACGGACCGAAAGGAGAGAGCTGTATGGCAGCCAAAGAAACAATGACCGCAAAGGTAATGCGTACGCTGCGGCAGTACCAAATGCTTCCCCCGAAAACGGCGGTGTTGGTGGGGGTTTCCGGCGGCGCGGATTCTACGGCGCTGCTGCATTGGCTGGCCCTCCATGCACAGCAGCTGGATATTTCAGTTGCGGCAGCCCATGTGAACCACGAGCTGCGCGGGGCGGAAGCTGACAGCGACGAGGCGTTCGTGCGTGACCTTTGTGCCAAGCTTGGCATTCCACTGCATATACTGCACGCAGATGTACGGGGAGAAGCGCAAAAAACAGGAGAAGGACTCGAAGAATGCGGCCGTCGCCTGCGGTACGCATTTTTTTATAAAATCTGCAGACAATATGCAGGCTCGCGCATCGCCACCGCTCACACACTTTCGGACAATGCGGAAACCATGCTGTTGAATCTGGCACGCGGTGCCGGTGCAAAGGGGCTGGCGGGTATTCCGCCGGTACGTGAAAATGTAGTGCGTCCGCTGATTTCCGTTACGCGTGCGGAAACCGAACAGTACTGTCGGGAACATGGCTTGCTGTATCATACGGACCGCACCAATGCGGACGTACGATATATGCGCAACTGGGTACGGCTGAAGATTGTACCGCAGTTTCACCGCATTGACCCCAACTTTGAGGAAGCTGCCGGCCGAGCGGCCTGTGCCCTGCGGGAAGATGACGAATGCCTGCGCGAACTGGCACAACAGGCACTGCGGACGGCGGAATGTCTGGGCGGTTGGCGTGCTGGCGTGCTGGCGCAGCAGCCGGCAGCTGTACGGATGCGGGCACTGTATTCGGCGGCCCGTAGTGCCGGAACCGGCAGGCTTTCCCGTCAGCATCTGCAAATGCTGGACCATCTGCTGGCCAAGGGCGGCGGCTGTACCCTGCCCGGCGGCTGTTCTGCGCGGGTGGAACGGGGAATTTTGCTGTTTCCGGAGCCGGCGGAGGGCTATGCGGTGCCGCTGCAGATGCCGCAGACATCCTTGCCGAATGGGCGGATTTTGTGTATACAGACCATTCCAAAAGAGAAAATTCCGAAAGAAATACGCAAATGTGTCTTTTCTAATTGTCTTGATTATGATACAATAACTTCTGATACCATGGTTCGGTCCCGCCGTGCGGGCGATTCCTTTTCACCGGCAGGGCGGGGTGTGACCAAGTCCCTGAAAAAACTGCTGAATGAAAAAAAGATTCCGCCTTCGCTGCGGCAGGGACTTGTTATTCTGTCGAATGGTCAGAATATTCTTTGGATAGAGGGCTGTGGCCCCAGTGAACAGGCAAAGGTGACTCCCCGCACCCGGTGTGCAGCGGTTGTTACAATAAAGGAGTGCATAGGAAATGGAAAATCAGATGCTCGGTGATATTCAGGAAGTATTGTTTAGTGAAAAACAGCTTGCCGATATTGTGGAACGCGTGGGCGAGCAAATCAGCGAGGACTACCAAGGCAAAAAGCTGCTGTTGGCCAGCGTCCTGAAAGGTTCCGTTGTCTTTATGGCGGACCTGATGCGTGCCATTAAAATTCCCTGTGAAGTGGACTTCATGTCCGTTTCCAGCTATGGCAACGGCACCAAAACTTCCGGTATTGTCAAGATTACCAAGGACCTTGACATCAACCTGGAAGGGTATGACCTGCTGGTCGTGGAGGATATCCTTGACAGCGGCGTTACGCTGAACTACATACTGCACATGATGCAGGCTCGTAACCCCAACAGCATCCGCCTGTGTACCCTATTTGACAAACCGGAACGCCGTACGGTGCCGGTGAAGGCAGACTATGTGGGTGCAGAGGTACCGGATGCGTTCATTGTTGGTTATGGCCTTGATTACGCACAGAAATACCGCAATCTTCCCTTTGTAGGGGTCCTGAAACCGGAAGTATACGGCGGATAAGGAGGAATGCAGGGTTGGAAAACAAGAAATCGCTGCGCAACCTGATACTGGTTATTGCCATACCGGTGATGCTGCTTATCCTCTTGGCAGCGCTGTTCGGCGGTATGGAAACGCCGCCTAAAACTTACACGTTTTCCGATGTTATAGGATTTTTTGCAGACCAAAAAGTAACGGAGTATTCACTGGACTTCGGTACCGGAGAAATGAGCATTAAAGTGAATGGCACGGACAGTCCAGTTTCCTTTATGGCGCCGGATTCCCAGTATATGCAGGAGCGTTTGGACCCATATGTGGAGCAGTACAACAAAAAGCACCCGACTGCCCGCATGGTCCAAAAGCTGCAGCGTCCCAAAGAAAACAACTGGCTGCTTTCTTTCCTGCCGTTTGCTATAGCCGTTGCCATTATGTTGCTGTTTACCTACCTGATGATGCGCAAGGTCAACACCGGTTTGGGCGATGCTGGAAAACAGATGAACTTTGGCAAGGCCAAAGTAAAAAAGCTGGAAGATGAAAAGCGCAAGACCACCTTTGCCGATGTGGCCGGCGCAGATGAGGAAAAGGCAGAGCTGCAGGAAATTGTGGAGTTCCTAAAGAATCCACAGAAGTACAATGCCCTCGGCGCGCGTATTCCCAAAGGCGTGCTGCTGGTGGGCCCTCCCGGTACCGGTAAAACACTGCTGGCACGCGCTGTAGCCGGTGAAGCCGGCGTGCCGTTCTTCTCTATTTCCGGTTCCGACTTTGTGGAAATGTTTGTCGGTGTGGGCGCTTCCCGTGTGCGTGACCTGTTCGACCAGGCAAAGAAAAACAGCCCCTGCATTGTCTTTATTGATGAAATTGATGCAGTAGGCCGTCAGCGCGGCGCCGGATTGGGCGGCGGACACGATGAACGGGAACAGACACTGAACCAGCTGCTGGTGGAAATGGACGGTTTCGGTGCCAATGAGGGCGTCATTATGATTGCTGCCACCAATCGTCCGGATATTCTGGACCCGGCTTTGATGCGTCCCGGCCGTTTTGACCGGCAGATTATGGTTGGTTATCCGGATATTAAGGGCAGAGAGGACATCCTGCACGTACACGCGCGCGGAAAGCCCCTTTCACCGGACGTGGACCTGAAAGTGATTGCAGGTTCCACCGCTGGTTTTACCGGTGCTGACTTGGAAAACCTGCTGAACGAGGCCGCTTTGTTGGCGGCCCGCAGAAACCTGAAGGCAATTACCATGCAGGAGATAGAAGAGGCGACCATTAAAGTGGTCGTGGGCACCGAAAAGAAGAGCCATGTGATGAGTGACCGTGAAAAGACACTGACGGCCTACCACGAAGGCGGCCATGCGGTTGTTACCTATTACTGCCCCACACAGGACCCGGTGCATCAAATCAGCATCATTCCGCGCGGCATGGCGGGCGGTTTTACCATGCAGGTACCGACCGAGGATCGTTCCTACCGCTCCAAAAAAGAGATGGAAGAGGATTTGGTCGTTATGATGGGCGGCCGTGTGGCAGAGTCCCTGACAATGGGGGATATCTCGACCGGCGCCAGCAATGATATTGAACGTGCAACGAAAGTTGCCCGGTCTATGGTCACAAAGTACGGAATGTCTGCTGTTTTGGGCCCCATTACCTATGGCCGTGATGACAGTGAACCGTTCCTTGGCCGTGATATGGGACACATCCGCGACTATTCTGAACAGACAGCCGCGGCGATTGATAAAGAAATTAAGAATATTATGACGACGGCTTATGACCGCACCGAATCTATTTTGCGGGAGCATATGAACCAGCTGCATGAAGTGGCGCGGTACTTGTTCCTGCACGAAAAGATGGACGGCAAACACTTCCGTCTGCTGATGGAAGGGAAAATCGATGGCGAGGGCAACGAACTGCCCGGCAGCCGCCCGCAGCCGCTGCCGCAGAACTGAAATGCGGCAAAACTGAACAAGTCAGCAAAATCAGGGGGGTGCAGTCATTCCCCTGATTCTTGTTTTCACGGTTTTCTTTGTTATAAACAGTTTTTACAGGAGAGAATTGAATGCCAAAAAAAAATCAAAGCTATGGAAACGAAAGCATCTCCATGCTGAAAGGCGCCGACCGGGTGCGCCTGCGTCCAGCCGTTATCTTTGGTTCGGACGGAATAGAGGGGTGCGAACACTCCGTCTTTGAAATTTTGTCAAACTCCATTGACGAAGCGCGCGAAGGCTATGGCCATGAAATTACAGTGACACGCTACAGTGACTGGTCCGTACAGGTGGAGGACCATGGCCGCGGCTGCCCGGTGGACTACAATCCGCGGGAAAAACGCTACAACTGGGAATTGGTTTTCTGCGAAATGTACGCCGGCGGCAAATACCACAATGGTGAAGATGCCAGCTATGAGTACAGCCTGGGACTAAACGGCCTTGGTTTGTGTGCAACGCAGTATGCCGCCGAGTACATGGACGTGGAAATACACACCGGCGAAACCAAATACACTCTGCACTTTCAGCACGGTGAAAATGTCGGCGGCCTGAAAAAAGAGCCCAGCACTGCGCCCAGCGGTACGAAAATCCATTGGAAACCGGACCTGCAGGTTTTTACCGATATTCGTATTCCGGTGGAATACTACGAGGATACCCTGCGCCGGCAGGCAATTGTCAACAATGGCCTGAAATTCGTCCTGAAAAACCAAAATGGGAAAAAGTTTGACACACAGGAGTTTCTGTATGAAAATGGTATCGCTGACCATGTGAAAGAAATGGCCGGCGATGATGCGCTGACCAGTGTGCAGTCATGGCAGGCGGAGCGAACCGTCCGTGACCGTGCCGATAAGCCGGAATATCATGTTAAAGTCAACGTGGCACTGGCTTTTTCCAACAAAACGCATCTAACGGAGTATTACCATAACTCCAGCTGGCTGGAACATGGCGGTGCGCCGGATAAGGCTGCCCGCAACGCCTTTGTGTACCAGATTGATTCCTATTTAAAGCAAAATAATAAATACAATAAGAACGAGAGCAAAATTACCTATGCGGATGTGGAGGACTGCCTGATTCTGGTTATCTCCTCTTTCAGTAACCGCACTTCCTATGAAAACCAGACCAAAAAAGCCATTACCAATAAGGGCATACAGGAAGCGATGACGGAAATGCTTCGTCATCAGCTGGAAGTTTATTTTATTGAAAATCCGCTGGACGCCGATAAGATTGCCGCACAGGTGCTGATAAATAAGCGCAGCCGAGAGGATGCCGAAAAAACACGCCTGAACCTAAAGAAAAAGCTGACCAGCAACATGGATATTACCAGCCGTGTTGCAAAGTTTGTGGACTGCCGCAGCAAGGACGTTTCCCGCCGGGAAATCTTTATCGTGGAAGGCGATTCCGCTTTGGGCGCATGCAAACAGGCACGTGACCCTGACTTCCAGGCGATTATGCCGATTCGCGGCAAGATTCTAAACTGCCTGAAAGCAGACTACAACCGTATTTTTAAAAGCGACATCATCACGGACCTTGTCAAGGTGCTGGGCTGCGGGGTGCAGGTCAAAAGCAAGGCCAATAAGGATCTTAGCTCTTTTGATATGGACAACCTGCGCTGGAATAAAATTATCCTCTGTACTGATGCCGATGTGGACGGCTTTCAGATACGCACCCTGCTGCTGACCATGCTGTACCGCCTGACGCCGGAGCTGATTCGGCAGGGAAAGGTGTTCATTGCTGAGTCGCCGCTGTATGAGATTCACTGTAAAAATGAAACTTACTTTGCCTATGATGAAGTAGAAAAAGAGCGCTTTTTAAAGCAGCTGAAAGGCCAGAAGCTGACCATTCAGCGCAGCAAAGGATTGGGCGAAAACGAACCGGACATGATGAACCTGACAACCATGAACCCCGTGACACGCCGGCTGATTAAAGTGATGCCGTCAGATGCCACCGCGACAGGCAAGACGTTTGACCTGCTGCTGGGGGACAACCTGTCCGGACGCAAGCAGTATATTTCAGAACATGGCCGCGAATATGTAGAGGAACTGGACGTCAGCTGAGAAAGACCATATCGTGAAAGACAGGGAAGTTTATGCCAAGAAAAAAGAATGAAAAACGCCGGGCGCCGGTGCCAAAAGCACACGGCGTAATTATCGGTGCGGGCAGTGTTGTGGAACAGCCCATTGTCTCCACCCTGCAGAAAAACTATATGCCCTATGCAGTCAGTGTTATCATCAGCCGCGCCATTCCGCAGATAGATGGCTTTAAACCGAGTCACCGCAAGCTGCTGTATACCATGTATAAAATGGGACTGCTGACTGGTGCCCGTACCAAAAGCGCCAATATTGTCGGCCAGACAATGCGGCTCAACCCGCACGGTGACGCGGCTATTTATGATACCTTGGTGCGGCTGTCCCGCGGCAATGAATCGCTGCTGCACCCTTATGTGGACAGCAAGGGCAACTTCGGTAAAGCCTACAGCCGGGATATGGCATATGCCGCCTCCCGTTATACAGAAGCGAAGCTGGACCCCATCTGCAGCGAACTTTTTCGGGACATTGATAAAAATACGGTCGATTTTGTCGACAACTACGACGGCACCATGCAGGAGCCAACACTGCTGCCCGCCACTTTTCCCAGCGTTTTGGTCAATGCCAATACCGGCATTGCGGTCGGCATGGCCAGCAGTGTGTGTTCCTTTAACCTGCGGGAAGTTTGTGAAACGGCCGCGGCGCGTATCATGCACCCGAAGCATGACCTGCTGAAAACACTGCAGGCGCCGGATTTCCCCGGCGGCGGACAGATTTTGTACGATGAAGAGCAGATGCGGAAAATTTACCGCACCGGCCGCGGAAGCATTCGTGTGCGCAGCCGTTATGCGTATGATGCCGCAGAGAACTGCATTGATATTACCCAAATTCCGCCGACCACGACCGTAGAGGCCATTGTAGAGAAAGTAATTGAACTGGTCAAGCAGGGCCGGGCCAAAGAAGTGGCGGATATCCGCGACGAAACCGGACTTGCCGGCCTTAAAATTACCATTGACCTAAAGCGCGGGGCGGACCCGCACAAGCTGATGGCGAAGCTGTTCCGGCTGACTCCGCTAGAGGACAGCTTTTCCTGCAACTTTAACATTTTGGTGAACGGTGTGCCGCGCCTGATGGGTGTCGGCGAGATTTTGGATGAGTGGACAAAGTTCCGTATCGATTGTGTGCGCCGCCGTACGGAATTTGACCTGCAGAAAAAAATGGACAAGCTGCATTTGCTGAAAGGCTTGGAAGCCATTTTGCTGGATATTGACAAAGCTGTGGCAATTATCCGCAAAACAGATGAAGAAAGTGAAGTCGTGCCGAACCTGATGAAAGGTTTTGGCATTGATGAAATACAGGCGGAATATGTAGCGGAAATTAAGCTGCGTCACCTGAACCGAGAGTACATTCTAAACCGCACACAGGAAACCTCTAAGCTGCAGGGGGAGATTGCAGAACTCAATGCAGTGCTGGACGACCCAAAAAAGATTAAGCAGATTATTGTAAACGAGCTGAAAACCGTCACAAAAACCTATGGACAGCCGCGGCACAGTATCCTCCTGTACCATGACGACCTTGCAGAGAAGGAAGAAGAACTCGACGAAATTCCGGATTATCCGGTGCACCTTTTCTTTACCAAAGATGGATATTTCAAAAAAATCACACCGCAGTCACTGCGAATGAGCGGCGAGCAAAAGGTGAAGGAGGGGGACAGTGTTACCTGCCATATTGAGGCGACAAACCGGAGTGAGCTGCTCTTCTTTACGGATAAATGTCAGGTATATAAAGCAACTGCCAGCGACTTTGGGGACACCAAAGCAAGCGTGCTGGGAGAGTATATTCCGGCTCAGCTGCAAATGGACGAGGGAGAGAATGTGCTTTTCATGGCGGTTACCAAGGATTACAGCGGTTTCCTGCTTTTCTGCTTTGAAAACGGCAAAGTTGCCAAGGTAGACCTTTCAGCCTATCAAACCAAAACGAAACGCCGGAAGCTGGTGAATGCTTACAGCGACAAGTCTCCGCTGGCAGCACTTCTGATTCTGCCGGAAGATACCGATGTGCTGTTCACTTCTACACAGGAGCGTAAACTGCTGGTGAACACCGGTGAAATTCCGGCAAAGGCAACGCGTTCCACACAGGGCGTGCAGGTTATGACACTGCGAAAGCACGCGCTGCTAAAATCCGTTAAAGTTTATGAAGAAGGCGACGTACAGAGGCCCTCCCGATACCGCAAGAAGCTGCCGGCAATCGGCGCACTGCCCGATGCACGGGAAATGCAGGGGGAACAGCTGAAACTGACCGAATAAAAAACGCCCCGGGCTGCAGCGCCGGGGCGTGTGCTTCCCAGTGTGCAAACGCGAAACATGGGGGCACGATTGATAGTTTGTGCGGTATTCTTATAGTTATGCTTCTATTACATCCATCAGCCGCATCTTTTGTTTCCAAAAAGAGGAGTGCTCTGCAGTCTGACTCAAAGACTGCGGGGCACTTTTTGTTTTACCATTCGATTTATGGGGAGAAAAGAAAAAGAAATCCTTTACAGGTTTAATTTAGTATGATAATATGATGATACGATGAAACTGACGGAGAAAGCACTTTGAATTTGGAGGATATTTTATGAAAACGTTCAGAAAGCTGGCATCACTGTTCCTGGCGGGAATTATGGCGGTTTCCTTTGCGGCGTGCGGTGGGACAGGTTCCTCTTCCGCTGCCAGTGCGGCAAGTGCCTCGGCGGCGGACAGTACGGCTTCGGCAGCTGACAATACCTTTACGGTTGGATTTGACCAGAACTTTCCGCCCATGGGGTTTAAGGGCAGTGACGGTAAGTTTACAGGATTTGACCTGGATCTTGCGGCGGAGGCCGCCAAGCGCATGGGAATGGCCATAAAGTACCAGCCAATTTCGTGGGACGCGAAGGACGCGGAGCTGACCAGTGGAACGATTGACTGTATTTGGAACGGCTTTACCATCAGCGGACGTGAAAACAATTATACATGGTCCAAACCTTATATGGAAAACGACCAGGTCTTTGTTGTAAAGGCCGATTCCGCGGTGAAGTCCCTTGCTGACCTCAAAGGAAAAACAGTGGAAGTGCAGACGGACTCCGCGGCACAGGCGGCTTTGAAAGAAAAGACAAATATCAGCTCCGCGTTTGCCAATGTGCAGACCACCGCAGACTACAATACGGCGCTGATGGATTTGGACATGGGTGCCGTTGATGCCGTTGCCATGGACAGTACCGTTGCCGACTATAAGATTACATCCGGTAAACTGAAACTGAAAATTCTCGGCGAATCCATTCAGAAAGAACAGTATGGCATTGGATTTAAAAAAGGCAATACGGCACTTTGCGCAAAGGTTTCCAAGGCAATGGATGAAATGAAGAAGGACGGAACCCTCACAAAAATTTCTAAAAAGTGGTTTGGCAAGGACGTTACCACATGGGGCAAGGCCTGAAACGGACGGCCCATTATCGGTTAAGGAGAGAATGTTATGTCGTTCAGTTCTATTGTATTGCAGCTTGCCCAAGGTATGGGTGTCAGCGTAGAGATCTTTTTCATTACGTTGGTGTTTTCCCTGCCGCTTGGTCTTCTTATCGCCCTTGGAAGAATGAGCAAAAATAAAATTGTTTCTGCAATTATGAGCGTTTATATTTCCATTATGCGCGGTACACCGCTGATGCTGCAGATGATGGTCGTTTATTTCGGGCCGTATTATCTGTTTGGCATACATATTTCCGGTTCGTACCGAATGTCGGCGGCACTGATTGCATTTATCATCAACTATGCGGCTTATTTTGCGGAAATTTACCGTTCAGGCATTCAATCCATGTCACAGGGCCAGTATGAGGCGGCAAAACTCCTTGGCTACTCCAGACAGCAGACATTTTCCATAATTATCCTGCCGCAGGTCTTTAAGTGCATTATTCCCGCGCTTAGCAATGAAGTGATTACCCTGGTAAAGGATACGTCCCTTGCCTTTACCATCAGTGTGGTTGAGATGTTTACGACCGCGAAAGCACTTGCCAGTGCAACAGCCAGCATGATGCCGTTTGCGGCGGCAGGCCTGTTCTACTACATCTTTAATTTCCTGGTTGCGTGGGTTATGGACATTATCGAAAAGAAACTGGCTTATTACAAGTAAGGGAGGAAAAATGGGCTATGGCACTGCTCGAAATGAACCATATACAAAAATCCTTTGAGGGGCTGAGTGTCCTGAAGGATATCTCTCTTTCGGTCGACAAAGGCGAGGTCTTTTCGATTATCGGGCCATCCGGTTCCGGTAAAACAACGCTTCTGCGGTGTGCCACCATGCTGGAAACCATTGACGGCGGTGAGATTCTCTATCATGGACAGCGGGCGACATGGACCGAAAACGGGAAAGTCGTTTATGCGCCGAAAAACGAACGAAAACAGATTTCCTCCATGTTTGGGCTCGTATTTCAGAACTACAATCTTTTTCCGCATATGACAGTCCTTAAAAATATTACAGATGCACCGGTGCGTGTACAAAAACGGGAAAAAGAGGAAGCCAAAGCAACGGCAATGGAACTGCTGCGGAAGGTAGGTATGGAGGACAAGGCAGGTGCTTATCCCTGTCAGTTGTCTGGCGGGCAGCAGCAGCGGGTCGCGATTGCGCGCGCGCTGGCACTGCATCCCAGTATTCTTTTCTTTGACGAACCCACCTCGGCCTTGGACCCGGAGCTGACAGCAGAAGTCCTGAAGGTTATCAAATCTTTGGCGGACCTGCATATTGCCATGGTGATTGTGACCCATGAAATGTCTTTTGCAAAAGATATTAGTGACCGCATTCTCTTTATGGCGGGCGGCGTGATTGTGGAACAGGGCACACCCGATGAAGTTTTTTCTTCCAACAACGAGCGTACCCGCAGTTTCCTCGGCCGGTACGGAACACTGGCCGAAAATTAGCAATATTGTGGTGTATTGTAACTTTTCAGCTGCATATGATAATGACTGTAAAAAAGCTTGCATTCCGCGTATATTCGTGTTAGAATAGAAGAAGTTTATTAAGGGAAGAAGGGCGCTTTCTATCAGTGCACCGGTTTCCCGCAGTTGTTTCGGAGGTTACAGTCCATGACAGTTTCTGAGATTGTTTTGGGTATTATTTTGCTTCTTGCTTCGCTGGCCATCATTGTGGTCGTTTTGCTGCAGGAAGGACACGAGAAAGACTTGGGTGTTGTCACCGGCGGTGCAGATACCTTTTTGAGTCAGAACAGTGCCCGCTCTATCGACAGTTTCCTTGCGCGGTGGACAAAGGTTATTTCACTTGCGTTTTTTGTCTTAGTCATTGCAACCAATGTATATATGTATATGACAAATAAGTAAGAGATGGATAAAGCCCCGCAAGGCAGCGGGGCTTTTTTACGTCAGAATCTGTCCGCGTCAGCGGTCATATGGCAGATGGAGGTTTCCTATGGTCGAAGATATTAAAAAAGGAATATTGGAGGCTCTGCAGAGTGCGGGGGAGGACCTGTCTTCCCGTTTTCTCATGCGGAAACTCGGTATCCCGGAAAAATACAGCACTACTTTTTATACCGCACTGAATCAGCTGCGCCGCGAAAAAAAGATCAGCGTGAACAGCCGCCATATTGTTCGTCTTCATGGTGACCCTACCCAGCGGATTCCGGCAACCATCGTTTCGCTGTCCCGCAGCTTTGCGTTTGCCCGGCCGGACGACGGCGGTGACGATATGTTCCTGCATGGCGAAGATTTGCACGATGCCTTTTTGGGTGACTCGGTTGTTTTAGGCAATGTCCGTCAAAGCCCCAAAGGCTCCAGCTGTGAAGTGCTGGAAATTACCCAGCGTGCCGGCAATACCGTGAACGGCACGATTGTGCGCAGCCCATATGGTGTGGAGCTGCACCCGGATGCGGCTATCCGCTTTGATATTCCCATTGCCGACTTTGCACACTGCGGCGCCGAGGTAGGGGACAAGGTGCAGGCGGACATCAGCCGCCTGCCGCACTCCTCTCGCTTTTCCGCGAAGGTCGTGAAAAATTACGGCCATGCCGACTGCGCCAAGATCTGTGCAGATGCCATTTTGGACGCCAACAGCGTGAAGGTTCCGTTTTCACCGGAGGCTCTTGCAGAAGCAGAAGCCATTGGTTCCCGTCCCATTACCGAAGCGGATATGCAGGGACGTGCGGACTATCGGGGCTGGCCTATCTGCAGCATTGACAGCGCCAGCGCCAAAGATTTGGACGATGCCATCAGCATTGTGCGTACACCTCAGGGGTACCAGCTGGGTGTTCATATCGCGGACGTTTCCTATTATGTGCGCCCCGGCACAGCACTGGACGAGGAAGCACGCAAACGCGCCACTTCCGTTTACCTGCCAGACCGTGTTGTCCCCATGCTGCCGGAAGCTATCAGCAACGGTGTGTGTTCCTTGAATGCCGGCACGGACAAGCTGACATTCTCGGCTGTTATGGACTTTGACAAGGCCGGTAAAATGACGCATTATGAATTCCATAAATCCATCATTAACAGTAAAGTCCGCGGCGTATATGACGAAGTCAATCAGATTTTTGATGGCACCGCTGGACAGGATCTGCTGGACAAATATGCACCGGTGCTGGACAGCCTGGCCGCCGGACGGGAGCTGGCTGGTATCCTGAAAGCCAATGCCCGTGCCAACGGCAACTTTGATATTGACAGTTCTGAGTCGGAATTTATACTGGACGAAAAAGGACACTGTATTGATGTTTTGCCGCGGCACACCGGCCCTTCCGAGCAGATGATTGAACAGCTGATGATTGCCGCGAATCAGGCGGCCGCTAAGCTGGGCCGTGAGCAGCAGCTTCCGTTTGTTTACCGTGTGCATGAAAATCCGGACCCGGACCGTGTGGATGCGCTGAAAGATTTGCTGGTGACCATTGGCTTGAATCCGGTGTGCCTGTCACATCCGGCAGACGTAACGGCCAAGGACTTTGCGCAGGTTATGGCACAGGCAGCCGGTACGCCGCGGGAAAAGGTGGTTTCACACCAGCTGCTGCGCACGATGGCCAAGGCCCGCTATGATACCAAACCGCTGGGGCATTTCGGGTTGGCTTTGCAGGACTACTGCCACTTTACTTCTCCTATCCGCCGCTATCCGGATACTTCTATTCATCGCATCATGGGTGCCTACCTTGCCGGTGAAGATAAGGCGAAGATTAAAAAGGAATACACGGATTTCGCGCAGGAATCCGCTAAACATTCCAGCGAGCGTGAAATCTGCGCCATGAACTCTGAACGCAGTGCGGACGACTGCTTTGCGGCAGAATATATGGCTCAGCATTTGGGCGAGGAGTACGACGGCATTATCAGCGGTGTGACCATGCGCGGCGTATTTGTGGAACTGTCCAACAGCGTAGAGGGCTTTGTGCCGGTTGCGGACTTTACCGACAAACATTTTGAGTTTGACGGCCGTCTTTCTCAGGTGGACGAGGCTACCCGTGAACGTCTGACCATCGGTGACCCGCTGCGGGTTGTCAATGTGGCCGCGGACGTTTCCAGCGGACGCATCGACTTTACACCGGCCGGCTATCATTTGGTTGAAGATAAAAAAGCATAATCTGTCCCTCATCCCCATATTCTGTAAGCAGGGGGTGAGGGACATTCTGTTTGCAGGGATTCTTTTGGCAGCTTTTTTGTTCTGTGCAGCGATGCTGGCCGCCGGACACAGTCCGCACCCCTTCGCAGGGGCCGCGGGCAGTGTCATAGCGGGACTGGCGGCGCTGTTAGTGGTCAATCTGGCGGGTGGGCTGACCGGCGTTACGCTGCCGGTCAGTCCGCTGGTTGTGGGTGCTTCCGCATTCCTGGGTATTCCGGGAGTCACCACACTGCTTCTGTTGAACCTGTTTTTTTGATAGCAGGCAAAAATAAGGTGTGAAAAAGGTACGGCTGACGTTTGCCTTGTCAGCTGTACCTTTTTATTTTGCAAAGAGTTTGTCTGTCAGTGCCAGTCCTTAACCAGTGTCGCCGCAGCGTCATGGTCATCAATCAGCAGGGCCAGCAGCATTTGATATACCCGCTCCGGCGATGCCTGAAAGTTGTTCTGAATGAGTTCTGCCTGCCGCTTTTCCGGTACCGCCAAAGTAAAGGACATCAGGTCCCCTTTGCCGCCGGAAATGTGACAGTATACCTGATAGCCCTGTCCGCATTTCGTAATTTCAACAGCGTTTTCACGTTTGCGGCGCGCCTGTGCAAGCAAACTGACGGCGGCCTTCACGGCCTTATCCCGTACGGAAATAGGCAGTGCCGTGTCCAGCTGGCAGGCAATCTCATGTGCCTGTGCGCTGGCAATATAGCAGCCGTCCTGCAACAGCAGGTTGCCGTTTTCGGTCAGTTCCTGCAGGGCATCGGTTACTTCAAAGTAGTTTGCAAGGCCCATGCCCTGCACGCACTGCAGAATATCATCCCTGGAAAGAGGCGCGTTGACACTGGAAAGTAGGTAGCACAGCAGGATTCGGATTTCTTCTCTGGTGCGCAGACCACCGGGTTCTACGCCTGCGGTAAAAGCGTCATAAGCCATACCGGCCACACCTCCATTTGTTTCATTCTAACACAAATATCGGCGACTGTGCAACTGAACCGGGTATTCTTTCTGAAAAAGACGGCTAAGAATTCTTTGTGTGCAGCAGCTCCATAATTTTTCCCCGGGTTTCCTGATTGGCCAGCCGGTACATGGCAATCAGCTGTCGTTCCTCTGGACAGAGGTCGTAGATGTGGGATTTATTATGGTCAAGGTCGGCAAATACGCCTGGAGCAGAGTCGGAAAACTGCGGCGGCGCTTCTTCATTGCCAAACAAATCAGACAGCGACACATGGTAAACGTCGGCGAGCTTTTTCAGGGTGGAAAGCGGCGGTGTGCTGCGGCTGGTTTCATAGTAGGCATAGGTGGAACGGTCAATTTGCAGGATAGAACTGATGTCCTGCTGGGTATATCCCCATTTTGCCCGCAGAGTGCGCAGACGTTTGCCCAGGCTTGTGCGCAGGTCCATTTTCCAGTTCCCCCTTTCTATTAGTGTATACTGATTGTAGAATAAAAATGGTTGGGATTCATGATTTTGTGAACAGATATCACATAATAAAAAATTTATACAGGGAGGAAATAAGAGAAATTTGTTTCCATAAACTGACTTATTTCCCTCGGTGGAAAAATTTCGCTTATTGGTGTCGGGCCCCTGTGTTTTATGCTTGTGAAGCAGTAAAAATCATGGTATGATAAATCCATCCATTCTTTTGGTCATTACATCGGGAAAGGAGAAAAAGCAATGCTGTATTGTCCGAAATGTCAGGTTCTATGTGAAGATCAGTGCCCGCTTTGCGGCAGCCGGTATCTTCTGGACCCGCAGGAGGAGGACCCTGTGCGTCTGGCAACGGCGGAGAATCCGCAGGCCGGTCAGCTGGAACAGCTGCTGCAGGCGCGGAGCATTCCCTATGAAAAGCGCGCGGCGCTTTCTGCCGGAACACAGCAGGCCTTTAATTTTTATGTGCCTTTCTGCCGGAGCGAAGAGGGAAAACAGGCGGCTGCCGTTGTTTTTCCCAGTACGCCGACGGTGTCCACACCGGATGCAGAACAAAAGGACAAGGCTGACAAACCGCGGACTTACCGTGTAAAGGGCGAGGAGTTTGAAGTCATGCCGCGCAAAAAGCGGATATTTTGGCGGGCTTTTTCCGTTGTCCTGTTTCTGCTTCTCATTTTTATAGTCGTTTTTGTCACCGACCAGGCGGCCGGTTGGGTAAAAGGCCTGTTTTCCTAATACAGCCGAATAGGCCGTTTTTCTTTTGCCACAGTATCTTTTTAAAATAGCAAGGAGTGTATACAATGGGACCGAATTATCAGCCGGATACGCTGTGTATCCATGCAGGCTATTCCCCAAAGAACGGAGAACCGCGCGTTGTGCCAATCGTGCAGAGCACGACTTTCCGCTACACCACCGCTGAGGCGATGGGACGCCTTTTTAATCTAGAAGACAGCGGACATTTTTATACCCGTATCTCCAACCCAACAACAGAAGCAGTGGAAAAAAAGATAGCGGAACTGGAGGGCGGCGTTGGCTGTGTGGCAACCTCCTCCGGTATGGCGGCCATTTTCCTTTCGGTACTGAATATCTGCAAGGCCGGTGACCATGTGGTCAGTTCCAGTGCGGTTTACGGCGGTGCCTTTAATCTGTTTAATAAGACGATGCGTGATATGGGGATTGATTTTACCTTTGTTCCGCCGGATGTCACAGAAGAACAGCTGGAGGCTGCTATGCAGTCCAACACTCGTGCAGTTTATTGTGAAACGCTTTCCAACCCGTCGCTGGTCGTTACGGATTTGGAGCTATTTGCAAAGGTAGCACACGCACATGGTGTGCCGCTGATTGTGGACAACACCTTCCCAACGCCTATTAACTGCCGCCCGTTTACCTTTGGCGCGGATATTGTGGTTCATTCCACGACAAAATATATGGACGGTCATGCCGTGCAGATGGGCGGAGCCATTGTGGACAGTGGAAAATTTGACTGGACAAACGGCAAATTCCCCATGCTGACAGAACCGGATGAGTCTTACCATGGATTGATATACACCAAGGCATTCGGAAAAGCGGCGTACATTACAAAGGCCCGCACCCATCTGCTGCGGGATATTGGCTGTCAGCCCGCACCGGAAAATTCGTTCCTTTTGAACCTTGGGCTGGAAACACTGGCACTGCGTATGGAGCGTCACTGCTCCAACGCTCAGAAGATTGCCGAGTTCCTGGACCAGGATGACCGTATCAGCTGGGTGAACTATCCGGGACTAAAGGACAGCCCGTACCATACGCTGGCACAGAAATATCTGCCGCATGGCAGCTGCGGCGTTATTTCGTTTGGCGTAAAGGGCGGCAGAGCTGCTGCTACAAAATTTATGGAGTCTCTGCAGCTGGCCTCTATGGTGGTGCATGTGGCAGACCTGCGCACCTGTGTGCTACATCCGGCCAGCACCACACACCGTCAGCTGACAGATGAGCAGCTGGCAGAAAACGGAATCAGCCCGGATATGATTCGTATGTCTGTTGGTATTGAAAATGTGCAGGATATTCTTGCGGATATCCAGCAGGCACTGGAAAAGGTGCAGCAGAAATAATCCCGCGGCGGGAAAGGAATCAAAGCCTTGCAGAAAAAAGGAAAAAAAACAGATATTTTAGACTTATACGAGGAAACAGTTTATGCACAGGACAACTGGGAAAAAACACCGACGGCGGTATATGAACAGCGCGGCATGCCGATAGCAGATATCACGGTAGGAATCCTTTTGCTGTTCAGTGCGGTAACGGCTCTGGCGATGGGGCACGCGTACTGGTATTTGTATCTCCTCTTTTACGGGCTGGGTGCGTTTGTTTTTCTCATGGGTGTTTTTCATGTGGCCCGCCCCATTCTGCGTCGAGAGGGCAGTGACCTAATCGGTGTCAGCTGCGGCTTTATCCCAAGGGAGCATCGCCTGCCGCGCACGGCCCTGAGACGCATTATTCCCGAACCTGCGCCGGGTACCAAGCAGTACTCCAAGTTCCTGCGCTATTATGTGGAGCTGTATCCGGTTTCCGGCAAAAAAATTGATTTGGGGGAGCGCCATCTGAAAGAAGACGCCGCGCTTTCACTGGACGAATATCTGGCGTCCAAAGAAAAGCAGGCTGCCGCCCCGGAAAAAGCAACACCCATCCGTTCGCTGCTGATTTTGGAGATTGTACTGATTGCAGCTGGACTTGTGGGATTGATTTTTATTTTTAAAATTTAAAAAATTACCTCCGCCGGATTCCCGTCTGCAATGAATAGATCCCACTGCCGGTGGGTACATTAAACAGCGGAGGTGTTAATTTTATGAGCCCAAAGGAATTGTCCTATGTAGAAGATGCACTGGAACATGAGCAGTTTTTGCAGACACAGTGCGAAAACGCAGCGTCGTCCATGACGGACCCGCAGTTGAAACAGTGCGTAAAGCAGATGACGAACAAACATCAGCAGACGTTTCAGCAGTTTTTAGGCCTGCTTTAAGGAGGTACGGGACATGGATGACAAGAATACAATGCAAGAACTGCTTTCAGCAGAAAAAAATGCCTGTGACCTGTACCTGCACGGCAGCATTGAATCCGGTACGCAGAACGTGAACCAGGCTTTCACCAAGGCACTTCAGGATTCCCTGACTTTGCAGGGGGACCTGTACAAGAAGATGGCGGATAAGGGCTGGTACACGACACAGCAGGCACCGCAGCAGCAGATGCAGCAGGTAAAACAGAAATATAGCAGCCAGAGCCAGAGCCAGAGTCAGAGCCAAGGTTAATATCCTCTGGCCGGTCCGCAGACTTTCGAGTCTGCGGATTTTTTATGTTCGGCGGTTCCTTTTTCTTTTACGGTACATCTTTTTCCTTTTCGCATATTCTAAGAAAGAACAAGTGCGTAAGTGAAAGGAGCCAGGTTTTATGTGTGGAATTGCCGGATGGATAGATAAAAATCAGTATTTGTCAGATCAGCAGACGGCGCTGGACGCTATGTCCAGAACATTGGAGCGCCGTGGACCGGATGACCATGGCCAGTACACAGAGCCGAATGTTTGCCTGCTGCACCGCCGTTTGGCGGTTGTGGACCCGCAGAATGGGCATCAGCCCATGGTAACACATACCGCGCGGGAAACCTATGCGCTGGTGTACAACGGCGAGCTGTACAATACCGATGAACTGCGCAGTGAGCTGGAAACACTCGGCTGCCATTTTTCAACACACAGCGATACCGAGGTGCTGCTGCAGGCCTATGTTGCATGGGGAGCGGATTGTGTGCAGCGGCTGAACGGCATTTTTGCTTTTGCTGTATGGGAAAAGAACAGCCGGCGCCTGTTCGCTGCGCGTGACCGTATGGGCGTTAAGCCGTTCTATTATTATCCATACCCCGGCGGACTGGTGTTTGGGTCTGAAATAAAGGCCCTGCTGGCCAATCCAATGGTGGAGCCTGTCGTGGACAGCGACGGTCTGAATCAGATATTCCTGCTGGGACCGGGCGCTATCCCCGGCCGTGCCGTGTACTGCGGCATGGAGGAGCTGGCACCGGGCTGGTCACTGACCTTTCTCCCGGAGGAGGGTGTCAAGCTGCATCGTTGGTGGAAGCTGCACGCGAAAGAACATACAGAAGATGAGGCAACCAGTATCGCACACGTGCGTGCCCTGCTGACGGACAGTATTCGCCGTCAGCTGGTGTCCGATGTACCCTTGTGTACGCTGCTTTCCGGCGGGCTGGACAGTTCCATTATTTCGGCTGTCGCGGCACAGGAGTACAGGAAACAGGGCAGACAGCTGAACACCTATTCGGTGGACTATGTGGATAACGCAAAATATTTTCAGAGCAATCTGTTTCAGCCTGCACCGGACAGTGAGTTCGTGGGGGAAATGGTGGACGCCATTGGCTCCAAACATCACAATGTTGTGCTGGACAACGCGGCACAGGCGGACGCACTGCTGGACGCCGTGCGTGCGCGGGACTATCCCGGTATGGCGGATATTGATTCGTCGCTGCTGTTGTTCTGCCGAGAAATTAAAAAGGACTACACAGTTGGTCTTTCCGGTGAGTGTGCAGATGAAATTTTCGGCGGGTATCCATGGTACCACCGGGAAGAAATCCTGTTTGAGGATACGTTTCCGTGGTCACGTTCGGTCAACCTGCGTACCAGCATTCTGCAGCCGGGCGTCCTGAAAGGGGACAGTGCTGCCTATGTGCGTGCGGAATATTTAAAAACAATCAATGACACAGAGAAGCTGCCGGGAGAAAGCAAAAAAGAAGCGCGTATGCGGGAAATGTTCCGCCTGAATACTGACTGGTTTATGCAGACGCTGTTAACCCGCAAAGACCGGATGTCCATGTACAGCGGCGTGGAAATGCGTGTACCGTTCTGTGATCACCGGCTGGTGGAGTATACCTATAATCTGCCGTGGGAGTTAAAGAGCCTGCACGGACGGGAAAAGGGCATTCTGCGTGAAGCCTTCAGTGATATGCTTCCACAGCGGATTGCATGGCGCAAAAAGAGCCCCTATCCGCGCACATTCAGCCCGGCGTATTCGCAGCGTGTTATGGAACTGTTCCGGCAGGTTATGGAAAAGGGCAGCCCGCTTACTGATATGCTGAACTTTGACCGTCTGCGTGACCTTGCGGAACATCCGGATGACCTGTCGGAGCCGTGGTATGGGCAGCTTATGCGTGTACCGCAGATTTTTGCTTATCTGCTGCAGATACACTGGTGGATGACAGAAAACCATGTACGAATTGTGCAGTAAAGAATCGTAACGATTATATTTAAAAAGCAGCAAAGCCACCGAACTAGGCTTTGCTGCTTTTTGCGGTATTAGCATAGTTTCTAAAAAGTTTGTAAACTCGATGAATGACTTTAGAAAACACTTTCCGGTGTTTATTCCATACATTCTTCAAATTGCATTTATAGTGCAGTTTATGTTAAAACTTTACAAGGTGGTGAGTGGAGTGGACAAGGATAAGATTATGCGGCTGGCAATATGCGACGATGAGCTGCCCATGCGGCAGCAGCTTCAGAAAAGAACAGAAACTTTTATGGCAGAACGGCAGATACCTTATACGCTGGATACTTTTGCAAGCGCAGAGAAACTGCTTACAAGCGAAAAAATTTATAACATTGTACTGATGGACGTACGGTTTACCGGCATGGATGGTATGCAGGCGGCAATGGCACTGAAAGCGCGCTGTATGGATACGCTGATAATTTTCATCTCCAGCTTCGTGCAGTATGCACCGCTTGGCTATCAAAGCACCATTCGGTATATTTTAAAGTCACAGCTGGATGTGTATTTTGCAGAGAGTTTGGATGCCGCAATCAGCCAAATCCATTTGCAGTCGGACACGGTCGAGGTCTGCTATGGAAAGAAGTCTTCACAAATACCATTAAGTCAAATTCTGTACCTAGAAAGCGCCAACCGAATGATTCAATTACATCTGGAGGCAGATTCGAAAGAAATGTTTCCATTAAAATGTTATGGAAAACTTGAAGAATATGAAATGATTCTTCAAAAAAGAACTTTTTGCATTGCCACAAAAGCTACTTAGTGAATTTGAGAAAAATCAAGCGTATGACAGAAAATTGTTTCTTTTTGAAAAACGGTGAAAGTGTGCCTATTAGTCGAAGATGTTTTTCAGAGTCAGAAAGAATTTACAAGCTGTTTTTAGCGGAAACATCGGGCAATCTGCAGATTATCCCATGATTTTCATGGCCATGTGGTTAGTATCCGCAGCTATTTGGAGCAGGGTGAACAGGAAGCAGCACTACGGTATGTTTGCTCAATTTCCGAAAAAGCAATCCATGCTATTTTGCCGGTACATACCAATGTGCAGACAGTGGTCACACAGAATTATAGCTATTTTTCTTTGTCATGTCAAGATGGAATTTTTCACTTTTTAGTGTCATTTGATGAAAACAGAATGAATTCTTCACCAATTTCAACATTTTGAATACCAGTTTCAACAAGATGACTTGAAAAAGGAAAAATTGGTGATATAGTGATGGAGAAAAAAGGGAAAACAAGAAATGGCATTGAAAGCATGGAATGAAAAACTTGCAGATTTTAAATGCATGGAGATGTAAAATGTTAAGAAATTTACAGAAGACAAACCTTAAAGTCCTTTTTAGGAATCGGCGATTTTATATTGTGCTGTGTGCCGTTCTGGCTTATGTGCTGTTTCCAACGTTGGTGGAATCGATGCAGATGTACAAAACGGATCAGGCAACGTTGTCAGCCGCGTATGTTTACTTTGGACAGGCACAAGTTAGTGTAGTACATACTTTCGACAGTTATGGATTGTTCTTTATCATGCTTTTTCCTTTTGCGGTTTCCTTGGCGTATTCCGACTGTAATTTCGAGGAAAAGCAATATGGGAGCGACCGCATTGTCATTGCGAGGGTTGGCCGCAGCCATTACTATACCGCACAATGGCTGACTGTTTTTATTGCAGGAGCATTGATTATTTGGATTCCCTTGGTGATTCAAAAGCTGGTATTCATGACTGCAATTCCGTTGGATTCTCTGAAAATAACTCCCACCTATCCATTGGATCCTTACACTGCGTTTTATAATCTATCGTATTGGAAACCATTGTTCTATAATCATCCTTATATCTATTTTTTTCTGTATGATTTTATAACAGCATTTTTGGGGGGGACTTTTTGCATTGCTTTCTTATGTCCTTTCTGTTCATACCAAGCTGAATCATTTTCTAGTATTGACTGTCCCGGGAATTTGCTATATCATTGCTGGCTTGCTGGGCGGTCTTGGGAACGAAAAATATATGCCTATTGCATGGATGGTACCGCCTTTCCGGGCGGCAGGTACAAAGCTGTCCTATCTCCTATGCGGAGCGGCTGTGCTTTTGCTCTTCGATTTAGCAGGGCTGCTTGTAAAAATTCATGTGAGGCGGGATGAGGTATGACGCTGCGCGCACTTAGAAAAGTCTATCTTCGCAATCGGTCGACCGCTGTGGTGCTGCTGGTCCTGCTGGCTTTTACAGCCTTGGGGATTTTCAGACCGAATATGCTGGCGCAGTTTGCGTGGGAGCAACATCCGAAGTTTTAT
>ENA-UOOI01000575-UOOI01000575.1-fermentation-metagenome-genome-assembly--contig:-NODE-575-length-46163-cov-4.122148_pt1 | contig 46163 bp, 41 predicted proteins | sample MGYA00245779_ERZ724027 | MGnify/ENA primary metagenome ERZ724027 (study PRJEB28704, sample SAMN03018318) | fermentation metagenome | biome: anthropogenic terrestrial biome; feature: soil; material...
TACAAAACTTGAATCTGCCGAATGAGTGTTCAAAATAACATAAGCTCAAATTACGGATCTAAGTTATGGTGTATTAAATTTATATAAAAAATATGCATCCGTATATTCAGCTTCAATTTTCGAATGCATATTTTATATTGGAATAATATATATATCTTCAATTCTCAATAAATTTGAATATATTTGTAAAAATATGATATCATTTGTTATATAATTAAAATAACATGTTGCGATGATTCAATCAGCCGGTGAAATGTTCAAAAGAATATATTCAAGGTAAATGCACTGAGTTTCAAAAGCAGCCTTTTATGTTGAGGTGTATAATAATGAGTAAAAATATCATGATAGTAGAAGATGAATACAGAATGAGGCATCTTCTCTCCGATTATTTCAGGAAAGAAGGATATAGCATCGTCGAAGCGGAAGACGGCAAGGAAGCGCTTGAGAAGTTCAAGGAAGATATAGATGTCATAATCCTTGATATAATGCTTCCAAACTTAGATGGATGGACTGTCTGCAAAGCCATAAGAAATTCTTCAAACGTCCCTATAATAATGTTGACTGCAAAATCGGAAGAGGATGATAAACTTTTAGGATATGAGCTTGGAGCCGATGATTATGTCACAAAACCGTTCAGCCCCAAAGTGCTGGTTGCAAAGGTAAAAGCTCTTATTAAAAGAACCGAAATATTGACAGGCAACACAGATGGAATAACGGAGTCATCCGGTATCAGAATCGATGAAAACGCCCACGATGTAACTGTCGATGGCCGTCCGGTCAATCTTGCCCCAAAAGAATATGATCTGCTTTTATATCTCATGAGGAACAAATCCGTCGCATTAGCACGGGAAAAAATACTGGATAATATCTGGGGATACGATTATTATGGGGATTTTAGAACTGTGGATACGCACATTAAAAGATTGAGAGAAAAACTCGGGGACAAGGGAGAGCTAATATGCACCGTAAGGGGCAGCGGTTATAAGTTTGAGGCAAAAGATGAAAAGAAATAGCATTGGATTCAAATTGTTTGTGATTACCGTAACCTTTTTCGTTGTTTTTATGAGCACTACTTTGATCTTTCAATCTACCTTTTTTGAAAAATTTTATGTTAACAGCAAAACAAAAATGCTCCTGTCAAACCTTAAAAAGTTCGAATCCGATTATATCGCATCAGGCAGAGATTATAATTTTATTTTAAACAGCCTGAAGGAATTTCAGGATTCAAACAACGCAAGAGTAGTTGTGATGAATAAAAACAGAATATTTAATTATACCATAATATCGGGCGGCCCTGATCCTTCAAAGGATGATATACTAAGTGCCGCAATAATAAGATGGCGGGTTATGGCAAATAATTATAATTCAAGCCAGCCGATCGTGTATGTGGCGAAACATCCCGTATACAACACCAACAATATAGTCATCATTTCTCCGATGGCTGTTCAAAACAGGATCGAAGATGTCTTTTTTGTGGTATCTTCACTTCAACCTATCGGAGAGGCTGTTTCGGTCATGAATCAGTTCTATATATATCTTTATTCAGGAGCGCTGATCCTGGTCATTATTATATCCCTGATATATTCGAACATGGTATCCAAACCATTAAAGATTTTAAATAGTACAGCGATGAAAATGGCTGAACTGGATTTCTCGGCAAAATGTAAAATCAAATCGAAAGATGAGATTGGAAACCTTGCATCTACTTTGAATTTTCTGTCTGAAAAATTGAGCATGGCTCTTGGTGAATTGAAAAATGCAAATAAAAAGTTAAAAGCCGATATAGCAAAGGAAAGAAACATCGAGAAAATGCGCAGGGAATTTATAGCAGATGTATCCCATGAGTTAAAGACTCCGATAAGCCTTATAGAAGGCTATGGAGAAGGATTAAAAGACAATATAGTTCAGGGCGAGGAGAGGGATTATTATCTGTATGTTATAATAGACGAAGCCCAGAAAATGGGTAAATTAGTTAATGATATGCTGGATCTTTCTCAGCTTGACTCAGGCAACTACATCCTTTCACCTCAAAACTTTTATATTGATGAGCTCTTGCTGTCTGTTATAAAAAAGTACTCGAACAGCATCGCAGACAAAATGATAGATATGAAAACCGACATACAATACAGAAATATAAATGTTTTTGCGGACAGATTCAGGATCGAACAGGTAATAACCAATATATTGAACAATGCAATAAAGCATACACCTGATAACGGTAAAATCGCTGCAAGCATCACATGCAGCGATACCTCGGTGCTTGTGGAGATAGAAAACCAGGGTGAGCATATACCGGACAGCGAAATCACAAAGGTATGGGATAAGTTTTACAAGGTTGACAAATCCCGAAACAGAAAGGCAGGAGGCTACGGCCTCGGCCTTGCAATCGTAAAGAAAATACTTATACTCCACAAGAGCAAATTCGGCATTAAAAATACAGAATCAGGAGTAAAATTTTATTTTACGTTAAATGGAAAACAAAATGAGGAGGAATAAAAATGAGTTTAATTTTCTCAGGAATAGCACCGCATGGATCATCAATTATTGAAGAAATCTCCGGCAATGAAAAGGATATGTTTAAGCCTACAAGGTCGGCAATGGTTGAGCTTGGAAAAAGGTTGAAAAAGAATAACATAGAAACTATTGTGATCATCACCCCTCACGGTTTGAAGCTCAAGGGATATAATGCCGTTTATATATCCGAAAACTGCGGTGGTTCCCTTACAGAGTTCGGTAATACCATAAGCATGGAATTAAAATGCGATGTTGAAATAGCAAATGGCATTTTGAAAGAGGCAAGACAGAGTAAAATACCATGCATCGGCGCAAATTACGGGACATCATCAGGGCCTGAATCAAAAATGCCTATGGACTGGGGAATAATGATACCCCTTTGGTTTCTTGGAGGAAATGATGAGTCAAAACCTCAAATAGTGGTCATTACCCCTTCAAGGGACATACCCCTTGATGATCTTGTATCCCTTGGAAAGATCATTGCCACAGTATGTCAGAAAAGCGATAAAAAGATCGCGCTTATCGCAAGCGCCGACCAAGCCCATGCCCACAGCAAAGACGGAATCTACGGATTCAATCCGGCTGCAAAAGAATATGACGAAAAAATCATATCATATTTGAAAGAAGATCGCCTAGACAAGCTTTTGAAAATGGATATGAATTTTATAGAAGATGCCAAACCCGACAGCCTGTGGCAAATGCTGATACTTTATGGAGCGCTGCAGGTAGTTCCCATGGCTGGAGAAGTCTTGTCATACCAAGTACCTACTTATTTCGGAATGCTTGTTGCAAGCTTTCAAAAATAGCATAAAAATAGCTGAGCACGTTATGCTCAGCTATTTTATATGGCTGCCCAGGCAGGACTCGAACCTACACCTCCCTGATCCAGAGTCAGGTGCCTTACCAATTTGGCCACTGGGCAATATACAATTCTACTTTCTGTTTAAAGCGCAATAATTGTAACAGTGTTTATTATATATTGTATTATAATAAAAAGCAATAGCTTTTTTTATTTTATCCTCAATTCGCGAAATCTAACCCACCGGAACAAAACCACCAGCAACATGAAATACCCGATCAATATGCTTTATGGAGCTTTCCCTATGTGAAGTTATAAGAAGTATCTTGTATTTTTTTAGATTATCGATTACGTTGATTAAGACCCTTTCTTTTTCCTTATCTAAAGATGAGAAGGGTTCATCCATTATTATAATCTGCCTGTTGGACATGACTGCCCGTAAAATATTTACAATCTGTCCCTGACCACCGGATAAATTCCCAGCCCTTTCTTGAATTACCGTATCCAGCCCTTTCGGCAGAGATAAGATCCACCTATCTATACTAAGTTTCTTTGCCCATTCCATACATTCTTCCCGCGTTATAGATTTATCACCCATCATTATATTTTCATAAATCGTAGCATTAAAGAGTAACGTATCCGATGGTACAAAGGCTGCCAGCCCTGAAAAATCCCTTTCTTTAATCTCTTCACCGTTTATGAAAATCTTCATTGTATTACTCCTATACGCTCCCAGGAGTATTTTCAATAGAGTAGTCTTTCCGCTGCCGCTTTCACCAACAATTGCATATGAATTTCCCACCTCCATATCCATATTGAAATTGCTTATAATATCTTTTTCGTTATCATAACTGTAGGATATGTTTTCTATCTTCACAGTACTAATGCTGATATCTGTTTTAATGCCTGCATTTAGCTCTTCTTCTTTTGTATCTAGCACTCTGTAAACTCTATCCCAGGCAGCAGTACTGCTAACAATATTTGCCATCCACCTGAAAATGACCTCTACGGGGGTGAGTACCTGTATCAATAATGTTATAAATACAAGTACCTCGCCAATTGTCATTTTCCCTGAAATCGACATATACCCTAGAAAAATGGCACTTCCATATAATGAGCTGTTGTTTACAATGTTGTACAGAATTAGTCGTCCGGTGTCCACCTTGGTGGAATTTAAAATATTCGCATTATATGTGTTCTTTTCCTTATTGAAAAAGTTTATAAAATAGTTTTTTGCATTATATGCTTTTGCAATATCTGTATTTTCATAGCAATTAATTACTATGCTAGTGATATTCCCGAGAGATTTTCTCCCTGCGAATTCATATTTTTTTATTCGTCTCAATATTTTTTGATTGACTATCCCGAATAAGATGGCGATAATTATGACTGCAATGGCAGCGGGAGCGTTTACAGTGCACATATAGCCTACTGAAAATAACAACATAAAGAAATGAGTGGAAATTCTTGAACCTAGAATGTAAATAATCTCCGCCGCCTTTTGCGAATCATTTCTTATTATCGACTGTAAATCTCCTGTCTTGTGCTGTTCATAATCCCTGAATGATACTTTGCTCAGATGTTCAAACATTTTTACTCGTATTTGAAGGGCTAACTTTTCCCGTAAAAACATGCAGACAACTGCAACTAGCCACTTTGTCGCATAGCTGATAAATTGGGAAACAATGCTAAAAACTATTAAAGCAATAATGCCGTCAAATATCCCCATCGATATACTGTCGGTTATCTTCTGGATATATGCTGCACCATACATCCTAAAGAAACCTGACATTACAAGAAGTATGGCGACTAATGCAAGCCATAAAAGATTCCTTCGCAGAAACTCTTTTAATAAGTAATTATCATTTTTCCCCTTTGAATTCATTGTTTCACACCTCTATAGAGAAATTTGCTGTACAGTTTTATTTGCAACCACAAATTTTTTATCAAATTTTAAGCCCATATCATCATGGCAAACCATAACAACCGTTTTATCGAGGAATTGCGAAGAAAGCACATCTGCTATTTTCTTCTTGTTATCCTTATCAATATTTGAAAAAATCTCGTCCCCGACAATAAGCTTTGCATTTACAGATTTTAGTAATGCTCGGGCAATATTTAATCGCTGCTTTTCCCCTTGTGAATATGACTGAGGATCATTTTTCTGAACGCAGTTTAAATTCAACTTTTTAAAGATGCTGTCTAACTCCCTCTCATCATAATTGTCAGATAACGCAATATTTTCATAAGCATTACCCACTGTTATGTAACTGTTTTGCGAAATAAACGAATAATTTTTGATTATATCTTCCATGTTCATTTGCGATATATCACAATTGCCATAGTAAATCTTGCCTCTCTTAGGCCTATACAATCCAAGTATTAAATTTAACAGTGTGGATTTTCCTTCGCCATTTGGCCCTTCAATCATAACTTTTTCTTTTGGCTTTATTTCAAAGCTGACATCTTTTAAAACTTCTTTTTCACCGAAGCTAAAACTGACATTGTCAAACTTTATCGAAAAATTTTCAACGGAATGATTATTGTTTAGGCTTTTGTTTTCCACCGCTTTGTCATTTAAAAAGTCTGCAACCATTTCAATATTAGGCAGAGCATTGCTCTTATCCGCCAGTCCGGACATAACGGCATTTATCCCCTTTGTAAATAAATCAATCGCAACTGTAAAAGCCAGGATGACACTAAAATTGGTCTCTTTTCTGAATACTAAATATCCTCCGAAGCCAAATGCTATACCTATTTGCGCGGCTTTCTGAGTAAACCAAACCACCTCCGAAAAACCATTATGCCAGATAAAATTTTTCCAATCAGCCATCATCGTCTCTGTTTCCTTTTCAAAAAGCTTGTTTTTGAAATATCTTAGGCGGTTGAATACACGGATCACCAGCATGTTGTTTAACAGATCTATCAAAAATCCATTATTTTTCCTGATTGTGTTAGATACGATTTTGGAGCTTGTCTTTATCTTTCTCTCAAAATATATGAAAAACGTTCGGATAAGTATATTGAAAATAATCATCGCAACCATAAGCTTTATATTCAGCATACCCATGTAAACAATACCTATTATAATTACTGCCAATCCTTGAATGAATTGAAATAAAAAAGATAAGGAATTTGAAACGGCATTAGTCGCATTTTGAGTTATCAAAGTTACCAGATCTCCAGAATTGTATTGCTTGATCCGCAGTTTCCTCAGGGAAAACAATTTATCTATCATTATACTCTGGACACACTGTTCACATTTATTAAGCGTATGTTGTTCCATAACTTTTACCGTAGAAGTTAGAGCTATATATAAGATTGTTGTAATGATTGCAAAAAAAGCGGAATTCTTAAGTTGTGCTACACTTGCATTCTCGATAGCGCTTGTTGTCATCCGTAAAACCTCTGGAGTTGCCAATGAAACAATCGCAAAAATTATCTCCATTAATACGCAGCCCAGAATAAAAAGTCTGTACCTTTTACAATAAGATAGAAATAGGAATACAGGTTTCACAATAATCCCCCCCGTAAACATAAACCTATTTTATTATATTACGAATAGTCAGTACTTTCAATTTTCACATTATTTCTTTGTTTTATTAATCTCAATGCCGCCCATCCTACCAGTGGCGGTTGAGACTCATATGGGCGTACCCAGGTAGAACAGATAAATTGAGGAATTTTCCCATCTATTCTCTGATTTTCAGTTAGAAGCAGAAGTGAATCTTCCGCCAGCAGCGGATTCATATATTCCAGGGCTAAATTCTGGAAACAGGCATACCACAAAAAATGGACCGGATACGTTCCCCTGTTTGGGAAAGCAGACACTCTCCCATTTTAAAAACCCGGAGCTTTACAGGAATTAAATAAAAGCGTATTCACAGATCTTGCCAGGACTTGTTCTTCATGAACTGAATCCGCTTTGAGTTCGAGACATCCAATCGCATCTTCAATCCATTCTTTCGTAAGTTCCTCAGCCATATTTGCAAAATGAGGAGCAGACATAATAAGTTTTTCAATCTTTCCGCAAAGCAGTGATCTTGATAAAAGAGACTCCTTCGCATTCTATTACCCATGAATTCCGAGCATAAAAAGCGAAATGCACGTTACCTTCATCTAAAATATCCGTTACCCCTAATATGCATTTTCTGGCATTCCTGATGTTTCCCGGTATTTCTATAAATGGATCACCCATCTCATTTGTATTGCGGTTATAATGTATAAATAGAGTTTTGATACCCGGCATATCATCATTAAAACCTAATCCGATATCCGAATAATGTGGGCTGAAAGATTTTGCAGCCGTGGAATAATCCAAATTGCAACCCAGGCACTCTGATGCGTGTATTTAAAAAACTGGAAGGGATCACGCCCAGCCAGTTCAGAGAACAAAACATATAGAATGCCATTGGAAAGCTTTTTCGCTTTAAAATGAGGCATAAACTAACTTATTCTTTTTCTCATTTTGTAGGTATAGGTACTATGTTTGGACTATTGCTGTCCCCTGATTCGGTATTAAAATAACTCTCAGGCACTTTACCTACTATTACTGTCTCTGCTATCGGTATTGTGGACGATACGGCTATTTTATCCTGTCCGGGAGGTATCATTATTTGAATGTTTGTATCCACGGTTATGTAAACTCTATATCTGCTCTGATTGATGCCTGCCGATTGTATTTCGGATTTAAAATTTGTCATAATATTGCCGAGCGGCATTATCTTTACATTTATCTTTGGTCCATAGAAAGAAAGTATGCTGCTCCCTGTTACCACGCCCAGAGGAATACTCACACCCCTGCCGCCTATAAATTTCATTTTATCCTGTACTTTCAATGCTACGGATGAACCGAATTTGTTCATTTCAACAGTATCCATTTCAATAGAAGTGACATTGCCATCGTTATCCGTCTTGATATTTACAAAATCGCTGCATTTAACATTATTCGATAATTCATCCTTTACCACCTGGTTTATAGACTCAGTTGCCAGTATCCTGACTTCCGATTCGGAAACAGAAAACAATAACGGCTTTATATCTTTATCTATTTTATAAAATATGAATGTTGTGATTACGATAGACAAAAATAGAATAAACAATACTTTATATTTCCCTTTTAGTCTGTACTTACGATATCTAAGCATTAAACTCCCTCTTAATTTATAAATGCTTATTATTGCCATCTATATATATTTATGATAGAGAGGTGATTTAAGTTACACTTTTTATACAAGACTTTCCTATTTATTTTTTCGCCAGAGTGTATTTAATCTCATCTATGATTATCCATTCCATATTGAGTGGACGATTATATTCTAAACAGCGAAGTCAAAACATAAAATAATTTAAATGAAGTTAAACAGCAAACTTCCATTCGCCAATCCTCCGTTTTGCAATTTGAAGACATTACGGATAGATCATTGTAAGGATGTCCAAAGATGTTTGCTTTTGCATAATTAACACCTTTTGCTTTTTATGATATAATTAATAAAAGTTGGCACTTTATAAATCCGCTAAACGATAATATTGACATATATAAATTTGCTGATAAAAAGCAGTTCATTTTAAATTTTGGTTTAAACCCCTATAATCAAGGAGGTAATCATGGACAGTAAGCAGAATACCATAAGAAAAAGAAAAAAGAAAAAATTCAAGGCCTGGAAAGTCGTTCTTGTAGTTATGATATTGGCTATTCTAACTGCTATAGGAGCAGGTGCAGGCATGGTATTTGCAATTATCAATACAGCGCCTTCGATCAACATCGATGATTTTGCAAACCTTGTGCAAAGCACAAAAATATATGATAAGGATGGAAATGAAATTGAAAGCCTCCACGGTGAGGAAAACAGGACATACGTGCCTTTATCAAAAATAAAAAAGTATACCCAAGATGCATTTATAGCTATCGAGGATGAAAGGTTCAACGAACATTCTGGCATAGATATAAAACGTATATTCGGTGCATTATTGGTGGATTTGAAGACAGGTTCACCATCCCAAGGCGCATCTACCATAACCCAGCAGCTTATAAAAAACAGGTTGCTTAGCCGTGATAAATTATTAAAAAGGAAAATTCAGGAAGCTTATCTTGCAATCCAGCTCGAAAAAAAGCTTTCAAAAAGCCAGATACTTGAATACTATCTGAACACCGTATATCTCGGGGGCTCGGCATATGGTGTACAGGCTGCTTCAGAATATTATTTCAGCAAAAACATCGATCAGCTTTCTATCGCCGAAAGCGCGGTTATTGCCGGCATAAATCAATCCCCTACTTATTATAACCCTTATAATAACGAAAAAAGCCCGGAAGTTTATAAAGATAGGGCTACAACGGTGCTTTCAAAAATGCTGGAAAATAAATTTATCACAAATGAAGAATTTGAAAAGGCAAAAACTGAAATAGACAAAATGAGCAGTAAAACATTCTATAATGAGGATAATAATTCTACATTAAAATATCAGTGGTTTATAGAAGCGGCAGTGGACAGCGTAGAAAAGGATTTAAAAGATAAGTATAAGTTTACAGATGATGAGATAACACAAAAAATATATTCAGGCGGGCTTAGGATATACACGACTTTAGATCCTAAAATACAGGAAATCGCTGAAAGTGTTGCCGAAGATCCTAAGTATTATCCGACTCTAAGCAAGAGCATCGCGACATGGGGAAAGGATAAAGTCATACAGCCCCAGATAGGTGTAGTTATAGACGACTATAAAACAGGGCAGGTACGCGCTGTTGTAGGCGGCAGGAATATAAAGTCTCTTAAGTCATTGAACAGGGCTACTTCCGTGCCGAGGCAACCCGGTTCCTCAATGAAACCTCTTGCAGTTTACGGACCTGCATTCGATACGGGTTATTCGCCGGCATCCGTAATAGATGATTCACCGTTAACCCCTGAGGTCGCAAAAGCTGCCGGTTGGAAAGACAATCCTCCTCATAACTTCGATAATAAATTTGTAGGATTAACTACCATAAGAGATGGCATAAAAGTATCAAAGAATATTGTTGCGGTAAAATTGATGCTTAAATTAGGCGTAAGAAACAGCATTGAATATTTAAAAAAATTCGGGCTTCAAAACCTGGTATTGACTCCTAACAAGCAGGGGCAGACCGATGTCGTAAATGCAATTGCACTTGGAGGTATGACGAAGGGCGTAACCCCATTGGAGATGGCTGCGGCTTATGGTACTTTTGGAAATGGCGGCATATATGAACAACCGATATTATATACTAAAGTAATGGACAGCCAGGGTAATACCATTTTGGAGAAGAAGAACAATAAGCATGAGGTTATATCTCCTCAGGCAGCTTATTTAATGGTTGATACATTAAAGGGCGTATTGCAGAGCGGAGGTACAGGTTCAGCCGCAAGATACAAGGGAGGTTTGACAATACCTGCAGCAGGTAAAACTGGTACGACAAATGAAGATGCGGATGCTTATTTTGCAGGATTTACAGCCTATTATTCAGGCGCCATATGGATGGGACATGATAAGCCGTCATTAGGTATAAGAAGAAGAACAAACAGTAGCAGGACTTTATCGAGTGGCGATACGGCATGGATGTGGGGAGAAATAATGAAACAGATACATGCCAAATTACCTGTTAAGGATTTTGATAAACCTGACGGAATAGTTAAAGCTACAGTATGCAGAGATTCAGGATTGCTTCCGACAGATTTATGCGGCCAGGATCCAAGAGGGTCGAGGCTCATTACTGATATGTTTGTTCAGGGAACTGTCCCAACTGAAAAATGCAATGTACATGTAAAAGTTCCGATCAATATCGTGACAGGAAAATTAGCGAATAAATTTACACCGCTGGAATTTATTAAAGAAATGGTGTTTATAAAAAGGCCGTATACCGTGGACAGCAGTGTTGGAGACTTTAAGTACCAGGTACCGACGGAGACAGATAATTATACAGCTCCGCCGCAGCAGCCAGGAGAACAAAATAACGGTGGGCAAACGCCGACACAATAATTTATAATAATTCTATATGTTGAATAGATAATCAAGTATTGGGGAACACGCATCAAATAAATGTTTTGTGCGTGTTCTCTATATTTTTAATATTATATTCCATCATGCCTTTTAATTATCTCCTGCATAGCCATAGTTATAACAGGTGCACCTATTATCAGGCTATCGCGTCCATCCATTTTTCCGGGATCTCCTATTCCAACGATGATTGGCACATGGATATCGTTTAATATATCGACTGTATCTCCCTTTATTATCTTATCCTTCTTGATGTCTCCATTTTTTCTGACAGCTTTTTTTGTTAAATTCCCGTACTTATCTATCGAGCAATTTACTTTTATACCCTTTACATCCTTTGTATTCGACGCTACCGCGATCACTCCGAGAAGTTCAATTTCAGGGCTTTTGATGATATAACCCATAGCCTCCTCGCCCTTGCCTTTACCTGTATTCCCCCTATCATCCACCATGACAACGACAGGGTCATATCTGGCACGCTTTATAAGTTCTATAATGTCAGATCCGTTTAAAGGTGTTGGGTTGCCTGCAGACATCGAGATACACCGGCCTCCTATACGCCGTGAAGCTTCTTCAACAGCTTCTTTTGCAATTAAATCGCCATCTGTAACAATTATCACTCTTTTTTTCATAATGTATCTCCATTAGCTTTTTGTTTTGGGCGAGAATATAATCGAGATAATGTAGCCAAATGCTACAGCGGCAGCAATACCGCCGGCAGTACCTTTTACTCCACCGGTAAATATACCGAAAAATCCCTTCTCCGAAACTTCCTTCATTACCCCTTTTGCCAGCGAGTATCCAAATCCGGGAAGCGGCACAGTAGCACCTGCTCTGCCTAACTTTACAATGGGTTCATATATGCCAAGCGCAGTCAAAATTACGCCGGCGGTTACAAATATAACAAGTATCCTCGCCGATGTCAGCTTTGTTTTATCCAGCAATATCTGTCCTATAACGCATATTGCCCCCCCAACTATAAACGACCATAAATATCCGCTCATATTTTACGCCCTCCCCTCGATTGTCACGGCGTGAGCAATGGATGGTATCGACTCCCCCTGTTGTGAACTCGTGGTGCTTAAAAGCGCGCCCGTCGATACTAAAAGCATCCTTTTTAATTTACCGCTTTTGAGCAGTTTATAAAAATAACCGCAGAATACTGATGCCGAGCACCCGCACCCGCTTCCCCCCGCGTGAACATCCTGCTTTTTTAAATCATATATCAAAACACCGCAATCGGTATATATTTTTGCGATATTGAGTCCTTGTTTTTTCATCAATTCATCTGCTAATTCCTTGCCAAGAGACCCTAAATCTCCTGTAGCAATAAGATCGTAGTCCTCCACCCTAAAACCCGTATCCTTAAAATGTTGACATATCGTATCCGCAGCTGCGGGAGCCATGGCAGCACCCATGTTATTGGCATCCTTTATGCCCATGTCTATTACTTTTCCCGTCGTAACATATGTCACGATGGGACCTTCTCCACTGCTGCTTAATATCGCAGCTCCGGCGCCCGTAACTGTCCACTGCGCGGCAGGAGGCCTTTGTGTCCCAAGTTCGAGGGGATACCTATATTGCCTCTCGGCACTGCTGAAATGGCTGGATGTAGCACAAAGTATATTGTCAGCAAAGCCGCCGTCTATCAGCATCGATCCGAGGCTCAACGACTCGGTCATTGTAGAGCATGCTCCATACAGCCCAAAAAAAGGTATTGCAAGTTCCCTTGCAGCAAAGCTGGATGTTATTATCTGGTTTAAAAGATCGCCAGACAGCATATAATCTATTTTTTCCTTTTTTAGCTTTGATTTATCAATCACCATATAAGCAGTATCTTTAACCATCTTGCACTCTGCTTTTTCATAACTTTTTTCTCCGCAAAGGTCATCTTCTAAAACTACATCAAAATGTTTGGACAGCGGCCCCTGACCCTCCTTAGGGCCAACTATGGCTGCAGTTTCAACAATTGCAGGAGGTCTATCGAATTTAATCGTTTGCTTGCCTATCTTTTTTATAGCCATAAAATTACCACCTTACTATATAATCTTGATGATGTAATAAATTAAACCTACGATTACGGAAGAAGTTATGCCGTATACAAGCACCGGACCGGCTATCACAAACATTTTGGCACCGACTCCCAATACGAATCCCTCTTTTTTAAACTCCATAGCAGGTGAAACTATGGAGTTTGCAAACCCTGTTATAGGAACGATGGAACCTGCTCCGCCAAACTTGCCTATGTCGTCGTAGATGCCAAGGCCCGTGAGAAAAGCTCCGAGAAAAACCATTATTATCGAAACGCAAGTGCCTGCATCTTCCTTTGGAAGTCCTGCATTCAGTAACATAACGGAAAAAAATTGCCCGACATCGCAGATTAACCCTCCGACAATAAATGCACGCAGGCAATTCTTGAAAATACTCGATTTCGGCCCTCTCTGTTTAACCATCTCCTGATAGTCCTTTGGTTGCATATTGTTATCCATTTTGTTTCTCCTCCTTTAAGCCCTTGTTTCTATCATCTGCCCATATTTTATACCTTCCTGCATTTTGCATGCTGAATACTTCGTTTTCATCTATATTCCTATTCGATACTGCATCATAAACTTTGATATTGCTGTATTTTTTCATAGTTCAAGCTTACCTTCATAAATATATTTTAAATATATCTAAAAATACGAACATAGCTCTTGCAGGTATTTTGTAATGAGGTTTTTTCAGCAAAAAATAGATTGCCGCCGCAAATAACAAAACAAGTATTATAATGATTATATATTTTCTTGCAGATATTACTTTGGCTATTCTTTGAAACATGTTACCACCCCGCATATGTAATCAATATAATCTTCATTTATTATCTGCAATATCTTTTTTTTAATTCAATTAAAAAAAGATATTGCAGAGCGACTCTTTTCACCGTGCAATATCTTTTTTATGAAGCTTTTATTTTAGCATATTAGCGATTGCATTCCATATAACGGGTCCTTCATAACCCAACCTCCATGCTGCCGTTCCTGCCAGATTATATTCTCTGACAAGTTTCAACCTCTGCTCCATCGATTTATCGTCCTCGACCCATATAATATGCATACATCCTTCATCATCGATGTATGTAATTTTTTTCTGCCCGGCCCCTTTATCATATTCATCTGCCGTTTTTAAAGCCTTAATTTTATCTATATCCTTCATAGCAATGGATTTAACAGAATTCGTCTTGCATAATGTCTCGCCCTTTTCGACTGTGCATGATATATCCTTACTTACATAGTAATATTCCGAATTGAAGGCAACTCTGTACCATTCTTTGGTTTCCCCGGCATATTTCAATAAGGTGCCGGGAGCTAACGGAAGCATTCTCGATAGGCAATCAGGTTTTTCGTATATTCCTATATTCTCCCATTCTACTATTACAACTGATTTTTCCTCAGGCTCTATCCTGTATATTTTTCCCTCAACCGCCCATCTTTCATCTGCAGATCCATCGTCTGCAAACAAAGGCGTATCTTTTATTATTTTAATGTATACTTTTTTATTGTCACTACAACAATTTGATTTCATAATTTGACTCCTCAGACTTTTTTAAATAGCTCTTTGTTAGGAATCCAAAAGTCTTGTTTAAAATATGCTAATACATATGATACTTTTCCTTTATCTTTTCAAACTTCAGGCTTTCTTTACTCCATTTCTCCACAAGTTCAGCGGCTTCGCATTTTCTCAACCTTACCTCATCGGTACCTGCAAGGTTATCTATAAAGTAATGCCCGCCTTCTTTAAACGGAGGAATCCACTGGAATTTGCCTATATCCATAATTTCCTACAACATGTGAATGCCTATTTCCACAGGCCTTACGGTTTTTTTATCGATGATGTGCACCTGCACCCCTTTGCAGAGTTCCCCTTTATGCTTTGAAAATGTTGGTTCGAAGTATACCGGCCTGAATTTCACACCGCCCAGTTTTTTACTGTTCATACCGTCGGAAAGCCTGTACGGGTCTATCCAAGGAGCGCCGATTATTTCGAAAGGCCTTGTAGTGCCCCTGCCTTCTGAAACATTTGTTCCTTCAAACAGACATGTTCCATTATATAAAAGAGCCGCATCAAGCGATGGCATGTTGGGTGTCGGATTGACCCATAAAAGATCCGTCCCATCGAAATAAAGTTCTCTGGACCATCCTTCTATTTTCACGACCTCAAGATCGCAGCCGATTTTAAATTCACTGTTCATAAGTTCTGCCATTTCGCCTATGGTGAGGCCATATCTTTGAGTTATCGGATACATCCCCACAAATGATGAAAATTCAGTATCGAGCACATTTCCTTCAACTTCGACTCCCCCAACAGGGTTCACCCTGTCCAGCACGACAAAAGTCTTGCCGTTTTCCGCACAGCTTTGCATACAATATGCCATCGTATAAAGATAAGTATAATACCTTGAACCTATATCCTGGACATCCATTACCAACACATCTATGCTGCGCAGCATTTCCGGCGACGGCTTTTTATTTTTGCCGTACAGACTGTATACTGTTATTCCCGTAAACTCATCGACATATGTTTCTACAGATGCGCCTGCCTGCAGATTTCCCCTTATACCATGCTCGGGTGAGTAGAGAGCACATAAATCGAATCTTTTATTCAGTATATCTATTGTGGACTCCAGTTTTTTATCAAGCCCTGTAGGCCCTGTAATCAGTCCCAGCCTCTTACCCTCAAAAATGCTGCTGTATTTTTCGATAACATCGATTCCATTATTAACTGCTGCCTTTCCCATCTATCGTACCTCCTGGTTGCATAGCATATAAATGAAACAAAATGCCATTATTCATAATCTTACCATAAATCCACATCGGCAAAAAGATATATGGATAGCTGCATTATGAAGCTATCCATGCAAAATCAACAACTAAAGTAAATTTTTTTGTTCTTATTATTCTGTGAAGTACAGCTGACCATCTTTAATCATCTTGGCTAAAGCTGTATTTATATCTCCGAAATAATAGTAATCCTTTTGGATTTTATCCGGTATTCCTTCAGGCAAACTCAATGTCTGATCATATATTCTCAAACATGATGCCTTCTCTATAACAGGCATATATAAACACAAATCGTTCGTCAACGTCATAAAATCCTCCGTCAGCTGCTTTATCTCTTTGTCATCAGTCGAATTAAAGAGTTTAAGCAGCATCTGCGTTACATTGTATTCCTTGTTTGTAACCGGGTCCTTCATTATGCGGTCTTCCCCTTCCTTTAAAACCGGCAGACCAGTTCTCGCCGCGCTTGACGAATAGATGTTGTTAAATGCCTCCCATGGTGTATTATACGCTGATGAACCTCCCAGGAAGCTGCAGCCTATCATAAAGTCGGAACTATTTAAATATTTCCAGATAACCCCGCCATCCATCGGCTTGAAATTCACGTCAAAGCCAAACTCTTTGAGCATAGTCGACATGGCCTCCCCCGTATACATGAAACTCGGCCATGAATTAATTACAGCAATCTCAAGCTTTACTGCTTTTCCTTTATCATCAATCCATTTACCATTAGAATCTTTTTTCCATCCTATCGATTTTAACAATTCTTCCGCTTTTTTCTGGTTGTATGAGTAGTCGGTCAACTTATCCGTAAAGCCCTTGTCCGTATAATTAGACTGCAATGAAGGCAATAATCCGGAATTTTTCCAGTCGCTCTTGAAGCTTCCCGGTTCGGCTATAGTCAATAAAGTGTCTCTATCCGTAGCATAACTTATCGCTTTCCTTACCTCAGGGATGCTTACGGGATATTTCTGAATGTTGAAGCCATATCCTATTTGCGAAAGCTCCGGTACATATAACTTCCTTATTTTATCCTTATACTTTGCTTCCACCTGTTTTGCCATATCCGGACTTAAGCCGCCGTTTTCAACGGTGTATTGCCCTTCCATAATTGAAGATGCAAAAGCTTCGGCGCTTCCAGGCCTTAATCCCCTGAGCTTGGTAATCTGGGGTTTTATCATATAATTCGGATTTACCTTAAACATTATTTCTGCTGTGGTAACAGATGCTATGGCATATGGGCCGCTGCATACCGCCTCTTCGGGTTTTGGCTTATATGTCAGTACATCCTTGTTTATTTCATCGAGTTTTTTTTGCCCATCCGTTGTGAATTTATAATATCCTGTGGCAGCATTTATTTCTCTGCCGTTCAATGCCACGTCTTTCTTCCGGTCTGCCCATTTTCCATAGATCTTTGCAGGTGTCGCAACCGGAAGATTAAATGTAACATTTAATACCATAGGCGTATTGGTTACATATGAAATTTTAACAGTCAATTCATCCACTTTTTCCAAACTCTTGATATAAGTCCATACAGAGCTTCTGCCCACATTCATGTAAAAATGAGCCATAATATCATCTGCCGTCAGCTGGCTTCCATCGCTCCATTTTAAACCTTTTTTCAGCGTCATGGTCAAGACTTTATCCTTGAATTCATATTTTTCAAGCAGTTCTGTCTTGAATTTTCTTTCGGGAAATGGAGAATAATTGGCCAGATAGCCGTACATAAAAGGTTGTATCGACCAGTTAATGCCTGATGTATCATCTAAAGGATTCCCATTGAAAGCCGGCGGCGGTGCGCAGTCTATCAATGTCGTCAGAACTTTGGTGCTGTCTGCCTTGGCAGGTTTGCTTAATCTGAATACATTGCCCGTATTTGATTTCTGCTTCCCGTTGTTTGTCGATTGTTTCGTGCATCCAAACATACTTGCAAGCATTATTAAGGATAATGTAACCACAGCTAGCCTTATAGCTAGTTTTCTCATGAATAAACCACTCCCTTTTATAATATTCTTATATCAAGGCTATTGCATAAATAGCCTTATATACTTTACAAAACCTTGAGTCCCCTGTTTATATGGATTATTGAATTTCTCCCTGCTGGTTATTATTCCTTTAAAAACTTAAGCGCTATATAAGCTCCCGATACGACGATCAAATTGATTATTATGACTATCGCGTATACGACTCTTACAACTTCATTCTTTTGTGAGATTAGAAAGCAAAAAACTGAAATCAGCAAAATAGTTATGGAAATTATTGCTATATACTTAATAAAACTTTTTATCAAAGGTATATCCACCATGAATTTTCCGGTTTTTTTCTTTTGTCTTGCATTTAGACGTCTTCCATTTAGACGTGATGACATGCTACAAGCCCTCCATCAATAGTTCTCAACTTTGGTTCTTCCCTTTCGCATATTTCTGAGCACAGCGGGCATCTTGGATGAAATTTGCATCCTGTCGGCTGGTTTACGATATCAGGCATATCGAGAGATCTTAATGGCAATTCGGCCGAATAATCTCGCCTGTGGTCGGGATCCGCTTCCGGAACTGCAGCAAGCAACGCTTTGAAATAAGGATGCCGTGGATTTTCAATAGCCTTCTGAATCTGATTGCATTCCGCCATCCGTCCTAAATACATCACCACTATCCTCCCGCTATTTGCTATGTATCTTGCGGTTCCTAAATCATGGGTAATATAAACAAAGGAAATATTATGCTTTTTATTCATCCTTGACATTAAGTCAAGCAGGGCTATCCTCAAGGATACATCTACCATTGAAACAGGCTCATCAGCTACAATCAGCCTGGGTTTCACCGATAACGCCCTGGCTAGGAGAATCCTCTGTCTCTGGCCACCACTCAGTTGATGCGGATATTTTTCCAGGAACTGTTCCGGAGGATTTAGTCCTACCTCATTAAAAAAACCGTTTAAAATATCCAGTGCCTGACTTTTGTTTTTTGCTATACGGTTCTGCAAAAGCGGTAGGGATAACGATTGAAATATTGTCCTGTTTGGATTCAGGGCGGCATAAGAATCCTGATGGACCATCTGCACCCCCAGCCTGTAGTCTTTATACTCCCGCCCTTTAAGCTCTTTTACGTTTTTTCCTTTATATAAAACTTCCCCCTCGGTCGGCTCGTATATGCCTACAATCACCTTTCCCAGCGTAGTTTTGCCGCAGCCGCTTTCACCCACAACGGCTATTATTTCGCCCTCCCCGATGCTCAGGTTGAAATCGACAACAGCCCTAATCTTTTCCATTTTGTTTACTCTATTTTCAAACGACATGCCTATATTTTTGATTTCCATAACATTCACAGCTTAAGCACCTCTCTCCACAAATAGCACCTTGAATACCAACCTTCTTTTACGGGATACAACTTATCTGTTCTTTCCTTATCTCCCTGACACCGACCGCTAATATAAAACATGCATCTCTCCGAAAATCTGCATCTATCAGGAAGGTTTAAAAGGTCTGGCGGATACCCCGATATGGCCTTTCGCTTGCTTATATCATCGTGCAGTGATGGAACAGCATGCATCAATCCATAGGTATACGGATGAGATGGATTTTTAAAAACATCCTCAACATCCCCGCACTCCACCACCTGTCCTGCGTACATGACTCCTATTCTGTCCACAATCGAACCGATTATTGAAACATCATGAGTTAAAAATATCATCGTTATGCCGGATTCGTTGTGGATCTTCCTTAAAATATCGATAATATACCACTGGGTGATGACATCGAGAGCCGTAGTAGGTTCATCAAGTATCAGTATTTCAGGGTCAAGAAGAAGGCTTAAAGCTATTATCGCCCTCTGTTTCATTCCTCCGCTTAACTGGTGGGGATAATAATCAAGCACCCTTTCCTCCAGTCTTACCTGCTTCATTATCTTTTTGGCCTTGGAAATTACTTCTTCCCTTTTAATTTTGGAATCATGGGCCCATGCTGTTTCCAGAAAATGATCTTTAATCGTCAGAACTGGATTTAACGCGTTCTGCGCTGCCTGGAATACGGAAGCAAGATGTGTCCACCTGTACTTTGAATATTCTCTTTGGGATAAACTTAAAAGATCAACTGATTCTCCATCCTTTGTGTGGTATATTATCTGACCCTCGGATATCACGCCCGGATTCGCCACAAGATTTAAAATGCCGGAGGCAAATGTACTTTTTCCGCTTCCGCTTTCACCTATTATACCCAATATTTCTCCATCATTTATTGTTATTGAAATTTTGTCGCATGCTCTTAATATTCCATTTTTTACCTTAAAATCAATCGATAAATTTTTAACTTCAATTATAGGTTTCATTTGCATACCCTCCTATGACCTCAATCTCGGGTTTAAAGCTTCGTCTAAACCTGTTGCAAACAGCAAACATCCCAACTGAAACAGAAGAATGCCTATTACAGGCGTCAAAAAGTAGATTGCAGTGCTCGAGCCAAGAAGAGCTCCTGTTTGGGAAAGCGATATTTGTATCATCATGCCCCAATGGTTCCCCTTAAACGGTACAAGCCCAAGTACCATGAGGCCGACACTCGCAATAATGGACCTTTTCATAATGCCTATAAAATTAATAAATACATAGGATATTATATTGGGCAGGATATCCTTGGTTATTATATTGAATTTATTAATCCCAAGTATCCTGCTGGCTTCAATGAAATCTTTGTATTTCAGCGTTATCACCTGAGACCTTATCTGCTTGGCCAATCCCGGCCACGACCACAGACTTAAAACCAAACCGAATGTTAGCTGATCCTGTACTTTTATAACCATCGATAAAATCATCGTTACCGGAAAGCTCGGCATAGTCAATACCACATTTGCGAGGAGCATCAAAAGAGCATCGGCCCTTCCTCCTAAAAGTCCCGAGAGTATGCCTATCGTGCATGCAAAAGTTACAGTAAATACGCCTGCAAAGAATGCCACGAGCAAAACATCTCTGGAGCCTAAAATAAACTGCACGAGAGTATCTTTGCCGGCAAAGTCCGTCCCCAGCCAGTGTTTCATCGAAGGAGGTTTTAACCTGTACGCATAATTTGATTTTGGCTGGGTTAGCAATATCGGGCCAAATATCGCCATAATAAGGAAAACCAGCAGTATTATAAAACCAATCCTCGATTGCTTGTTTGCCCATATGACTTTAAAAAATTCTTTTAAACCTTCAAAACGCCTTTTCTTGTATATAATCTCACTATTATTTCTCTGCAGCTCCATATCTATCTCTCCCTCAATCTTGGATTTAATACAGTATAGAGTGCCTCAGCGATCAGGCTGGAGATCACCACCATAATGATTATGATCAGAAACATCCCCTGCATCAATGTAAAATCCCTCTGACTGGTAGCACTACTAAGATAATATCCGACTCCCGGATACAGAAAAAGATTTTCTATAAGAGGCGAGCCGCCAAACATGAACCCAAAAGATATGGCTAAACCTGTCACCATCGGAAGTATGGCATTTCTTCCCAAATAACTTGTAAGTATCCTCCTGTCCGACAGTCCTCTTGCCCTTGCATAAGTCATATAATCTTCGCCCAATACTGTTATACAGCTTGCTTTCATGGCTAAAGCCCATCCTGCCACAGTTGTTATAAAATAGGCAAGTACCGGAAGTATGGCATGCTGCAGTACATTGAGTATAAACGCTAAATTAAATCCGGGTACCACATTTGAACTATACGCTCCTCTCGATGGCAATAACCCGGACTTTATAGAGAATATGAATATTAAAATATACCCTACTATATAATCAGGCATGGCGCCAAAAATCGATTGATATATCGTCAAAAATGCATTTAATGTTTTTTTACGCTTCCATGCTATATATATACCGATAAGTACGCCGACTATAAAGGATAACAAAAGCGAAATACTGCAAACCAAAAGAGTCCATGGCAGTGCACCTAAAACCACTTCCGTCACCGGTTTACGATATATCATGGACTCTCCCAAGTCACCTCTGAAGATACCTGACGCATATTCCGTGAACCTTTCTATGATTGGTTTTTGCGGATCATAATTCAACTCGGATTTAGCTCTGGCATAAGCCGTATCATAATCTATGGCCATAGATCTTATGTAGCTCTGTGCCAAAATATCCACCGGGTTTCCCGGCATGTTTTGTATAACGATGAATACCATTATAAGTGAAATCATAACTGTAATAATAAGAGTGCCGACTTTTTTTACCATTGAATTTTCCCCCTCCCTTGAAAATTGTGTAAAATTCAAACATATTTTTATAATTTAGGCATTAAAATCCATCTCTTGTGAAATAAAAGCTCTTGCGGCAAGTAAATCTTTAGAATTGACCATCCCTGATATTTCAGAGATATTTTATATATTTGTACAGCTCCCCTTTTATAGATCCGATCAGTCGTTAAATCTTTTATAGATATTCGTTTGCAATATAATACATAATTAACCAGTAGAAGTAATTAATTCCTTCTACTGGTTAATTATATCATTTGTGGCACTTTTATTCAATAGTATTTTTTATATTTGAAACTTTATTTTAATTTGGGTTAATTGTAAAAGTAAGTTCCACCCCAATACCCTTGAATGATGTCTTTAGAAATTTAGATACAGATCTCACATACACCGGTTTACTGCTTTTACAACTATATATCCTTACACAAAAAGAGAGTATCGCAACGTACTTTTATGTAGTTCTTCGATACCCCCATCATGTCATTATATCCCGCATTTTCGCCAGGACTTTCTTTTCAATCCTCGAAACCTGAACCTGGGAAATGCCAAGCATTTTTGCAATTTCAGTCTGAGTCTTGTCTTTAAAATACCTGAGTATTATTATCTGCCTTGCTTTTGGTTCAAGCTTGTTTATAACTTCCTTCAGTGCAATTTTATCTGTGACATCGGCATCTATATCTTTATCAGCACTGAGTTTATCTATCAAAAATACCGGGGAGCCGTCATCCTGGTGTATGATTTCATATAAATATTCAGGGCTTACCATGGAATCCATGGCAACGGCAAGATCCTCCGGAGATACATCGAGTTCGGCCGATATTTCCGCAACAGTTGCATCCCTTCCCAATTGTTTGGACAGATTTTCCCTTACTATTTTTGCTTTCTTTGCTACATCTTTCATTGACCTGCTTACTTTGATTATCCCATCGTCCCTTATAAACCTTTTAATTTCACCCATTATCATAGGAACCGCATATGTAGAAAATTTTACTTTGAATTTAGGATCAAAATTATTTATAGCTTTAATAAGGCCTATGCTACCTATTTGAAAAAGATCTTCAAATTCATATCCCCTGTTTAAAAATCTTTTAGCAATAGATGAAATAAGCCCTACATTTCGCTTTATGAGCAATTCTTCGGCATCCTTATCGCCAAGCTGGCTTTTGCTTATAAGTTTTAAAGTCTCTTCATGGCTTAATATTTGAGGTGGATTTTTGTTGCCGGCTTTTGTATCCATATCCACATCTCCAGTCATTCAATAGATTTAAATACTTTTGTCATAACTACCCTTGTGCCCTTCCCCGGCTTTGAATAAACATCCACAGTATCCATGAATGTTTCCATAACGGTAAAACCCATGCCGGATCTTTCAAGCTCCGGTTTTGTCGTAAATAAAGGCTGCCTTGCCTTTTCTATATCTTCAATGCCTTTTCCCTCATCGATTACCTCTACCGTCAGTTTATTATCCTTTATATCTGCTATAATAGTCACTTTACCCTCTGTATTTTCATATCCGTGAATTATAGAATTTGTAACCGCTTCAGATACTGCAGTCCTTATGTCCGATATTTCCTCTATTGTAGGATCGAGCTGCGATGCGAATGCTCCGACAACCGCCCTTGCAAATGCTTCATTTTGGGACTTGCTCGGTATCTCAAGTTTCATGTTGTTTTCGCCTTTCATATATCTCCACCCCCGTTACATATTTAAAAGTGCTTTATCTATGCTGTCATATAATTTTACAATCCTCAATATCCCCGAGATTTCCATTATCTTTTTTACCTGCATGCTTACATTCGCAACTGCCAACTTTCCCCCAAGTTCAGAAACTTTTTTATATCTCCCGATGATTACCCCGATTCCTGCGCTGTCCATAAAATTCACTCCGTTAAAGTCGAATATTATGTTTTTTATCGGGTTGTTATCTATCTGATTGTCTATCCTCTCCCTTATGGTCTCAGATGTATGATGATCGATTTCCCCTGCAATCGATACAATAAGCGTTTTATTTGCTACCTTAAAAAAAAGTTTCATTATAATACTGCTCCTTTCCCTTATTCTACTATTATATTCTACAATTAACAATAATTTCCTTCAATATCTTTGCAAATATTAATAATAATTTCTTATTTAAAACATTATTATTAATATGGGCAATATAAAGGGGTGAGATAATGAAGGACGAAATATTAAAAATATTATCCCAGCTAAAGGATAAAAAAATCTCAGATGAACAGGCTATAAAGCTTATCGATCTGCTGTATGACAAAGAGAGTCATGATGGAAGCACATATAATATGGATGAATCATTAAAGAACACCATTGAATATTTTAAAAATAACTGCTCTGATATGTCTGGAGAGCTTTATAAGGAACTTGAAGATATAAATAAAAAAATGCTGGGCAACATATCCTTTGACAACGATAAATTTTCAGCGTATTTGAAAAATATTGAAGGCAGGCTGAAAAATATATCGGAATCCTTATCCGATGAGATTTCAAAAGATAAGAGCAGTTCATATTCCAGGAAGTTTTCCGGAATAGAAAATTTAAAATCGGATGCAATAAATGAAATGCAAACAGATACGCTGAAAAAAACGTTTGAGAAACTAAAATATGACATAGACAGGATATCCATCGATGATTCTATCATAAAGGATAAACTTCCTGATTTTTTCAATAAAATAGAAAAGGATTCGCAAAAATATAATAATTACGTTAAAATAATAAAAAAGGATGCGTGTGCCGACTGCATGCTGGACATTATACTGGAGACTGCATGCGGAAATATTGTACTGGATAATCAGGAAGGTAACTCTATAAATGTGGGAATATATACAAACTCACAAAGCAAGTACACGGAGAAATTGATAGATTATAGAGAAGATAAAGGCCAGTTTAAAATAAAAGCCAGGCATCGGCCTGGCCTGTCAATAAGCCTTTATGCCTATTTGCCGGGCAAAAATTTCAAGGATGTATTTTTATCTGCCGCAAGCGGACGCATAGGTGCTGATAAACTGTCAGCGTCATCTATAACGGGTAAAGTTTCGGACGGCAAGATAAACTTCTCATGTGTCAGCTCCCGAGATGTAAAAATTGCCTTATCCGACAGCACCGCCGATCTTTATGATATAATGTCGGAGAGAATATATATAAAAGGGAGCAATTCTGAAATCATCCTTGAAAGAATCAGCTGCCCCCATATATATATAAATACGGCAAATGAAAAGATAACTGTGTCCGATATATATAATATATCGGAAAACAATGAATTAAGGCTCTACAATCAGAATGCTGGAATAGATTTGGAAATAGATGTTGCAGATGATACAGGCATTTTTGTAGATGCTTATTCTTTAAACGGAAAGGTAATTATCGATCGTAATATAAAGGGATTGTCATTTGAGGTAAATGAAAGCGATCATGTAATATGCAAAAGCTCAAACTGTGAAAGATTCAGCAAAAATATTAAAATAAGCGCTCAGACGACTAACTCGTTTATAAATATTTTTGAAAGGCCGTAGGCTGTATATATTATTTAAAGAATATTATATGATTCCTTATAAATTGAAAATATGTATGATTAAACTTGGAGGATAACAAAATGTTAAGGATAATAAAGGGCGCCAGGGTATTCTCCCCTGAATATTTAGGGAAAAAGGATATCCTGATCGCAAACGACAAGATAGAAAAAATAGCCGATAATATCGAACCGCCATCACCTGATTTTTCTGAAGTGGAAGTAATAGATGCCAAGGGTAAAATACTGACTCCCGGTTTTATCGATGCTCATGTGCACCTTATAGGCGGAGGCGGTGAGGGAGGATTTGCAACGCGCACACCTGAAGCCATGCTTTCCATGCTTACGCGCTTTGGAGTAACCACCGCTGTCGGGTGCCTTGGAACGGACGGCACTACAAGGCATATGACAACCCTCCTGGCAAAAGCCAGAGCATTGGAGGAGGAAGGCATCACGACTTATATTTACACAGGGTCGTATGAGATACCGGCAAGAGTTATAACGGATAGTCCGCGCAACGATATAATATTGATCGACAAGGTAATAGGCATAGGGGAAATAGCCATTTCTGATCACCGCTCTTCACAGCCTGTTATGCACGACCTTTTGAGGCTTGCTTCCGAAGCCAGAGTAGGAGGCATTCTCTCAGGGAAGGCAGGAGTGCTGCATTTGCACGTAGGAGACGGGCGAAGAAGGCTTGATTACCTGTTTGATATAATAGATGAAGGAGAAATACCACCGACACAAATGGTCCCTACCCATGTAAACCGCAGCCATGAACTTTTCAATCAGGCCATCAGATATGCAAAAATGGGAGGCGTCATCGATCTGACATCCAGCATATTCCCAATTAAGAAAAACGATCCTGAAATAAAAGCGAGCAAGGCCATAAAAATATTGCTAAACAGCGGCGTTCCCGATGCAAATGTGACCATGAGCTCAGACGGATTCGGAAGTTCACCTATCTTCGATAACAAAGGGAAACTCATAAAACTTGGAATAGGTTCTGTAAAATATGAGTACACGGAATTTCGCGATGCTGTTTTAAAAGAAAACATACCGCTCGCGACAGCCTTAAAGCCTCTTACTTCAAATACCGCAGATATATTGAAACTGAACAGAAAGAAGGGAAGGATAAGAAAGGGCCTGGATGCAGATTATATTATATTTGATGAAAAAGACCTTTCCATAGACTCTGTAGTGGCAAAAGGCAAAATAATGGTCCAAAATGGATTGCCCATTGTATTTGGAACTTTTGAGAAAAGCTGATCTATTTATCCAGAAGCTCCTGGAGCATTTTGGCATTGTCAGCCCCTTTGGCTTTAAAATGATTGTTAAAGGCAATGAATGTTATATGTGCATTTTTCTTTATAAATTTTATGCTAGGCAACCATTCCTTTAGCTCATCTTCTTTATATAAATAGTTATACCTTTCATATGACTCATTATGGCTGTACCACTTTTCTGCATTTCTGCCATGGAACCTTATGTAGCCTATCTTTGACGTTACTATACCTGTCTTTTTCACCAGTCCTTTTATATCAGGTTCATCCACATTTATAAATCCGATGGAATACTTTAAGAGTTTCTCATATACTGATGTATTCATCCAGCTGTTGTTTCTGAATTCCACATTTATATCGACATCTTTGAATTTATCCCTTATTCCTTTTATATAGTCCAGATTTTGATCCGTATATTTAAAACTATACGGAAATTGTGCCACGATGCACCCGAGTTTTCCGCTTTCCTTAAGCGGCGTTATGGCATCGTTGAAGTCCTTGTAGGCTTTTTCATCTGCATCTTTGGCATGAGTCATCGATTTGTGGAGTTTTACTGTAAAGACAAAGTCGTCGGGTGTTTTCTTTATCAGACTCAAAAACATATACTTATTTGGAATCGAGTAATAAGTAGAATTTATCTCCGTAAACTTGAATACTTTGGAATACTCTTCAAGCATCTCGCTTTTCGTTATGCCTTCCCTGTAAAATGTTCCGACCCAGTCATTATAGCTATATCCCGATGTGCCTATATATATCATCTGCCGTCCCTTCCCTCTATTATATTTATTTCGCTCTCATTTATATCGAACATACTATATATATATCTATCTATTTCCTTCTGTATTCCCTTTGATACCTCCCAGCTTCGGCATGTTGAAATATGCCTGACGAGATCTGCTATATACCCGTCGTCTATTTCGGGTACTTTAAGCCTCATGACCGTATTTGGGTAATATTCGTAAAGGTCATTCCCAAGCTTTTTGGCAAAGCTTTTAAAATAAAATTCATAAAGTCTGCTGTTTAAAATACCTGTTAAAAATTCATAGGATATTTTATCCTTGTATTCATCAATTATATATAAGCCATATACATCGGCGCTGCTGTAGTTTCCCTTATCGATCGCGAACCTGTTGGATGAAGCCTTATATGGGAAAATGATTTTATTCATCTCAAACAGGCTTCTATTTCTCCCCCACTGCAGCTCATACCATTTTCTTGCACCGCTTATGCACTCGCGCCTCTTTTCAAGCTTTGGCCTGTACCTTTCTATATATGAAATGGCATTTTTATATGAATCGGCGTCGTCGATAATGTCAGAATATATTATATAAAGGTTCATGCTTTCGGCTTTGTATTTCTTTATGCAACTGCTTTTTATCCACGGCTTTATTAAATCCCTTTCTATCTTATAATTTTCTATATCCTTCTCATCCATAATAAATGCCTTATCACAGCCTGTTATTATACCCTGAAAGCTTTTGCATATATCGGACAGCTTTTTGCCCAATTTCCTGTTTATTTTTTCCAAAATTTGCATTTGATTTTCATCACAGAGTATCCATCCTTCATGATTCAATTTTCTCTGTGGAAAATTAAAACTGTCAAAATACCTTTCTGAGCCCTTCCGAAGCTCGACGAAGGCTTCATTCGCCCCAATCCTTCTCAGTTCATTTTTTGCCTTGAATACCTTTATTATATTGCTATTTCCTGCCGGATCATTATCGCTTTTATTCTTCCTAAGAAGCAATATCACAGGATCAACTGAAATCCCTTCCATTATCCTTACACCATAGAAATCGACTATTCTTTCTATACTGCACATCTTATCGATATAGTCCCTTATATATTTTCCATTCAAGGATTCCAGAAAATATCTTGATGTTATGAAACAGAGCCTGCCTCCACCCTTTAACCTGTCTATTGAGCTTTTAATAAAGCAAAATGAGATATCCGCCTTGTCACGGAATATACCCTTGTATATATCGCTTAATTTTTCACGGTAGCTGCGGCATATCCTCTTGTGTCCTATATATGGCGGATTTCCTATTATTATATCATATTTCCCCTTGAACAATTTATCCTCCATGTTATGGTCTATCAGGCTGTCGCAGCATATAATATTGGGCCTTATGGCGCTTTTATTTTTTTTTAGCATCAAGCCCTCACATGATAAATTCACAGCCGTTTTATCGGAATCGGCGCCAAATATATTGTTTTTTATTATATGTTCATGTATATTGTCAGCACTCAAGTTTAACCTTTTATACTCTGAATTGATCCCATTTATATTATTTAAATAAAAATCGCGCAGATAATCGTATATTTGAAGCAAGAAAAATCCGCATCCGCAGGACGGATCCAGTATTCTCAGAAACGGATTGTCAATCATGTCGATTCTGTCAAATACAATATCTATCATATACCCGATTATGCTCTCATCAGTATAATAGCATCCAGAATTTTTCCTTTTTTCTTCATCTATCATGGATTCATACCGTTTTGAAATGGAAATTACATCTGCCGCATCTTTTTCGCCGTAATCATCATATATTTTATCTATTCTTTTATTGAGAAAATCTTCTGCATCCATTATTTATCCACCCCGTCTATACCGTGATATAAAATATCCCCTAAATAAAAAATATGCAATTGCACCTATATCGATCATCCCTGGGCGATGTCGAGAAGCGACGTGGACTTGAGGGAAATAGCCAGGCTGACGGCCGGTGCAATGATGCACGCAAACAGGAGAACAATGCCTCCGATGCCAATATGCACCCACGGAATCGTCTGAAATTTCGTCAAAAGCTCACTTCCCAAATCTCTTCCATTTTGCAGAACGGAAAAAATGCCCAGTATTCCCCCTGTAAGGCATCCGAGCATTCCGGCCAAAAACGCTTCACTTATGACGCTTGCATAAATCTGGCCTTTTGTCATTCCGACTGCAGTCAGCAATGCAAACTCCGGCTTACGCGCCAAAGTGCCTGATAAAAACAGGTTGAAAATCGCAAGGAAAATTACCAGACCTAAAACGCTGAATATCGCATATAAGCCCATCTGGTGCTGCCTTAATCTGTTGTTTTCCTCTTTATTTACAAAGCTGTCCCTGTCATTTGTAATATTGTATCCTCTCGGTTTCGACAGCGCCGATATCTGCGGCAGAAGGTTTCCCCCTTTTTCCGAATCCACATAGACCTCCATGATGCCTTTATACCGAGTGTCAAGCTTTGCCAATTGCTCTTCGCTCATGATTGCGACAAAGCCGCTGCCCGCACCGCTAATTTGCCTAAACGGCAGGGGGTCCACAAACCCTCCGATTGTATATACATATTCCTTAACGGGTGAGATATTAAAAAGGTCATTGCCGCTATCCTCAACCATAGTTATTTTATCACCGACTTTTAATTTGGTATATGGAATATTAATGTTGCCCACTGACTGTATATATTTCGGAAGCAGGATAACAGGATCCGCTTTCATCCTGCCGATATCTATCCGGCCTTCAACCAGGTATTTCCTGGCAAAATCAAGCTCATTATCACTGTAGCCGCCAATGCCTCCCTTTACAAAACTTATTCCCGGATAACCGTTCCGCTCGGTGGGACAGGCAAGATCGAACATTTTTTTGCCCTGCGGGGTGATCAAACTGTTGTCAATTTTAAAGTAATACCAGTACATAATCCCCTTTCCAGGATCTTTTTGAAGCATAGATTGATCATACTGATCCAATATACTGCTCTGGGAATAAATGCTTTTTACACCCTTAAGCGCCCTCAAGTCATTAAGGAATCTATTGTCTGCCGGCTTTACAGTATTATCATAGTAAGGATTTCCCGAAGCACCCCCTATTGCATCTGGATACTTTATGTACGACATTTCAATGGTATAATCAGCTATATGAGGCATCCGTCTGTTTCCCATTTTCCATTGCACTTCTATTTCTTTTGTAAGCCCTATAAATGAGGCAAAAAGAAGCGCCACCGAAGCGGTCAGCAGAATAGACCGCCCTTTATTCTTTAACGCTGTTTTTAATCCAAACAATACTGCAAACGAAAATCTTCCGCTGCTTTTGTCAATCCACGGACCTGATGTGGAATCTTCAAAAATTCCTGCCCCGGGACGTGCATTTATTACAGCCAGCGGCGAGCTGTGCCTTACTTTCCATGCAGGATAGATGGAAGATGCAATAATGGCGATAAGGCATAAAACGGCATCTAGAATAATTTTCATCCACGGGATTGTAACGGCGCCGTTGATTTCGCTTAATGGATTTCCAAGAACCAGCCGCGCTCCTTCGGTGCCTAAGAATACGCCTGCCGGCAGGGAAATTATTGCTGCAAAAAAGGCATGGAAGAGCAAAATACGGCCTGTGCTTTCAGGCTCAAGCCCTATGGCGGAAAACAGGCCCAATTCACGCATGCTACTGCCTGCAATGATATTTATTGAAACGAATGCCATCATGAACAGGACGATAAGCAGCATTATATCTGCTGTAAGGGCATTTTTACGGGCAAACTGGTTGTTACCCATCTTCTGGAATGTTTCGGCACCTTTGACATTCTCCTGTGCCAAAAGGTATACATTGTAATAAGGGGTGCTGTTTTTAGCGGATGCTAATTTTAACGCATCTTCACCATTGAAAAATTCTAAGCCATCACATTTTTCAAAAGTCCGGACTGCTTTTCCCATGCTGACGCCGTCCTTTAATCGGATGAGCACAAACGGCTTTATTTTGTCTTCGGCAGCCTTGGAAGCAAGGTAGTTATTATCTACGGGCACTGTACGCAATTGACTTTCGGCGATCAGGTCCTCGTTTTGCCCATATGTACCGAATCCCCGCACTGTATCGCCTGATATCGTATTGGCTGTGGACTTGAATGCACCGACTATATGATAAACCGTCCCACCGGTACGAATATCGGTAGGCAGGCTGTCGATTTTCTGTTTGCGCAGGTACCAGTCTTCAACTACAATCTCGCGGGGAGCTTTGGGAAGGCGGCCTGAAATTATATGCTTCGCCATCATCGAATAGCCTTCCTCACTCACCAATATCAGATCCAAAGAACAAGCATCGTCTTCAATCGGTATTTTCTCCAACCGGCACGCAATACATGCCTTATCTGCAAGGCCTGTCTTTTCAACCTGACTTGCAGCCCCTTCATCCTTTGCAAAATAGGCAAGCTGCCAGTCGCCATAATCAAGTTCCGCCTGCATTTTACCCTGTTCAAGGGAATTCTGCTCTATCACGGCCACTGCAGATATCATCATCAATACTATTGTAATACCGAGTATAAGAAGGAGCGAACGCTTTTTACGCCTTGTAATCATAAGTATTGCAAGGCGGGTATCAATTCTCATCGGCTCCGCCTCCTGTATCGCTTACGATGGTGCCGTCGGACATTTCTATGATTCTCCGGCATTTGGATGCGACACGCGGATCATGTGTTACAATCACCATCGTCTGCTTGAATTCATCCGCCATATTCTGCAGCACTTGAAGTATATCCTCTCCCGTTTTGCTGTCGAGGCTGCCTGTCGGTTCGTCGGCATATACGATGGATGGTTTGGCGGCCAGAGCCCGTGCAATGGCTACACGCTGCTGCTGTCCGCCCGACAGTTTGGATGGCAGGGTATGGCGCTTGTCCTCCAGTCCCAGTGCGTCTATCAGCCGCTCCAAATGATTGCGGTCGGGCTTTTTACCATCCATCAGCACTGGAAGCATTATATTTTCCTCAACTGTCAATATGGGAACCAGATTGAAAAACTGAAATACAAATCCGAAATGCCTGCGTCTGTAAACACAAAGTTCCGAGAGCGAAAGGTCATAGATATTTTCACCATCTACCATGACTTTGCCTGCTGTCGGCTTATCGAGGCCGCCTAAAAGATGAAGCAGCGTTGATTTCCCAGATCCCGACGCGCCTATAACTGCCGTGAATTCCCCTTTTTCAATCCTGATATTTACGCCCGCCACTGCGTTAACCGCACCGGCCGCTCGTCCGTATGTCTTTTTAAGATCAATCGTCTGTATGTAACTCACTCAATGCACCCCCGTAGTTTTTCCCCTTTCCCGATCCTCCTCTCCTTGTCAGCAGGAGCACATGGTACAGCCAGTTTAAAATATCGGACTTTTTTGCATATCTGCCTGAAATGCGCATGAGCTTCCCGTAAAGCCATATGCCTATGGAGCCGAATAGGATGAATAATAAGATATCTTCCGTGCTTATAGATTTATAACGGTTGATTGAGCCCAAAGCCAGTCCCCATAAAATATACCATGCTTCTATGAATATTGATGCAATGCATATGGCTGCAAACCCTTTTCTCTTCTGAAAAACCATTGCCGCTGCAAAACCGAAGATGGCATAGACGACAAATGAAGCGCCAAAGTACACGATGTTATGGAATATAAAATAGTCCATTCCAAAACCTAAATTTACAGATTCGAATTCCCTAATAATTCTGCCAAGCGGATTAAGATAAATCATATTATGTGCAGGTGCATTACGCTGGATAACCAGCGGAAAAACAGTAAAAACAAACAAAAGGGAGCATGCTGCATAAACTACAGTGAACAGGCTCATCTTATATTTTACAAGGGTACCGCGGCGCTTTTCATTATATCTGTAGATCAAAGCCATAGGTATGAAAAGCAATACGCAAATCTCTAAACCGGCTATCCTGTAAAGCATGATAACACTTCCTTTTCAAATAATATAAATAAAATATAAATGGGGGAATGTCCACCTTTTAAACCCAATCATCCCCCAACCATAAATTTGTTATAGCAGTTTCATCCAAAATAATCCGAATGGAAACAGCAAATTTTGTTGTACATTAGAACATAATACTAAAGGCTGAAAATTTAATACAGGAATAATTCTGATGCAAATACTTATATTTCATTAATCTAATTTTAAAACATATTATTAATTAGCAGCACTAGACATTGTGCATGTCCCCGACCAAAGTGCACAGTAACCATTCCAAAATGAAAAATAATAGCTCCCTGTTCCAATTGCCCAACTGTATGTTTGCCCAGTCGGATTTGCATTCCTTTGTGTTCCCAAATATCTTTCACCTTGACCTGAGATATACTGGACCGGTGTTATTTCCAAATCACCGTCACCATCATTACCGATACGCTCAAAATTATCCTATCTAATTTTTTCTTTAACATAATGTTACCCTCCATTATTAATTCTCCCAGACTCCACAACTTTACTTCTTAATGCTTTGTTCCTGCCGGATTTATGGATGCACTGCTTTCTTTATCGATTGATGCAATGCTGTGCCTCCTTTCTTCTCTAGCTTAATAATTGAGATAACATATAGTTTATGTTATTAATTCCAATATTTACTACTATCATTTTAGCATAAAGAGATAAAAAAGTAAATATTTTAAATTTTCAATTCATAACCAAGCTTTTTACTGCAGATCCATCTTCACTATTTATATTTTATGTTATATTATAATTATATAATATATTTTGATCGATAGGGGTTATATAATTAATAAAGTTTATGCTGACAGCAAATTGTATAATGATTACAATTTTATGATTCTACATGCACTTTCAGGTACACACAGTTATAGGATAACTTTGAAATAATTTATGGTTTCCAGTAAAAAAGTTGCTTTTGCAATTCATCCACAATTTCAGATTTGAGTTTATGTTTTTTAAGTGTCTCATTTTAAGTTATTAAAGTTTTAATACAAGCATCTGCTTACAGTTAAATTTATGCAACATAATATATAAGTACATGGCAAATACTATATCTATATGAAAATACCGATATTATGAGTTAATCCTTATCTTTATTTGAAATAAGCTTTAACTATATTAAAATGTAATTTTTATCGTATTGGGAAAAATTATAGAGAGGTGTTTAATTTGAAATATCGCTTTGCAATGATGGTCGTTACAGTATTCCTTTTGGTTTTTATATCTTCCTGTAAGAGCAATATAAATAAAAAGACTTATCCTGAAAAAGAGGAACAGAAAACCGGGGATGTCTCAGTAACTCCCGGTCAAAATGACAGCAGTGAAGATGAAGCACAAGACGGCAAGGATAAGGATGATACACCTGATATCAATGGAGGCATCCAGGGTCAGAGCAATAATCCCGATGATTCCGGCAGCGCCAAGGGCGATACCGGAAATGGCAAGATAGAAAATGGCAATTCCGGCGATGTACTTTCGGATATAAGCAACAAAGCCATAGGCAACTGGATGCCGGCACGGGCTAAAAATCATGCGGTACCGTCCCTGAACTCCGGTTATAAAAGCATATTTGAAAAATATAACTGCTATTTTACGGGTGATACTTCATCAAAGGTTATATATCTTACATTCGATGAGGGTTATGAATACAAATATACGCCGACGATACTCGACATCCTTAAGGAAAACAACGTAAAAGCAAACTTTTTTGTTGTAAAATCATATATTAAAAATAATGCCGATCTTGTCAAGAGGATGGTGAGTGAAGGGCATATCATCGGCAATCATACCACAACCCATCCTAATATGCCCGCCTTATATGCAAAATCCGGCAAGGCCGCTGTAATAAAAGAGCTGACCGATACGGCAGATTATTTCAAAGAAGTAACAGGGCAGGATATGCCAAAGTTTTACAGGCCACCTGAAGGCGTATGGAGCGAGGCAACATTATATATAACCAATGAGATGGGATACAAAACGATACTCTGGAGCATGGCACACCGCGATTGGGATGTAAATAAGCAGCCTGGAAAAGAAGCTTCATACAATTTTGTAGACGAGAATTACCACAATGGCGCCATACTCTTGCTTCATCCCCAGTCTCAAAGCAACACCGAAGCTTTAGACAGTATCATAAAAAATTTGAAGAGCAAAGGTTACGAATTTAAACCATTAACAGAGATTACAAAATAGCTTCTTAAATATAATTCAATGGCTCTACAAACTTTTACTATAAAGGCCTATTTCAAAAGCTACTTCGCTAATTCATATATTGCTTTGCTGTATATTTTTGCACAATTTATAAGATCATCTATCTGTATATACTCATCAGGCATATGAGCCAAATCATCGCGCCCCGGAAATACCGGACCAAAGGCCAACACATTATCGAAAGCCTTTGCATATGTCTGGCCGCCTATTGAAATCGTATATCCTTCTTTGCCCGTTACCTCTCTGTATGCATCTAAAAGAGAAGATACGATCTTGCTGTCTTTTTCTATATACAGCGGCTTCCTGTAGCTTAACTGCGAAATTTCTATTTTGTTCTCATCCGCGATATTCAATATTCTGCCGAATATATCCTCATATTTGGCTTTCACAGGATATCGTATATTTATAGCTGCAGAAGCATTTTCATCGTCTATATATATGCGGCCCAAGTTTACCGTGAGATTTCCTGATATATCATCGCTGAAATTTATATTTAAAGCCTTTCCCATGCAATCATATCCTATATATTTTGCAATAAACTTGATGAAATCCGATACATCGTTTTGTCCCAAATTGAACTGGCTCAAGAACACGATAAGCTGGGAAATCGCATTTACCCCGTTTTCCGGAATACTGCTGTGGCATGATACACCATGCGATGTAATAAACACATCATCGCCATCTTCCCTGATGCTCATATTTATCTTATTGCTTTCGCAATACAGTCCTAAAGTATCCTTTAACATCCTTTTTGCCATATCCTTTAGTCCCAAGCAGCATGTACAAAAATTTGGCACGATATTCAGCGCATTCCCTCCTGTAAGGGATTTAATGCTTATCATTCCCTTTGATTTTCTTAATATATTCTTTTTAAACACGATGTTTATGGATCCCTTTTCAGCATTGATTACCGGGAATGCACCGTCCGGAGTAAAACCACAACATGGAAGAGCCTCATTATTAGTGTAATAAGGTATATCCTTCCACCCGCTTTCTTCATCCGTTCCAAAGATTATCCTTACTCTTTTACCTAATTGGGCACCGGAATCCTTTACAGCTTTCAGGCCGCATAAAGCAGCAATCAACGGCCCCTTGTCATCAATGGCCCCCCTTCCATATATCTTATTATCAACGCACACTCCTTCATATGGCGGATAAAGCCAGCCGTCGCCCTCCGGTACGACATCTAAATGGCCGATAACGGCAGCAATATCATTGCCATCCCCAAACTCGGCATACCCGATATGTCCGTCTATATTCTTGGTCTTAAACCCGAATGAAGATGCAAGGTTTAGCATATACATCAGAGCATCATTTACACCGCTGCCAAATGGCGCATTAGTCAATGGCTCAGTTTCAACACTTTTTATCCTTATTAACTCCTGGGTGTATTTTATTATATCGTTTTTCATGCCGTTTATAATATTATTAAAGTCCATATTTTTTCCTCCAATTAGCAGTACAACATATAAAAATCGACTTTTTATTTTATAATATATCAATCAGCCAAATAGAGCCTATTAAAGACATTATATATTTTTTTTACACTAAATGCTATAAGCACATTAAAGTTACTTCAATTCGTAATTTGAACTTATGTTATTTTGAACACTCATTCGTCAGATTCAAGTTTTGTAAGTTCTAAGGCCAGCAGCCTTAAGAATCCAAAAGCTTTTGAAACTCGCCTAAGCTCAGACAATCAAAAGCTCTAAGGATTCTTTGCGGCAGCAAAGCCAAGAACTTATCAAAACTTTCATAATGCTCATTCGTTGCTCAAAATAACATAATCCTATTTATGCCTGATTTCATATTGCGAATCGAAGTTAAAGTTATTTCCCATTATCCACCCTATTCGCCGATACTATACGATGACGACTCTATATCACTACTTAAAACTGCAGCATTCAATACATTCTTGTATGCTATAACAACTGCAAAATTCAACCAGAAGAATACTGCCGTCTGCGGATCAAAAAAACAATTGTCAAAAAAGTTCATAAAGATATATCCTGTTAAAGATATGAAAAATCCGCCGCTTATACCTTTCAAAATAGAATAGCGGTTAGATTCATATATTTTATAAACTTTAAGCATTATAAAATATATTATCATTAAAAAAATTATAAAATTGAATATTCCAGTTTCCGCTAGAATTTTTAAAAACGAGTTGTGAAGCGGGTACATCGAATGGCCTGTATTTAATTCCGGATACTTCTCAACATATTTATCATATAGATAAATTGAATTGCCAAGTCCGACTCCGAGTATGGGATTATCCTCTATCATTTTAAGACCTGTTCCCCATATTTTAATTCTCGAAATATTATATTTTGAAGTCAAGCTGAATATCGATATGAATCTGTTCCTGATGCTTTGTACGAGCAGCAGCGGTACGGGTATAAATATCAGACGAAGTATCTTCTTATTATAAATCAAGGCCAGTACTATTAATCCAAGTATGAATCCAAGCCAAGCCCCTCTTGAAAATGTCAAGATCAGATTTACGGTCAGCAGCCCGAATAAAATAAAAAGAAACACCTTGATTCGTTTGTTATCAATATAAAGGGCAGAAAGCAGTACGGGATAACAAAAAAGCATGATAAATGCCGCATAATTATTGGGGTTAAACATCGTCGATGCAACCCTTCTTGAAGTGCCAAACCCGTATAAAGTGTTAAATGCCTTATCAAGACCTATCCCTGTAAAATACTGTATAATGCCGAATACTGACACGATATAACATGCAAGTATAGAGCAGACAAGAATCCTATGCACCGTTTTCTTGTCCTTTATGCTAATAATTATGATAGATGATAATATTATGTATGATAGAAAGCGTAAAATCTCACCTATACTCGCTCCGATATTGATTGATTTAATGAATGATAATATGGAAACAAGTATATAAACTATAATAAGCTTTCCTATTTTGTCTGACATAATATATTCTCTTATTTGTTTTAAAACGCTCTTAAAGCTATTATAGTATAAAACCTTAATTAAAAAGAATAAGAGAAGCAATTATAAAATCCACTGATACAGGTATTCCGTGAAATTTCACTTTCCAGCATGAAAGCGGAACCAATAAAAAGAAACAGTAAGTTAAATATTCAATAGTTTTATCGATCATTATATTCATCCCACATCAATTTTATTTATTCTAGATGCAATTAACGAATCTGAGAATTAGTCCAAAACAAATACATCTGCCAAATTTACATCAATTTTATACATATAACAACATTTCTGCAAGCAGCCATCAACTTTCAAAATAATTTATATACACACAATAATTACTTTCCAATGCATTTCTCATATATTTTATAAGTATTCAACGAGCTATCCATATCTGAAAAATGTTCTTCAACGGTTTTAACTGTATATAACTTGCATGTATTGTAAAATGAATAATCATATATAAATTTCATCATGGCATTGCAGAAACTGTCAATATCGCCATAGTTGACCAGTACACCGCACTTGTTGCCTTTTAAAATTTCCGCCTGACCGCCGGTATCTGTTGCAATAACAGGTTTTCCGCATGCTAAAGCTTCAATAATAGAAATCCCGAACGCCTCGCTTTTAGATGGTGAAACATAGAGATCGCTTTCATCCAAAATGCTCTTTATATCCTTTCTATATCCTGTTAAAATTACATTGCTATATGTATCTTCCTTTAAAGTAATATTTTTAAAATGCTCAAGCAAATCACCATCGCCCGCTAATAAAAACTTGATATTTCTTCTATCCCTTCTTTCCTCATTTTTTTTGTTAAATGTTTTAATAGAATCAAAGAGAAAACTATGACCTTTTTCTTCGGTAAACCTTGCAATATTTGTAACAACGAAATCATTTCCATCTATTTTAAGCTCTTTCCTTATATATGGCTCGCATTTGCCATTCCAGTATTTTAAATTTACGCCATTATAAATCATAGATATTTTTGAACTGGATATTCCCTCTCTGACCAGTTGTTCTTTTACCGCGTTGCTTACGGCAATAAAACGGTTGACATACACTGATGAAATTCGATTTATGAATCCCACCAGCGTGGAGTTCTCAGTTAGCATGTGTCTTGTATTTATTATTTTAATTTTATTGCCCAATATCTTTGATAATATGCTGATGCAGTTTTCTCTTAAAAAATGAGTATGGACAATGTCAACAGAATATTTTTCACAGATTTTTTTTAGCAAAAAAGCTGCTCTTATGTCAAAGCAACTCCTCATAGGTATTTTAAATGTTTTTATATTTATTTTCTCCAGTTCGGCTATCAACTCGCCTTTGATTGAATATGCAAGATAAAACCTGCATCCATTTTTATCAAGATTTTTTATCAGCGTTAAAATATACTTTTCAGTTCCCCCTTTGCCTGAATAGTTAATCAGGTGAAGCACATTTATCATTTGACCACCCGCTTGTCGCAAAGTTTATGATATATTATCGACTGCTGGATCGCAATCAGGCTCCATAAATATATTTCCACCTTTGGCGTGGAAAAGAAACTATCAAGTAAATTCATAAACAGGAAAACACATAACGATATCGCAAATCCTATATAAAACCATCGATGAAAATAATCGATGTCATTGTTTAGAAAAGCTTTATACCTCATAAAAAGCACAACCAAGAGCAATAAGAAAATTATCGTGCCGGGTATGCCTAATTCACATTGAATTTTTAAAAAAAGGTTATGTGGATGTATGGCGATCCCGCTGTTATAATAATATTTCAATTCGGGATGAACTTTAATATAGCTGTTGTATAATACCGGAAAATTTCCGCTTCCTATACCTAATATAGGATTGTCCTTTATCATATAAATAGCCGTTTTCCATATTTTCAATCTCGAAGTATTCTGCGACACATTTAAAATATCGACAAATCTTTGAAATACTTTGGGAATAAGCAATGACAGCCCGCCAAATCCAATTATGTATAAAATTATTTTTTTACTGTAAACAATAGATAATAATATCGCTCCAATTATTAATCCTAAAAGCGCATTCCTTGAATAAGTAAGCAATATCCCGGCGGTTACTACCATGGCGCTCAATCCATATAGTATTTTTTTCCTTCTATTCCTGACGTTAATCATAAAAACTATCTGCGGAAATAGGGACAGCATTAAAAAAGCACTTAATATATTGGAATTGTCAAGGGTCGATGATATTTTAATATATTGCAGGCCCTTGTATTGTGCCGAATGCATGTAAATGAAATACTGAGCGACGGCTATTGAACCTACTATCATATTCATGCACATATATATCTTAAGCAAAATATCGATTTTATCTTTATCATCGATTTCATACTTTATGATAAAAAACAGCATAAAATACGATGTATATCTTAATGCTTCCTTTAACGCCACCCTTCTATCGGCAGCATATAGGGTGGAAATAAAGAGCAATACGATCATCATTAATAATATCATGCAAAAATGATCTGTTGAAATATCCTTTAAATATCCTAAAAACCTTTTTCTACTCTCCCTGCTCATTAAAATGATCGATATATAAAACAGCAATATCAGTATTAATATAATATTGCTATTTATAGGTATATTTTTATACTCAAATGTGCTCGGGAGCAAAGGTACTAAAACAAAGTATATGCAAATAAATAAATATAATATTTTATACCCTAATTTCATAATCAGTAACTCCTCAAAAGGATCAATTGCATATTTTAATATGCACCCTCTTTTTTAAATACCGTCCTTATTGTCCTAAAAAGTATCTCAACATCGAGCCATATGCTAAAATTCATAATATATTCAAGATCAAATTCAATTGTCTTATCAAGCTCTATTTCTCCTCTGCCGCTTACCTGAGCCAAGCCTGTAACGCCGGGTTTTATATATAACCTCAATTTTTGCTTATCATTATAAAGATCGGCTACAGCAGGTATTTCCGGCCTTGGCCCCACAAGCGTCATATTGCCTATCAGAACATTTACAAGCTGTGGAAGTTCGTCGAGGCTGGTCCTTCTTAAAAATCCACCGATCTTTGTAATCCTCGGATCATCCTTATCCTGAAACACAAGAGAGCCCAGATTTTCCTTATCTACATTCAGCCTGAATAAATTTTCAGCGTTATTCACCATGGTCCTGAACTTGAATATCGTAAAAGGCCTGCCCATATACCCTATCCTCTTTTGCCTGAATATTACAGGACCTTCCGATTCCGCCTTTATTAAAATCGAAATCACGATCATAACCGGCAGAAGTATTATAAATAATATCAGCGAGGCAAAAAAATCGAAAAGCCTCTTGATGGACAGATCAAGTTTTCGGCTTTCAAGCCTCTCTATTATTTTTACTCTCATTACCTCAAATTGCATTTTAAATCCTCCGGATATCATTTAATGAGACTTTGAAGCAAACCTTCAAACATTTTACTGATATTTTGCCTTGAATAATTATTCATTACATATTGGCGTCCGTTTTCTCCGAAATGTTTCCTCAGTCCCTCGTCTTTATAAAGCTTCAGAACTGCCTGGGCAATCTCCTCGCTGTTTTCGGGTTCAACGCATATCCCCGCATCGGCTGACCTTATGAGCTTCTCGGCCTCCCCTTCTACAGACAAAACGATAGGAAGCTCTGATGCCAGCGCTTCAAACATCTTCGACGGCAGCGCCCCCTTGAACAGGTCCAGCTTTTTGAGCGGAATGACCGCCGCATCCATAGACGCAATTATACGGGGCATCTGTTTTTTTGCCTGCATCGGGAAAAATAATACATTATTCAATTTATACTTTTCCTTCAAAGATATAAGCTTTTGCTTTTCAGGGCCTTCACCGATAAAAACAAAGCATATATTCTCGTTATCCCTCAATAACTTCGCTGCGTTTATTATTACTTCAAGTCCCTGGGCTATGCCATGTATACCTGCATAGCAAGCGGCAAATTTATCGCTTATGCCCCATTCTCTTCTTAAATCCTCGCTTCTATTCTCCCTGCCAAAAAGTTCGGTATCAACACCATTTGTTAATAGATGGACCTTATCCTTTTGTGCGATCCTGCTTTTGATATTATCCACGATTCCGCGGGTTTGTCCCGTAATCAAATCAGCCTTTTTATAGCAAAATTCCTCAAGCCATGTCGAAGCATTAATCAAAAATTTATTATGGAGCACTCCAAGTTTTACCGCTGACTCAGGCCACAGGTCTGAAACATTGAAAACATACTTGCACTTCTTTATCCTGCTTAGCAGGTAACCGGAGTAACCCAAAAACAGCGGGGGGGACTCCGTTATTATTACATCTACATTTTTAACATATTTCCTTCCGGTTATTACGCTCGAAATCGAAAAAGAAAGATAATTTCTTAACCTTTTAGTAAATTTATTGCTTTTTGTCGCATATATACTTGTTCTGATAATCTTTATACATTCGATTTCTTCTAAAAGGGATTTTTTGCCCTTATAACCTTCAAATATTTCGCCTTTCGGATAATTCGGCATCGCAGTAAGTATGCTTACTTCATGTCCATATTTTTTCAGGCACTTTGCAAATTCAAAAATCCTGTTCTGAGGAGCGCCAACCTCCGGAGGACAGTATTGAGTCAAAAATAGAATATTCAAGGAAAATCCCACCTTCACTATAGACCAAATTTCGCAATTATACCGGCAATTTTTGCCGAAGAATTTCCATCGCCGAAATAATTTCCTCTCGGTTTGTTTTTATCGAATATGCTGTTTATCTGGGATATTATCTGCCGCTTATCGATTCCGCATAGCACATTCCAACCATCATTAAGCGTTTCCAGCCACTCGGTCTGCTCCCTCAATGTAATACAGGGGGTTTTAAGGAAATATGCTTCCTTCTGCAGCCCGCCCGAATCGGTCACGACTTTTCTGGCATTTTTATCCAATACAAGCATCTCAAGATATCCGACTGGTTCTATAAATGAAATATTTGATTTTTTCATTTTTATCTTATTTAAAACTTCCACCATATTTTTTCTGATTCTCGGATGCACAGGAAAGACAACGGGATAATCGATGTTATTTAAAGCATCCACTATTACTTCCAGTTTTCCGATGCCGTCGGTATTCTCCGCGCGATGTATCGTGGTCAATATATAATTGCCACTCTCGATTTTCGTATAATCGAATTGATATTCCAAAGGAATATCATTGCAATATTTCAATGCCTTCTGCGAATTTGAAAAATCAATTTTCTCTTCTGCCTTTTTTACATTATACAGCACTGAATCGTACATAACATCCCCTGTATTATATACATTTTTAGTTATATTTTCCTTATTTAGATTCTTAACTGCCGTTTCAGTCGGACAAAACAAAATGGATGATATATGGTCGGTCAATATCCTGTTCTGCTCCTCAGGCATTCGCATATTAAAACTTCTAAGACCCGCCTCAACATGAGCGACAGGGATATTCAACTTGCTGGCTGCCAGTGCTCCTGCGATAGTAGAATTTGTATCCCCGTATACCAGCACCATATCCGGCTTTTCATTAAAGATTGTCTCTTCTATCTTTATAAGCATCTCCCCGGTTTGTCTTCCATGACTTTTTGAGCCTACGCCAAGATTGTAATCAGGTTTCGGTATATTCAACTCATTGAAAAAAATATCAGACATATTATAATCGTAATGCTGCCCCGTATGGACTAATATCTCTTTATTATTTTTTCTAAGCTCCCTGGATACGGGTGCGGCTTTTATAAACTGGGGCCTTGCCCCTACGACGGTAAGTATTTTCATATATTTTCACTTCCAAATTAGAATATGGCATATGTACTTCGAGCTAAAATATGATTCACTGCTTCAACGGATAATCGGCTTGCGACTTTTTCTTCTTATATACCAATACAAGCAGATACGCCATCACAATGCTTGCCATAAGTCCATGATAAAACAAAGTAGTAAGCAGTGCGGAATTTTCCAATTCATAGCACGAGCTGAACACGGTAAACATGACTAATGCTTTCATTTTTTTATCATAGGTAATATTTTCAATAATCAGTAAAAAGATCCCTAATATTACAGTGAAAACAACTATGCCTAAAAAACCAAAGTTGCTATATGCGTTTGCAATGAAATTCACATTTGCAGACATCTTAGGCACCCTGTAAATATACTTTGAAATTATAAATGGAGAGTCAAGTTTATAAGGGTTATCAATAAAACGACTGAATATACTGCTTGAAAGATACATCTTGGGATATTTACTGAAAAAATAATAATAACTGTAGCTAAGCGACATAGGCTCAAAGAATACTCTGCTTATAGCGAGAGACAGTATGAACCCCTTTTTTATAATAAGCAAAAGGGCTATCATATAATTAAGCAATATAACAAAATAGTACATCAGCTTATATCTATAGATTATGTATATAAAAACAGACAACATCAATGCAAAAATATAAATCTTGTCGCCGCCGATTGTAAAAAGCAGTATTTGAATAAATATGGGAATAGCAGCTAAGTAAAGCTTCTTTATTCTTATCGTCCATGCTATAGTTACAGGAACTATGGCCATCGTCGACCATGATATCAAGTAAAATAGCTTATTCGGAAGAGTTTCCCTTGTAACATATCTGATATCATAAACTTTATCAAGATGGAATAAATAGCTTAAGGAATGGCCATATTGCGAGTAAATGATTATATCTACAATAAAGAATATCGAAATTATGGTCAAGAGCATAAAAGCCAGCTTATTCGGTTTGGCTGAATCATCGGTTTTAATGGAAAAACGCTTTAATAACTCATTTGTGTTGAATAAATTCTTTTGCTTTACCAGAATATAAATCATATTTAAAACGGCAAACGATATAACCTGCATATAAAAATAACTTCTTGCACCCTCGGACATCCAGTAAAATATAGACGAAGGTACAAAAATAAATAAATATAATATATAGCTTATAGACAGATATATGCTTTCATTTACATTGTATTTATAATAAAAAAGATCAAATAGGATTACAAAGATTAAGGCTTCCACAAGTTTAGTATAGTCAGGGCTTAAAAAAAACCCTATTTTAACCCTGTAATTTTGAAACACAAAAAAATAGAAATAGTAACTATA
>ENA-UOOI01000576-UOOI01000576.1-fermentation-metagenome-genome-assembly--contig:-NODE-576-length-46141-cov-3.866076_pt1 | contig 46141 bp, 22 predicted proteins | sample MGYA00245779_ERZ724027 | MGnify/ENA primary metagenome ERZ724027 (study PRJEB28704, sample SAMN03018318) | fermentation metagenome | biome: anthropogenic terrestrial biome; feature: soil; material...
TAGAATTTATTTGTGTCATGTTATTTTATGTTTAAAACCGATTCGATTTTAAATATATTGTAAAATTAGATGAAAAATATCCCTTGCAGCCGTGAAAAATGACATGAAAACTGTGGAAAATGATATTTCATGTTAAAATAGTGTTATGGATAGTATGGGAGCTTCTTTTATTCATGCTATTATGTCGTTAATTTTCCGAATCAGGGAATCGGTATTTCCAACCCCACATTTGCCCGTGAGTTTTTCATACCATTATTTCACTTTTTTTATTTTGGTGTATGGAACTTGCTTTAACCATTTTCTTGTGTGAGAATGGTTCTCATGCTTGTTTCATACCATTTTGTGTTTGAATGGTTTTTATTTGATCTTCTTTTCATTCGTTTCGGGATTCTGGCGGCAATCCCAGATAGGATACGACAAAGTTGATGATGTTCTCATATTCGCTTCAAATTCAGCCATGAACTTATCTGTATAAGCCGGAAGAGCTTTTGTTGCATCAATAACTTTACCGAATCCGCTTCCCCGATGTTCCATGAACTTCATACGTTGGAAAAGGTCGGCAATAATCGACTTTTAAGTTCTAACTAAATTCAACAAAAGCGCGCGATATCTGTTAGAATTATATCCATACAAGTGATACAACCAGTGACAACCTAAAAAACAAATGTGGATGAATGAAAACAAAGCTGACTACAGTTTTTTATATACAAAACAAGAAATGAAGGATTTAAATAAATATTCAAAAACAATCACACAAGACCCTACACAACCGGCAGCACAAGCCCAATTCTATGCATTGGGTTTAGCCGAAGAAGATTTAAGAAAAGCCCAGGTAGGCATTGTAAGTATGGGCTTCGACGGAAATCCCTGTAATATGCATCTCAACCATTTGGCCGCTGAAATAAAGAAAGGGGTGTGGGAAAATGATCTGGCAGGACTGATATTTCACACAATTGGGGTGAGTGATGGAATGAGCAATGGAACGGACGGTATGCGTTATTCGTTGGTAAGCCGGGAAGTGATAGCCGACTCGATAGAAACGGTTTGCGGAGCACAGTACTACGACGCTCTTATTGCTGTTCCGGGGTGTGACAAGAATATGCCGGGTTCATTAATAGCCATGGGGCGGTTGAACAGGCCTGCCCTTATGGTGTATGGAGGCACCATTGCTCCGGGACATTACAAAGGAGAGGATTTGAATATTGTATCGGCTTTTGAAGCATTGGGTGAAAAAATTGCCGGTAAACTCAATGAACACGATTTTAAAGAAATAGTAAGACGAAGTTGTCCCGGCCCGGGAGCTTGCGGTGGTATGTACACGGCAAACACCATGGCATCCGCCATAGAAGCGATGGGGATGAGTTTGCCGTACAGCAGCAGTAATCCGGCTGTAAGTGAAGAGAAGAAAAAAGAATGCCTGGAAGCAGGAAAGTATATCCGTTTACTATTGGAGAAAGACCTTAAACCGCGCGACATTATGACCCGAAAGGCATTTGAAAACGCGATTACGATTGTTATCCTCTTGGGTGGAAGCACCAATGCCGTTCTGCATCTTTTAGCTATGGCGCGAAGCGTAGGTGTTCCGCTGTCGCTGGATGATTTTCAGGCTTTCAGTGATAAAATACCCGTACTTGCCGATTTTAAGCCCAGTGGCAGGTACTTGATGGAAGATTTGCATAAAAAAGGTGGTATCCCGGCCGTGATGAAATATTTATTGCAAAAAGGATTGCTGCATGGCGACTGCCTGACTGTAACCGGTGAGACAATTGCAGAAAATCTGGCAGGAGTTCCCGACTTGGATTTTGAAACGCAGGATATAATAGCTCCACTCGAAAAACCACTTAAACCCACCGGGCATCTACAGATTTTATATGGCAATCTTGCCGAGAAGGGGAGTGTTGCCAAGATCAGCGGCAAGGAAGGTGAAAGATTTGAAGGCCCGGCACGGGTATTCGACGGAGAAAAAGATCTTATCGCGGGGATTGCCAACGGACGCGTAAAGGCGGGCGATGTTGTAGTCATCCAGAACGAAGGGCCGAAAGGCGCCCCCGGTATGCCTGAAATGCTGAAACCGACCTCAGCCATTATTGGTGCCGGTTTAGGCAAAACCGTTGCTTTAATCACCGACGGGCGTTTTAGCGGCGGCACCCACGGATTTGTTGTGGGTCACATTACACCTGAATCTTTCGAAGGAGGATTAATCGGTTTGGTTCACGACGATGATATTATCGAGATCGATACAGTAGAAAACGCCATCAATGTAAAAATCTCCGATGAAGAAATTGACAAACGCCGCGCAGCATGGAAGCAACCTGCTTTAAAAGTGACTAACGGCACGCTGTACAAGTATGCTAAACTGGTAAAAGATGCATCGCACGGTTGTGTAACGGACGAGTAGAAGTTCTTTTTAATTTCATATTCTCCGGCTATAGGTATATTTTTTCCGGTTAATAAAGTATTCCCTGCTATCACAGACGTGATGATGTTCTCATACTCGTTTCTGTTTATGCGGGCATTATAATGTCGTCATTGAACCCAATCTGTGCTTTTCTACCAACTTGTCCAACGCAACGGAGGTTTGTGCAGCCCTTTCGATTTCATACGAAGAACAGGAATCGTCGATAACAAAAGTTCTTTTAAATTCCCTGATTTTCTATCTGAATGGGCATCGATAGAGATTTTACTTTGTCTCATAAACATAATTAAATCGTCCTTCCGGAGCTACATCGCCATTGAGATACCAATCCATCGGGTCCTCCATTTGCATATTGTCAGACCATTTAAACTCGAAATTAAGTTTTCCCTGATGATCGGAAAGTATCTCCAGGGGAAAACTATACATTAGCCTGTTCCCTTCTGTTTTGACCATAGCATTGCTGATCGTTTTCCACCGGCCATCGGTATAGCGTTGCAAATTCTTCCCTTCGTTGATTCGAAAGTCATATCCCATCTATCCGGTAGTGCGATCTCTGTCACTGTTGATATAGAGTCTCATCCACTGTTCGTTACTGCCATTGATAATTGGGTTCATATGTTTATGTAATTATGCTGGTAACTAGCTAGTTAATTGACACTGCCAAATACATTTCTTACGGCTTCCAGATAACCGTATTCCCAGACGGTGTCAGGTTCCAGATAACTCCCCTCGGACCATTCGTTCCATGCATTGATGGTGATCATTTTCGGCTTAATATCATTCTGGTTGACATAATTTTTGGCTTTTATCAGGTATTTCTCAAATTTTTGAGGTGTCGAATTATTGATATATCCTGCTTTGAAAGGGAATCGGGGATTGGCGTCCCAACTTACCGTAACGTTAGGGAAGTAGGTCATGGAAAACTGATCTTTAAAACGATCCCACATACCGGTGGAAGCATCTCCCCATACCTCATAGTCGCCATCAGGGTTCTGAAGGTGTGCCCAACAGTAGTTAGTCAGACTTTTAAAACCGAAATAGCTCAATACATCATCCTGACTTCTGATCGGATCACCGGGGACCCCTTCAATGGTCGAGGGTAGCGCTTCCCACAAAATACTCTGTAAATGGAGTCCGGGAAAACCGGCTGCCACAGTTTTCTGCCTGAAATAATCGAGCGCCTCTCTTGTCTTTTCCGGTCCTCCCAGTCCATTTATCAGCGTATTCAACTCATAGATACAGAAAACCGGTTCCCCATCAATTTTTAAATAGGAGGGTTCTTTGAAATAGTTTGCAATCACCCGGTCCACTATGATGTCAAACTGTTCTCTGTCTACCTCTCCGTCCCAGTAAACAGAGTCTACACGGGGATTATTTACGTCCCAGTATGTTGTGGCATCATGATTGGCCCACATAAGATAGAAGTTCATCCTGTTGTTGTTTGCTTTAAGAAACCCTTCGTTGATACAACTTTCCAGAAAAGGTGCTTTTTCGAACCAATACCAGTCGAAAATAAATGTATTCACACCATATTCGAGCGCTGTGGATATTTTCAAATCCATATCTTTAGGATTTGCTTCATCGGGATATCCCCAGAGGGGAACTTTTGGTTGCTGATGTCCCTTCTCCTTGGGTACAGCATTGTAAATAATTTCCCATTCTCCTTGCTTTTCAGGAAAGAGAAACTCCACACGGGGTTCGTAATGGTATGCAGGCCAGTAAAAAGCCGCCACGGTGTATTCCGATTCCGGGGGACCATTCTCTTTAGACGTGTTTTTGCACGTTGGTAATCCAAAGATTACGCAAAATATTATTGTTCCGATAAAGAATGATTTTCTGAAGTTCATATATTGTAGTATTAAGTAAGTTATTCAAGGGACTATATTCAACTTTAATTTTCATGATTACTTATTGATTATTCCAGATCAGTTTGAGCCAGTTTTGACAATTTTGTAATATTTAGTCGTATGAGGTAAAGAGAAACAATTCATTAAATTTACCAAAAATAATGGTTGTATTTTTATTAAAACTACAAAAAATGATATATAGACTGTAATTTTTGTTTATTTCAAGGTGGGGCTACATCCTTTCTCCACCATTCATTACAGAGATAATCGGGTAGCTTTCTTGGTTGTCGTTAGATCACAACCAGCTTCTTCCAAGAATTATGCGGAGAAAATTCATTTAGAAATTATTCCCCCTGCTTTGATATTCCTTAGGTGTTGTTCCAAAATGTTTTTTGAACGATTTTGAAAAATACGAATATGAACGGAACCCTGTTTGCTCTGCCACTTCAATGAGTGAAGCCATATCGTTTAATATTTTTTCTGCTGCAGATTTTAATCGATAATTTTTCAAAAAATCATTCGGCGAAATATCCGTGAGTCCTTTTATTTTTCGATAAAAAACAGTTCGGCTAAATCCGAGTTCCCGTGCTATGTAGTCTATATTTAAATCGGGATCGGACAATTTATTTTCCAGCAAATGAGTTAACCTGTCCATAAACATCTGGTCATGCTTGTTTAAAGTTACCGGTAGAGGATCCCGGACTGTTTTTTGAGGTGTGGAAAAAAACTGTCGTAATATTTCTTTATTCTTTAATAGATTGTGGATAGTCAATAAAAGATAATCGGAATTAAATGGCTTGCAGATATACGCGTTCGCACCCTGCTCAAGCCCTTCTAACTGCTCGGGCATGGATGTTTTAGCGGTGAGTAATACAATGGGAATATGGCAGTATTCCGGGCTTTTTTTAACATGTGAACATAATTCATAACCCGAAAGCCCGGGCATGAGCACATCACTTAACAATAAATCAGGAGATTCACTTTGTACAAGCTCCCAGCCTTGGTCGCCGTCCGTAGCCTCTAATATGTGATACTTTTCGGAGAGCAAGTTCGATATAAAATCCATTAATTCTATATTATCTTCGACAATTAAAATGGAATAACGCTGCTTTTGATTTGTTCCGCTTCTTTCACTTTTTAGAATCGATGGTACTTTGGGCGTATTTACGGTGAAAGCATCCTTTTGTATTTCTACCTTCTCTTTTTCCGAATAAACATCTTTTGCAGGGATAATGAATGAAAACTCCATTCCTTTTTCTGGTTTGAGCCGGGCACATATTTTCCCCTTATGGCTCTCAACAAGCGTTTTGGTATAGTGCAGCCCAATGCCGCTTCCACTATAATCATGATTGAGCCCCGAAGAGCCATTAATCTGACGATATCGGATGAATAGCTCTTGGAGTTTATTTTCGGGAATTCCAGGCCCTGTATCGGAAACCGTAACCTCCATAAACAAGCTGCAATTGGTCTCCATGGTTTCACCATACTTTTGGATGATTTCATCTCTTTCCAGCATGCAGGTGAAGATCTCTATTGTTCCGTTCCCGGGGGTGTGCTTTATGGCATTGGAAAGTAAATTGTACAGTATTTTCTCAATTTTATCGGTGTCGATCCATATAGCCTTGCTGGAAATATGCGGATCGAATAATAGTTTTACCCCTTTTCTTTCCGCTAAATAAAGGAATGATTCGTAAATATTTTGAAGCTCCCGAATAATGTCTGCCTGTTGAACATTCAATAATAAAACCCCATTTTCAATTTTTATAAAATCCAGTAATTGATTTATCAACTGCAACATTCGTTGCACATTGCGATAAACAGTATCCAATAATTTTAAATTCTGATCTTCTAATTTCGCCGTTGTATAAAGTTTTTCCAAAGGAGCGGAGATGAGTGTCAAGGGGGTGCGGAACTCATGAGAGATATTGGTAAAAAAGTTGATTTTCATTTTTGAAACTTCCTTTTCCCGCATTCGTTCATTATGCTCCATTTCAATTAATTGTCTGTTTATTTTTGTGTTGAACCAGAACCGTAATACCACGACAATCATTGCCAAGAGCAAAACAGAATAACACAACCATGCTTGCCATGAGAACCATGGAGCTGGTCTCACAGTAATTTGCAAGCTCGCCGGGTAAACGCTTTCGATGCCATCGCCATTGATCGCGCTGACATAAAATATGTATTTTCCAGGGGGAATATTAGAATAAGTGGCTCTGCGAAAACCACCCACCTCATTCCATTGCTTGTCGAAACCCTCTAGCATGTATTTATAGGTAAGTTTAGCGGGAGCTGAAAAGTCTATTCCCGCATAATCTAATGAAATGGTCGTTTGCTTATGATTGAGGACAATCTCTGTAGTATGTGCGACGTTTTTGCTTAAGACCGATCCCTTCAATGCCGGTTGAACGCTTCGGTTAAATATTTTCAGGTCCTCGATATTGATCAAGGGTGGGTTATGATTGGGGACAATGGAGGACGGCTTGAAAAAAGTAAGCCCATGGTTACCGGCGAAAAATATTCGCCCGTCGGAACTCCTACATCCCGCCTTTTCATGGTATTGATCGCCCAAAGTACCGTCATTCTTAAAAAAATTAGAAATAATGATATCATCCTCCGTGATCTTAAGTCGTGATATCCCATGGGATGTGCTTATCCAAATATCCCGGTTTAAGTCTTCCTGAAAACAGAGTACATTATTGCTCGGTAATCCGTTCTCTTTAGAGAAACTTTTATACGCGCCATTGAGATACCAAACGGCTCCGTTTCCGTAGCTTCCCATCCAAATACGATATTGCGAGTCTTCAAACAAGGTCACGCTGGTACTTGTTACTAGGTTGATTTCATCCGGAAAATCAAGCAATTGAGGAACCGGATCCTCATTCCGGATCTTGAAAATCCCTTCCCCAAACGCGGTAAACAGTATATCGCCCGAATTCAGAATACAAATATCAGGAATATTGGATGAACATATCTTATCAATCTTTACTTGCTCATCCGTAATAGTCGTTTTGAATAATCCCTCCCAAGTGCCCAGCCATATATTTTTCCCTTGATCTTCTTTTACAACTCTTACATTTTCTATGTTCAGACGCTTGATAATGTTAATGTGCCCTTTTTGCGTTGCACGGGCTATTATTAATTGCGTTTCAAAAGCGATCCAGATCCGTTGTTCGGAGTCAATAAAAATCACCTCAAGAAATTCATTTTTATCCGGGAATAAATTCTGATTTTCAAATGTGATAAACCCTTCAGAGGGGTTGTACTTGTATAGTCCATCATAACGGGTCGCTATCCAAAAATGATTACTTTCATCCTCAATTACACGTGTAACAAACTTTCCCTTGAATTGATTACTTAATACATGATCAACGTTAAAACAATCCGACTGCTTGTTGCCTATTACAAACCCCTTATCGTATGTTCCTATCCATGCATTCCCCTGTTTATCAATGTAACAGGTGTGCAGTTGCGCGGAATAAAAGGGGTTAAAACGCGCGGGCATATTATGCTGCAATTTCTGAGATAAGAGATCATAGTAAAAGAAACCTTCTGTTGCAGTGCCGATTAACAGTTTTAGAGGCTCCACCTCCTTGATGAAGTTGATTTGTGTTCTGTTTAATTTCGTGTTTTCAGGTATTGTCGAAATTTCCGGATTTCTAAAAGTATGGGATGCCGGATCGAAAAGAACAATTCCCGCGTTTGTTCCTAACCACCATATACCTTGGGGATCGGAGTATATACAAGTTACGCTTCTATTTCCGGGCAAGGTATAATATTCCCAAGACATGTTATCCTTTTGAACAGCTAATCCTTGCCTTTCGTTTAATCCCATCCATAAACGATGGGTGTCGTCTTCCCAGAACAGATTCACGAACTGTGGTTCCCATGGGAAAGAGACTGTTTGTTTCTCGCTGTCAATCATACCCGGACCTAACGGCGTTGCCGCCCAGATTTGTCTGGTGTGGTCTTCAAAAAAGGAATACACGGGAGTAATGGTACCCGCGTAATGATTGAACTTGTTTGTCTCCAAATCGAAAGAACTTACGCCGTTAGCGGTACCTACCCAGAAATTCTGTGACGAGTCTATCAGCAGGGAAAATACAAAATCGTTCCCGAGAGACGTGTTGTCGGATGGGATATGTGAAAAATGCTGATATTCATATCCATTGTACCTGTTCAATCCGCCTAATGTGGCTATCCACATATATCCTAATGAGTCCTGAGCAAAAGCATTTACATCAAGGAACGATATGTCGGGCGAAAGGTTTGAATTCTGCATTGTTTGAACCGGATGCCCCTGAACCGACACACTGAAGATGTTCATGACGGATGAATAGAAAATTGTTGTTGCAATAAAAAGTATTTTTTTAAAACACATATTTCACCGATCAATTTAGTTCTCTTCATACGGTCAATGAAGTTTTCAAACGTTAAGGTACAAACTATTTTTTTCATGTAAGAATAGTTTGTACAATAAAAAAACAAGAATGACAAGAGTTGGTGAAAATAAACCAGTATGTACAAAAAAACGAACAGTTATTACAACGGTTGCTCTCCGGATAGAGGCTATATTTGCGGTGAAAGTTATTTAATTTTAAAAAATTATCAAGATTAATTGGATGAAAACAAAAAAATGTTGTTTTATCTTGTCTTTATTATTACTTACACTCCATCTCTCTGATTTAAACGGCAAGGAAAAGTTTCAGAATCTAAAAGTCACTGATCTAAAGTCGGAATATGAAACGAGTCCCTTAGGAATAGACCAGACTCCACAATTCAGTTGGCGTTTGGAATCCGGTCGACGGGGAGTTCTGCAGACGGCATACAGGATCCTTATATCTTCGTCTTTAGAGAACCTTCACTCTGATAACGGCGACATTTGGGATAGCGGGAAAGTAAATTCATCGGCGTCAGGCGGAATCTGCTATAACGGAGACGATTTAACCAGCAGACAACGTTACTATTGGAAAGTAAAAGTATGGCAGAATACAAATGCCGTGTCTGAATGGTCCGAGCCTTCCTCCTTTGAGATGGGTTTGTTGGATCAGGATGACTGGAAATCAAATTGGATCGGTTATGCTCCCGGTATGCCCGGCAGGGTTTTATACTTTAAAGGCACTTTTGTTCCGCCGAAACCAATCAAACAAGCCAGAGCATATATAGCTGGCCTGGGGTACTATGAATTGTTCATAAACCGTGAAAAGGTGGGTAACCACGTCCTTGATCCGGCTCAAAGCAATTATAGCAAAAGAGTATATTATGTGACTTACGATATCACCGATCATTTACTGCCCGAACCCAATAGTATTGTTATTCCCGTAGCACCCGGATGGTTGGGAACGGCAAGATTACGAATCCAAGTTGAAATAAACTATCAGGACAACACGACCGAGATACTTACGTCGGATAGGTTTCGCTCCGTAACCACTGGGCCCGTGATGTATTCAAGCATATTCGACGGCGAGCAGTACGATGCCCGGCTGGACATCCCGCAACTACACGAACCAGGGATTCCCCCGGGACTTATGAATGAACAATGGGCCTGGGCACATAATACCGATGATCCAGTGGGGGAGATGGTTGCACAAAAAATCGATCCCATAAAAATAGTGGACCAGATAACTCCTGTATTATTAAAGGAACCTTCGCCCGGAGTATATGTGTTTGATGCCGGCCGGAATCTTGCGGGATGGGCTTCAATTAAAGTGAAAGGACAAGCCGGCACCAAAATTACCCTCCGGTTCGCGGAAACATTGTATGAAAATGGCTTTGTTAACCAGGAGAATCTTAGGAATGCCAAAGCCGAAGACAGCTATATCCTTAGCGGAACAGGCGAAGAAACATGGGAGCCGTCTTTTACATACCACGGATTCAGATACATACAGGTGGAAGGGTTCCCCTATCCACCTCAGCCCGACGATATAATCGTCAAAGTGGTTCGTTCGGATGTAAAAAGAACAGGAACATTTCACTGTAGCAATCCCCTCCTGAATGATATCCATCGGATGGTAGTGAATACAGAAGCCAGTAACCTGCATAGCGTACCGACCGATTGCCCCCAGAGGGATGAACGTATGGGATGGCTCAATGACCTTACTGTTAGGATAGAACAGGCGATCTATAATTTCGATTTCTCGCGTTTCTATCCCAAGTTCATGGATGATATTCAGGACACCCAAGATAAAGAAGGAACTATTACGTGCGTTGCCCCGTTCTTATTTGGAGCCAGACCTGCTGACCCTGTATCCGCCAGTTACTTACTGTTGGCTCAGAAATGCTATGAGTTTTACGGGAATAAACGCATCCTTTCTGATCATTTTGAAGGAATGAAAGCTTGGGTTGATTATTTGTACTCGAGAACAAGAGATGGCATTGTTGACTACAGTTACTATGGTGATTGGTGCCCCCCGCGCGATTTCCTCATGGATCCAAATGGCTCGGGTGTTTCAAGAGATACTCCTGGGAAATTAATATCCACAGGCTATTTGTATTATTGTGCCCGTCTGTTGTCTGATATGGCGGAAGTAATAGATCGAAAAAATGATGCCATCAATTATGAACGATTATCCGGGGAGATATCCCTGGCATTTAATCGCGAATACTGGAATGAAGAAATAGGAGGATATGCATCTAACAATCAGGCAAGTAACTCCTTTGCCCTCTATATGGGTTTGGTGGATGAAAATAAAGCTCCTCGCGTTTTATCCAATTTGGTCAACGATGTAAAGAAGCATGACTATCACCTTACCACGGGAAACCTTTGCACTAAATATCTATTGGAAGTTTTAACGGAAAACGGATACGCGGAAGTCGCCTACAAAATAGCCACACAGACCACCTATCCAAGTTGGGGATTTATGTTGGCAAATGGAGCCACTACACTATGGGAGCGCTGGGAGTATCTCACAGGTGATGCCATGAACTCCCACAACCATCCAATGATGGGATCCGTTGGTTCATGGTTTTATAAATATATTTTAGGAATTGTTCCCGACTTTACTTACCCCGGCTTTGAACAATTCACCATCAAGCCATATATCATGAATGACTTAACATTTGTAGAAGGGGAGTTGGATACCGTTAAAGGCGCAATCAAAGTTTCGTATCGAAAACAAGGTGATCGCTTTGTCATGGACGCTACCATACCTGCCAATACGACTGCTTTGATGCATATTCCATCGCGGAACGCGAAGAGCGTTACTGAAAATGGGAAGAGTATATCTTCAATAAATGAAATTTCATTTTTGAAAGAAGAAAACGGGTATGTTATTCTAAAAGTTGGCTCGGGAAATTATCAATTTAAAAGCAGGATTTAATGAGAAAACTCGGTACATTTATTACTTGTTTGCTAATATTATTGAACTGCAATTACATGGGGTGTGCCCAGCCACGGCCGATATTACCTGTAGAGCATAGTGAGGAGGAAAACGAGAGCAATAAGGATAACGATGAGAAGGAAACTGTTGAAAGCACCCCAACCAGTAAGTACAACAGTTTCAATCTTGTTGGAATTGATCACTTCGGACGTAGTTTTGATGTAATTTCAGAGTTTAAAAAAGACAAGCAAGTCGGCATATTTTATTGGCCATGGATCGGACAGCCCTACGCGACGGGAATATATGATGCAACCAGGATTTTGGCACTGCCAAACGGTTTAAAACTTCTGACTGATTTTAATTATCATGATCCGGATATCAGCCCAAATGGACAAGCGCATTATTGGGGTGAACCTTTATGGGGATACTACAATTCGGAAGATGAGTGGGTAATTCGAAAACAGATGCAGATGTTGACCATGGCTGGTATTGATTTCATATTTTTTGACACTACCAACGCGGTCATCTATGCCAATGTGTTTTTGAAAGTATGCGCGGTTATAGACGAAATGCTAAAAGAGGGATGGGACGCGCCTAAAGTTGTGTTTTATACCCACTCGCTTTCATTCCAAACGGTTAGATCGCTGTACAAAGAACTGTATCAACCCAATCGGTTTCCCGACACATGGTATAGAGTCAACGGTAAACCATTGATTATCGCTTATACCAATCCGGAAGATGATTTAAGAGAGGCAGAATCTCGAAATGACACCAGTTATCAACCGGGAACCCTATCTGCTGAAATTCTGAATTTTTTCCATTTTATGAAGCCTCAATGGCCTTTTGATCCGGTTTACCCGGACGGATTTCCATGGGTAGAGTGGACGTTTCCGCAGCCTTTACATACACGGTCGGGAGTTATGAACGTAACCGTGGCGAGTCACCCCATGGTGCCGATGTCTTTTTCTTTAAGCCGGTCAAACTGGGTTAATTGGGGGCGTGGATGGGATCCATCAACACGGCAAAATATTTCCCTGGATGTAGATAAAGGAACATTTTTCCAATCACAATGGGATCATGCGATTGCCATTGATCCCCCTGTGATTTCTGTGGGTGGATGGAATGAATGGATCGCGTACAAACAACCCTATGATGGGGAATATATGTTATGTGATGCGGTAGATAAGGAGTATTCGCGAGATATTGAACCCATGACTGGTGGTTATCAAGACGCGTTCTATTTGCAGCTAATAGCAAATATTCGTCGTTACAAGGGTGTGAAGGATAAGCAACCCGCGCCAAATACACCTAAAAAAATTGATATATACGCCAGCTTATCACAGTGGAACAACGTGAAATATATTGCACGGAATACAGATCATAAGTTTATCGCGAGAGATGCTTTTGGCGGATCGAATTCGGTACGTTATACCCAAGCAGAACCAGTCAATAAGTTAATTGAAATCAGAGTTGTCCATGATCACGACCATATATACTTATACTTGAAAGGGAAAGACAATTTCAATGATTACAACGGAAATGATAATTGGATGAATATTTTCATAAGCACAGGTGACCCCTCATTAAAAGGTTGGGAAGGCTATGAATATGTTATAGGAAGAAACATCGAGGATAATGAAGTTTCTATAGAAAAATTGGAAAGTGGGTTTAAAACATCACCTGTCGCGAAGGGGGAGTTTACGAAAACCAATGATGCAATTCAACTATCTATTCCCCGTTCTGCTATCGGATTGGACAACAGCCTTGAGTTTTATTTCAAAGTAGCCATGGGAGTAACCAATTACACGGACATAATGGATTACTATAAGTCGGGGAGCGTAATGCCAATGGGGAGATTGAGCTATATGTATCACATAGATCGTTAATCAGTTTTAATGAGAGACTAGAGTAGTATTTTAATATTTATATTTTTATGATCATGAAAACAAAGATGTGTATGTTATGGGCTGTGTTAGCGTTGTTGTGTACTTTCACCCTCTCCGCTAAACAAAATCAGCAATTTACTGTCTCGGGTGTTGTTGTAGACAATCAGAACGAACCCTTACCCGGCGTAACTATTCAGGTAGAAGAATCAAGTCAAGGTACTGTTACAGATATCGATGGTAAATATAGTATCGTCGTGCCCGGTGATAATGCTATCTTGATTTTTTCTTTTATTGGTTATCAGCCCCAGGAAGTAACCGTTGGAAATCGTCGTGTCATTGATGTTGTTATGCAAGAGGCAGTCACTGAATTAGAGGAAATGGTTGTTATTGGCTATGGACAGCAGAAAAAAGAGAGTGTGGTTGCAGCATTATCGACTATATCTGCAGTTGGATTAAGGCAAACACCCGCGTCAAACCTCGGTATTGCATTGGCGGGTCGATTACCGGGCCTGACTGTATTGCAACGTTCCGGGGTTCCGGGAGGTGAAGCAATGGATTTTTATATCAGGGGAAGAAGCACCGTCAACGGACAGGAACCTTTGACATTGGTGGATGGAGTAGAAAGAGATTTTCAGGCACTCGATCCCCGGGAAGTAGAGACAATTACGGTGTTGAAAGACGCCTCTGCAACGGCGGTATATGGTGTACGAGGTGCAAATGGAGTCATTATTGTTACCACTCGTCGGGGTAAAGCAGGAAAACCCGTAATTGATGTCACGACCGAACAATCGTGGCAAACACCTACCCGCCTTCCCGAAATGGTTTCTTCCTATGACTATGCATTATTGAGAAATCAGGTGGAAGTTCAAAATAATCGACCACCTATCTATGACAATTATAGCTTAGAACGTTACCGGTTAGGGGATAATCCCGCGTTATATCCTGTACGGGACTTCGTGGGAGAATTCATTAGGGATTATTCACCCATGCAACGGGTAAACGTGAATGTAAGTGGTGGAACAGAAAAAATGCGTTACTTTACAACCGTGGGGTATCTGTTTCAAGAAGGAATCTTCAAAACCGAAAAATTCCCCGACTATGATTATGATCCTAAATCAAAAGCCAATAGGGTAAACTTCAGGTCAAATTTTGATATTGACTTAACCGAAGGACTAAAAATGTTCCTTAACGTCAGTGGGTATATGCAGAAAAAAAATGATCCGGTGGTCGTTCCAAATAATGCCGGGTACTTGAATGACGTGAATGCATACTCAGTTGTTATCGGTTCTCTGTTGCAAACACCGAGCAATTATCACAATGACGTTACCCCTGATGGAGAAGTGTTGACAAATTCCCTAAAAGGAGGAAATATCAATAATGTACCCTACGGTATGTTGAATAGAACGGGATTCCGAAATACACAAACCAATCAGGTAACTGCCACGTTGGGAGTAGAACAGAGTTTAGACTTTATCACTCAAGGTTTATCGGCCAGGGTAGTGGCTTCTTACGATGCATTTTCCAGTAATCAGCAAGTAAGGCAGCGGACTTTCCAACTTTACGAGGCTGTAAAAGATCCCGCGGCCCCCGATTCAGTTTCCTATCAGCCCACGGGAACAAACCCGAACAGCACTTTAACGGATGCTCAATACCAGACTTTTAACAACCTGTTTAACATAGACGCGTCGTTAAATTATGCACGGGCATTTGACAAACATGATGTTACAGGAATGATACTGTTAAACCGTTACCAACGGGTAGTTAATATCGAGTTGCCCTATAATTACATTGGACTGGTAGGTCGAGCCACGTATAGCTATGACAGACGTTACCTGGGTGAAGTGAATTTTGGATACAATGGATCGGAACAATTCGCTCCAGGACATAAGATGGGCTTTTTTCCCTCCTTTTCAGTGGGGTGGGTATTGTCTGAAGAGCATTTTATGAGAGATACCAATCATTGGCTTTCTTTTGCCAAACTCCGTGCTTCATACGGCCAAGTAGGGAACGACAATATGCGAGGAGCACGATTTGCCTTTCTTACCTTGTGGAGCGGAAGTCATGAATCGCAAATTGGCAATCATGAACTCGTGTGGGAAAAAGCCAACAAATACAACGTGGGGATTGAAACCAGATTTTTTAATGACTTTAGTCTTGAAGCCGACATATTTTATGAAAAACGCAATAATATTCTAATTCCGGCTACCGGATTAATTCCTACCGGATTATTCGGAACGGGTGGAGTACACGTTTCGGGAATTATCCCTCAAATTAATGCCGGCGTGATAGAAAATAAGGGATTTGAATTGACAGCTACCTATCAAAAATCCTTTACTCAGGAAACTCGCTTGGATATTAGAGCCAATGGTGCCTTTAACAGGAACAAAATCATTTATTTAAGTGAAGTCCTGCTGCCAGAGGATTACGCCTATCGTCTGCGAAGTACCGGATATCGACTTGGTCAAAATTTCGGGTATGAAACCGCCGGTTTTTTTAATACTGAACAGGATATATTAGACTGGTATGACCAATCGGGCGTGGGTGCCGCTCCTAAATTGGGTGATTTAAAATATAAAGACCAAAATGGCGATGGCATAATCGATGAAAAAGATATGGTCCCGATTGGGGATCCCGAGGTACCGGAATGGACGTTTGGCGCCGGACTCAACTTTCAGCACAAAAACTTCGATTTCAGCATGATGTGGCAAGGTGCTGCTGCAAGAAGTTATTTTCTGACAGGTCAAAAAATATGGGAAACGAATAACTTCAACGAATGGCATAAAGAGGCATGGAGCCAAGAACGGTACGACAGCGGACAAAAAATCACTTATCCCCGTTTAGAACCCGGCAGCAATGCCAGTAAATTGCAAGCTGATTTTTGGCAAGTAAATGGAAGCTATATCCGATTGAAAAACGTAGAACTAGGCTATTCATTTCCGTCCGGGATAGCTAAAATAATCGGGGCTTCGTCTATTCGCCTATATGTGAATGGCTTAAACCTGCTTACTTTTGATTACTACCCAGTGAAGTATCAAGACCCGGAGCAGAATAACGAGCTCTTGTATCCTGTATTCAAAACCTATAATATGGGATTAAATATTTCATTTTAGTTAACATTCATCTTATAATATATGGAAGCAATGAAAAAAATATTTTTTTTATTTATTATAATCGGGCTTACATCCCAATATGGATGCGAAAGCGTACTCGATAAAACTCCCGACGGGCAGATTACAATTGAGGAGATACTAAGCAATTATGAGCGTAGCAAAGGTCTTATCGATGAAACATACGGAGAAATTTATCTTTCCAGAGACCAAATTTCTTTTGTGCATAACCCAATAGAGGCGTTAACGGACAATGCTTTTTGGGCTGCAACTTATAATGCTTATGAATGGCATAATGGATCATTGTCCTTGAGCAATCCTGTTATTAACTGGGCATGGCATACCAACCCAGAACAGTTATGGCCTGATTTTTGGAGAGGTGTTCGCTTTGCGAATAATGCCATCAAGTATTTACCGCAATCAACTGCTATTACCGAACAGGAACGGAGCACCTGGATAGCGGAAGCACGCGTACTTCGCTGCTGGTTTTATATGAATCTATTGGAATTTTATGGGTCACTACCTTGGATTGAGGAGCCATTTGAAGCAACGTATAGAGATTGGAATGAACTCAAGCGGCCCACCTATGATGAAATAGCCAGCAAGATATCCGAGGAGTTGATGGATGTGATTGAATCCGGAATCCTTCCAAACAGGCAAACAGCAAGTGAGGCAAGGCGTGTTGATAAGGGTATTGCGTACGCTATTCGGGCCCGCGTCTTACTCAATAATGCCAGTATCCTCAACAATCCTGAAAAAGATCGCGATAAATGGCAGCGTGCTGCCGATGCAGCCCAAGATGTGATAAACATGTCTGACTATAGCCTTGTACCAATGAATGAATATAAAGAGTTATTTGTAGGTGCATTTACAACACCCGTTTCAGAGATCATCTGGCGGTCCTGGTCCGATAATTCACATATTAATAACACGAATGGAGTGGATGTGGGTACTTATCCTTATGCATCTATCTCGCATATATGGAATTGTGGGGAATCTCCCACGCAAGAATTGGTCGATTGCTTTGAAATGACGAATGGGGCTTTTCCTGTTACTTATGATGATGCCACCCGAACCAAAATTACTGTCACTCCGGAAGCTGCCGCACTGGGATATAGCGAAGAGCCGGGAGGGGATCCTTATTCAAACAGAGATGCCCGTTTTTACGTGAATATACTCTATAATATGGCCGATTACGGGGTGCCCTATAATTGCACGGAACCATTTATAGTTGAAACGTTCGTGGGTGGACGAAATGGATTCAATGATGTAATTTCGCAGGAAACTCAACGTTCTTGCACCGGATATTACAGTCGCAAAGACAAACAAATCAAGTATTGGGGGCCGGGAACGAGTAAAGGAAACGAACCTACCCATTGGGTGTTCTTTCGTTTAGCCGAATTCTATCTTAATCGTGCGGAAGCGTTGTGTGAATTAGGCGATTTTGATGGAGCAATAACCCTGTTAAATATCATAAGAGAAAGAGCATTACAGCCTAAAATTGAAGACGTTCCCGGGTTTCAGAAGAATTATGATTTCCTTATACAACGTATTCGTAATGAGCGTCGTGTGGAGTTTTGTCTTGAGGGATGGAGATTCCATGATCAACGGAGGTGGAAGATCCTTAATGAAACAAATCGTTTTATAACGGGAATGAGAATTACTAAAGATGACGATGGAATATTCCATTATGAACGCAGGAAAATACGGGATTATGAATCCTATTCAGATAAATATCTTGTATTACCGATACCCCTGGAAGATGCTAAGAAGTTGGTAAGTATGACGCAGCCTGAAGCATGGCAATAATTTGAAAAAATGGATAGTAAATCATTAAGTATATTCAACATGAAAAATATAACATATTTATTTTCAATTCTCTTTACTTCTGTAATGTTATGTATAGGTTGTACTGAAGAGGGAATCAATACACCGCCGGTTGTAGGTGATTTAATAGCACATTCCGGAAAATACCGTGCAAAAGTAGAATTTCAGGCCCCGGCAGAATCAATGTCTGGGAAAATATTTTACGGAAGCGGTAAATTTCAAGAATTTACAATCGATAAAGTCGAGGCTACGCAAACTATAATTGTAGAGGAACTACCGGAAGGGGAGGTCATTCTTCGCGTAGTAACGTTAAATAATAAGGGAGAGACGTCTGACCCAAAAGGGGTAAAAGTCACCATCTATGGAGAAAATTATCAAAAAGATTTGATTAATCGAAAATTGTTGAGCCAGAGAACAATTTCTCCCACTTCTATAGAAATGTTTTTTGATAACAGAAATCCCGATGAAGTAGGGGTGAGGGTTCTATATACAAATTTATCTGGAGTTCAGGATAGCGTAACGATGCCAGGAGATCATAAATCAATTGTTATTGATAACATTGATTTAAGTGAAACTTATTATTTTTATACTGTATATAAGCCAACAATTGATTTTATCGACGAGTTTGCTGCTCCTAAAATTGATGCGAAAGAAGCAGCAATGAAAAACTTTGAAAAGGAGATTTGGACAATCTTAACAGTTTCTGACGAAGATCCTTCCAGAAAAGCAAGTAATATAATTGACAACGAGGCAGCGACCCTATGGCATTCACAAAATGAATCCATGCCGCATTGGATTATCGTAGATATGCAAAGCGAAAAGAAATTTGATGGGTTCCATTTTGTTCAGGCACAAGAACCGGGAGATACCGGTTTTGCCAAAGGATTCAAGTTTGAAATTAGCAATGATAACGAAAATTGGACAGTAATATCAGAAGGGAGGTTCAAAGCAAATAGTCATAAACAAACTTTCAAATTTCAAGAATCAGTTGTATCACGCTATTTCAAAATATCTATTCTTGATAATCATAATGAAATCGCCGGTGCGCAAATAGCTGAAATGGATCTGTTTAATGATTTAAATGTTAGCGGGATAAACGGAGAAAATCTCCCCGTATTAGCGAATTCAAAGCAACCATTCCAGGGAGACGGGTCGGACTTATTCCCGTTGGTAGGTGCTGGAAGATTCCAAAAACTAACGGGGTGGACGCATAGTAACAATGCTTATATAAGCTTTGACACTTCTGGTGGAACATTCTGTGTTTGGAGTGCCGCGGTTTGGGGACTTTCTTTAGTTACAAACGGTAAAATCTATCAAACATGCCATATTTTACCAGGTAGGTATGTTTTGAATATCGACGTAGCACATACAACCAGCCCGGATTGTGTTGACATGTATGGCGTAATTGCTACTGGGACAACGATGCCTGATTACAGTAAGGTGACCTCCGCTCCCGAGGTGTTAGGTTTTAGCGATTTGGTTGCTAATCAAAAATCGGTTAATACAATCCCGTTTACTGTTGAAAAAGCATCGAATGTTACAATTGGTGTGGTCTATAACACCCATGATATTTTTGGAGCAACCGGTATTCCCTGGAGCGATATGAATATTAATGGTTTTGAATTACTAACGAGATAACTATCTTCTATAATGGCAGGCTATTACCTGCCTGCCATTATTTTAATAACAATGAATCGACCTAAAGTTCTATTATTTATTCTGCTTGGATGCATCTTATCCTCTTATCAAAAAGGATTAAGTATAGGAGTCGTTTCGGTAAACCCGAATAAGTGCCTGGAAAGTAGGAATGACACTATTCTTAAAATAGTATTGGAAGGGGAGGATTGCCCTTTTGCTAATCGTGCCGAATATGGAGTGTACATACCTGAGGTTTCCGGTCCGTTGCAAGGCGTACTTATTTTACAACACGGATGCACCATGGAGCAGTTTGGCATTACCAGGCCTTATGATTTACAGTATCAGGCATTTGCTGAGAAATGGAAATTGGCAATTCTTGAAACTGCATTGTATGGCGATTGTCATGTATGGAATGAACCAAACTCGGGTAGCGCCACTGCTGTTTTTAAAGTCCTGGAGCAAATAGCCATTCAAACCGGGCATCCGGAGTTAAAAACTGCTCCATGGTTATTGTGGGGGCATTCTGCCGGGGGGTATTGGGCACTTGCGATGTTACGGGATCATCCCGAACGAATTTTGGCGATTGTTTCTTATTCGGCTGCAAGGAACCCTCAATGGGACTATACAGCAGATGCAGCCAAAGTTCCGTTACTTTTACGTCACGCGGGGGCTAACGACGGTTCACCGGAAATTCTTTGTTGGGCAACCGCATTGAATACATTTCACAAACTGCGCGAAATGGATGCTCCGGTAACTATTGCCTATAATGAAGGTCAAAACCATAATTTCAGTTATCTTCGCTATATGGCAATCCCTTTCTTTGAAGCAACCCTAAAACAACGATTGCCAAACGATCATTCTCTCGATTTGCAGGATCTCGATCCCAATCATACGTGGTTGGGAGATACATTGTCGCTTGAAATATATAAGGAGTCAGACTACTCCGGCGACAAAAGCAGTATGTGCGTATTTCCTGATGAATCAACGGCAAGAAATTGGCAGGAGTTTGTCTCAACCGGTACTGTCGTCGATAAAACACCGCCACCATCTCCTTATAATATAAGGGTGAAAAGAAATGAAACCATGTTAGAGGTTACATGGGAAGCCGATGCGGATATGGAGTCAGGTATATTGAAATTTAACATCTACAAAGATGATATTCTTATAGGAACTTTACCAGAAACCGGTGCTTATCAATCATTTGACACTAACGGAGATAATACCATTCCCGTGAAAGTGCTTGATATGAAGTTCGTGATTACGGGAACACGAAACGTTAAGACGAAAATAAGCGTGGAAACCGTAAACCATTTCAATTTAGTTTCAGAGAGAGCGACCATTACGGCTCGATAAATTCAGAAATTTATATGATAAACTACAAATACAGGGTCTTTCTACATATCATACTGTTTTTCTTCCCAACTTTAATTTCTGGTGGATGTGGGAAAAGCAATATAGAGGAAGGATACAAGCTGGAAAATATTCATCTGAATAAGCTGTCTTTGACCATGCAGGTTGGAGATACAGAGCAGATTACAGCATTTTCGGTTCCTTCTGTTGCCCATCAACCCGCCTTTCAATGGTCATCATCTGATGAATCTGTGGCTACTGTCGTTAATGGGTTAGTAGAGGCGATTGCTGTTGGAGAAGCAGTGGTTACTGTAAAATACCAGACAGTTAGCGTGGATATTCCTATAACAATAGAAGCTGCTAAACCTGTACAAGGAAGTATTCTGTACGATATAAAAATCAACAATACCCCCATTCAGGAATTACAGTTAAATGGTGTGGCTCAATATACCACGGAAGGGTTGAATGTAACTGAAGAAGGAAATGTTGTGAAACTCGATAAATTTTATGCATTGGCCGAGCGAATGATCCGGTATCATATAAAACCATCTCATAATGCTAAAGCCCTTTTTAAAAGCAGCGAAGGTGACTTTAATGCTTTTGTTGATGTACCCAATAAACGTATTTCTATCGCTACAGACCCGGTTAGTGAGCAGCATGTTCCTTTCCTTGAAGGGAACAGGGAGTATATCGTTGAGATTTATCACATTTATCAACAGGCAAAAGTTCGTGTTATCGATATACAAACCCGTGAAGAAGTTGTGATATCAGTTACCAATGACGGTCAAGGAGGATTTGGTGCCGGTGCTCTGCAAAAAGGATTCGCCGTTGGAATGCAATGGGACCATTACTGCTTTGGACTGGTGGAAGGCTCCTCTTTACTGATAAAGCAAATTACTGTCTACGCGTTAAAAAAATCGGTTAACCTGTTGATGTACGGAGATTCAATCACTCAACCGGAAGGATATTTCCCGACCACGGATTTTCCAAAGGCATGGACGCAGATGGTCATCAGCAGGCTGAACGGTAATGCTATGTCCAGTGGAAGAGGCGGAGGAACTATCACGATGGTGCTTAATTACATACAAAATGAATTGCCCTATATCAAGGCAAAATATGTGATGGTGACCATAGGAACCAATGGTGGTAACACCGAAGCCAATTTAACAGAGCTGATTAATTATATCAAGGAACAAGGAGCTATCCCGATTCTCAATAATATTCCAGGTAATGAAAGTGGATCGCAAATTGAAAATAATGAGCTTATAGAAAAGGTGCGAGAAAAATTAGGTCTTAAAGGCTGCAAATTTGATATGGCTACTTCAATTAATGGGGATGGAAGGGAGGTAGATAAATCGCTTATGTATTGGGAAGATTATTCAAATAGTTACGGTTGGCAGATTTATCATCACCCGAATGAAAAAGGCGGACAAAAAATGTACGAGCGTACGCTGATTGATATTCCGGAGATTTATGAATAACAATAGCATTTATATTAACTCTTAACAAAAATTATTATGTACAAGTATTCAGTTATTTTAGGTAATTTGGGAAATACCTGTGATCGTTTCTGTAAAGGTTACAAAGATAATCCAAGTACAGAGGAAATGTTAGCTCAGGCGGCTAAAATCCCGTATGTGGAAGGTATTGAACTGGTGGGGACATGGGACATTCGTCCGGATAACGTGAAGGATATGAAAAAACGAATGGAAGACTATGGAAAAACCTGTGTTTCAATTATACCTGATGTATTCACCGTAAAAGAATATGCCAGGGGCACTATTACCAACAACGATCCTGAAATCCGGCAGCAGTCACTCGATTATTTGCGTCAAATGAGCGAGATTGCCCTTGAGATGAACTGTAAAGTGGTCAATCTATGGATGGCTCAGGATGGCTATGATTACCTGTTGACGACCAATTATGATCAGAAACGGGAATGGCTCCGCGAAGGAACCACACGGTTGGCCCAGGAGTTTCCTGCCTTGAAGTATGCTCTAGAGTATAAGCCCAAAGAGCCGCGTAACTTTTCTTTCCATGCCAGAATGGCCGATACGATTCTCGCTGCAAAAGAAACCGGTTGTGATAATGTAGGAATATGTATTGATACCGGCCACGGTTTTTATGCAGGGGAAAATGTGGCCGAAGCTGTTATTTTGGCAAAACGTGCCGGAGATTTACTTTTCCATATGCATTTTAACGACAATCACGGGTCATGGGATGATGATATGATTGTAGGTTCTGTGCACAGTACAGTCTATATAGACTTATTATTAAGTTTGAGGAAAACCGGATACAAAGGATGGCTGTCCATGGATCAGTATCCTTATCGCGAAGATGCAATAGATGCCATCGGAGAGAGTATCAAGTGGGTACGCCAGTTCGAAAAAATTGTTGAGGAGAACTATGCAGAACTAGAAGAACTGGTTGAAAGGAATGATGCTATTGCTACTTCCCGATTTATGCGTAAAGTATTATTCCAGAGTTAAATCAGTATGGATTAGGATGAATGACGTGACTATCTTTACTCTTTAAAAGTATGAAAAATTCAATTGGCTTACTCTTTCTTATTGCTGTTCTGATGTCGTGTACGGCTAAACGAACAAATCGGATTAAAGACAATCGAAATGTAAATGAGGTCGAATATTCGATACTGGGTTTATCCGGTACTGATGCCTTGGGCAGACGGTCTGAAGTCTGTTCTTCCACGGAAAAGCAAACCAAGTATGTCGGTTTATTTTATTCGCTTTGGCTGGGACAGCACAATCGAGGAGTTTATGATATAAGCAGGTTGCTCAGTGATAACCCGTCAGCACTTTTGAATCCCGATGGGGAACCCGAAAGCCCTTTGAATCAATTTCATTTTTGGGGAGAGCCATTATACGGATATTATAATATGAATGACCCATGGGTAGTGACTCGCCATATAGAGTTACTCACCCATGCAGCCATCGATTATCTTTGTATTGATGCTACCAACACGTTCATTTATCCTAATCCGGCTAAAAACCTGTTCGAAGTATTGTTGAAATTTCAAAAACAAGGGTTTAACGTGCCTAAAGTCGTTTTTTATACCAATTCGCGATCAGGAGAAACAGTAAATCGGATATACGAAAATTTTTACAAAGACGGGTTATACGAGCGCTTGTGGTTTAAACCCAACGGAAAACCTCTAATGATAGGTATAACGGAGAATAATGCCAATGCTTCTGATATGACAAAATTCCATTCGTTCACCGATTATATTATACCGGAAATGATAGCATATTTTGATGTCAGAGAATCTCAATGGCCAAACGGTGATTTTAATCCGGATGCTGTCCCCTGGATGAGTTGGCAATACCCACAATGGAATCATAACGGCTCGGTGGCAGTACCGGTAGCTCAACATAGCCATTCGGTCATTTACGCGAGCAGTATGCATCCGGAGTGTAGCAGAGGATATAATAATGCAACCGGAAAGGTTGAAAAAGAGTGGGCTGCCGGTGCAAATTTTCAAACCATGTGGGATGCCGTTCATGAAAAAAAAGATTCAATAAACAACGTCTTGGTTACTTCTTTCAATGAATGGATGGCCATAAAGTATAAAAATGAAGCGAACGAAGTGTTTTTCGTGGATGTATATAATCCCGAATTTTCGAGAGATATAGAAATGATGAAGGGAGGATACAATGACAACTTTTATATGCAACTTGTTAAAAATGTGAGAAAGTTCAAGTTCGTGGAAGGCAGTCACTATCAGTATCAAAACAAAACGATTGACATTCATGAAAGCCCGGGAGAAATATGGAGCAACGTACAGGCTACTTATGTTGACTTTGCAGGCGATGCCATAAGTAGGGATTTCGTGGATGCTGCTTCTACAGGCAGATATACCGATTATAGTAACCGTAACGATATCGCGAAGATTAAAGTTGTACATGATGAAAAGAATATCTACTTCATGATTCAAACATTGGATGACATCACTCCGTATAATGGTGAAGATATCAATTGGATGAATGTTCTCATTAGGACAGGGGGAGGCCCCCCTTCTTTCGAAGGATATCAGTTCGTGATAAATCGAAAACCGGATAAAATTAATACAACATCCGTAGAACGCTCCACAGGAGGATATCATTGGGAGTATGCCGGCGACGCCTATTATAGTATTGAGGGAAATGTTCTGCAACTGGCAATTCCCCTCGCGTTGCTGGGCTTATCGAAAAATAACTGCTCCATCGAGTTTAAAGTGGCTGATAATGTAACCCGGTTCAACGATATAATGGATTATTATGTCACGGGCGATAGCGCTCCATTAGGCAGATTAAATTTCAGCTACGGTTATTAACACGGAATTTAACACAATATTTAATATACACTTAACCCTGTCAAAAATCAGAATAATGAAAACGAATAATAGGCATCATAAAGAAAGAACATTCTGCCAGGTAATGATATGCTTCGTGACAATCCCATTTCTTCTTCAAGCATGTGCTCAGGAAGCAAAAATCGGGGTAAGCAACTTGCGAGGTGAATTCATGGAGAATCCTATCGGCATTGATATTGACAGTCCCTCTTTAAGTTGGGAAATTGATGCCAATATCAGGGGAGTTAAGCAAACCGGGTATCATATACTGGTAGCCTCTTCACTTGAAAAGCTCAACGCAGATGAGGGAGACCTGTGGGATTCGAAATTAGTTCGTTCAGAAAAATCCACGAATGTTTCTTACAACGGAAAACCTCTTGAAAGTAGGGCTACTTGTTATTGGAAGGTGAAAACAACCACCAACCTTGGTCCTTCCGATTGGAGCCAGCCGGCGCGATGGATAATGGCGTTCACGAATAATGAGGATTGGAAAGCAACATGGATCGGCCTTGATAGAAGTTTTCCCGGTGATATTTTGAAAGGAAAGACACGCTTAGCTGCTCGTTATTTCCGCAAAGAATTTCAAAATGAAGAAAAAATAGATAAGGCAATGCTTTACATCTCCGGACTGGGGCTTTATAAGGTACACCTTAACGGCGAAAAAATCGGCGATCAGGTATTATCTCCCACGCCAACCGATTATACTAAAAGTGTAAAGTATAACACTTTTGATGTTACCGATTTTCTCGCTACAGGAGACAATGCTATTGGAGTTGTTTTGGGAAACGGCCGCTTTTTTAATATGCGTACCATCGAGGATGATTCTTTTCCACCGCTTCCACCCACCCAGAACTATGGGTATCCCAAGATGATCCTCCAGCTTGAGATTTTTTATGCCGATGGTAGTCAACAAACAGTTGTTAGTGATGACTCGTGGAAAGTAACGGCCAACGGACCCATTATTGCTAATAACGAATTTGACGGGGAAGAATACGATGCTAGAAAAGAAATGACCGGCTGGAGTGATGCCGGGTTTGATGACTACAATTGGCTGAAAGTCGATTTAACAAATGCTCCGCGGGGTAACCTTGAAGCGCAACTCAATCCCAATATAAAGATCATGGAAACCTTGTCACCCCAGTCCATCTCAGAGCCAAAGCCAGGTGTTTATGTCCTCGACATGGGACAAAATATGGTGGGATGGGTAAGTATGAAGGTGAACGGCAACGCGGGCGAGCAAGTAAAATTACGTTTTGCGGAGGTATTGAATGACGATGGAACGGTTTACATGGGTAATATCCGCAACGCTCGGGTAACCGATGTATATACTTTAAAGGGGGCGGAAAACGAATTTTGGGAACCCTCTTTCACGTATCATGGATTTCGTTACGTTGAAGTGACCGGTTACCCGGGAGTTCCCACCGTGAAGGATTTTGAAGGAAAAGTTATTTACGACGAAATGGAGACCGTCGGCCATTTTGAAACTTCTGATTCAACAATTAATCAAATATATAAAAATGCCTATTGGGGAATTCGCGGGAACTACCGTGGAATGCCTACAGACTGTCCGCAGCGCGATGAAAAAATGGGATGGCTGGGTGACAGGGCAACGGGATCACATGGCGAAAGTTTTATCTTTAACAATCACAATCTGTATGCCAAATGGCTGGATGATATAGAAGAGGCGCAGACCGAGGAGGGGAGTATTCCCGATGTGGCACCTGCTTACTGGAGAAACTACAACGACAACATGACATGGCCCGGAGCTTATTTAATTATCGCTAATATGTTGTACGAGCAATTTGGAGATGACAGGCCCATTATAAAGCATTATGATTCCATGAAAAAATGGATGAAATACATGCGTGATAATTTTATGGAGGAAAATATCATGCCTCGTGATTTATATGGCGATTGGTGTATGCCTCCCGAGTCTCCCGAGATGATACACTCCGCGGATCCGGCCCGTAGAACGGACGGCATCCTTTTGGGAACCTCATTTTACTACCACATGCTATGTTTGCTCGAAAAATTCGCGTTATTACAAAATAAAACCGACGAAGCGACAGACTTTTCGAATCAGGCAGCCCTCGTTAAAGAAGCATACAATAGCCGGTTCTTTAATAAAGAAACCGCACAATACAGTAACAATACCGTCACTGCCAATTTAGTGTCATTGCGATTCGGTTTGGTTCCGGAAGGGTTCGGGGAACGGGTGTTTTCTAACATTGTTGATAAAACCATGAACGAGTTTAATGGGCATGTAAGTACCGGTTTGGTGGGTATTCAATGGCTTATGCGCGGATTGTCCGACCATGGGCGTGGCGATATAGCGTATAAAATAGCGACCAATCGTGATTACCCAAGCTGGGGGTATATGATCGAAAACGGGGCTACCACCATCTGGGAACTTTGGAACGGTAATACCGCCGATCCCACCATGAATTCCCATAATCATGTAATGCTTCTGGGGGATCTTATCGTATGGTTTTACGAGTACTTGGCCGGCATTCAAAACTTATCGGGAAGTATCGGCTTCCGTGATATACACATGCAACCCTATGTTGTAGATGGTTTGGATTATGTTACCGCCTCCCACCATTCTATGCAAGGATTAATAAAAAGCGCGTGGAGAAAAAATGAAAACTCATTTGAATGGGATATTACTATCCCGGGAAATAGTAGTGCCGTTGTTTATATTCCGGCAAAAGAGATGAAACAGATCACAGAAACCGGGGATAATATTTCAAAAGCCCGGGGAATTAAATTTTTAAGACAGGAAAAGGAGTTTTTTGTGTTTGAAGTCGGTTCAGGAGATTACCGGTTTAAAGTAGTTGATTGATTTTACCCTCCCACAAGTATAACCAAAAAGGGAGTATCCCACGAACTGTGTAAGTTGGTAATTTGAAGGGTTGAAGTCCGGACTTCAACCCTTCAAATCAAGTCCCATTGGTCCAGTCTTTCAAGTGGTGTTTTGGTTTTTTTAATTACCACTCGGTAACTTTCGTCAATAGGGGTTTAATATAGCTTTCAGTAAAAATCGAATGTTATTTTTCCCAGATCAGCCTGTAATTAAACCTCCGGTTAGGAGCCGTGTCACCGTCGGTACACAAAGAAATGGGATCGTTTAAGTCTGCCGGATTGTCCGACCATTTAAAATCAAAGATAAAATGATCCTTCATCAACCCAAGCAAATCGCGTGGAATAACCACTTCCAACCCAGTGCCGGTATAATGATAATTCACGTGGGCAACCAGTTTCCATGGATCCTCCCTGTCGTTTTCATCATACCTCATCAGCGAGGTCGTTTTCTCATCTACAATGCTCTTGTTGATCAGAAAATCATAACCATACCAGCCTGTTTCAGAATTATTATCGGAATCGATCCATAACAGCATCCAGTTGTTTCCGGTATGGGATGTGATCTCTTCTGCTGTTTCGACATAAAAACCGATCATTTTTTTGTCAACAGCCACCTTGGCCGTGATAAAATCATTCCGTCCCGAAGTATTGGTATAATGAATGCCTGCATAGCCGAGAGCATCCCGATGGAAAGTGTCGCCTCTGGTATCCCGGAACTCGTTTTTAACCTTTTTCCAGTCGGTAAAATCCCCATCCGTTTCGATAGACTGGTATCCCTGTTGTACCGGGATTGGCCTTACACCTTTGTATTTGCGGATATTTTGTGCCATCTGCATATAATAATTGTCGGTGTAGCCTCCTTTCATGGGATGGATGCCACGATTGAATTCGGCATTGTACTGATCTACAAAGAAAAAAGGATTGTCGCGGCCCAGCCAGGGGGTAGTGCCTCCTCCATCCGGTTGGTACTTGCCCGCGGTCCATTCGTTCCAGTCGTTGACATATAGGAAATCAGGATCGGCAGCGATAGCCTCATCCCACCGTTCCTGGAAATAGATGCCATAACTTTCAGGGTTTTCAACCGTTTTACCCAGCCACGGAACATAGGTCGGTTCCGGCATGTCGTATTCATTCAGCTGGGGTTGTCCGTTTTCACGCGACCAGGACTTTCCGACTCCCATATTCTCGTCCGTCATCGTGACCGGATGCTGGGCTGTGGTCACGGCCGCCTGTTCCCGTTTTCCGTCGTGCAGAGAGAGAAGTTCCCCGGGCTTCATGGCCTTTACTCTCTGATCAGCCATACTGTAACCGAAACTCCAGTTATCTTCTGTCCCTACAAATCGTTCGCCTCCCCATTCATAGTAACCCCACCACATGGTCCTCAGCGTGAAAAAGGATTTCACCTCTTTGGTGTAATCCAGGTAAAATTCTTCTGCGTAATCGGGATCCTGATAGTGAGGATGATCAGGATCGGTTTTTGCCGCAGGATCATAATGGGGGTTGGGATGCGTGATGCCGTTTCTGTTCGCGTCAAAATCAGGCCTTCCATTGTAGAGCAGTAAGGGTTTCCCGTCCCAATAGAACCACAGATCTTTGTACTTCTCCTCTTTGTAAACACGGTCGTACAGGTCCTGCACCACCGTGATCACAGGTCCGTTGAATGCCCAGAAGCAGAAGCGGGGCACTTTGTTGCCTTCTTCAATCATTTCCTGCATTACCTTAAAGGTAACGTCCCACTCATCCCAGTAGCGCACGGCATTGGTGACATCCATCACCAAAAGGTCTACTCCCGCATCGGCAAGCATGGACATGTCTTTACGGATGACCCATTCATCCTGACTCAGAAAGTAACCCATTTCCGGTTCACCCCAGTGGTATGAATTGGTATACCACAACGCGTGAGCGGCGTCGAACCTGGCGGAGGGATCTTCTTCGAGGATCGCGGTTACATTGGCACGGTAGGGTTGTGCCAGATTTTTTAAGCCCTGGGTGTGCCATGTAATGTAAAAAATTCCCACCACCCTTCGCTTGTCATCTTTCATAGGGCCTACCTCCTCGAAGGAAGGCATCTTCCGGCCTAATGCATCGGTCGCAACCCAGGTATCCGGGTACAGATCCCGGTAGTCGGGATAGGTATTTCCGTATTCGAACTTCCTGTCGATTTCTTTGGGATCGGGAATACGGGATCCTTCTTGTGACCCTATGCACGCCCCAAATAGTACTGTCATCAACAAGATGACTGTCGTTTGTTGTAAAATGTTTATCAGCTTGTCCATTTGCGTGTTTTTTAAATTATTATTCACTTCGAATCCCTATTTGATAGACAACTCGCCATACCGGGTAAGCAGTTTGGCGGAGTTTCTATTCCATGTAAAACAGTTCCTTTAAAGGTATGGAAACAGGGGAATTATTCTCGTTCACCTCCATGATATCCGCCATATAATCCCACCATTTCTGTACGATGGGGGTTGTGCCGATCTCCTGGGATGATTGTTCACCATCGATCTTTTGCACCGCGAACAGAATATTCGTCTCTTTATCCCAAAATATGGAATAATCATTCACTCCGGTATCCTCCAGAAGTTGTTTGAGTTCAGGCCAGATCGCGGAATGCCTCTTTTCATACTCTTCTTCAAATCCCGGCTTCAAAAACATCTTAAATGCTACTCGTTTCATACTATCCTTTTGTTAAATGTGAATACGTAATCGTTCCCACATAGTTGCTAATGAGAGCGTTTATTAATTACTTACTCGTGATACGCGACAGGAACTTTTAATAAGGTCCAGTTCTTTGTTATTGCTAACAACGGTTCGGGGATTTCACGATCATGTCCCTGAATGATCCCTTCGATCTCCCCCCGATCGTTTTTCCGGAACGCAAGATCGATACGCTCTTCCAAATCAATGATAAAGTCCCCGGTTTTAAAATACTTTAACCCACCTGCCGCCAGTGCCTCCACCTCTCCGTTCTTATCGAGACGGACCGCGGCAACCCCGATCGCGTCGAAATTCACGGTATGTTTTCCAACTCTCTTGCCCGAACGGATCACGTCGCCCGCGGGATTATCTTTTCCCGATACTTGGATCAACGTGCCATCAATTAAACGTGCAGATCCCTGTACCGGAGGAGCATTAGAAACGTGTCCGAATCCCTCTATCAAGCGTGTTGCCGGAGTCTGAAGATCAATATTTTGTTTTTTCAGTTGGGCGTTGATTGACGAGCAAATAACATCTAAAGATTTACCCGTAACCATTTGTTTCGATAAAACAGTGTTGCCATCAAAGCTATTGCCGTCGAAATCCATCGTCCAATTGCCCACGCGGAAGAGTTTACTCTGCCCCCGGGAGGCCGAGTTAAAAAAATCGGCAGTGGTTATTTTTTCAAATTCGGGATTATATAGTACGACCGCCGCGTACCGCTGTGGCCCGTATCGTATCCAGCCGTTTTCGTCTATGTATACACTGCCGCCTTCTATTTCACTCGAGGGAATTAAGTCCGTGGGAATGCCCATTTGCCATAGACGGTTGACCAATTCCATCCCCACCTCTTCGAATGACGGGCTCATGGTATTCATCGTGGCAGCATGGCCGAAAATAACCGCTACCGGGCAATCCAAGGGGCTTTTACTGATAAAATTTAACAACCGAACTTTGCTTTCTGCCTGCACCAGGTTATCGGTAAAAAGTAGCGTGTGCTTATCCAGACGATTTTTGCTGCTTGGATACAAGGGATGGTAATTGATCCTTCCCCCGGCAAGTGCAGCACTCCATATTTCTCCTTCATAATTAGCCCCATCGGTCGAATAGTACTGGTTGTACCAGATCGGGCTGTTCCATTTCTTTGAAAGAGCGGTTCGTACGCCAAAAGGGGTTATTTCATCCGTTTGTGCCCAATCGCGTCGTGCAACCCACCAATATAAACCGTTTTTCTTGCTTTCCAGACGATTGGGGTAAGGGTACCAGGTAGGGTGGGTAACCACCGCCGCATTGGCCCCGAATATCTCTTTCACGGTTTGATAATAATCGTCTTCTAACATTTTATTTTGCTGCCAATTCAGTTCCATGTAATGATTGATTGCCAGATACCTTTCCTGCTCTTTCCCTTTGATGCCGGCAAACATTAATAAACAGTCCTTCAATAATTCCCTTCCCCCGGTTTTTTCGGCATAAGCGGCAGCATAATGTTGAGAATACCAAAAATGGTTCCCCGAGGCCATCCGGTCGGCAGGAAAGCTGGGGGGAAATCCCCACTCGTCACGCATGGCGCCTGCCAATGGAATATCGGAATAGCTTCGAAGGATTTGGCGTGTAAACTCCATCAGATGCGGAGCAAAAACATCGGGCGCGAGATGCGTATACGTGACTATCACACAAGCATGTAATGGTTTATCTCCTTTGCCAGCGGGAAGGCGGACTACCATCGAGTCACTCGAAGAGAACACCACCTCGCATTCATCCGTTATCTCTTTCAGAGTTTTCGGATCAATTTCCCCCGTTGTTTTATGGTAAGCATATACACGCCTCAAAGAACCTGTCAGCGAAATATAAGGGGTCCTGCTTCCTGTCATATGATCGTTGAGGCTAATACTCCGTACAACGGCATCAACCGGGGTGCTGCTGAAAAGAGGCACTTCCTCGAGCCATAATGACTCTTGAAGCTCGTCTGGATATAATGCCTCGAATTTTCGGATAGCTGTTCGAGGATCCAGCTCCAAGGCAATTTTAATCCCCTTTTCATTCGCGTATTCTACTGCCAGCTTTACCTGGTTATGCACATCGATATCGGTGATATCCCTACCGCGTACCCTGAAACCTGTCGTCAATAAATTGTAGGGAGAGTGCATACTGACTATGTCGATAAACTCTTTATAACCGCCGGGTGCAAATTGTTCTTCTCCCCAGAACCATGCACCAATTACAGGAGGAACCTGGTAGGGGATATATCCCTGATCTTCCGAGGGAAACAATGACTCGAAATTTTGTTTTGATTCAAAGGGTGTTCCACCTATCGCGATCATCGTCATAGAGTGGGCTATAAATAATAAAAGAACGTATTTCAAAAATAGATTTTTCATATTGCAGAATCTCTGAATTTAGAATAGTTGGTTCACGATGATCTGAGAAGATGGGTAGCATATACGAGTTCTTGACATATATAATTTGACTACTCGATCTTTGTTAATCCTTGAAAACTCAAGTAGTGCTCCGTGATATTCAGGGCGTCCATCGTATCGCGTGTTTCAATCGTGGTCAGGGTATGCGTGTTGAAACCTCCTCCCGCATCATTATCGTATACCCATGATGGGGTGGGCCACAGGCAGGCACGGAATCTCACCGTGCGATAGAAATCCATGCTCACGCCAGTCTGTCCATGGTGCGACACCTGCATGTAATCGCAATCCAGTTCGTTCCGGTAGGGGCCGTTTAGTAATTTATTCCCCGCTTCTGCTCCCACGTCGGCAAGGAATAATACCGATTTAACGGCATCCCCCGCTTTTATTACCATACTCGAATTGTTATAAGGATTGGCCGTTATTTCCTCATTTTTAATCCCCAGTATTTTGAACGAGGTCTGGCCGAACGTGAATGTCATCCCTGGTTCGGCTTCGATTAGCTGTACGCCCGACTTTTTAGCCGCTTCATAATAGGCAACCGCTGCATCTTTATAAGCAGGTTCCCGGTCTAACAGTTTGTCCGAGAAGGTCGATTGGCAGATCTGGCGAATATCGATATCCATGGGTTTTTCCAGTATACGCGTCAAGGCTCCGATGTGATCGGGGTGGGGATGTGTCACGAACCAACAGTCGACTTTATTGCCTAATGCAGCGATAAATCCACGGAGATAGCCTTCTTCCTCTGTTACGCCCCCGTCCATCACGATGATCTTGCCATCGTCGGTACGTATTACGTAAGAGTTTCCTATCGTGTTAATTTGCGAGGGCAGTTGCCAGAGTGTGAAGGTGTCATCCTGCTTTGAATAGGAGGGTTGCCGGTTGAAGTACCCTGATTTACGCCAGCGACGTTCGGTGTTCTTCATACGATAGCAGAACTCTTCATAATCCTTGTTTTCGGCTTTTGTCCATCCGCACTCCGCGTAGGCGGCGATACGCGGAAAGGTTTGATAGTATATCCGGGTGAGATTCGGTGTAAATTCGCCCCACATCTGACAACCCAATCCCACGATCTTCGACTCTTTTTCTTTTCCTAATCCCTCGGGGATCGGGTTGAATGAATAGGCTTTATCCAAAGGGATGACCTGGTAGGGATAATCCAGGTAAGTGAAATGGCGGTTCGAGTTCACCACGTCGTACCCTTTGTCAATTGCTTTGTTTACCAGGCTGATGTCCCCATCCCAAAAGTGAACCAGCGTTCCCTTAGCCAACTGTTCGGTTTGGCTCGCCTCCCTATGCGCTTCACCACGGATATTGTCACCGGTAATCTCGTTCCATCCCATCATGCGGACATCTTTTGACGCCAGGTAATTGGAATACCGGTTGATGGACCATACCTGTAAGTCGGAGAAGGTGGGAATGCTGTTATCCTTCATGAACTGCACGATCCCCGGATTATTCTGCCAATGGGTATAATCGGCTTCATCACCACCTATATGGACGATCTTTGAAGGGAATAGCCCGATCACTTCATTCAGTATATCCTGAATGAATGCTTCTACCCTGGGATCGGTCACGTTGTAAAGGTCGCCCCAGATTCCTTTGTCCTGTTGACTGCTGCTGGCTCCCAGCCAGGGGTATGCCGCGATAGAGGCGGATGCATGGCCGGGTACTTCAATCTCGGGAATTATCTTTATGCCGCGCACTTCGGCGTATTTCACGATTTCGCGAATCTCATCCTGGGTATAAAACATTTTTCTCTCAGGAAACTTTTCATCCCATTGTCCGGGCGATAGGTCGCGATGCGAGAAATCGCGTTTGGATCCTATAGCCGTCAACTTCGGATATGTTTTTATTTCGATCCTCCATCCCGGATCATCCACCAAATGCCAATGAAAAGTATTCATTTTCAGGTAGGCCATCTCGTCCAGTAGCTTCTTCACCGCTTCCATTCCATGAAAATGCCGGCTCTCATCCAGCATAAATGCACGCCATGAGAGGGCCGGCTCATCCATGACCTTGCAGGAAGGAATGGCTACCTGGTTACCCTTCCAGGAAATAATCTGCCGGATGGTTTGAAGGGCATGCAATAACCCGTTGTCTGCCGATGCCAAAGCGGTAATTGTTTTTTTCTCCGATACCGTCAATTGATACGCTTCCGGATTTTTCGAAATTTTATTATCGATGTGCAGGATGAATACGGCATTGCTTTTCTTGTCGGTAAAACGAGTGTGAACACCGTGTTCTTTCAGGACGGATGAGATATATGCGGTGTCGATCGTCGCCCGCAAATCAACGTACACGGTCCAGGTGTTGTCGAAAAGGATTACATTCCCCGAAACGGTTGCGTGCAAAGGTTTGGGAACAACCGGCAACGTACTGCTGTTATGCGCGGATAGATTGATTGCAGAAAGGAAGAGCGCGCACGCGAAATAAATCAATCGAAAACTCATATCAGTATTCCTCATTCTTAATTGTTTGTTAATTCGTGATGTGAAAACGACCGGAAGGGAAGGTGTAACTCGCAACCCCTGCGGGCGATTCTACCCGCGGGAATTGATGATCGTCCCACGTTTTCCCGTTGACGGTGAATTCTCCTTCGAACGGGATTGTTACCAGGCCCGTTGAATTGGGGGGGATTGAAATTTCCCAATCGAACCTGTTATCTTCATTTTTCCAGCTGCTGGTTACTTCTCCGTAGGGCGTGTGAATGGTTGCCTTGGCCCAGGGAAGATAATCGCAAAATAGGGGTTCGAAACGAATGGTCTTAAAGCCGTAACCCGTGGGGTCGGGACGTATCCCGGCGATATCTTCAAAAAAGGCAACATCGTAGCCTGCCTGCATCGGGTGGTTGTGCGATGCTACCGCGGCAGATTTCCGACTTATTTCATTTACCGGCAAGGTCTCCCAAAGGGAGGTTGCATTTGCCGATTTCCACATCCACTCGAAACTGTTTTCTCCTTTTTTCGTGAACATATTCCATGCTGCCTGAACGTTTCCGTTACGGGCGAGCATGCTTCCGAGCCGGCCTATTCCGAATATTCCGGTATGCATGAATCCCTCGCTTCTTTCGTTCATGTTCCGCACGATGGCGTCCGCGACGGCCTTTTCATCTCCCGCGGGAACCAAACCCAAATCAAGGGCCATGGCGTCGGCCGTTTGGGTGCCGAAGGTCTTCTCAACCGGGTTGTATAGGATAGCCACGATCTCACGCGCTATCTCTTCCTTCATTGAGGCAAATGTTTTCGCGTCTTCTTCTTTACCCAGCAGAGAGGCCACTTGCTCCATGATATGGGTATCAAGATAATGGAATGCCGTGGAGGTGAATTCAACCGGGGTATTGTCTGCAGATTTATACGCGGGCGGACACCAATCGCCAAGTCCCTGATAAACGATGGACGTTGTTTCCGAACTGTATTTCTTCGTACGTTCCTCGTTCTTTGCCAGTGATCCCACGTATTCCGTCCATTGTTTCATCATGGGGTAATACTCTTCAAGCACTGCCTTGTTTCCATTATACACGTACATCCACCAGGGGAGTTGTACTATCACCGTTCCCCAGTCGGGCGATGCCACCCCGCAGAGGCGTTTTCCCGGAGCGATCATATAGGGTATTCCGGATGGCTTATCGTCAAAATAGAATGTGTTGTTGTACCTTTCATGGAACAAGGTATTCTTCTCCTCTTTTGAAGCACCGGAACGGATGTCCCCCAGGTATTTTTGCCAAAAATTATCCATCCGGAAGTTCAGATTGGCCATCTTCACGTAGGCATGCACATCGCCCAGCCATCCGCATTTCTCCCGTATGGGGCAATCGGTGGGTATACCGTGAAGATTGTTTTTCACCGTGCGCACCGCCATCTCGTGTAGCTTGTTAATCTGTTCGTCCGCGCACTCGAAGGAGCCACTGTTCTCAATATCGGTATGGACCACCACCAGCTTCAGGGTTGTTTCATCCGGCTCCCCGGAGATCCCGGATAGTTCGGCATACCGATAACCGTGGTAAGTAAACCGGGGAGACCATCGTTCAACCGGACTCCCTTTACAGATATATTCGTCCTTGAATATATCGCCATGGTGAATCCAACCGGTAGACGCGAAATTCAAACTTCCGTCCGTGTCGATTTCTTCCGAGAAGCGGATAGTGAGATGGGCACCTTCCGGTTGTTGAATCTCCAACAATGGAATTCCCGCCACGTTCCCGCCAAAATCGTAAATCCAGTTGCCGGACGGGTCTTTCCAAATCTTTTTGGCGGATAATACTTCCTTTTTTCTGATGGGGTCTGTCAGTTGAGGTATCAGGCAGGGTGGAATATTTTTTGAAGCTGGTATTGCAGGTTGCCAACCGTCGGGAGAGATACCCGGTTCACTCCAGGCTGTTACTTCCCGGCGCGCATCGTAACTTTCTCCCAAATAAATATTTGTTTTGGAAACCGGACCTTCTTGCCAGGCCCAGGTTTCGTCGCTTCGGAGCACTACACGGCTGTCGTCGTCAAAAAACATTATCAGTTGAACACGGAACATGGGGTCGCCATACGAAAACGGGGCGCCTCCCCAGGCCTCCTTTTGTGAAAACCATCCGTTACCCAACATGACGCCGAGACAGTTATTCTCTTTTTGCAGGTACTCGGTCACATCCAACGTACTGTATAATGCATACTGTTCGTAATCGGTTTGTGCGGGATCTAAAAAGCGGGTGGAATCGACCTGTTTTCCATTGAGGTAAAGTTCGCCCGCGCCCAGCCCACAGAAATAGGCCAGTGCTTTCACCGGAACACCCCGGTCTAAACTAAACTCTTTCCGAAAGTAGGGTAGGGCTTGTTTTTCCGACCGTGGGTAGGTGATCCATTGGGCGTCCCAGGACGCTTCGCTTAACAGGCCGGTAGAAAAGTAGGCAGGATCACTCCAACCGCTGACGCTGCCGGAATTGTCCCAGATCCTTACCCGCCAGTAATAAGGGGTTGCTTCTTTTAAGGGCAACTCCGGCTTGATGTTGAATTGTTCGCCGGAAAGTTGCTTTCCCGACTTCCATACGTCCGCTTTTCCTTTTCGCAGCAGATTTTCACGGGAAGCTATTTCAATTTCCCAGGCAGTTTGAAAAACTCCTTCTTCCGAAGTTGATATTTCCCAACTTAATAAAGGGAAATCGATTCCTTCGGGATTAGTTAAATTCCGACACTGCAGTGTGTCGACCACGATATCCCGGCTTGACTTCATCTGACATGAAATCGACAGGAATAGGGCAGCAAAAAGAACCAGGATGATTGGATAGCTGAATCTACTATAACGCGAGTATGTATCTTTTTTAAACATGAATCTTGAATATTGTCAATTTAACTGTCTTAATGTGTTGCCTGAAGCCATTTTCCCGACAGGGTACCATCGATATCAAGCAATAATTGCTCTCCCTTCACTTTCGACGGAATAATCTTTTCCCCTAATTTTACCACCGGTGTTTTACCGCCCGGCGCGATGGGCAATGCCACCTGGCCTGTCCCCGTAATCTGTATCTGGTAAACAGTCGTTCCCTCTTTCGTCTCGGGAATAAAGACAATTTTCGCCAGGGGTTGTTTGGCAAAAATGTATTTACGGCCATCGATAATAATGTCCTTGCAATGGTTGCCGATAAAGGCTGTCAGGTGGTTTTTATCATCCGTTCTGAAAGCCATTGAAAGTTTTCCGTTATACGTGACCCTGTGTCCGTTGACAGCCATATTATCGAGTTCAATGGTATCGGTAGGCAATGGGTTAACAGCGAGGGCCTGTGCATCCCTTTCGGCATCGCGGGAGAAGCCCTCGTGCCAATTTTCGCGATGGGTGCGATAGTGCCGTACTACCATCGTCGTGGTGTTGGGAAACGTCGTTACAAAGTAATCCGAAGTACGGGATACCACCGAAGGGTTATCGTTGGCATTCGCCACACGCCCCGTGGCGGGATAAGCATCGGCTGCATGAAGCAGTTCGAACAGCGTGCGGGCTTCATATCCGAGGCTCTGTGACTGGTCGTCACGCGGGCGGAATCCAAGATAGTAGAATGCTCCTTTCCCGTGATCGGTTTTTACCCCGACGGTTTTACCATCGCACCGTGCAACAACCTCACTCCCGTTTGGATCCGCCGGATATATCCGGTCCACAAGGAAATCGGTCAGGATGGTTTGAGGTGATACGCCGGCAAAACTCCCGCTGAAAGTGATTTCCTTGCCCGCCGCGATTTCACCTCTATACCCGTCGTGTTGGTAGCGGATTCCCGACAGTTGCTGCCATTGTGCGGTACAATCCTTACCCTGTGAGTCGAGCAGAGGCGGGGTGCCAAACCAGAGCACTTTACCGCCATTTTCCATGAATTGTGCCAGCATATCGAGTAATCCTTTTTCCGGCAACGGTTCAAAGAGCACTACCAACGTACCGTACGTTTTGTCTTTTACCTTTAGTTTGCCATCGGACAACACTTCGCCCCATTCCATTAGTTTTTGAGCGGTAAGATAATTGGTATAGCCATATTGGGTCATCCAGCTCCCGAAGCGTTCCTCCACGGCTACCAGGCTTAACGGGTAGAGTGTCAGTACATCCACATCACGATGGACTCCCCCCGTTATCATGGAGATGTCACGGGGCGGTTGCGCGCCGAAAGCATAGTTGATTGCCATCCGGCGCTTCAGGGCCTCGGCAGGGAAACCCCATGCAGCCGCGTAGGCATTCGGGTATTTATTGACTACCCCTATGGATGTGGCCATGGCCGCACCGTAATAGTTACGATCGCCCCAACCGCATTCCGCAAAGTCGTTACCCGTCGGTTGCAGGTATTCACCCCATTTGAAGTAATCGTAACAGGCTGCTGCCGCCTGATGCACCGTATTGCTCCAGACGAAGTTCGAGGTATACTCGTACTGGGAAGGGATCGCAGGTAGTTTCTCGGTATTCCACAGGTCGATCGTGGGACTCTCTGCCCATGACGCGTGAGCGCCGGTTTTCAATTCACGTTTGAACAGAGACTCGGCATACTTTTTGGCGCCGTTGAAAAGGTCGACAACGCCGTTGTTCAGTAACTTGTAATAACGGTCGCGAAGCAGATAGGTACGGTGGATATCCTCCGCAGCCGGCCCCATTACGTACTGAATGTTGAGCACCGAGTGTGCAAACGGCTCGTAATTAGGTGCACCGTAGGCGAAATACAGCAGGTATCTGTCGTCGAAGGGTTGCCCGTACTTCCGTGTATATGTTTCAGACATGCTTTCGGTAAGATAGAGCGAGTTGAACTGTCCGTTCTCGTGGTGGCTAAAATAACTCCAGTCTTGCTGGATATGCATCTCGTCGGAGTAGAGCGCGGTCAGATTCACCCCTTTATCGTGGTATTTTTTCATCAACGTTTTGAGAAAGCCGGGGGCGTCTGCGTTGAAGTAATCCATCTCCTGGGTTTCATATTCAAGCATTACCATGACACGGTCGTATCCCTCTACTTCAGGCTCCTCGCCGGAAACGTGCAGCAGCCGCATCTCGATGCTTTGCCCCACTCCGCGTGCTTCGTAGTTCATCGTATCGGTCGCTTCGTACCTGATCCGGGTTAACGGGACAATATCTTCCGGCTTTACCACCCGGTAAGGGACGAAACCTCCGCTTTCCTTAAAGGCATACGCCTTCACGCTTTTCAAAGTTACCGGCGATTTACCCTTGTTATTGGTCCAATATACCTGATGCCAGATAGGAAGGTGAAATTTACCGGTTTTAGCATCCCGGAAGCCTACTTTGTAAGCCAGCCAGCGTCCGCTGTTACCGGTTTGCTTCTTGTAAGCGGGTCCCAGTTCCAGAGGGCTCAGCAGGCTTAGGCAAAGTCCCATATCGTATTGCTTCGCGAAATCACTCACGATCTTGATATTATCCACATATTCCTCGGTATCAGGTGTAAGTTGTCTTTTATCACCCGTATCGTTGCGGTATTGCCGGAAAAACTCATCGAATGCGATGATAAGTTCTTTGGACCCTTGCCGGCTACCCTCCTCGCAAATCTGCCTCAGACTCCGGACGTACTTGTTATAGCCGAGAGATAAATCCATCTCCTTGTCAGGATCGGTCAAATCTTTCAGTTGCTGGTCACTGGTGAGGATAATTGACTGAGCCCAGGCGGAGGATCCTACTCCGCAGAGGGAGCTCAATAAACAGAGTAAAAAGAAACTTTTTATCGTTTTCATGATTGAATTATATATTAGTTATTCAACTTCGTGTAACACTTCCGACCAGTCGTTGATACCGATGATCGATTTATATGGATCGAAAGCTTTGTCTTCCCAGGGGGTGTCGGCTGCCTGATAAAGATGCCAAACCGGTTTTTTCCCGGCAGGGTCCGTTTCGTCGTCCGGATATTTGCGGAGTCCGATGCGAAGCCCAAATTCCCCGCGCGCGTCCATCCAGTTATGCCACTGGAAAGCATCGATCCCATCGAGGTACTTCATTTTTTTCCAGGCATAGGCGAATCCGGCCGCCTGTTCGGCAAGATCCTTCCCGGAATAGGAGCGTGAATTCGTACCGTTTTCCGATAGCCAGACGGTTCTTTTTTGCGTGCCGAGGTATTTATTTTCAGGCAGCTTGATCCATTTATCCAGCACCTCGAGGTTTTTGAAGGTAACCATCGGCGAATTCATTGCAAAAGTGGCCGATCGGTCGTTCCACGTTTTTGGCTCGTTCAGGTCTTCCGGATAGGGATGGTAGGCTATCCCCCATTGGAAATCGCCTTCTACCTCCGAATAGCGGAGTAACCCGTTCAGAAGGTCGAGGGTGGAATAATCCCCGTCAACAGGGACCGGTTCAGCCCATGAATGGGTGAATGATGCGAACACCTCGCTGTTTTCATCGTATTGGCGGGCGATATTGTAGCACAGGCGCATCGATTTATGATACGCGTTGAGGAAAACATGCAGCGGCCGGTCCTGCCCCATGTTTGTCCATACATTTCCCGCGTCTACTTCGTTGTGCATGATCCAGTGGTGGATGCGTCCGTATTTATTGTCTTCCCTGTTATAACGGTTGGCCAGAAAGTCGAGCGCGGCCGCGTAACAATGGACGCTTTCCACGGAGGTCATATTCGGCATGGTATAAAAAGCACTCTCTCCTCCGAAATGTTCATCCTGGAGTAACCGCCCGATGGCCGGGTCGGCAGATTGGCTTTCCGGATTAACCAAGATGATGGCTGCCACAATAATGTTATGCTTTAACGCTTCAAGCATCGTGCGGTCGAATCCCTCAACCGAGGCGGTATTGAAATAGTATATCTTGCCATCGTACTCGTGCGCTATCGTGTTCTCCTGTTCTTCGAGGTACATGAAGCGGGTGATCCATATATTGACCGTGATGCTGGTAACCGGGAAATCGGTCAGATCGGAGGTGTGTCCTCTGCCGATATGATACCCTCCAATTCCTTTTCTTCCGGCAAGTACTCCTTTCGGCATGGTTCGTTCCGGCTTGATATGATCGGCGTACCTGGCCGACGAAAGAATTTTACCATGCTTGGTCACGACCCATTTGGAGAGAGCCTGGTCGTAACGAAACCCATCGATATCCACATACCTTTCCATTTCAATGGAGAAAGGTGATGGAGGCAGCTCCTCGCCCTTGAACTGTTCAGGTTTGATGATATCTTCCCACGGTTTCACCGCATGAAGCATTGCCTTACCACCGTCGGAAAGGTAATTCCCCTCTATAAGGACCGTGGAATCCTGTACTTCGACACGGGTAATAAAGGACTCGTAAGTGTTCGATAAATAACTTGCTGATTGGTCGTTCGCTTGCTTGTCGAGGTTCCTGAAAGCCTCTTTTTCCATGACAAGCGCATTTTCTGCCTCATTGCGTTTACGGAAACGAATATTACGTATCACTAATTCCGCGTTGGGACGATCACCGAAATCCAGCCGGAGCAAATCTGTTTCCGGGTTCCAGTTAAAGTGTTCAATGGATTCACTTAAGTCGACGGAATAGACCGCCATCTCCCCGGTGGGCTCCATTCCGGGGCATTTTTGGCTGCCGGCGACGTTGGAGCCGAAAGACCCTGTTTCCTTTGAAAGGAAGAAAACTTCCAGAAAATTAATTCCCTCTGCCGAACTGTATTCAAAGGTAAGTACCGATTGTTCTTTGCCCAACGGTTTGTTCAATCCTTTCAGGGAAATGTACGGATCTCCTCCTTTCGTGGTTATGCTATACCCGTATTCCTCGAGGGAATCTATTTCCATATGGTGGACAGTAGAGAGATCGAAGCGCAGGTATTCGGAACCTCCGGTATTACAGCCTCCGGCGAATAGATAGATAAGCGTGGATAGAATAAGGGGATATCTTGATTTCATCATTTTCTTTCAAGTTTTTTATTCAGAGAAAACAAAGTTAAACCGTCCCCCGGGGGCGGTATCGCCGTTTACATAAAAATCCATGATATTGCCGTTCTCCTGCATGTTGTCATTCCATTTGAATTCAACATTGATCCTCGTATTTTTCAGTGAAAGGATATCCCGGTCGATTTCGATCTCGAGACGATTCTCTTTTACTGCATACGGGCATTCAGCCACTTTTTCCCATTCCCATCGGTTTCCCACATTTTTCTCCACGATCACTTTCTTCTTGTCCGGGCTCTGCCTGTTTACGATAATATCATATCCGTTCCATCCGGTCGATTTATCCCGATCGACATCGATAAAGAGCATCATCCAGTTCCTGTCTTTGGGGGATGTTAGTTTGTCGGCCGTTTCCACATAAAAATACAGGTTTTTGTTGTCTCTCGCTACTTTGGCTTTCACGATATCATTGCGCCCGGTAGTATTGACATAATAGGTGTTGTTCCTTCCCCGATGGTCGCGGTGAGAGGTGTTTCCCTTATAATGATTGTACTCGGGTGATACGCTGTCCCACTGACCGGAGGATTTTCCTATCGTGATGGTCTTTGGGGCAGATACATCGGCCTGGGGAGACATGCCTTTGAATTTCCTGACCTTATCTACCAGCTGCAGGTAATACACATCGCCCTTGTCTCCCCATCCTTTGTTGGGTTCAATATCCCGGCTGTGCTCCCAGTCGAATTGATCGACAAATGAAAAGGGATCACCGGTCCAATTGTGTTCGGGAAGCCATTGCCCGGCGGTAAATTCGTTCCAGCCCGTGACGAAAACGAGTTCCGGGTCGAGTTCAAACGCTCTTTCCCATTGTTCCTGAAAATTCCATCCATACAGGTATCCGTCCACCCTGGGATCGAACCCATTCCTTTGGGAGAAACTACGTCCCTGCGATCCCGGCAGATTAAAGGCGCTGCAATGCCCGTTGGTTTCGGGTGCAGCGTTTTGCGCCACGCCCACCGTCACTTGTTCGTAACTTCCATTGGCTTGTTTTATATACCCGTGTTGCGGATAATTTTCCAACCATCCCCATTGGTCGTCCCTCCCCGGCCCATCTACATAATCCGGTTGTCCCGGCCTGAAGGTGAAGAAACCGGCTATTTCCCTGTCTTCCTGTTGGTCGGTTAAATTATCCGGGTAAGCCATGATACAGGGTTTCCCTTTCCAATAGAACCATAAATTTTCATATCTCCCGGCTTTATAGATGTCGTTATAAAGTTGACGGAGGGAAACCAACGAATGCGGCACGGGACCGAATGGAAGCATAAAAGCGATCTTGGGAACCTCTACCCCATCTTTCTGTGCCTGATCCCATGTCTTCATCAATGCTTCATACGATTCACCCCAGGTCAGGGACCCGTTCGTGCAATCAAAGAAAACGACATCCACCTTAGCATCTGCAAGCATTTCAGCATGTTTCCGGAGAACCCACGGATCGGTGGTTTTGTAATAACCGAGTAACGGTTCTTCCCAGAAAAAGAATCCCGGTTTTCGTTTGCCCCAAGCCGGGTGGTTATAATCTTTCATTGCTTCGGGATGATTTCTTACAATCTCAGTGATGTTTTTCACAGTGGTTGTCGTGTCGTCATTCCCCTGATGCCATGTCCAGTAAAACATAGCCACGTATTTATCCTTTGGGCTTCCCGTATCCGAATAATTGCGCAATTCTCTCCCAAGCCCATCTGTAGCGACCCACTGGTCGCTGTTTATCTGTTGAGCATTGGTCGGGAGATATGCCATCCATGCCATTAAATAGCCTATTCCGATGATTTTTTTTAAATTGAATAACATAATTGTTTGTGTTTAACTGATTATTTTCCTTTGTAATCAAATTAGAAGTTATTGATTTTCATCTATTGGCAACCATGTGCAAACATGGTTCCCGTTATCCCAATTATTCACGGAAGCGTAATCGACCATAGTAATGGTTTTTCCGTTTTGAGTTGGAATCAACAATTGAAGTTTTGTGTTTTGCTGTGTGGGAGTTACAGGAACAGCTTCAATATATCCATTTTGGATCTTCAAAGAAACAGGCTGATTATAGTCTGCCTCTATATTCTCAT
>ENA-UOOI01000577-UOOI01000577.1-fermentation-metagenome-genome-assembly--contig:-NODE-577-length-46139-cov-19.685227_pt1 | contig 46139 bp, 39 predicted proteins | sample MGYA00245779_ERZ724027 | MGnify/ENA primary metagenome ERZ724027 (study PRJEB28704, sample SAMN03018318) | fermentation metagenome | biome: anthropogenic terrestrial biome; feature: soil; material...
ATACGCCCTGTATTTCTTCCTTTTTCACGCTGCTGAAAGAGTTAGGCACCAAAGCGGCCATGAAAATCATTGGACTGGTGTTTATTACCGCTATCCTGGCAACTGCTGTTTTGCATACATTGTATAGTTTATTATTTTAGTTATGGCTTATCTTTATTATTGTCCACAATAGAACCAATAAAGAGGCAATTAAAAAATATATTCAAAACCAGATGACCGAGGATATGATGGTAGATAAGATGACAACGAAGGAATACGTAGACCCCTTTAAGGGTGGCTATAATTAATAAAACCTATATTAATTCAAAATTAATACATCTTAACTGAGTTAACCGCATTAATACTATTGGCTCGGGCCACAAAATTTGTAGCCCACTCCGGATGGGACGGTGCATACAAATGATTATAAGATGCTATTACATTATGAATAATAATTCCGTCCACATAGTTGTCAATCCCACATCCGCGGTTAACCTTGAAAACATACTGCATTTTATCAGTTTCAGCATTACAAACCTGCGAGTAATGAAATTCATGCCCCTTAATCTCCGAACCCATTGCAAACAAATAGTTAGGACTGGTAACAATCAAATTAGTGTATCCATGTCCTCTTGGTCGGGATGACATCTTGGTCTCGCATGGCAAAACACCGCACATTTCAAAACTCTGCCCGCCGTAGTAAATCCGCTTGGATAGGTACATTAATCCGCCGCATTCAGCATAAATCGGCAATCCGCTAATTGCAGCCCTGCGTATGGACATGCGGAGTGCTACATTATACTCCAGTTCCTTGCCAAAAATTTCAGGAAACCCTCCTCCAATATATAATCCTTGTATATTGGAAGGCAGGCATCCATCTTTAATACTATTAATAAATACCAACTCTGCTCCGGCTTGTTCCAATTCTTCGAAATTTTCCGGATAATAGAAATTGAAAACATTATCTTTTATTATTCCGATGCGAACCCTTCGGGTAACATTTTGCTTATTATTTGCTTGCGGCAATCCCTGGACTGCCGAGGCTATATCCAATATCGCATTTAAGTCCGTATACTGTGAAATCTGTCGTCCAAGGTTATCTATAAGCTCATGAACCTGATCCCATTCATCAGCTGCTACCAATCCTAAATGTCTCTCGGCGATAAAAGGCGTCTTTTGTTTGGGGATTGAGCCCACTACTTTTATTCCGGTATAGGTATCTATTGCGTTGCGCAGAATATCCTCATGCCGGGGCCTTGCTACTTTGTTAAGAATTATGCCTGCAATCTCAGTTCCCGGTTCAAAATTCTGAAATCCCCTTATCATAGCAGCCACGCTCCGGGTCATGCGCGTAGTGTCGATCACCATAATTATTGGAGCTTTTACTGCCCGCGCTACTGCTGCCGTACTGTCGCTTCCTTTCACATCAAGTCCATCATAAAGCCCCATAGCGCCTTCAATAACCGCAATATCAGCTTCCCGACATCCTTGGGCAAATTGTCCCCACAGTTGTCTAGCATTTAAAAAATATAAATCAAGACTTCGGCAAGTCCTGCCAGCAGCTAAACTCAGCCATCCGGGATCAATAAAGTCCGGACCTTTCTTAAAAGGCTGGACAACTAACCCCACCTTTTTCAAAGCGGCGATCAGGCCCAGCGTTATAGTAGTTTTGCCTGAGCGCCCATGAGGAGCACCGATAATAAGCCTCATACATCTCACCTTTTTCGGATTGTGTACCATTGCCATCAAAATTCATATATATTTCTATTTAAATTTAAGCATAGGAAAATATATTAGTATAATATATTTTTTAAATGCTTCTATAAGGTTTAGATTATACAATATTGCTAGTTTGCGCTGTTTGGACTTGATAAAATTGGCTGTTTGCGGGCTTTTCCTTGGTAAAGAGGGAGTTAAAGTGAAAGCACTTATGCATATGAATGCAGACCAGGCAGCAAGTAATTTACCCCGAAAAATGTAAACAGGATGGCTACAAAACCCAGAATAGCCAGCCAAGCAGCCCGTTTTCCCCTCCATTCCAACATTAACCGCGCATGTAAATAGCCGGCATATATGATCCAGGTAATCAGAGACCATGTTTCTTTGGGGTCCCAGGACCAATAAGTTCCCCAAGCATAATTGGCCCAAATAGCTCCGGTTATTATGACCAAAGTTAAAAAAGAAAAGCCGAAAATAATAATCTTGTAAGACAGTTCATCCAATACCATCGCAGGCGGCAATCGCAACTCCACTTTCAGCACATTTTCTTCATAATATGTCTTTAAAATATACATTAAGCCCAGACCAAACGAGACGGCAAAAGCTCCATAGGCTAGTATAGCAGTTATTACATGAAAGACTAGCCAATAACTCTTTAAGGCCGGCGGTATGGCCTGAATAGCCGTCTTGCTCGGCTCCATTAGCATTATTACGTAACTTATGAGCAGAAAAGGTATGGGCATTACAAAGGCGCCCAGCATCTTAAGTTTAAAGCGAAACTCCGAATATAATAGAATTAAAACAATCGCCCAACAGAAGGCAATAATAAATTCATATCCATTTGATAATGGTAATCGTTGCGCCCTCATTGTTCGTGCAATTAGCGCTACAGTATTGCCGCTCCAGCCAATAACGGTTAATACATATGCAAATTTAGCCCCGCGATTGGCCCTGGCAGCCAACCAGTATACGAACATAGCTAAAAAATATATTATTAAGATTACATATATACTATAAGTTTCAATACTTTGCAGCGCTTGATACATTAATATTTCTCCTGTTCGCAACCGTTATAATTGTTTAAGAAATTTAATTATATGGTCGAAATCGGTTTTATTATATCGCTGCATTCTACCGGTAGACATCCCCAGTAAAAGTGTTCCTTCCTCTTCTTTGCCAGTAAATACACCGGAAACCAATAAAGGCCGCCTGTAAAAAGACAGTATCAATCCCGCAAATAGGAGACCGCTTCCCAGCCAGACTACAGATACCCCGGGATCAGCTTTAATTTCCAAGCCGGTAGAATTAGTTAACTCTGACATGGTTATCCGGGTCTGATCAAAAATAGTTCCGGTCTGTCCCTCCGAAAGTTTTATCATAGTAGGTTTTTTTTCACCCTTGCGGTTGTATACTTGCATATATGCATAAGGTTGGTTCTGCAGCTTGAGCCCTTTAATATAAATTTTACTATTCCCGATTTCTTGCTCAAAACGGTGTTGCATACTAGTTGCCGCTTTTTCTTGGTCGGAGATGAGCCCCAGCGGGACTATATCTTCGAAAGTCTCACCCTCTGTTGCAATTGTAATCCTTGCATAATCCATATAACTGCTTTGGTAATAGTAAATCCCGTCATATTTGAAAGGATGGTTTACAGAAAGTGTACCCCGGGCCAACTCTTTATCAGCTCGTATTATACTAATATTGGTATACCAGTTGTCCCTTTCACCATTGGGCATAAAACGGTCTTCAATTGAATTAATCTTGATACTATAATTTTTGCCTACGGAGCCTTTATTGAAGTTGATTTTATTAAAGCTCACCACTTCACCCTGCCAAGCGATTAGTTTTCCGTAAAAGCCAAAATTTCCCATCACGATCCCAACAATAATCATGATAAAAGCAATATGTACTATGAAAGTACCCCAATACCCCCACCGATGTTTTAGAGCTGCAAAAGCCCACCCATCGTTCGTTTCCATACTAATCATGCTATATCCCCGGGCATTCAGTACTTTTCCCAACTGCATGCGCAAGTCGCTGGATTTACCTGGTATAATAGCACGCATTTTTGGGGGTACCGCATGTATGTTGCGTGGAATTGAGGGATAAAAGGTGCACCGGTAAGCAATATTGAAACGATTAATACTGCAGACACCCAAATTAATGGCCAAAAGTCCAAATACTATTTTAAAAAGCAATGATCCATATATATTTGCTGAGAATAATGTTCCCGCTGCAGACACCAGTACGATTAAACCCAATAGGAACAAGCCGGTTTTCATTGAAGCAAAAAAAAGCCATACTTTCTTTTTCCAACTATTCATTTCAAATCCCCATCTAGAATATTACAAAAATTAGTTCTATGATTGACTGCTTCAGAAACTAAATATTCTTATTGGGCTTCCTGAGATGATCCTACTTCCAGTTCCAGCAACTCAGTGTACATTTCCTTGCGGCGATAGGCCAAAAAGAAACTATCCTTCATCGATTTCCGTTCTACGGTTCGTAGTTCATTTAATTTAAAAGCAGACAGGTCGGAATATAAAACCGTCTCATTTTGATTGAGAGATTCAGCCAGGATTTCACCTTTAGGTCCCCAAACCATTGCCCCACTGCTAAATTCTCTGCCCATGCCATCTACTCCGGACATATTACATGCAGCTAAATATACAGAATTATCATAGGCTCTGGTTCCCATATACTGCTTCCACATCTCATTGCGGTTACCGGAAATCTTTAATGAAGCATGGGGGGCAAATAAGACCTCTGCACCTTTAAGAGAATATATGGCCGCCATTTCCGGGAAATGCCAATCCCAGCATATCCCTACCGCAAATTTTATTCCCTGGCTGCTGAAAACAGGGAATTCGGTCCCGGCTGTAAACCATTGCTTTTCCAAACGTCCCAGATGCACCTTACGATAAGTCGATACCTTGCCATCAGGGAAGGCTACCAATTGAGAAATATAAGGTTTTTGGTTATCTTCCGAGCGTTCCGCAAAACCCACCAGCAATGTAACCTGCAATTTCGAAGCAATTTGGGCCAATTGTTTAATAACCGGATCAATCAGGGTTAGAGCTAAAACATCCATATCACTATTGGAATAGCCTTGCAAGGCCATTTCCGGGAAAACTACCAGCTTGGCTCCGTTTTTTACCGTTCTTTTGGTTATATTAATGATTTTATCTACATTCAGATCTATCCTGCCTGTAATTGAAGCCATTGATACTACCGCGATTCTACAATCTTCTTTCATTTTTTATTCCTCTGGCATAAGTTTAAAATCACTCACGGGGTACTCCATTTGCAAGGCCCTGGTAAATAAATCCGGATTATGTAGGAAATCAATAAAATAACCTTCTTCTTTGGTCTTGTAATTATTGATATTAGTTATTATGTTCAGGGGACGATCCATACATAAATCTTTGATGCGGATGGTTTTCAGGATTTTATCCTCGCATTCCTTGCGTACGGTCAAAGCAGAAATAATTGTAACTCCTAAACCAGTGGCTACCACCTGTTTGATCGATTGGGTACTGCCTAGTTCCATCGTAATATTGAGGTTCTCCAAAGCGAAACCATTTTCTTTAAGAAACAATTCAACAACTTTACGTGTTCCCGAACCAACCTCTCTTAAGATCAATCTGGCTTGGGTCAGTTCGTTTAAAGCAATACTTCCTTTTTTAGCCCAGGGATGATGATAAGGAACAACCACTACTAATTCGTCATGCCCAAAATTTTCGATTTTCAAATCCTTATTATCCGGTACCGGTCCTTCCACCAATCCGATATGGAATCTTCTTTCCAGCACATCCCGCGCTATTGTTTCAGTATTGGCTATGCTTACCTTAAAATCAATATCGGGTCTTATCTGGTAGAGACAGGCAAGAATGTTCGGTATAACATACTCTCCAATAGTTAAGGTAGCGCCCAGCTTAATCTCCCCGCGATGATCCTCCGAAAGTTTGTTAATCTCTTGCTGTGCATTTGTTAACATGTCCAACATCTTGCATACGTAATCATAAAAAATAGCCCCGGCTTTGGTTAAGGTAACGCCTTTATTACTGCGATTAAAAAATCTCGCGCCATAGTGCTCTTCGATATTCTGGATCTGCAGACTTATCGTCGGCTGGCTGATATGCAACCGTCTGGCTGCCGCTGTGATATTTTTTGTTTCAGCCACTTCTTTGAAAATCAAGCACTCCTGTTTAATCATTTTAATATCACCCCTTCTAAACAGATCGAAGATGTAGATATTAACATTCTAACATATTCCTATCGATTAGAAGGGTAACCGCAGCATATTGCCAGCGCCCGCATTTCATCAAGGATTGTTCAGCATCAATGCCATGTTGTCTGCGCAAGCATCCATAAAACTCTCGGACGTACAGTCCATATGCAGGGCTCGCTCAAACAAGTCCTGATTATGCAGGAAGTCAATAAGGAAACTTTCTTCTTTAGTATTAGCATTATTAGCATTGGTGAGGATATTCAGGGGCCGTCCCATATAACAATCTTGAATTTTTATCACCTTGAGCCGATGATCTTCGCATTCTCTGCGTACGGTTAAGGCAGAAATTATAGTAACACCCAGACCGATAGCCACGACCTGTTTAATAGCCTGGGTACTGCCTAATTCCATCGTTATATTGAAATCCGATAGAGAATAACCCTTTTCCTGCAGGAAAAGTTCAAAGACGCTACGTGTTCCTGAGCCCACCTCTCTTAGAATCAGGCGGGCTTTGCACAGTTCACTCAAGGTTACGCTCCCTTTTCGTGCCCAAGGATGATAATAGGGAACCACCAGAGCCAACTCATCGTGCCAAAAGTTTTCAATTATTAAATCTCTGTTATCGGGTACCGGTCCTTCAACCAAGGCAATGCGGTACTTTTTCCCCAGTATATCCTGGGAAACGGTTTCAGTGTTGGCTATAGTCACTTTAAAATCTATATCCGGCCGTATTTGGTACAAACACGCCAGAATATTGGGAAGAACATATTCACCAATGGTCAGTGTCGCCCCTATCTCCACCTCACCGCGATGATCATCAGCAAGCTCGTTAATCTCCTCATGGGCATTTTTCATCATATCAAGTATCTGGCAGACATAATCGTAAAAGATAAGACCGGCTTTGGTCAAAGTCACTCCCTTGTTGCTGCGGTTAAAAAATTTGGTCCCATAGTAATTCTCAATATTTTGGATTTGGAGACTGACCGCCGGTTGGCTGATATGTAATTGCTTGGCAGCCAAGGTTATATTCTTGGTATCGGCCACCGTCTTGAAAATAAAAAATTCCTGTTGATACATGTGTCTTTCCACCTTTTTTATGCAGCTTATACAGCTGTAGAAATCAACACCGTATACCATCGCAGTTTCTTCGAGCCAGCATCTTTACAGCAGCGTGGCGACTGTACTCGGAATTTTTTTATCCGGTTGATTATACCCCGATCATTTCTATTAATTACATCATACCCCATTTACGGGTATACTCGGAACGTAGAACAAAATCGTCATTGGTAAAGCCATGCTCATTCAATATTTTGACCGCTTTAGTAAAATCAAAGGTTTCGGTCTCCAGCAATATATAATCTTTTTTAGTGGTGATGGCCCAATCATCATGAACCTTGGTCAATATTGCCACCATCTGCGCAATCCGTTCCAAGCGCCGATCCAAAGCTTCTTTCAAGGCCAGGATATCAGCGGGCCCCGCATGCTTGAGCTGAGCAAACCTTTCTAAAGGAGTCTTTTCTTTCCTCTTCCATTCGCCTTCCTCAAAAAAGTAAAAGAAAAATCGTGCTCTTTGAATACAAAGGCTGGCTTCTTCTTTCATTTAACATCATACTCCTTTTAAGCAAAGGCCTCCCTCCGCAAGGGAGGCCTGCTTTCATCCTCGGACAATGCATAACGCGTATTCAAACTTTAGATGGTTTTAGAGACTGGCCCAAAAAGCCCCCAGGAGCAAAACGGAGAATATATAACCTAAAGGTACGTTCACCAGTACACCGGTTGTAAACGCCAAGAAAGGTTTTAAACCTGCCTTGGCCAGTTCTTTGAAGCGGGTGGTCAGGCCAATACACAGGAAGCATAATACAAAGCACCAGGTTCGCAGAGTCTTGACCGGGCTGGTTACGTCGGAATTGATTACCTCAGCCGAGCTGGGATCCACACTTGCAATCACCAGGGTCATCAGAATGGAAGCCACGAAGAAACCCAATACAAATTTGGGGAAGCGGAACCAGATTTCTTTAGCGTCAGGTTTGGTGCCCTCTTCGCGCTTTTCCCACTTGGTAACGGAAATAATAGCCAGAATAAAGCACCAAACTCCAATGAACATATCACGGCCCACCACTTTCATCAAGGTAAAAGATTCCACGGCTTTATCACTGATTTGGGCCGCCGCCGCCATCCCCGCTGCATCGGCAAACTCGGAGGTGCCGATCCAGGCTCCGGCAGGACCATCAGGAAGTCCCAGCGCATGAATCAGTATAGGCAACAGAAAAACCATGATGGTAGCGTAAATTACTACCAGGGCAATGGAAATAGAAACATGGTCGGATTCCGCATTCACTGAGCTACCCACCGCAATAGAGGCGGACACTCCGCAAATGGACCCGCCTGCCCCCAAGGTAGCGGCAAACCGTTTATCCAGCCCAAAGAATCTAGTACCAACAAAGTAAATAACCAGCCAGGTAGTTACCGCAATAATGGTGGCCTGCAGAAAAGCTACCGGCCCCGAGGACATGATCAGGGTGAAGGGGAGCGTGGCACCCAGCAGCACGATTCCGGTTTTAACATAAAATTCGGTTCGCAGGGATGTATCTAACCATTTGGGTGTTTTTATAAAATTACCCAGGATCATACCTATAATAAGAGCCAAAACAGGAGCCTCCAGGTTATATTCCTTCATTGGATTCCAGGAACCAAGAACCTGAACCAGAACCGCCAGTAAAAACAAAATGATGAAGCCGGGAATAAATTCCTTTAAATCATGCCCCAGAATTTTTACGGCAATAGAAAACACCACTATCAAAACAATAAAAAGACCTATCAGACCGCCGATTTTTTCGGCAAAGAATACTGGGATAGCACTGAAAGCATCATAACTTGGCACACTGATGGCTATGGATTTAAGACTGCCACCCGCCGCCCAAAAAATCAAGGCAACGATTACAATCCCCATACCAAGCCAGACCGCCCACCAGTCCTCTTTTTTCCATAATTCTGAGATGCCACCGGAAGATACAGTTTTAGGCTGATTCATAGTTCCATCTCCTTATTTTTTATGTTCTTTTGACAAAGCGGCGAATTGCGGGTTTATTCCGGTCTCATCCCTCCTTTGCTCAAAACCTCGTTAGCTTGGGAAAACTAATGTTTTCACAAGCTAACGGTTTTTTTACACACATCCTGTGGGCTTTGGCAAACCTGCGATTTTACATGCACCTTTTCCCGGACCGCTGGGGAATAGATTGTATATTTCAGATTGACTTTTCCCCGTATCCTTTAGAAGTTTTCTTACCATCGGAGCCACATTGAACTCTGCATAATATTTGCGCAGATAGTTAATGATTTCCCAATGTTCCGGTGTGAGTTCTACTTCTTCGGTAGCAGCCAGGACTTGAGCTACTTCTTCATTCCAGTCATCGGCATTATCAAGAAAACCATCCTCATCAAGAAGCAGCGTACGGTCACCGACTTTCAATTCTGGCATTTTGATTCCTCCTTTCTTATCCTTATTTTATGCCTGGCCTCTATAAGGATTAGAAAAGCCAGGAACATAAAGACACAATAAATTTCACTAGTGCTCACAATCCATACTTTGTTCCCTAACGCCAATAACCACCTTATACAATATTGTCAACAGCAGGATGCCTATAGCATAAACCCCCAGAATTATAGTTAACTCTGTACTTGTAGGTATATATTCTTTAACGCGGTCAAATGCATTGGGGACAAATCCTCCCAGAACCAACCCAAGTCCTTTATCTAACCACGCAGCTACAAACACGGCAATAAGTGCAACCGTAAGAACCTTCTCATTGCGCCTCAACTTCGGAATAAGCAGCATAATAATTCCGAGAAAAGCCAGCACCGCGGCAGTCCACATAAAAGGCACCAGATTATTGAAACCGTCAAGACCGGCAAAAAGGTATTGCAATGCCGCCTTATGTCCGGGTATATTGCTGTAAAACGCTGTGAAAACTTCCAGCATGAAGAAAAATACATTGGCTATCATTGCATAAGTTACAATTTTGGCCAGCGCTTGAATTGCTTCTGCCGGAGCTTTAAAGGCAGTGAGCTTCCTGAGTAAAAGGCAAAGCAATATAAGGAGGGCCGGACCGGCTGCAAATGCTGACGCTAGGAATCGTGCCGCCATAATTGCAGACAACCAGTAATATCTTCCCGGCAGGCCTGCATATAAAAACGCCGTTACGGTATGAATACTTATGGCCCAGGGGATTGCAACATACGCTAATACTTTAGTCCAACGCGGCGGAGGCACTCTTTTCTTTTCCGCCCCCATTACTGTCCAGCCAATAAATAGGTTTAACAACAAGTAACCTAAAAGTACGCACATATCCCAGAACATAACCGAATGAGGTGTCGGATGCAAAACAATATTCAGGAATCGTGCAGGCTGTCCCATATCAACAAAGATGAAAAGCATACATACGATAACTGCTGCTACGGCTAAAAATTCGCCCAATATAACAATCTGGCCAAATATTTTATAATCATGCAGATAATATGGTATTGCCACCATAACCGCTGATGCCGCTACCCCCACCATAAAAGTGAACTGTGATATATATAACCCCCAGGTCACATCCCGGCTCATCCCGGTAATACCCAAGCCATAATTGAACTGTCGCATGTAAGCGCTTAATCCGGCGATAATCAATACTAATAATAAGCTGATCCAGGCATAATAACGTTTACTTCCGGTCAAAGCCTTCTCAAGCACTATCTTTGCCTCCCCTGATTACGTAATAAATACTTGGTCCTGTTCCCAATTCTTCTTTACGTCTGATAGCGAAGTTCCCCGTAAGAATCTTGCGTACGTCTGATTCAGGATCATTTAAATCGCCAAACAAAATACCGCCATTGGACGCCTCCACGCAAACAGGAGGCAGACCTTTTTCTAATCTCTCCACACAAAACGTGCATTTTTCCACTACACCTTGGGTGCGGGTCGGTATTTCCGTATTTACGTTTTTTATATGAGACCGAGGGTCAACAAAATTAAAACTTCTGGCTCCAAACGGACAAGCGGTCATACAAAACCTGCATCCTATGCAACGATGGTAATCCATGGCCACAATACCATCATCACGCTTAAATGTCGCCTGAGTGGGGCATACCCGCACGCAAACCGGATTTTCACAATGATTGCATAAAACAGGAAAATTGGCTTCCTTTATTTTGTCGTTCAAATAGGGATTATCCAATTCCGTAAATGTATGTTCAAAATCTTCCCGCCAGATCCATTTAATTTCATTATCGGGATCATCAATATCCGGTACATTGTGATACTTATGGCATGCTTCAGCTATACGTTGTATATCTTCAGGACTTTTTAATTTGTCCACATCTATGACCATGCCCCAATGTTTGGCTTTCAGCGCCTGATTGCTTTCTTTTATCACACCAGCCTGAGCCCCCGAGTTGCGTAAGCCTTCAAAAATGATGGTCCCGCCTATACCTGCTGCCGTTAGCGCTCCAACCTTAAGAAAATCTCGTCTGTTCATTTTTCCAGATCGGCTCCTTTCGATCCATTGTGGCAATCCCAGCAATAAGGCTCAACTTCAGTATAAGTATGACAGGAGTCGCAGAATTGCTCTTGGTTGGAGTGACACTGCAAGCAGCCATTTTCCAAACTCATCTCATACTCCTTACCGGAGTCGCTGATATATACGGTTTTCCCTTCACGTAAGGCCTTATCACGCCATTCGTTAAGCATCCGCATGTGATTGGCAAGCATATATTCAGGCGATTCCACGCACTGTCTTTGCTCCAATTGACTAATGGCAGGAGTATCCAGGTCAATTTCCGGCGGCTCGTTTTGCTTGCCAATGTTTGCCAAAACGGGAGAAGTAACTAATAATACAAAAATCACAAGGCCTAGTATAATTTTCTTGCCGTTATACATCACTTGTTTCCCCTTTATTTGGTAGTGGTTCACTTCTCAAGTCCAGGGTTCTTGCTATTTCATCGTCCATTACCAATGCATTGCCCAAAAGTTCATGAACGCCCATCACTTTTATACCCGGAACCCAGTAATCCATGAGAGCAGGAAAGGCCGCGCGATCAACCGCACATACATTGGCTAATACGTTGACCCCATACTGTTCCTGCACATATTTAACGGCATTGGCTCGCGGAAATCCTCCTCTAAGACGCAGTTCCATATCTTCACCGGCATTCAGTCCGGATCCGCTGCCACAGCACAAGGTTTTTTCCCGAATTGTTTCCTCCGGCATTTCATAAAAGTGATTGCATACTTTTTTAATAATATAGCGGGGCTCTTCCAACAGCCCCATACCTCTGGCCGGGTTGCAGGAATCATGAAAAGTCACCCGTAAGTGATCGTTGCGGCTGGGATCCAATTTTAATTTGTTATGATAAATCAGATCGGCGGTAAACTCCGTAATATGCACCATTTTGGTTGATCTGGCATTGGTAAATTCCGTACCGGTTATAGGCGATACGGGCACTTCAAGAAAGTCGGCCGGTCCATTCCAGGTATCCATATACTGATTTAAGACCCGCCACATATGCCCGCACTCACCACCAAGAATCCATTTTACACCCAGTCTTCTGGCCTCCGCATAGATCTTGGCATTTAAACGCTTGGCCATTTCCATGGAAGTAAAAAAGCCAAAATTTCCGCCTTCGGAGGCATAAGTGCTCATGGTATAATCCAACCCCAACTGTTCAAAAAGCATTAAATAACCCATACAGGTGTATATGCCCGGATCAGCAAAGAGATCTCCGGATGGGGCTACAAACAGGATTTCAGCACCTTTGCGATTGAAAGAAGGCTTAATCCGCTTTCCGGTAATGGTTTCAATGTCATCCAGCATAAACTCAATATTGCCCATAATGGTTTGCGGTTCCAGACCTACGTGGTTCCCCTTCATATAACAATTGGCCACCGGCCCGGCAATCCAGTCTATATTCAACCCTAACAGGTTGAACAGTTCCCTGCCCATAATGGTAATCTCAGCCTGATCTATACCATAAGGACAAAATACCGAGCATCTTCTGCATTCAGTACACTGATAAAAGTAGTACCAAAGCTCTTTGAGAACATCTATGGTTAAGTCACGCGCACCGGCCAACCGGCCGAATATTTTACCCGCTTTAGTAAAATACCGTCTATAAATCGAGCGCAGCAACTCTGCCCTTAATACCGGCATGTTTTTAGGATCACCCGTACCCATGTAGAAATGGCATTTATCTGCACATGCTCCGCAGCGTACACATACATCCATAAATAATCTAAATGAGCGGTACTTGGACAAGCGGTCCGCCATACCCTGAATAAAGATCTCTTGCCAATTTTCCGGTAAATGCCAGTCCTCATCATTGGGTGACCAGTCACGTGCATTCGGGAAATCGACCATTTTTAAATTTTTCCCTTTGGCACCATAGCAAAACATACCTGGCTTTATCTCAACCGGGGTATTCATCCAGCCGGTGGCGGGGGTTTTTAATTGATGCTGCAACAATTCTTCCTTCTTAGGTAATTTTGCCACGATACCCTCACTCCTTTTCCAGCGGCAATCCGGCCTTGCGCATCTTATCCCTGAATTCTTCTTCATATTCTGAATAGGTGTGGGTTTTAACCTCATAATTCCAAGGATTAATGTACCTTACCATACGACTGTTATTGGCCAGATTTCTGGTAGGGCTCATAAATATCCCTCCGGCATGCATTAGTTTGCTCCAGGGAAAATAGGCGACCAGACTACTTACTAAAAACAGATGAATATAAAATATTGCTCCTATATCAGCAGATACAACCGGCTGCAGGCAAACCAGCCCCATCGTCAACTCCTTTACTTCCAAGAGATCTACTTTTAGGAAATACCTCATTAGAATACCGGTTATGGCAATTCCCATTAGCAAAAACAGCGGATAATAGTCGGCCGCGATAGATATATACTTGATTTGCGGAATTAACACCCGCCGTAAAAACAGATAAGTCAACGCCAATAAAAATAACATATCGGTAATGTATAATAACGGTATTCCCACTTGTAAAAAGCTGTCCAAGGCTTCCAACTGCTTTATTACACCGGGAACCGGGTTCAGGAAAAACCGCAAATGTCTGATTACAATGATCAGCATTGACCAGTGGAATACCAATGCCCCAAACCAAAGCCATTGGGCCGAACCAAAAGCCAGATTATCCTCTACCTTTTCAGTTTTAGTGTTTCGGAATAAAGAGCGGAAAAGCATAATTTCCAATATCATTCTGCCTACAACCCCCCAGGTGGTTGAAGGGTTATCAATTTTATTTTGTTTTATCCAAGGCAATGATTGTTGTTGACCACATGTAGTTGGAATACAGAACGGTACCGGCGACTTTCCCCAACCAACCACACGCCAGACAAAACCTGCGATAAAAGCAACCAAGGCAGTATATGGTATGATTATTCCAAACAGGGTGGTCAGATGCAGACCGTCAAGCCCGATCCAGGCCAGGGAGGTTAATATTATTACCACAAGCAGAGAAGACCAGATCTTCATCCCGCATCTCTCCCATACATCCTTTTAATTTCACTTACTTTTAAATCGCAGATTTCAGCGCGGCAGTCTGAATAAATATCGAAAGCAAGCAAACCAATTTCATCAATAATTTTATCGATCTCTACCATTTCAGCCGCCCAATAGTTGGCGCCATTTTCATCTTTTAGTTCTTCTCTAATAATCTGTTTAAGCGCAAATATAAAACTTATAGCTCGGGATGGTTTAGATCCCTGAATTGCCATAAGGTGACAGATTTCATTAACTGAGACGGTCAAGATTTGATCATTTTCGGGTTTAATCAACAAATCAAAAATTTCGCCCGTGGCTTTTTCAATTAGATATACAACCGGATTAGAAAAACGCCCCTCCGGTTTATTTCTGAGCAAAGCAATATTACCGCCATAAGCATCAAATGCAGCTGATTGCCATTGGGATAAGACTTGCTGTCTTTTTTCATATAATGTTTGATAAATTGTGGCTTCCATTTGTATCCTCCTACCAATACCAGAAAAGGATATTTTCACAATTGGGAAGGGCGGATTAGATATTAATCCGTCCTTCCTCCGGCATGCCTTATGGTTCCCCGACTTTGCCTTTAAGCGCTACAAACGTTGTGGTAATGTAGAGATACTCAATTTTATCCTCAATGGCCAATTCCTTGATGGCATTATCCACATCCGCTTTGGCTTCTTTGATAACTTTGGCTATATCTTTGCTTTTGGCTTTTTCTACTGTCTCCAAATAAGCCAGGATCTTTTCTTTGATTATTGGGTCGGCCGGCCCTTTTTCCATAATACTCATCCTCTCTGTTATTTTTATGAGGCCTGGAAAAGGTTTTATATTGCAACTGGATTACAGTATTAATATTTGAAGGCCGCACTTGTACGGAAGGTTTCCCGCGAGAAAATATAATCGTCGATACACTTTTCGGAAAATGGGATGTTGGCTAAAGTAAAGAATCTCTCCCACCCTATCCGTTCAATCCATTCTCCTACACGTTCACCCTTGCGGGCATATTTGATCCATGTTTCCACTATGTTACGTACCGCTGCGGTTACTTCGGGCCAACGCGGCGGATTGTTAGGTAAAAACGGAATAACTAAGCGCGAAAAACTAGGAGCAGAACGCGCATTGGATACCTTGCCCCCAACCAGAATGGCCACGCCGTCGTTCTTGGCATCCAGTATTTCCATACCGGGCGACATAGTATAACAGTTGCCGCAATACATACATTTGGCCTCATTAACTGCGACACTTTTATTTTTGGGATCCGGTCGAATAGCACCCGTCGGACAGCAGGCAACCAAGGTGGGAATCTCAGTACCTTTTTGGATTATCTCATGTTTTATTACCGGCGCAGTTCTGTGCACACCTAGAATCGCAATATCGCTGCAATGTACCGCCCCGCACATGTTGAGACAGCAAGCCATCGCCACTTTCAGTTTGGCCGGAAGATCATCCCGGATAAAGTATTCATATAAATCATCCATTACACTCTTAACTATTCCTGAAGCATCGGTAGCCGGAGTATGGCAGTGCACCCAGCCTTGAGTATGCACAATATTACTCAGTGATTTGCCAGTCCCGCCTACGGGCAATCCTTTAGCTTTACAGGCTTCAATTAAGGGTTCTACTTTGGATTCATCCCCAGTCATAAATTCAATATTATTCCGGCTGGTGAAACGCAGATATCCTTCGCAGTATTCATCTGCCAATGTACATATATCGCGGATGAAATCAATGCTTACTAAGCGTGGGGAGCCTATCCTGATACTGTAAAGTGTATCTCCTGATTCCGCCACATGTCTGATAACCCCGGGTTTAACATACTCATGGTACTTCCATTTCCCGTAATTCTTTCTAATCATCGGAGATAGAAACTTTTTGTAATCGGGAGGTCCAATATCAATCTTAGCCATCTAATTCACCTCAAAACATGTTTTATTTTGCTAATATCTATTTCTCGATTTCATCCTCTTGCCAAAATACATACGGATTTGCCCGCGGGCGGAAGACCATTTGCGGTACCGGTGGCAATCCAACTTCATGCAAGAATCTGCTCATTCCAACTCTATAGATCAGCTCGCCTAACCTCTCCCTGGTCTTGCCGTTCTCGTCCCACCAATCCCAGATCCGCCTGATCAAGTCTTTAAATTCAGTATAAGGTGCTTCCATTTTCATGAAAGGAACAATAACCCAAGACATGAAAGCAGACTTAACAATAGTTGACTTTCCTCCCAGGAGAATAGTTGCCCCCTTTTCTTTGCCCGGCTGTATAGCCTTGGGCATAACATTGATACAATGCATGCAGCGGGAGCAATCTTCGGGAGTAACTGTCAATTCACAAGTTTCAGCATGGAAATGCAGAGCCCGGGTTGGACATTTATCACACACTATACCTTGGATGTCCAGCCCACTTTCTGCATAAGCCCTGACTTCGTCTTGATCAATAACGATCGTGTCACGCCATGTTCCAATTACTGAACAGTCGGCTCGTGCAATAGCTGCCACGCAATCGTTGGCACAGCCCGACATCTTGATCTTGAATTTATATGGCCACATGGGGCGATGCAATTCATCCTGAAATTCATTGGTCAGGTCATAACACATATCCAGAGTGTCATAACATGCATGCTCACAGCGGGCAGGTCCAACACAACAACTCGGCGACCTCAAATCTGAACCGGATCCTCCTAAATCATAACCGGCATCACTAAGCTCATCGAAGGTCGGCTGTAATTCGTCTGTCTTTGTTCCCAGTAAAATGATGTCACCGGTGGAACCATGAAAATTCGTCAAGCCACTACCATGTCTTTCCCAAATATCACAAATCTCCCGCAATGCGTCGGTAGTATAAAACCATCCGCTGGGATGGTTTATACGCATAGTATGAAATGCTTGTAGGTTAGGAAACTCTTCCGGGATATCAGAGTAGCGGCCAATAACTCCACCTCCATATCCTTTCACGCCGACAATACCGCCATGCTTCCAGTGTCCCTTTTTGTCCTCATATGAACGTTCCAGATGCCCTAATAAGTCTTTCGCCGCTGCATTTTTTTCCGCAGCCCTCTTCATCTCCGTAACAAAACTCGGCCAAGGTCCTTTTTCCAATTCGTCTAACTGTGGTGTTTTTTTGTCTTCCGGCATAATCAAACCTCCTGTTGGTTGATTTGGATGATAACTTAAATCTCTGAAATTGAAACAGCTCCACTTGGGCAAACTGTTACACAGGCTTCGCAGCCCATACATTCTGTAGCATCACCGGAAACATAGGCCTTCTCGCCATTAAAGCCTAATATCCGAGCAGGGCATCCTTCCGAGCACTGTTGACAACCTGTACATATCTCCTCATCGATACTTACGATGAACACTGGAAATTGCACCTCTTTTCTTAACCAAATTACTTAATCCAAACAAACTATGTAACCATCCTTGCACCCTTTACTTAGAAATTAACACCTGCATTATCTCTTGTAAAATACCAAAACCTTATCGTATTATGAGATTCACTTATTGCAGCCAGGTCGATATTCCCCCTTCCAGATACGCAACTTTCTTGAACCCCATGTTTTGAAGAAAGCAAACCGCTTCATAGCTACGAATCCCCAAACCACAAACTACGACTACCAGCTTGTCCTTTGGTATTTCCCTGTATCGGTCTCTCAACTCGCCTCCGGGAATAAGCAAGGCCGTCTTTTCCTGCAGAGGTACAGCCCGAATTTCATCGGGTTCGCGTATATCAAGGAAACAAACTTCAACCCCGGTATTCTTCAAATCTTCCACTGCCAGCGGTGATAATCCCCGAGCAACTCCAGAGCGTTTATTATCCAGCATATTGACTGCATGGATGGCTAAATCAATGGCTTCGGCATAAGGGGGAGCATATCCCAGATCTAGATTAGATATATCCTGCAACGAAATATTAAATTTTATCGCTGTCCCCAGTACATCCAATCTTTTGATTCCATCACCTGCTCCGCAAACCTGGGCCCCCAACAATCGGCCGTAATCGCGGTCAGCAATAAGTTTCATGATTACAGAACCATGTAGTGGATAATAGTGAGGGGCATCATGTCCTGCTGTAATTCCTGATATAACGTTATATCCCAGACTTTTTGCTTCCTGTTCTCCCAGACCGGTTCTTCCAATGTTGAAATCAAACGCCTGCAGAACTGTCGTACCCATTACCCCATTAAACTCTGTATTAAGGCCCGCAATATTATTGGCCACTACTCTCCCCTGCTTGTTGGCAGTAGAAGCCAGGGGAATATATACTTCTCTGCCGCTGATTGAATTGATCTGGCTGGCGCAATCTCCAGCTGCAAAAATAAAAGGATCACTGGTGCGAAGATGTGAATCCACTTTAATCGCTCCAGTGGTTCCAATCTCCAGTCCGGTATTCTGAGCCAGTCCTATTCGGGGACGAACTCCCGCAGCAATAACGACTGCATCAGTATAAATTTCACCGTTGGCGGTAATAACCTGGGAGACTTTACCGTCTTCTCCGGCATTCACTGATTTGACCCTACAATCCAACTGCAAGTCAATCTTGCGCTTCTTCATTTGAGCAGCAACCAGTCTGGCTATATCAATATCCAATAGTTTGGGGAGTATCTGGTGCTGGGCTTCACATACAGTTATATTAAGCCGTCTCCCTCTTAAAGCGTCGGCTACTTCCATACCAATAACTCCTGCACCAATTACGGTAACGTGCCGGGCCTTTCTTTCTCTCAGATAATTGTATAGACTGCGTGCACCCCCGGGATCATGCAGGGTGAAAACGCCGGGCAGATTCAACCCTGTAATGGACGGGCTAACCGCTTCCGCCCCGGTGGTTATTACCAGATAATCATATTCCAATTCAAATTGTTCGTTGTTGTCCAGTTTAATCACGGTTATCCTTTTTCGGGAGCGGTCGACCTTCAGGGCTTTAGTACCGGTTAAGACCTTAATTTCTTTTCGACTGCCAAAGAACTCAGCATTTCGCGCCACTCCGTAAGATGTGGCATAAAGGCTTTCAAATTGAGGCACTAAATTACCAAGATAAAAAGGTATCCCGCATGAACCGAAAGAGATCAACTCACCTTGCTCAACAATAGTAATTTCAGCATCCGGCCTTAGTCTGCGCAGACGGGCTGCAGTCTTGGGGCCGGCGGCCATACCCCCAATAATGACAACTTTCATAAATTTCACTTCTCCCCGATGTTTGCCAAGGATATTAACGCCAACATCTTTACCATTAAAATCTTGTATGAAAAATGCTATTCCGCCAAAAATTCCAGATACGGTTTATCCAAACTAACCAGCGCGTTGACCATAAGCTCTACCAGTCCTCCGTATTGAACATTAAACTTGGCCGTTGCTTGGTAATACTTCAAAAGCTCACGTATGGTTCCCTTGCAGTTTGAACACGGTGCACAAACATACTTGGGCACCGACGAAACCGCAATAGTGTCTGCAAAGGCTCTCAAAATCTGATCGAATTTCATACGGGCACTTACCTTATTACGAAATTGCGGAAAATTAGGACTGGTCATAATTGCAAACCCGCTACCGCCACCGCAGCAATAGTTAGCCACACCGTGAGGGGTCATTTCCCGAAATTGAGGAGCAATGACTTTCAGGATTTCCCGCTGAGGCTGGACTATCCCCATTTGTCTGACTATATTGCAGGGATCATGCAGGGTGACGGGAAAATTATTCTTACTGGGATCAAATTTCAACCGCTTGCTTCTAACCAGATCCAGCATAATCGGCAGAAAACTTTCTACCGGGATTTTATCCTCCCCATAGATCATTCGGTCTGCCACCACCCCGGCAGCTTTGTGGGCGTGGCCACACTCGCCGATAACAATTCGTTTTACTCCCAAAGCCTTCGCCACCTGCATTTGCTGCAAGATAATTTTTTTGGCCTGGGCATCATCGTACCAAATACCGTAATTAACACTATCGTAGCCCATCATCTCACTGCTAAGAGTCCAATCAACCCCGGCTTCATCAAATAATATGGCAAAAGCGGCAGGATTTTCAGGCCAGGCAACAAACTCCCCGGCATTATGGATCAATAAAATATCGGCTCCCTGTTTATCAATGGGGATTTTTATCCTGCGTCCGATCCGATCCTCGATGTCGTCTTCCAGAAACTCTACCATGTCCACAAAAGCTGCTTTACCAATACCGGTAGATGAGCCGGTCTTTAATTGCAGCACAGTTCCCTTATTGTGCAATGGCGTTGGTGCAATGCCTAGCTCCTGGCTGAATATCTTGCGGATTTCTTTAGCGAAAAGAGAATTGTCCAAACCTAAAGGGCAGGTCTGGGCACACCTCCGGCACAGATTGCAGCGATAAGCCAGTTCGCCTAGTCTGGCCACCGTTTCCCAGTTCAGATCAATGTCTCCGCCCGCATACTTCTTATACAATCTGCCGCCTTTAGTAAAATACTTTTTGTAGATCTTTCTAAATACTTCTGCCCGAAATATGGGCCGGTACAGTTCGTTACCACCCGAAGCCTTAAAAATATGGCAGGCTTCAGAACAGGTATTACATTTGGCGCAATACTCGAATACCAACTGCAGCGGCTGCAAAACCCCGCTATTGGCATCGGAAAAGACTTTCTCCAATCCACTCAAAAATTTCTGTACAAATTCTTTTTCCATACTTTCGTTCTCGGGCCGCCGCAACGTATCTATACCCACGCATCCATCCAGCGAGGTGCAGTATTTCTCCCGCCATTCAGGCTTGACATCAGGAAAATCAGGTTCCATTCCCGGCTGGTCATAAGGGAAACTCAATGGCATGACTTCATCCAATTGCGTCAACTGTTCACATGGTCTGCCCAAATCCTGCGGTTTCATATCTCTCTGATTCACCATTTATTCTCCTTTCGCCTTATGATTCTTTTGGTGGTGCTGCCGGAGGTTGCATATGCGGAGCCGACCATTTGGTTTTCGCCTGATTACTCAGTGCGTTTTTAACTTTCATCTCCATATGACTACCAACAACATTAGGTGCATTTTCCCAGAGTACCTTATGATATGAAAAATATTTCCCGACGTAGTGACTCATTTTGCTTATCGGTATATATATAAACATAACTTCCAATATAATCAGGTGAATAACCAGAGTTGCATTCGGTATTACCGACAGGGTAATTGCATCTGCGGTAAATTGGCGGGCAGCATTGAAGGTCAAATCCGGACTCCAAAGAATGATCCCGCTCACCAGTGCGGCCAAAATAAGGGTCAAATTAAAATATTCCTGCGGGGTCGTATATTTTTTAAGTATCGGATCAATGATTCTCCTCACTAGAAGCAGTAGTGCTCCGGCAGTAGATAAAATAAATCCAACCGCACCGGTAATTATAGTTAAGTAATACAGAAATGCGGTCCACCATGAAGCATGCGCACTTACAGATAAACCGGCCAGGTCAGTAAAAGCCCCTGCGATCAATAAGAAAGTCCAAGCTATCATAAAATAGATACCCAGATGCAAGGAATATGACATCCACCAAAGCGGTCTTTGGTTATCAAAGAGCTTTTTAATGAACAGCATTTCCTTCATCATGTCGATAATCTCGGTTACTTTGGAGACCTCATGCGGTTTACGCCACCATTCGACTTCTTCCATATAGGAACCGCCATATATATGCCGCCCTCTTTCGGAAGGGACCGGATACAGCTCCATTCTCCCATGTAATGGCATTCTGGCATAAGTAGCGGTTTTGTAAGCTGTTAAAACAACAAATAGTATCACGGCAACATAAACAGAAAGTCCCAATATCATGTTACATCACCTCCTATTGTTAAAAATTGTTGTAGTCTTTCTCTTTCAAGTTTAAACATGCGGATTTAGCTTGTATAATTTTTATTGCTTATCGTACGATGAGTATTCCTAATTGAAGTAACGGGTTGCCTACAAGCATACATTCCGCATTGATCGATCTTTTAAGAGATTCAGGAGGCGGTAGGGTTTGTTGCTATGAATTTTGAAATGGTTGTTGACGGCTATTTTAGGGCCGGAAGGATGTGTTAACGTTTCAATTTATTAATGTGCAATTTTGCCGCCTGGTCGCGGCATGATGAAGTGGGTGATTAATATTTAGCAGTAACACTTATATCCAGATAACAAACCCACCTATGAAAAATATATGTCATAGGTGGGTGTTTGCATGTTATGAAAATTAGACGCTGAAGACACTGCAACCTTAATAGCGACCAGCGGGAGCATGAGTAGTACCCGTAGGGTGAATATTATGAATGAGGCTGAATTTTTATCCCCAATACCCTGGAGAAGGCATTAGTTTCTTACCATAAGACTACCAACAATTGCTGGGTTGGGGTGTTAAGTCCGGGGTGCAAGCGTTCTTAATGCCCCACTCCGGCATAATCTAACGCTATACTTTTAATTGGCCAGCTTCTCCATCTCATCCACCAGGTGTCCGAAGAAGTCCAGGGCATCGTCTACCGGTTGGGGGGTGGTCAGGTCTACACCGGCCCCTTGCAGCAGATTTATGGGATAATCGGACCCACCTGTGGTTAAGAAATTAAGATAGCGCGATACGGCCGGTTGTCCTTCCTGCAGTATCTGCTGCTTCAAAGCGGTAGCGGCGGAGAAACCGGTAGCGTATTTATAGACGTAGAAAGCGGAATAAAAATGCGGAATACGCGCCCATTCCATATCTATCTCTTCATCCAGCACCACATTTTCACCGTAGTAGAGCCGGTTCAAATCACGGTATATGCTGGAGAAAGCCTGAGATGTAAGAGCCTGGCCTTTCTCGGTCTGTTCATGGATTATTTTCTCGAATTCGGCAAACATAGTCTGCCGGTAGACCGTGCCGCGGAATTCCTCCAGATAATGATTGATCAGATACATCTTCTCTTCCCGACTCTGGCTGTGCTTGAGCAGATAATCCATTAAAAGTGATTCGTTTACGGTCGAGGCCACTTCTGCTACAAAAATAGCATACTGGCTGTAGATAAAAGGCTGGGCCTGATCCGAATAATAGGTGTGCAGAGCGTGTCCCATTTCATGAGCAATGGTAAACACATCATCCAATTTGTCATCATGATTTAATAAAACATAAGGATGCGTATCATACGAACCCCAGGAGTATGCTCCGCTGGTTTTGCCCTCATTTTCATAGACATCTATCCAGCCCGATTTCATCCCCTTTTCCAGCAAGGCAAGATAATCCTGACCCAGAGGGCTTAAGCCTTTAAGCACCAGCTCACAGGCTTTTTTATAGGGCATTTCAAATTTGAATTCCTGCACCAGGGGAGTGTAAATATCATACATGTGGAGTTCATCCACCTTGAGCATACGTTTGCGCAAATCCATATAACGATACATATGCCCCAGATTGGCGTGAACCGACTCGATCAGCCGATTGTACACCTCGACCGGCACATTGTCCTGGTCCAGGGAAGCCTCCAGGGCACTGGGATATTGGCGGGCCCGGGCATAAAAGACGTCTTTTTTGATACTGGCCCCCAGGGTGGCACCCAGGGTATTTTTTAATTTGGAATAGGAACTGTACAACCCTTTGAAAGCATCCTGCCGGACCCGGCGCTCGCTGCTCTCCATAAAACTGCCGTAACGTCCCTTGGTTAATTCTACCTCTTCCCCTTTTTCATTTTTTATTACCGGGAACTTGATGTCGGCATTATTAAGCATGGTAAAAACATTGCCGGGAGCTATGGATATATCGGCCGACATAGCAAGAAGACGTTCCTCTGCCGCAGAAAGAATATGCTCCTTCTGCCTCAGGACTTCCTCTATGTAAAATTGATAGAGTTTTAAATCGGCATCTTCCATAAAACTTTTAATATCGTTATCAGGAATGGCAATGATTTCAGGCACCATAAAGGAGGTTGCACTTCCAACCTGGATATTTAAACCTTCCATGCGGTCGAACATGGCCTGATAATTACTGTCGCCATTGTCTTCATCCCGGCGCATGCGCGAATAGACATAAAGCTTTTCAGCTTTGCGCTCCAATTCCTCCACCCACTGCAGGGCTTTCTTTAAATGAGCGGCTGATTTTCCCAAAGTGCCTTTTATATCCTGCTCCTGTGGCAATAAATCCTTAACCCGCTTAAAGTCCTCTTCTATAAGTGCATCGGAACTGTATATATCCTCCAGCTTCCATTTATACTGTTCATCAATATCTTCTCTTTTCCGGTTTACATTTTGCGCCACATCTTTTCCTCCTTTAATATTCTTGGTAATTTGATACATTTATTTATATAATCATCATTTAGCTGGTATGATTTACTATTTTAACATTTACATGCTATAAGATTCTATTTGGTTTTAACCTTATCAATTATCTTATGTCATAATATCCGGTTTCATACAATCAATCCCAACCATCTTCATTAAATAGATAGCATTAGTAGTTTTGGATACTCCGGCGCATAACCTGTAATCAAATATTATCTGGTTATTGGCATAACTTTCGGAGAAATGGTAATTCTCCAAATCTATATCTTTATCATGCTCTAAATCAGCCAATTCAAGATCATGGGTGGAGACAAGCCCCACCGCTCCCATTGTACTAAGTGTTCTTATCACCGCCGCCGCCCCCATATGACGGTCTTTGGAATTGGTTCCTTTAAAAATTTCATCTAATAAAAACAAGATCGAGTTGCTCTTGCTTGCTGCTTGAATAATCGTCTTTATCCTTAATAGCTCAGCATAAAAGGAAGAAATATTTTTTTCCAAATTATCATTCACCCGCATGGATGTATAAATGTCCATAATTGAACAGGTAAAGCCGCTTGCACAAACAGGAGCCCCGGTATAGGCCAAAACCAAATTCAAGCCCACCGTCCTTAACAGCGTGCTTTTCCCTGACATATTGGACCCGGTGATCAACAAGACTTTGCCGCTGCCTTTTATATTCAGATCATTACAAACCCGGGCCTCTGAAAACAAAAGGGGGTGCCCCATGGCCTGGGCAGAAAGATTTTGGTTTGAAATGGTGAAGCGTGGAAAGCACCAGTCGGGGTTATCATACTTTATCGTAGCTAAACTGGATAGTTCCTCCCACCTGCCTATTACAGCAAGCCAGGTTCTTAAGCTGTGGCCTGATTTCCCCTTCCACTTTTCCAGCGCAAACATGCAATGGTAATCCAATAAGAAGATAATATTAAGGATAAAATAAATCAAGGGACTGTTTTTAAAAGTCATTATATCGAAAATGAAAGATAATTCATTAATTTGCTTTGAAGCGTAGTTACCATTTGAGTCGGTCAGGCTTGACTTTAGCTCGGATAGATACTTTGCAGCGAATTTCTCCCTTTCAATTTGGGTCAATAATTTTTGGAAAGTAAGAATTGTATCTTTATGCAGATAGGTAAGCTCATTAGCATTCGTATGAAATCTTAATCCTATAAGAAATAGAATTAACTGAATTAATAACAATATCCCGGTCAGGTAGAGAAAACGGATGTTTATAAATGGCAATAATAATGATACTACCGTAGCTGCCGAAATTAATCTTATAACCACTATCAACCACGGGCGCCTAAATATATAGTTTTCATTTTCCGCCCACTTCAGTACCGACTCAGGATTTTTTAAGCCATTTTTAATGGAACTGCCCTCAGCCAAAAAATGTTGTCGCCAATCAAGCTTATCCGCCAGTTCGTTAATGGCAGCCTGTCTTTCTTTAATTTTTAAAATTTCTTTTTCCGGCTCGATCAAAGTATCTTTTAAAAACTTTCGGCCCAGAAAGGTAAAGGTGTTATTGATCCACTGAAATACCGAAGCCTGTCCAAAGATATCCAGATCAATACTATACTGATGCTCTTGGTCAACGTATTCCTTTCCCTTATCGGTGAACTGAACCCATTTCCCGGTAATTCGGTCCAGGGCTTGCCGGTTGATTCCGGCCAGGTAAAAAGCCGATTCTTTTCTTTTTCTCACTTTTTCATGTTGAACAATAAAAACAAAAAATAGTACTAACGCACATAATGAAAACCAGCTTCCGAATATACGATATTTAAAGTAATAAAGTATTGCACCCAAAATAATTCCCAAAAAGGCAACCAGCCGTAAATTACTAAGAATGTTGTAAAGATGATCTTCTTTATTAAATTGCTGGGAATATCTTTTTGCCCGTATTTGATATTCATGTTTCGCATTATATTTATCCAAAAAGCATCTTCTCCATTTGATAATTTGTTTGTAATCATATCATGATGACTAATATCTCTTCAAATTTTTAATTTGAGGCTTCCCGGGCTGAATTTCATTTTAGTATATCTAAACAGTAAACCTTTTTAGCCCCTTTTCATATAGATAATAAAACGGGGTTTTATGGGGAGGTAGACCAGGTGAGAAACAATGAGCGTTCGCCCTATTATTATTTTGGCAGCAGGACGCTCCGTTTTCGGATTCCTTTTATGCAGGGCAATGATATTAAGGTCCTGCAGGAATTGTTGAACCTCCTGCCCGATAATATTGTAAGTGAACCGCTGGTGCCGGACGGGGTTTTCGGCAACACCACCCGGGTGGCGGTGAAGCAATTTCAGGCTTATTTTGACCTGCGGATCGATGGTATGGCAGGGCCTGAAACCTTTTTTGCTCTGGGACATCGAACCGGTCCTTATGCTACCGATGGTCCGGTATTCTCCTCCCGCCTGATTAAGCCCGGCTCTGCCGGTAATGATGTGACTATTCTGCAAAACCGTTTAGGTGCTTTTCGCAAAGGTTATCTGAACCGGCCCGCCGGCGGCAAATACGATAAATTCAGCCAGGAAGCAGTAATACGATTCCAGCATGATTTTCCTGACCTTAACCCTGATGGTATAGTTGGTCCTCAAACTTACGATGCTCTTTTTATCTGGGCACCTTTGGGTGGAAGGACGCTTAGGCGGGCCAGGAACGGTCTCGATACCTATTGGCTGCAATGCCAGCTTTTTATCCTGGGATACTATAACCGGCCTTTGCATGGCTATTTTGATGCAGCTACCGAAAAAGCGGTACGCAGCTTTCAAACTGATGCCGTTCTGCGTATAGACGGGACCGTCGGCCCGCAGACCTGCCTCGCTCTGGGTACCAGTTCTCCTTATCCTTCCAGCCTTTATTATTATCAGGTTGCTAAAGGCGATACCGTCTTCAAAATAGCAAGCCTTTTCAATCAAAGCATGGAGGAAATAATCAAGCTTAATAATCTCCAACCGCCTGATTATACCGTCTATGCCGGTCAGATGCTATCATTGCCTTCCCCTCTTACCTTCCATCTGGTTGAAAAAGGCGAGACTCTGGAACAGGTGGCCCGCAAGTATGCTATACCGCTGTCCGATATGTTAAAAGCCAATCCACTCGTTCCTTCGTCTGCCCTGCTTCCCGACGAAATGATCGTACTGCCGCGCTTCCGGCAGGTAATGGAAGGAACCTTGATCTACCTGCAAAATGATAGTAATGGCTATAATCTCAAAACCCTGAATCTCAGCCGGCTACATACCAGTACGGCAGCGTTTCTGGGCGAAGCCCGCCCGCCGGAAATATTTTTGTTTGCCAGCGACCGTAAGGCAAGTATTATAACGGTCCATAACGGGAAAAATATCGCTACGGTCGATCTGGAAACCGGAGTAATAAAAAAATTCCGAGTAAATGACACCACCAATTATCTGGATTGGTCTCCTGATGCGAAGAATTTGGTACTGAACAAAGGGATAGTTTGGGATGGGCAGACCGGCCGGGAAATTTTCCGTTGGGACGGAGAAAATTCACCGCAGTGGGTTAATGACAGCAAGACTTTGCTTTATACTTCCAACGGATATTTTAATACCATAGATATTACTACCGGCCAGGTTACCAACTTATTCTCCCGTCCCGACGAAAGCATCTGGTTTTTCCGCCTGAGTCCCGACAAGACCTCACTGCTTTTCTTTGCCTTCATACCTCCCGGGCGGGTTACGGTGACTTATAGCTGTAATCTTTCCACCCTGGAATGGGAAGAAATCAGCAGTAATGATTTTGCTGCTGCCTGGGGCAGAAATTCCAGCCAATTTTTGCTGATGGCCCGGGATTATTACGGTGAATTTTTTCCCTGGTTCTACTGCCATCTGCGGCTTAATGACCTTGACAGCAACCGGTCCGGACAAATTTATGCCAAAGGCCTGGATTTCGGGGCAAATCCCTTTGCAAAAAATGATAAACAGTTTGCACTGGTGCTTTTTAATCCTTCCACCTTTTATGATGTTAAAAACCAGGCCCGGGATATTTTTGTTAAAGACCTGACTTCCCGGCTAATAACCAGGGTTACCGGGGGAGCAAAAGCGTTTAGCCCGAACTGGCTATAATCATTAAAAACAAGTAACATATTATGTATTAATCATGCCGAACAAGAAAGGAGTTTCAACTATGGAAAAAGAGTATTATAACCTTTCCGGACAAATGCTGCAGCAACTGCCTGCCGGAGCCTTTTTGAGCGTTAAGGCCGCAGACCGGGCAAATACTATGACCATCGGCTGGGGGGCAATCGGCTTTATATGGCAGCGGCCGATCATACTGGTAGCAGTCAGACCATCGCGTTACACTTTCGGGTTAATTGAGGAAGCAGGCCAATTTACCGTAAGTTTACCCGCTTCCAATGAGCTGAAGAAAGAACTGGCCATAGCCGGTACCAAATCAGGACGGGATGTGGATAAATTCGCTGCCTGCGGCCTGACCGCGCAGCCGGCTAAAGAGATAGAAAGCCCTGTAATTAAGGAATGCAGCCTGTTTTTCGAATGCAAGGTGGTATATAAACAAGCCCTGGATCCGGGTAACCTGGATGAAAGTATTAAAGCCAAGCATTACTCTAATGATGATTATCATACTATGTACTACGGTGAAATCGTGGCGTGTTACTCCACCAAATAACATAACAGATCGTAAAAGATCCACCCGCGTTATTCCGGTCGGGATGCCCATCTTCTTAGATTCTCTTCGCAATTGAGAATCTCACCGGTTGAGCGTCTTTCGGGATGAGATCTTATCTTAAAAAACTAATTGCCCTGTGCTCTTTGCGAGAGCACAGGGCAGTTGCATTTTGCATATATTTTATTGGGTAATTACAGTGCCCGGGTTAGTCGGCTGGCCGGTCGGGTCAGTGACCGGCGGATTGATTGGTTCTGTATTCCCGGGCGGTTGTTCAGGTTCAACCGGGGGTGTGGTATTGTCACCGTTCCCCTCGTTCCCGCCGGTAGAATCATTTCCTCCGGTATTACCTTGATTACCCTGATTGCCGCCTTCGGTCCCGTTCTCGCCGGGGTCGGTTTGTTCAGGCTGCTCGGTCTCTTCCTGGATCTGCTCTACTTCCTCTTTTATTTTCTCCAGATCCTGGGTTGGAGTAGGTTGATATTTCTTCTGTTTAGCCAACCAATCAGGCGGGTCGGACACTACCTCAAATTTCTCACCATTAAACAGCTTCGCTACTATGCCATCAGCAACTTCTTTGTCTGCTTCCCAGTAGCTGGCCCCGCTGGACGGGTCTGTAAAAGGATAACCGGGCAGAGTCTGGGTTATTATGCTGTCCGTTTTATCAAAATCCTTGGCCATTTTGGCCAAATAAGCCATATCTGACAATGGAATATTAGTATGCACATTTTTCTGAATCTCGGGAATCAGTTCGTGCAGCTTAATGATAGTGGAAGGTTGAAATATCTCTTTAGCCAGCGCTTTTATAAATTTTTGCTGACGCTGGGTTCTGCCTATATCAGCCGTTGGTCTGTCCCTGAATCTTACATAGCCCAATGCTTCTTCGCCGTTAAAGTAATGTTCGCCCTTGGTAATACTAATAGCCAGCTTGGGATTAATCGGGTCAGGGTGACGCATATCATCGTCTACGTAAATGTGCACTCCGCCCAGAGTATCTACAATTTTGGCGAAACCGTAAAAATTGGTTACTACATAATGATCCACTTTTATGCCTAATAATTTGCTGACCTCTTTACAGGCCGCTTCAGGACCTCCGGTATAATTTACACTGTTTATTTTTATACTTTTGCCGGTCAAGGTTTTGATACGCGTATCCCGCGGTATGGAAACCATTACCGTGCGTTTAGTTTTAGTATCGATACTGGCGAGAATCATCGTATCACTGCGTGAATTGCTCTTGGTATCCCGGGCATCAATGCCCATAAATAGTATATTTATATTTTTACCCTGGCTCACTTTATTTGGTATGGAAGGACTGCCAAATTGTCCGCCGATAAGAGCGCCTGCGCCAAAAGTAACACCAAATACGGCAATTAACAATAAGAGCTTTCCTTTAAATAAATTAAATAACTTCACCGATTAAACCTCGTTTCCTATCCGGTATAAATTCGATAATAATTCACTTAATTTTACTCCCATCATCCTCTCACTGTCTATGGACTTTTTTCCCTGTAATATTCCCTATCGTCTCTCTCGCTTTAAAAATCACCTTAATAATAATTCACCCACGGTTTTCAGCAGAGTAGTCAAACCCTCACCGGTTTGGGCCGAGACCATTAGCCTATTCTCCCGGTCCAGCTCAGGGGCCAGGTCTATTTTGTTAAATACCGTAAGCAGACGTGATCGGTCTGCCCCCAGGTGGTCGAGCACCTCTTCCACTACTTCGATCTTATCCAAATAATCGGGGTCGGTAATATCAACCACATGCAGCAATAAATCAGCTTCAACCGCTTCTTCCAGTGTCGCCCGAAAGGCAGCTACCAGATGGTGGGGAAGATTTTGAATAAATCCAACCGTGTCGGTAATCAGGAATTCCTGACCACCAGGTAAGCGCATTTTGCGGGTAGTCGTATCCAGGGTCTGAAACAAGGCATTGCTGGCTTCAACCTGCTCAGTGCCGCTGGTATGAGCTGACCGGCACAGGGCATTAAACAAAGATGATTTGCCGGCATTAGTATAACCTACCAGGGAAACCTCCCGGAGTCCGGCACGGGATCGCCTGAGCCGGTGAATAGCTCTGGTAGTCTGCAATTTATGCATCTGCTTTTTTAAATCATTGATACGCTTGCGCAGATAGCGCCTATCCATTTCCAACTTTTGCTCGCCGGCACCTCTGGTGCCTATTCCACCGCCTAACCGGCTCATTTCCTGTCCCCGGCCGGTCAGTCTCGGCAGCCGGTACTCCAGTTGGGCCAGTTCAACCTGGAGCTTGCCTTCACTTGACTGGGCACGCTGGCTGAAAATATCCAGAATCAGCATGGTACGGTCAATTATTCTTATTTCCAGGCTCTCTTCCAGGTTCCGCAATTGCACCGGTGATAGTTCACTGTCAAAAACAATCAGGTCCGGTGCCAGTTCTTCCGCCAGATGCCTAAGTTCCAATAGCTTACCCTTGCCTATATAGGTTGATGCCAGCGGGCGTTCTCTGGCCTGTACCAGAGTGGCAATGACCTCGCCTCCCGCAGTCTCAACCAGTCCCTGCAGTTCCTGCAGGGAGGATTCAAAATTGGCCGTACCGGCCTCCTTGGCTTTGACTCCAACCAGAATAACCTTTTCTTTAATTTCGTTCACTCCTACACCTGCTTATAAATTATATAGTACTTTTGAGGGTTAATAATTTCACTAGAAGGTTATTTTTGTCCCATTCCGCCGGCAAATGAAGTTTGTCCGCAGGAAAGCTGCCCCCCGTGCGTATTACAGGGAAGACTGCCTTTGTAAGTCAAATCGGTATTTTCCACAAAGGCGCCTCCCTCTCCTTTGCTACAAAAGCCGGCATCTTCGAGGGTTATCAATACGGTTATGGTATAACAGTCATATAATGACACCAGGTCTATATCCCGTGGACCTGCTCCCGCCATTTGGTAACAATTCACCGCCGCCCGGTGGACAGGGCTGGTAGTTAAAGAAGGCGCATAAACAATCGAGTTATGGGTGCAGGATTCACCCATTCCCTGTATAAAAACGGGCCGATAGGGACAGTCCCGGGCCTGTTCCGCCCGGCTGACTATTACAGCCCCGGCTCCGCTGCAAGGTCTTACAATCTCCAATAGATGGATGGGATCGACTATTAAGGGCGACCTTAATACCTCTTCAATGGTTAATGGTTCTTTGAATAAAGCATCCGGGTTGGCCAGTGCATTTATTCTCTGGTCTACCGCAATTTTGGCCAATTGCTCCGGCTTAGTGCCGAATTCATGCATATGACGGCGGGCTGCCAAGGCATACCCCGAATTAAATCCCATCGGGCCGTAAGGTAAATCAAAGTCAACCTCCGCCCTTGACATTACCGCCATTTTACCTTCCATATCATTAAATACCTGAGTATCCCAGATCCCACCGGCGAGACACAAACAGTTGGAACAAAGGCCGCAGGCCACCGCTGCCGCCGCTCGGGCCACAGCCCCTGCCGCACTGGCACCGCCCAGTTCCACTACATTCAAATAATCCGGGTAAAGCTGCAGATATTCCGCCACCTGGGCCGGCCACATAAAAGAAGTATCCTCCGACGGCGGCGCCACCAGCAAGCCATCAATATCCTTTTTGCTCAGGTCCGAATCGCGCAGAGCCAGGGCAGCTGCCTCAGCCAGCAATTCCAAAGTTGAACGGCCTCCGGCCTTTTTCATCGGCTTCAGTTCTCCTATTCCAGTAATAGCCGCCTTCCCGCTTATATTCATGTTATTCACTCCCCCTTTTTACAATGCCTTGCCGAAAAAAACCGTCCCCATGCCCGGTTTAGCCAGGCTGGGATGCTTCCATGGTGTCACTGACTTCCTCCCAACGCCGGTAGGAATCCTCCAGATGTTGCTGTACTTCCCGGTATTGCGAATTGATCTCGCGCGATTTTTCTTCATTGTTATAAGTTAAAGGGTCGGATAGAATACTTTCCAATTCAGTTTTCCTCTTTTCCAGTAAGGTTATTTCTTCCTCCAACTGTTCCAGATCCCTTTGTAAATTTTTCAAAAGTCTTTGCTGTTGTTTTTGCTCATCATCCTGCGCACTTTTCCGGCTTTCATTGTGGATCGCTTTCTTTTCGATTTCCTGGGCAGCCTGTTTTTCCAGCAATTTTTCATGATAATAGGAATAATTGCCCCAGCAAAGCTGGAGCGCCTTATCCTCCACTACCACCACCTGTTCAGCTATGGCATCGATAAAACAGCGGTCATGAGATATAAAAAATATAGTGCCCGGATAATTCCTAAGCATATTCTCCACCGCTTCCCGGCTTTCAATGTCCAGATGATTGGTAGGTTCGTCCAGAAGCAGGAAATTAGCACCGCTTAACACCAGCTTCAGCAAGCATAACCGTCCCCGTTCTCCTCCACTCATATCTCCTACTTTTTTAAACACATCGTCCTCGGTAAAAAGCATCCGTCCCAGCCAGGTGCGGGCTTGTTCCAGATTCAGATCGAAATTGTAGATTATCTCTTCCAATGCCGTATGAGAATCCACCAGATCTTCATGTTCCTGGGCAAAATAGCCGATTGTTACCCGGCTGCCTCTTCTTATCTCACCGCAGTCGGTTTCCATTTCCCCCATTATCATTTTAAAAAGGGTGGTTTTGCCGCAGCCATTGGGTCCCAGCAAGGCAATTTTATCCCCCTTACGCAGTTTTAAATTCACACCCTCCAGCAGTACCTGCTCCTCAAACGCTTTACTGATTTCCTTTAATTCCACAACCTCCTGGGCACTCTCGTGATTTATTTCGATGCTCCAGCCTTTTGGCTCCATTTCACCCATAGGCCGATCCAGTCTTTGCAGCCGGTCAAGCTGGGATTGACGTCCCCGTGCCTGTTTTGATTTTATACCGGCTTTGAACCGGCGAATATATTCTTCCGTTTTCTGTATATATTCCTGCTGCCGTTCAAATGCCCTCTGCTGAGCCAGATTATTGACCGCGCGCTGCTTAAGGTAACTGGAATAATTGCCGTTATATGCAACCAGCTTTCTATTGTCCAGTTCAGCCACCCGGTTGGCGATACGTTCCAGAAACATGCGATCATGTGAAACTACCAGTACGGTTCCGGCATAATCCCGTAAAAATGCTTCCAGCCATTCCAACGCAGTTATATCCAGATGGTTGGTAGGCTCATCCAGCAACAGCACATCCGGAGACTCAGCCAGAAGCCGGGCCAGGTTAAGCCGGGTTTTCTGCCCCCCGCTGAAAGTGGCCATAGGCTGTTCGAACTGTTCACTGCTAAAACCGAGTCCCACCAGAATACGACGGGCAAAATTCTCGCAGGCATAGCCATTGGCCCTTTCATATTCCTCCGTTACCCGGGCATATTTTTCCATTATCCGTTCCAAATCCTCACCGGCCTCTGCCATCTCCTGTTCCAGAGTACGCAGGACCCGTCTCTGATCGATCAAGCCGGCAAAACTGCTCATGACTAAATCCCAGGCGGTAGTATCATAATCGTGCTCAGGCAATTGCTCCAGGTATCCTACCGATACACCCGAAGCTATGATGATCTGACCATCGTCAGCCGTCAGCTCACCGGTCAAACATTTTAAAAAAGTAGTCTTGCCCGAACCGTTCGGACCTACCAGCCCGATCCGGTCACGTTCATTAACCGCCAGGCTGACATTGTCCAGAATCTGCCTGTCACCAAACCATTTGCTAATTTTATTTGCCTGTAAAACTATCAATATCGACACCTCAAATAACATTGTATAGGTTCTCCCGGCCAGCGGCAAGAAAGCACTATACATGTTCAGCGGTTAAGGAAAAAACACTTATCCCAGGCGGTGAGAAACACCCGGTGAAATTGAGCGGCTGATGGGGTCGAGCAGCACGGATGTGAATAGGAGCGGTGCCCCATCAGCCGCGCAATGAGCCGCTGGTGTTTCCACTTCCGGAGCATGGAGCAAACGGACTATACCTCACCGCCTGGGATAACACCCCACCCCCGCAATTGCTGTTAATTCCGTCTTTAATTTTTATATTTAAATGTCAGCGTCTAATTTTTTTTCTTAATTCACATACTAATTCTAAAAATACGATGAGGTGGTTTTGCAATGCAGGCATGGCAAGATTTTATTCCGGGCCAATGGATGCTGGAAGTAAATGTACGGGATTTTATACAGAAAAATTACAAACCTTACGACGGTGACAATGGATTTTTGGCCGGACCGACCGAAAAGACCAATCGGCTCTGGTCCCGGTGCCGGGAGCTTTTAGCGCTGGAACGCTCCCGCGCCGGCGTCCTGGCTATTGATTCCGATACCCCTATTACTATTACCAGTCATGTTCCGGGTTATATCGACCGCGAGCAGGAAATAATCGTTGGCCTGCAGACGGACGCTCCCCTGAAACGCGGCCTGAACGTCTACGGTGGCCTGCGTACTGCTGTGAAGGCATGTAAGGCGTTCGGATCTGAACCGGATGAACAAATAGTTAATTTCTTTAAATTGCACCGCCGCACCCATAATGACGGTGTATTTACAGTTTATACTCCCGAAATGAGAACCGCCCGACGGGTAGGTATCATTACAGGACTGCCTGATTCCTACGGCCGCGGCCGCATAATCGGGGATTATCGCCGTGTTCCCCTCTACGGGGTGGATTTTCTCATCCAAACTAAAGAAAATGACCGGCAGATGCTCAACCCGGATATGAATTCTGCCACTATACAAATACGTGAAGAACTTTTTGACCAGATAAAGGCTTTGGAAGATTTAAAAATTATGGCTAAAACCTATGGTTTGGATATATCCGTGCCCGCTGTCAATGCGCGGGAGGCCGTGCAATGGCTCTACCTGGCTTATCTGGCGGCCATCAAACAGCAAAACGGGGCCGCCATGAGCCTGGGCCGGGCCACCACATTTCTGGATATTTATATGGAAAGGGATTTACAGAAAGGATTGATTACGGAAGCAGAAGCGCAGGAACTGATTGATCAACTGGTAATAAAGCTGCGTCTGGTAAGGCATCTCCGTACCCCCGAATATAACGATATATTTGCCGGCGACCCCAGTTGGGTTACTGAGGCCATAGGCGGCAGCGGTATAGATGGCAGGCACCAGGTTACCCGTACCAGTTTCAGGATGCTGCATACCCTGGAGAATCTGGGGACGGCTCCAGAGCCCAATATGACTGTGCTGTGGTCCTCCCGCCTGCCCCGTCCTTTTGTAGAATACTGTGCTCATCTTTCCATCAAAACCTGTGCTCTGCAATATGAAAATGATGATATTATGCGTGAATATTATGGAGACGACTACGGTATCGCCTGCTGTGTCTCAGGTATGCGGCTGGGCCGGGAGATGCAATTTTTCGGCGCCCGCTGCAATCTGGCCAAGCTGCTGCTTTTTGCTATCAATGGAGGCCGGGATGAAATCACCGGTGAGCAGGTCGGGGTGGAAATGCCGGTTTACGAGGCTGACTGTCTGGATTTTGAAGAAATCCTGCGCCGGTTCAAAATCCAGATGAACTGGCTAACTAAACTTTATGTCAATACTATGAATGTGATCCACTACATGCATGATAAATATGCTTATGAAAGCGTACAGATGGCTTTGCACGATTCGACCGTCCACCGCTACATGGCCTTTGGCATAGCAGGTCTGTCAGTAGTGGCGGATTCGCTGAGTGCCATTAAATACGCCCGGGTCAAGCCCATAAAGGATCAGCGCGGACTCATCACCGAATTTAAAATAGAAGGAAATTTCCCTAAATTCGGCAATGATGACAACCGGGTTGATGAACTGGCAGTTGAAATAATCAAAACCTTTACCCGTAAACTTAAAAAACAACCAACCTATCGTGATGCCGAGCATACGCTTTCCATACTCACCATTACCTCCAATGTGATGTATGGCAAGCATACCGGTTCTACTCCTGACGGGCGGAAAAAGGGAGAGCCTCTGGCCCCAGGCGCCAATCCTCTGCATGGGCGGGAAGAAAATGGCGCCCTGGCAGCTTGCAACTCGGTAGCCAAACTGCCCTATCATTATGCCCGTGACGGTATCTCCTATACTTTTTCGGCGGTTCCCCGCACGCTGGGCCAGACCGATGCGGAGATGGTTAAAAACCTCGCCGCCGTATTGGAAGGATATTTCAATCAGGAAGCCCACCATATCAATGTTAATGTATTAAACCTGGAGACCCTCCAGGATGCCATGGAACATCCGGAGAATTATCCCGATTTAACTATACGGGTATCAGGTTATGCCGTTCATTTTACCAAATTGAACCGGGAACAACAGGAGGAAATAATCATGCGGACGTTTTATAAGAGGCTGTAAAAATGAAAGGACGAATTCATTCGGTCGATACGTTCAGCACCGTCGATGGGCCAGGTATCAGAACCGTAATCTTCATGCAGGGCTGTACCTTGCGCTGCCAATACTGCCATAATCCGGACACCTGGAATCCGAGCGCCAAGACCGCCAAAGAATACAGTGCCGAAGAGATAACCGCATTGATCGTCCGCAACTCCAATTATTTTGCGGCTTCCGGAGGAGGGGTAACTTTCTCCGGCGGAGAACCCCTGCTGCAGTATGAATTTGTACGAGAGGTTCTATCCCGCTGCCGGCAGCAACAGATTCATACCGCTCTTGATACCTCCCTTTACGTACCCCCGGAAACGGTACGAGCAATCCTGCCTTACACCAGGCTGGTGCTGGCCGATATCAAGCATATCAAAGCTGAAAAAAGCCGGCAAATTACCGGCCAGAGCAATCAGCTTAATCTTGCCAACCTGCAGCTTGTCAACAGGGCTAAGGTGGAAATATGGATCCGCTATGTAATCGTACCCGGATTAACCGATGCCGAAACGGATTTATTGCAAATGGCCGAGTTCATCTCCCCGCTGGATTCAGTATCCCGCATTGATCTATTGCCTTATCACACCCTGGGCCGCCACAAATGGGAACTACTTGGCCTTAAATATCAGTTGCCGGAGGTTGATCCTCCCACCCCATCGCATTTGGAGAAAATCCAAAACGCCCTGCAAAACGTTAGCGGCAAGCCGGTGTATATACTGCATTAATACTCCAACCCGGCATAATATAACGCTATGATAATACAGAGTGTTGAATCGCACTTATTTCTTGCTTATAGCATATACAGCCCTTATGACCTGATCGATTTCTTCGGGGGTGGTGAAGTAACCGGGGCTTAAGCGGCAGGAGCCCAGTTCAAAAGTCCCCAGGGTACGGTGAGCCAGCGGGGCGCAGTGCAACCCGGAGCGGGTTATAATATCATATTCATAATCAAGCTGGGAACATACTTCGCCGCAATCCTTATCCTCAATATTAAGAGCTATTACCGCAGTCCTTCTGTTTATATCGGCCGGACCGTAAAGCTTCACCCCGTCAATGCCCTGCAATCCCTGTATAAGCTGGGCAGTCAGCCTCATTTCATGCTGCCTGATCCGCTCTATGCCGGTTTCGGTAATAAACCTGATACCGGCCAGTAATCCGGCTATGCCGGGCGTGTTCAAGGTGCCGCTCTCCATCCGTTCAGGCATAATCGGCGGTTGTTCCAGATACTCGGATAATGCTCCGGTACCTCCTTCCTTAAGAGGAATTACCTCAAGACCCGGCCTTATATACATTCCGCCCGTGCCCTGGGGCCCCAGCAGCCCTTTATGACCGGTAAAGGTCAGGATATCTATATTCTGCAGCTTAACATCAATCGGCAATACCCCGGCTGATTGAGCGCTGTCCACCATAAATAACAGGCCATGCTCATGAGCTATCCGGCCCACTTCCCCGATGGGCATGATCGTACCGACCAGATTGGACGCATGCAGCATGCATATCATGCGGGTGTTGGGTTTAATCTCGTTTTTAACTGCATCGGGATCCAGCGTACCGTCATTCCCGCATGGCACCGTTGTCCATTCTACGCCCTGCCGGGTCAAAGTATACAGGGGACGTGCCACGGAATTATGTTCCATACTGGTCGTGATTACATGGTCACCCGGTTTTAAAATACCTTTGAGACAGGTATTTATAGCCTCGGTAATATTAAGCGTAAAAGCAATTTGCATGCAGTCGTCAATATTAAACAGGTGCGCCAGTGCCTCCCTGGTTTCAAGCAAAACGGAACCGGCCCGGGCCGTACTCTGGTTGCTCCCCCGCCCGGGATTACCGCCCATAAGACGATTAAAACGATCTACTGCCAGGTAGACACTTTCCGGCTTGGGATATGAAGTAGCAGCATTATCCATATAAATAGTCAAAATCTTACCCCTTCCCACCATGAAAGCTACAGATTCTTAATATACCATATGCAAAAAATAGCAACTGTCAGCCTTATTTGAGAGTTTTGCATAATTCCAAAAACCCCATTTGTCATTCTGAGCCTTAGCGAAGAATCTTAAGATCCTTCGGCTTTGCCTCAGGATGACATGCGCAAAGTTACTACTTAATCATAGGAAAAAGTTAAGTATGTAAAACTCTCATTTACTAAGCTTCCTAACAGCAATGTATCATATACTACTTTATAATAGAAATGAAAATTAGTTATAGTAACTGCAAAATCTTTCCTGGAGAACCCGGGTTATTCAATTAAACCGCTCACCTGCTGAAAAAATAATGCTGCGGAAATTCCACAGCATTTAAGGTATTATCGTTCTTATTTTTCCGGTCAAATTAAGCCCGCAGTTGACTCAACAGCACTAACTCCAAATCTTCCGTAGGATAATAATAAGCGTTTTGTTCCAGCCTATCTAAAAAAGCCAGTTCGGCTTCGGGCCGGCTGTCAAACCATTTTTCCCCTGTATTGCCGCAGGAATGGTTTTGGCCGGTTACCTCATCAGCCGATAAATTCCAAATAAACGCATATCTACCCTTATACTCGGCTATAGTCCACGTTTCTTCGGTTCCTACCCGGGGATATGAAAAAAGCCCTGTAATTTCCCGCAAATATTTTAATTGCATTAGAGTTCGGCACCTCCTTTTTTCTATTATTATTCCTGCTTCGATCCAATTTTATTTAGCAGCAAAAAAGAACGTAAGGCGTTAGCCTTACGTTCTCCAAAATACATTCAACCAATCGTGCCGGTCTTTCTTTTATTACGCTTACTGGCGTACATCATTTCATCAGCATTCTGCAGCATTTCCTCCACGGTACAGCGATAATCACAAGGATATAACGCTATTCCCAGGCTTACTGCCAGCGTATAGGGCAACAATTTTTTCTCATTAAACGACCTGACCTTCGTTTGTAATCTGTCCATCAAAATCTCGGCATTATCCCAGGAAGTTTGTAATGAAAGAATGGCGAATTCATCACCACCTATACGCGCTACAATATCCGAGGTTCGAAAAGTTTCTTTTAAAATAGCGGCCATGCTTTTCATGGCTCTATCGCCTTCCTTATGGCCAAAACTATCATTTATTTTCTTCATATCATCGATATCCGCAAATATCACCAGGATATCTTTCTGTTCCCGCTGCGCCAGTTTCATTTGATGTTGCGCCAGGGTAAAGAAACCTCTCCTGTTATACAAACCGGTAAGTTCATCGTTTAGAGCCAAACATTTAAGTTCTTCGTTTATATCCTGAAGTTCCCGTGCCTTGATCTGCATCTTTTTCTCCAGTCTACGGCGGTAATTTTTCTCCTGCCATAGTGCTTTTAACAGAAAAGGCTGTTCATTATGCAAACATGAACAGGTTGCAAAGATACTCACAAGGCAAAAAACACCTGCCAGAATATACTTCCCGTTTTGGATATCGGTAGTCAGCCAATCCAGCAGTACATAAAGAACAAACATGCCCGTTCCTACCAGCAGTATAAGGATAGTGTCAAATATGAATTTCCTCTTGATGGCAATTCACATCCCTTAAGTTCTGGTTAAATCATCGGCATATGAGTGTAAAAACTTTATCAACTTTCTTAATATTAATCAAAATTATCATAAATGTAAATATTTTTATATTATTGCTTTTAATTGGTCGAAAGTGTAAGTACTGCTATATCTAGGCCCAGATAAAGGTAAGGATTGCAGCCATGCCGGTAAAAATAACCGCAATAACAAAGGCTACCCGGATTACTTCCGTCTCAGTGCCCAGAGCATCGATGGTGGCGGCCGCATTTTGAAGTTTGGCCGGGGATATTACACTGGCCAGACCTCCGGCAATAGCGGTACCGGCCGTAACTACCAGCGGGTTAACGTGTAAGAGCTTCGAAGTCAGAATATTGTATTTGGTGAAAAGGGCAATGGTGGAAGCTTCGCTGCCACTGACAAAGCCACCCAACAAGCCCAGAAAGCCAGCGGCTACAGGATACAATCCCTTAAAGAAATCGGATGAACTGGTAGCCAGGATAGAAATCATATTAAAATCAGGGTTAACCAGTTTCCATCCCCCCGCGGCAGAAGTAAAGCCGGAATACGTCATAACATAGGCAATGGCAAAAAATATAGCGGCCGAAAGTACCGGGCGAGGGGCCCGGCGAACCCACTTGGTCATGATTTCACGCCATTCTGCGCCGGTTGGTTTGATAAAAGGCACAGCTATCAAAGTACTAATGATGACCCAGGTATAAGCGTTCCACAGCATTCTGGTCATGATGGGCTTGCCGCCCGGGATAATTTGTACCGGCATAGCCAGTTGTTTAAACAGGTAATCAAATACCGGAGGATAGAAATTAATAAAAAGAGATGTTCCTACCAGGATTAACCACGGACTTAATGCCCGGGTCAGCGACATGGAGCTTTCCATTTCCAGATCCTCTTTGGTTATGCAGGACCTGTCAATGATAGGCTTTCTATTAGCTTTCATATATAAAAGCATTACCATAATCGTTACCGCACCGGCGATGACACCGGTCAGCACTATTCCCTGGCCGATATGAGCGACCGCAATGGCCGTAAGTCCCATGCTGCCGCCGGCCAGCAGACAAGGCCAAAATCCTTCTTTCATCTGTTTAAAGCCCCCCACCAGATAGAGCATGCCAAAACCTATCATGGTGGAAATGACCGGCATAAATTGGGAAAAGACCAGAGCCGAAACTTCCAGCGGAGTACCGGTCATATCAGCAAAAACTACCAGTGGAGCACCCAGCAGAGCATAGGTGCAAAGCGAATCAAAGCCTAAGGCCGGCAGCGCTACGGCCACAAAAGTCGAATAACCCAATGCAACCATAATCGGGGGCAGAATGGAAACCGGTGTCGCACCAACCGCCACCAGGAGCGTACCAATACCCATATTAATAATCATAATCTGGACCGCACGATCCTGTTTGGCTATAGTTTTTACAAAAACGACTATGCGTTTCAGTGCGCCGGTACATTCCAGAAAGGTGATTTGGAAAATAGATGTGGCCACCATCAGTGAAACCGGAAACGATGCTATGATTCCGGCCAGGCTGGCATTAAGCCCCACCGTAAGCGAAGTGTGAAAGAAAAGAATACTAATAACAACCATCAGCACCCAACCGATAATCCCACTCCAGTCGGCCGGGCATTTTCCCCAGATAAGCAAAACCAGCACGATAATAATCGGTGCCAGCGTAAGTAATACGTCCATTAACTGCCATCCTCCCATTCTACTAAGGTATGCTGTTTTACTAAACTATCCTACTGTCCTGCCGTCCTCCTTTCACTGATTAAACAGTGTATAACAAAATAATGATATCATATTTTTCATAAGCTATGGTTTCTAAAATAAATTTTTTTGTCCACATTACCAAATATCATCTCCCAGCCGGACATAAACCGACGCCTGAAATACGCCGTCTTTTGCCTCAAACCTTGCCCTGCCGCCGTACTTCTTTGCCACTGCCGCCACTGAGGAAAGTCCTACGCCTTCACCCTCGCGTTTGCTGGAAAGAAACACACCGTCCTTTTCCCAGATGTTACCGTTAAAGCTGTTGTCTGCCGTTATGGTCAGAGTGCCGTATTCCAGACGGCTGTTCAGGCGGATAAACCGGGCTCCGTTTTCCATCCGCCTGCACGCTTCCACGGCGTTTTCCAGCAGATTGCCCACGATGATGCACAGGTCGCTTTCCACCGTATCGTCAAGCTCCCCCGGAAGAGCAAATTGCAGGGAGGATTCAATGCCTTCATTGCGGGCGGCCGCCGCGTAATAAGCCGCCACCGCGTTCACCGCATAGTTTTCACACAGCCGGATGTCCTTGTCCGAGGGGATATTGCCAAGCAGCGTGTCGATATAGACACCAAGCTTTTGGCTGTCCCCCCGCGCGTTCATCTCCCGCAGAACGGTAAGCTGATGGCGCAGGTCGTGGCGCTGGGCTTTGACCGCCGCGTCGTTTTCAGCCATTTTCTGATATTGCAGCCTTTGCAGTTCCAGTTGGCGGGCGGCGGCAGCCATTTCGTATTCCAGACGGGCTTTTTCCGCTGCTGTGCGCACCGATTCCCGCACATAATAGCCGCTGACAAGGCCCAAGGCAATGACAAAGGCCAGCGCGCCAAGCTGGAAAAACACCGTCAGCACATCGGTCAGACGCAGCCAGTAGTTGAGCACCTCCAGAACCGTGGAGGCCGCCAGCAGGATCACGGCCGGCGCAAACCGCCCGGCCGCAGGGTTGCGGTAACGGAAATGCTCCCATACCAGACAGCCGGCGAACACCACAAACCCTAAGGGCGCAATGATATGGAACCAGTACAGACTCCTGGTAAAATCCATCAGGCCGGAAAGCTGCAAGGTAAGAGCGGCGGCTACGGAAACATAATGCACCACCAGCAGGATCCGGAATGGCAGCCTGCTTTTAGGATTCAAAACTACCAGCCCAAAATTCAGAAACGGAATGGTCACTGTAAACAAGCCCACGTAAGCCATGGTGTACAGCAGCGAGGGATACGGCAGCAAAAAGGCGGTCAGGTCGCATTCACCCAGCACCCAGATGCCCGCCGACAGGGAAAACAGCCCCAGCCACAAAAAGGAGAAACCGGAAGAAACCCGGCTGACGATGGTCAGGGACACCAGAACCATGGCCAGCCCGATGAAAATCAAAATGAGGGAAAACAGCAAGGAAAAGCCGTTTTCCCGAAACTGATCCGCCAGAAGCGCCGCTTCGTTGCCCACCGCAAGCGGCGGAAGGGAAAGGGTGCTGCGCTGTGTCGGCGACAAATATTCGATGCGCAGCGACACAGTTCCTTCCTTATCCGGAAGAGGGACGGTAGCGAGGATGGTAGGCGGGTCGTTCATATAGGGCGGATAACTGCCCTCCTGTCCGCACTCATAGGCCAAAACGCCGTCGATATACAGCCGCAGGGGAGCAAACACCGACTTGATGAGCAGGCTGTCCCCGGGCCGCACCTCCGCTGCGGCAGTCAGTGCAACCGGCGTCCTGGGCGCAAGGCGGTCAAGCTTGGCGGGTAAAACGACTGCCTCCGGCTCACCGCCGTCTATTTGCATCGTCACACCGGAAAGATGGCGCACCGGTTCCATATAGGATGCGGAAAGCAGTCTGTCTCTCAGGGAAAACCACACCAGTACGGTCAGCGCCGCCCCCAACAGGACCACGCAGACGGCCAGATGTTTCGTCTGTCTATGCTTCATACCCCGCTCCCTCTAGCCGTGCGGAACAGGTAATCCTCATAAGCTTTTGCCGCTTTTTTGATATCCTGCCGCCGGATATAGACCTTGTCCCCATTTTTCATGGTAAAGGTTTTCAGTTCCTGATCCACCCCCCTGACATAGCGAAGATTGGCGATATAGCTGTGGTGGCAGCGCAAAAAGGTATCGGGAAGCAGCGGCTCAATGGCATTAAGCTTGACCGTCTGGCTGGTGCGCAGAACGCCCGCCGCGGTGTTGACCGCAACCGAGTGGTTTTGCTGTTCAAAATAAAAGATGCCATCCAGCGGGATTTCTCTTTTTTCTCCGCTGATCAGCAGGGATATGTAAGCGGCGGAGCGGCGCTTCATACGGGCCAGCTCCAGCGTTTCCCGCACATCTTTGACAGTGACCGGCTTTTCCAGATATTTAAGCGCGCCCAGCCGGTAACTTTCCAGGGTATGGTCGGGGCTGGTGGTGGTAAAGGCCAGGGTCACCGTGTCATCCTCCCTGCGGATAACGGCGGCAGCCTCCACCCCCCGCATCCCCGGCATATAAATGTCCATAAAAATCAGATCGTATCGCCCCGGCGAGAAAGCCGCCAGCAGTTCTTCACCGGAAGAAAACGGGGCGCAATCGGCGGGAATGCCGCTTTGATAAATACACTGCAGCAGCAAAGCGGCATCTTCGGCCAGATCCTCGCAGACGGCAACCTTGAGCGGCGTTTCCAACGCCTCCCCTCCCTTCGACAAATTCATTGGTTTTCTTTATTTTACCATAGGCGGAAAAGCCATATGCCATATTTTTAGTTTTTGTCAAGTACTAAATTCGTTGGAGCGTCCAGCATGTTCAGAACTACCGATTTTTCAGGCAAAATTTTATGATTTGAATGTAGGGCAATGTGTAAAAAGCTTTTTGTCAGGGCAGTTTGCGCTCTTTCAAACAGGGAAAAAGGTCATATAAAAATACTTTGACAAACTGAAAAGGAGGTTTTGCAAATGGAAAAGGATGTGCGCCGTTATTTTTACAGCTATATCATGCGGCAGACGGAAAACATCTCCCACCTTGTCCGTATCGCCAACGAGCTTTACCGCGGGGGCGTGACCGATATGGATACCCTTTGCGAACTGCTGGAAAACCATCCGGGAAAAGTTCGTTCTATCCGCAATATCGGCGAAAAGAGCGTAATACTGGCACAGGAGGTCTGTAAGGCGTATCGCCAAGAGAGGGGCGACTCTGTTTGAGGAGCTTCTATTGTCTCAAGGATGATAAAAAGGAAAACTATAAG
>ENA-UOOI01000580-UOOI01000580.1-fermentation-metagenome-genome-assembly--contig:-NODE-580-length-45817-cov-254.483218_pt1 | contig 45817 bp, 48 predicted proteins | sample MGYA00245779_ERZ724027 | MGnify/ENA primary metagenome ERZ724027 (study PRJEB28704, sample SAMN03018318) | fermentation metagenome | biome: anthropogenic terrestrial biome; feature: soil...
CCCAAGCTGAAACTCCAGCTCGTCGGCCAATGCCTTCACATGGGTGCTGCTGGTGCCGGTGGCGATGACAAAATAGTCGGCCAGTGTGGAAATGTCCCTGATTTTAATCATTTTCAGATCATAGGCTTTCTTTTTGTCCAGCACCTTCACGGCCTGTTCCGCAAGTTCGAGCGACGTCATTCGCAAAATTCCTTCTTTCTCCTTGTCATGAATGATTTTCTACGGCTTGGCCTGCCCTGCCCGCTCCAGCGCAAGCTGATTGTAAGCGGCGATGGTATCGGCGTGGATGGGTTTGCCCTGCCGCGCGAGGTCGCCGATGGTATAGGCGAGCCCTTTCAGCATGGCCTGCTCCAGATTCCGGTGCGCCGCGGAGCGCAGCTCCTCGACGCCGGGGTAGTCGCGGTCGGCGGAGATGAAGTCGGCCATGAACAGGACCTTGTCCATCAGGGTCATGCCGGCCCGGCTGGTGGTGTGGTAGCGCACGGCGTCGAGGATCTCGGGGTCGGTGATTTTGAGCTCGTTTTTCAGGTAGGCCGCCCCCAGCATCGCGTGCCACAGTTTCGGCGCGGAGCGCTCCAGCGGCGAAAGCCGGACGCCGTAGCGCTCCATCAGCGCGAGCTGTTTCTCCTGCGGCAGGTCCTTTACGATGTCGTGCAGCATACCGGCGATTTCCGCCTTATGCACATCCGCGCCGTACCGCCGGGCCAGCTCTTTCGCCGCCCGCGAAACGCAGGTGGAATGGTAAAAGCGCTGCTCGCTCAGCAGCGGCCTGATGATTTTTTTACAGTCTTCGACAGTCATTCCATTCACCTCAGATAAAGATGATGCTCCCGGATATAGCGCTCCACTGCGGCGGGCACCAGGCGGGCGATGCTTTTTCCCTCCCGGACGGCCCTGCGGACCATGGTGGAGGAAACGGGGAGGTACTCGATATTTTCCACCCGGGTTCTGGCGCCCATGCGCCGCAGGTCCTGCGCGTATTTCAGCAGGCGCCCCAGGCCCGCCGCGCTCCGCGGGGCGGCGCAGACGGTCGCGAGCGAAAAGATGGTCTCCGGCTCGTGCCACTGCGTCAGCGTGAGGAACATGTCCTCTCCGGTAATCAGGTAAAGCTCCGCGTCCGGGTAAAGGGCCTTCAGCTCCCGCAGCGTGTCGGACGTATAGCTCGGCCCGCGGCGGCGGATTTCGATGTCGCTGGCCTCGAAGATCCCGCCCGCCGCGGCGCGGCACATGGCCAGCCTGTGCCGCGCGGGGGCGAGGTCCGGCGCCGATTTGTGCGGCGGCAGGTACGTCGGAATCAGCAGCACCTTCTGCACCCCCAGCAGCTTTGCAAAGCATCCGGCAAGGTGCAGGTGGCCGTTGTGGATGGGGTTGAACGTCCCGCCGAGAATCGCTATCTTCCGCATGGCTTCACCCGATTGGCGCTTCATTATTCTCTATCATATTACATTCCGCGTCATTTTGGAAGATTAATTTTCGGCTGTTTCGGGTTTTTGCGGTACAGCACGAACCGCGAGCCGATGACCTGCACGACTTCGGAAGAAGTCTGCCGGGCGATGCGCTCCGCCGCCTCGCGCGGGGAAAGCGGGGCGGTCTCCAGCGCGCGGCCCTTGAGGAGCTCGCGCGCGGTCAGCGCGTCGTCGGCCTGCCGGACCGTGTCGGCGGCGACGCCGCCCTTGCCCACAATCAGGATGGTCTCGGCCGGATTCGCCAGTGAGCGCAGGTACGCGCGCTGTTTTCCCGTCAGCATGGACGTCCCTCCTTATACCGTTTCAGTTTTTCCGCGAAAGCCCGCAGCGCTTTTCCCCGGTGGCTGACGCGGTCCTTTTCTTCCGGGGAAAGCTCGGCGAACGTCCTTTCCCCGAACAGGAAAACCGGGTCGTAGCCGAACCCGCCTTCCCCTTTCGGGGCAAACGCGATGCGGCCCTGGCAGCGCCCCTGAGCCGTAATCCGGTCTCCGTTCGGGAAGACGCAGCAGATGGCGCAGACGAACTGTGCGCCGCGCTTTTCCGCAGGGACGCCTTTGAGGGCGGAAAGCAGTTTTTTGATGCGCGCCCCGTTCGGGGCACCTTCCCCCGCGTAGCGCGCCGAATAGATTCCCGGCGCCCCGCCGAGCGCCCCGACCGCAAGGCCGGAGTCGTCCGCCACGGCGGGGCGGCCCGCCGCGCGGCAGGCGGAATCCGCCTTTAAAAACGCGTTTTCCGCAAAGGTCTTTCCCGTTTCCTCGACCTCCGGCAGCTCCGCGGACACCGCGCGGACGCCGAGGGGCCGCAGAATCCGCCCGAACTCCACGACCTTGTTCCGGTTGTGGGTCGCAATCACCAGTTCCATCTTGCTCACTCCTGTTCGGCAAACAGCGCTTCGGCAAACTGGTCGGCGTCGAACGGCTGCAGGTCGTCGGCCTGCTCCCCCACGCCGATGAATTTGACCGGCAGGCCGAGCTCTTCCCGGATGGCGAGGATGACCCCGCCGCGCGGCGTGCCGTCCAGCTTGGTCAGCACGATGCCGGTGACCGGCGCCGAAGCCTTGAATTCCCGCGCCTGGTTCACGGCGTTCTGGCCCGTGGCGGCGTCCAGCACCAGCAGCACCTCCTGGGCGCAGTCCGGCGCTTCCCGCCGGATGACCCGGTCGATTTTCGCAAGCTCGTCCATCAGGTTCTTTTTGTTGTGCAGGCGCCCGGCCGTGTCGCAGAGCACCACGTCCGCGCCGCGGGCCTTGGCGGCCGCGATGGAATCGAAGACGACCGACGCGGGGTCGCTGCCCGGCGACTGGCTGACCATCTCCGCCCCGGAGCGCCGCGCCCAGACCTCAAGCTGCTCCGTCGCGGCGGCGCGGAAGGTGTCCGCCGCGGCGAGAATCACCTTTTTGCCCCGGCCGGTCAGCATGGCGGCCAGCTTGCCGACGGTCGTCGTCTTTCCGACGCCGTTGACGCCGACCACAAGGACGATGGAAGGCTTGGTGGAAAGGTCCAGCTCTTCGCCGCCGCGCAGGATGTCCGCCACGGTTTTTTTGAGCATTCCGGTGATTTGCGCCGGGTCGGTCACGCCCCGCTCCTTCACCTGCTTTTTCAAATCCGCGCAGATGCGCTCCGCGGTCGGCACGCCGACGTCCCCCATCACCAGCAGCTCCTCCAGCGACTCGAACAGATCGTCGTCGATTCTGGTGAAGGAATGCAGCATGGAGTTCATCGACGCGCCCATGCTCTCCCTCGTTTTTTTCAGGCCGTCCCTGATTTTGGAAAACAGTCCCATTCTTTGATCCTTTCTGTCATCCTCTGCCGATTCCGAGCTTTGCCTCGAGCTGGGCGACGGGCATCTCCAGCAGCTTGGAGACGCCCTCGTCCTGCATGGTGACGCCGTACAGCACGTCGGCCTCCTCCATGCTGCCACGGCGGTGGGTGATGACGATAAACTGCGTGTTCCGGTTCATCTTGCGCAGATAGGACGCGAACCGCGTGACGTTCACGTCGTCCAGCGCCGCCTCGATTTCGTCCAGCACGCAGAAGGGCGGCGGATTGACCTTCATGATGGCGAAATACAGGGCGATGGCGACCAGAGCCTTCTCCCCTCCGGAGAGCGCCTCCAGGCGGGAGACGGTCTTGCCGGGCAGCCGGACGGAAATTTCGATTCCGGAGCCGAGCACGTCGTTCGGGTCCGTCAGGGAGAGGGAACCCGTGCCCCCGCCGAACAGGTCGCGGAACGTCTCGGCGAAGTTGCGGTTAATCTGGTCGAACCGCTGGGTGAACAGGTCCTGCATCTGGCGGGTCAGACTGTGAATCAGCCGGTTCAGCTCGTCGCGGGATTTTTCGGCGTCCGCAATCTGCGCCTTCAAAAACTCGTAGCGGGCCGAAACCTGCTTGTATTCCTCCACGGCGGCCACGTTCACCGCGCCGAGCGCGCGGATTTCGCTTTTCAGCTCATTCAGGCGCTTTTTCGCCTGAGCCGGGTCGCCGATATTTTCCGGCGCCTGCCGCTCGGCTTCGCGGCGGGTCAGTTCATATTCTTCCCATAATTTTGCGACGATACCGTCGTATTCCTTCTGCAGGTTGGCCCTGCGTTCCTGAAGGAGGGCCAGGTCGTGCCCCGCCCGCTCTTTCTCTTCGGATTTCTCGCGCTCCTGCGTCCGCAGCTCGCCCGTGCGCTTCTCGAGCGCCATCCGTTTTCCGTTCAGCTCTTCGACCAGCGCCGCGGCCCTTTTCGCCTGTGCGCGCAGGTCCTGCGCCCGCCGGGAAAGGCCGTCGATTTTCTCCTGCAGCTGCCGGTCCGACGCGCTCAATTCTTCAATTTCTTTCTTGAGCGCCTCGATTTTCTCGCGGTGCCCGCGCCGGTGCTCCTCGATATCCGCGACGGAGGATTCCAAAGACTGGACGTCCTTCCGCGCGGCGAGACGGTCCAGCTCGATTTTCCGGATTTGCCCCGTGAGGGCGTCGCACCGGCGGTTCATCTCCTCGCGGTTGCCGCTCGCCGCGGAAAGCGATTCGCGCAGGCGGCCGGCCTGCCCCTCCAGCGCGGCGGATTTTTCCTCCGCGCCCTGCCGGATTTTTTGCTGGTCGGCGAGGCGGGCGTTCGCCGCGTCCTCTTCCGCCGAAAGGGCTTCGCGGTCGCGGCGCAGCGTCTGCAAATCGGCCTGCGCGCGCCGGCATTCGGCATCCAGGCGGACCCGCTCCTCCTTGGCGGAAGAGAGTTCGCCGGATGCCGCCGTCAGGTCGGCTTCTGCCGCCGATTCCTCCTCCTGCGCCTTTTTCAGCGCGGCCGCGGCGTCCGCCGCCCGCGCCCGCAGTTCCCCGGCCTGCCTGCGGAGGGCCTCAATCTCGGAAGCGCGGCTCAAAAGCCCGGAATTTCTGGCGCGGGAGCCGCCGGTCAGCGAGCCGCCCGGATTGACGACCTGCCCGTCCAGCGAGACCACGCGGAACCGGTAGCCGTATTTGGCGGCGATGGCGGCGGCGCTGTCGAGGTCCTCGGCCACGGCGACGCGGCCGAGCAGAAACTCCACCACGCCGCGGTATTCCTCCCCGAAGGAGCAGAGCTGCGGCGCCAGCCCCACAAAGCCGGCGCAGGCGGAAAGGCCCGGCGCCGAAAGCGTCCTGCCGCGCACCGTGCCCATCGGCAGGAAGGTCGCGCGCCCGCCGCCGACCCGCTTCAAATAAGCGATTGCGCGCTTCGCGTCCCGCTCGCTTTCGACCACAACGTCCTGCATGGCGCCGCCGAGGGCGGTCTCCATGGCGAGGGCGTATTTTCCGGGCACGCGCATCAGCCGGGAAACCGGGCCGCGCACGCCGCCCAGGCCGCCGCGGCCCGCTTCGCGCATCACGGTCTTGACGCTCTGCGAGAAGCCCTCCAGGTTCCGCTCCAGGTCTTCCAGCAGGCGGGCGCGCCGGAGCCGCTCCTCAAGGTCCAGCCGCAGCTTTTCGCTCTCTTTTTCGGCGGTCTTCCGGCGCTCGCTCCGGGCCTGCAGCTTCATCCGGTGCCCTTCGGCGGCGTTCCCGAGCGTGCGGATGCGCTCCTGTGTCTGCGCGAGCCCGTGCCCGAGCTTTTCCGCCTGCGCCGCAAGGCTCTGCTCGCGCTCCCGCTTCTCCCGCCCGCTTTTCCGGATGTCCGCGAGGCGCAGGCCGATCTCCGCGATGGAGGCCGCCGCCGCCGTCCCGGCGGTTTTTTCCTGAGCGGCCTGTGCGGTCAGCCCGGCGATTTTTTGGGAGAAGCCCTCGATTCTGCCGGCCGTCTCGTTCACGCCGCCCCTGAGCTTTTCCAGCTCTTCTGAGCAGTCGGCAAAAGCGGCGTCCCGGGCGGCTATGTATTTGCGCTTTTCTTCAATCTGCCGGTTCTTCTCGGCGATTTCCTTTTTCAGATTTCCGCCCATTTGGCTGTTCTGCCGGATTTCGCCGCGGAGCCGTTCGGCGGTCTCGCCGTTATGGCGCATGTCGTTGCGCAGGACGGAAATTTCGCCGTCTTTTTTCGCAGCCTCTTCCTCCATGCCGGCCGCGCTGCGGCGGGCGGCGTCCGCCCGGGCAGCGCAGGCGTTGGAATCCTGAAAAGCCCGCTCGATTTCGCCCTCCAGCGCGTCCACGGCCTGCCCGGCGGCGTCGTGCTGGTTTTTCGCAATCAGGATTTTATCGTCCTGCTCGCGCAGGACGCGCCCCGACTTCCGGAGCATGGCGACCCACAGGCCGATTTCAATCCTCTTTTTCTCCTCCGCGAGCGCGAGGTAGCGCTTGGCCTTTTCCGCCTGCTCTTTGAGGGGGCCGACCCGGCCTTCGAGCTCGGAAAGGATGTCGTGCAGGCGCACGAGGTTCTCTTCGGCCTGCGCCAGCCTGCGCTCGGCGTCCTCTTTGCGGTAGCGGAACCGGGTGATGCCGGCCGCCTCCTCAAAAATCTCCCGCCGGTCCTCGCTGCGCGCGGAGACGATGCCGTCGATGCAGCCCTGGCCGATCATGGAGTAGCCGTCGCGGCCGAGGCCTGTGTCCATGAACAGCTCGTTGACGTCCCTGAGGCGGACGGCGCTGTTGTTGATGCGGTACTCGCTTTCGCCGGAGCGGTAGTAGCGCCGCGTCACGGAGACCGTGTCGGCGTCGCAGGGAAGCTCGCGCCCCGCGTTGTCGATCTCAAGGGTCACCTCGGCAAAGCCGAGGGGTTTGCGCCCCGGCGCGCCGCCGAAGATCACGTCCTCCATCTTCGTGCAGCGCAGCGCGCGGGCGGACTGCTCCCCCAGCACCCAGCGGACGGCGTCGCAGAGGTTGCTTTTTCCGCTGCCGTTCGGCCCTACGACGGCGGTGATCCCGTTGTGGAACGTGAGCACCGTCTTGTCGGGGAACGTCTTGAACCCCTTGAGCTCCAGCGACTTGAGAAGCAACTTTTCACCCCGCTTTCCGATTCCGGCCCGCCCGCCTTAATACCCCATCAGCCGCAGGGCTTCGCGCGCGGCCTGCTGCTCAGCCTCTTTTTTGCTGCGGCCGCCGCCCTTGCCCATCACGTTGTGGTCCAGGCGGACCTCCACCGTAAAGTGCTTGTCGTGGTCGGGCCCGCTCTCGCCCACAAGCGCGTACTCCAGGCTGTCGTCCGGATTCTTCTGCACGATCTCCTGCAGAAGGGTCTTGTAGTCTTTGAACGTCTTGGGCTTGGAGGCGCCGAGCAGCGGCAGCACAAAGCGCAGGATGAAGTTCCGCGCCTCCCGGATGCCGCCGTCCAGGTAAATGGCGGCCGTAATGGACTCGAACGCGTCCGCGAGGATGGAAGGGCGCGTCCTGCCGCCGGAATTCTGCTCGCCGTGGCTCAGCAGCAGGTACCGGCCGACGTCCATCTGCTGCGAAAACCCGCAGCACGCCTTTTCGCACACGAGGGCCGCCCGCTTTTTGGTCAGGTCGCCCTCCGGCAGGTCGGGAAAATGGCGGAACAGGTAATCCGCCACCACGGCGCCCAGAACCGCGTCGCCGAGGAACTCCAGCCGCTCGTTGCTGCCGTTCGGGGTATGCCGCTCGTTCGCATAGGAAGAATGGGTCAGGGCCGTCTTCAGCAGTTCCGGATTTTTAAAATGATAGTGCAGCTTTTCTTCCAGTTCCTTCATCAGGCATTCGCTCCCGCTTCCTGTTTTTCCATCCGCGCGCGGTATTTTGCGACGGAATCCGCAATCTCTTCGGCGACGTTCCCCTCCACATACGCCTTGGTCAGGCGGATGGCGTTGTAAACGGTCTTTGCCTTCGCACTGCCGTGCGTCTTGAAGACGGGCCTGGCGCAGCCCATCAGCGGCGCGCCGCCGTATTCGTTGTAATCGAACTGCTTTTTGAGGGCCTTGACGTCCTTGAGCACGATGGCGGCGGCCAGCTTGCTCAGCGGGCTGCGCAGGAAGATCTTCTTGAGCCGCCCCATCAGCATCAGGGCCACCCCCTCGAAGGTCTTGAGGATGACGTTGCCGGTGAAGCCGTCGGCCACAATCACGTCGCCCGCGTCTTCCGGGATGTCGCGCGCCTCGATGTTCCCGATGAAGTTCAGGCCGGACTGCCTGAGCAGGGCAAACGCCTCGTGCTGGAGCTCGCCGCCCTTGTGGTCCTCGGTCCCGACATTGGCGAGGGCGACGCGCGGGTTCCGGATTCCCATGACTTTCTTCATGTAGATGGAGCCCATCACGCCGAACTGCCGGAGCATGTCCGCTTTGCAGTCCACGTTCGCCCCGCAGTCGATCAGCATGAAGCGGCCCCTGTTGCTCGGCATAATCGGCGCGAACGCGATGCGCTTGATGCCGCGGATGCGCTTGACGATCAGCGTGGCGCCCACCACCAGGGCGCCGCTGTTTCCCCCTGAAACAAAGGCGTCGCCGTAGCCGGCGGCCAGCCTGCGCAGCCCCTCGGCCATCGAGGAATCGGATTTGTCCTTCATGATGGCGCCCGCGCTGTCTTCCATGGTGAGGACGCCCGGCGCGTCGAGGATCTCCATCCGTTCGAGGGAAATTCCGTTTTCACTCGCCACGCGGCGGATTTCGGCCTCCCGCCCCGTCAGCGCGATGTCGATGCCGAGGCCCTGCACGGCCAGCGCGCACCCTTTGAGTATCTCGAGAGGCGCGTTGTCGCCCCCGAAAGCGTCCACGATAATTTTCATGTTCAGCATCCCCTTTCGGCCGGCTCCTGTTCCGGGCCGGCCTCCTCAATCGCCTGTTCCAGCGCCTGCAGGGCCCGCCGCGCCAGGGCGGCGTACCGCTCTTTTTTGTCCCGCACGGGCGGGTCGAGGGGTGGCAGAATCCCGAAATTCGCCCCCATCGGCTGGAATGGGCCTTCCCCGCCGCGCGCGACATAGCGGCTCAGCGCGCCGCACATCGTCTCTTCCGGCAGAATCGCGGCCGGCCGCCCGCTCAGCCGGCGCGCCGCGTTGATTCCCGCGAGAATCCCGGACGAAGCGGATTCCATGTAGCCCTCCACACCCGTAATCTGGCCCGCGAAAAAAAGACCGGGGCGCGCCCGCACGCTGTAATCGGCGTTCAGGACGCGCGGCGAATTCAAGAACGTGTTGCGGTGCATCACCCCGTAGCGCACAAACTCGGCACGCTCCAGGCCCGGAATCATGCCGAACACGCGCTTCTGCTCGCCGAACTTCAGGTTGGTCTGGAACCCGACGAGGTTGTAGAGCGTGCCGCCCGCGTCTTCCCGGCGGAGCTGCAGCACCGCCCAGGGCCGGTGGCCGGTGGCCGGGTCGCGCAGGCCGACGGGCTTCATCGGGCCGAAGCGGAGGGTGTCCTCCCCGCGGGCGGCCATCACCTCGACGGGCATGCACCCCTCGTACACGCTGGGCGCGGCGGCGTCGAACCCGTGGAGCGGGGCGCGTTCCGCCGAGCGCAGCGCCGCGTAAAAGCGCTCGTACTCCTCCCGGTTCAGGGGGCAGTTCAGGTATGCGTCCCCATCCCCTTTCCCGTAGCGGGAAGCGGCGAAGATCCGCTCCCGGTTCAGGCTTTCGGCGGTGACAATCGGCGCAGCCGCGTCATAAAAGCTCAGCGCATCCCCGCACAGCCGCGAAATCTCCGCGGCCAGCGCGTCCGAGGTCAGCGGCCCCGTCGCCAGCACCGCGACGCCGTCCTCCGGAATCCGCGTGGCTTCTTCCCTTCGCAGGCGAATCAGCGGATGGGAGGCGACCGCGGCCGTCACGGCGGAAGAAAAGGCGGCGCGGTCCACCGCCAGCGCTCCCCCGGCGGGCACGCGGCAGCGGTCGGCGCACGGCAGCAGCAGGGAGCCGAGGCGGCGCATCTCCCGTTTGAGCAGCCCCGCCGCGCTCGCCGGCCGCTCCGCCTTGAAGGAGTTGGAGCACACCAGCTCGGCGAGGTCCGGGCTGCGGTGCGCCGGCGAAAAGCGCGCCGGCTTCATCTCGTACAGCTCGACCGCAATCCCCCGCCGCGCAATCTGCCACGCGGCCTCGCAGCCGGCAAGGCCGGCGCCGATCACCCGGACACGCTTCATTCGTCCTCCTGCTTTTCATAGCCGCAGCCCGGCGTGACGCAGTAGTACTTCGGGTGCTTGCCCCTTTTCTTCAGCAGGGTCTTGCCGCACTTCGGGCAGAGCTCTTTGGTCGGCTCGTCCCACGATATGAAATCGCATTTGGGGTAATTGGAACACCCGTAGAAGACGCGGCCCTTTTTCGTGCGCTTCACCACGACCCTGCCGCCGCATTTGGGGCAGACCGCGCCGTTGTACTCCACATATTTCTTCGTGTTCTTGCACTCCGGATACCCGGAGCAGGCCAGAAATTTGCCGTACCGGCCCGTTTTGATGACCATGGGCCGGCCGCATTTTTCGCATTTGATGTCGGTCATGTCCTCTTTGAGCTGGATCTTAACGCCCTTCATCTCTTCCTTTGCGGTTTTCAGGGTCTGGTCGAAGTCGCCGTAAAAGTGGTGGAGCTGCTGCACCCAGTCCGTTTTGCCGCTCTGCACGCCGTCCAGGTCGTTCTCCACCTGCGCCGTGAACTTGACGTTCACAATTTTCGGGAAGCGCTCCTTCATCAGCTTGGTCACGGTCTCGCCGAGCTCGGTGGGCTTCAGGGCCCTGCCGTCGCGCACGACGTACTCGCGCGCGAGGATGGTGGAAATGGTCGTGGCATAGGTGGAGGGGCGGCCGATGCCGTTTTCCTCAAGGGTCTTAATCAGCGACGCCTCGGTGTAGCGCGGCGGCGGCTGGGTGAAGTGCTGCCCGCCGGAAAGGTCCTTCTTCTGCAGGCGCATGCCCTTGGCGAGCTCCGGCAGGGCGCCGCTCTCTTTGCTCTCCTCGTCCTTCGCCTCTTCGTACAGCACGGTGAAGCCATCGAACGTGACGGTGTGCCCGGAAGACTTGAACCGGTATTGCCCGGCCGCGATGTCCGCCTGCACCGTGCTCCACAGGCAGTTGGACATCTGGCTTGCGATGAAGCGCTCCCAAATCAGGCGGTACAGCTTATACTGGTCCGGGGACAGGCTGTCCCTGACTCTGTCCGGCGAAAGCTCCGGCACGGTGGGGCGGATGGCCTCGTGCCCGTCCTGCGCACCGGCGCGGGACTTGTAATGCCGTTCCTTTTCGGGCAGGTACTTTTCGCCCCAGCGCCCGCGGATGTAGTCCGCAGCGGAATGGATGGCCTCTTCCGACACGCGGAGCGAATCGGTGCGCATGTAGGTAATCAGGCCGATGGCCCCCATCCCCTTGACTTCGACGCCCTCATACAGCTCCTGCGCGGCCTTCATGGTGCGGCGCGCCTGGAACCCGAGCCTGCGGGAAGCTTCCTGCTGCATGGTGGAGGTGGAAAACGGCGGGGCCGGCGAGCGCCTGCGCGTCCCCTTCTTCACATTGGAGACGGTGAACTCCGCGCTCTGAAGGTCCGCTAAAATCTTGTCGCAGTCCTCTTTCTTGGCGATTTTAATCCTGCCGTTCTCGTCCCCGTAAAACAGGGCCGTAAAGACCGCGGGCAGCCCTTCCGGCGAAAGCTTCGCCTCGATGGTCCAGTACTCCTCCGGGACGAAAGCGCGGATTTCTTCCTCGCGGTCGACGATGATGCGCACCGCGACGGACTGCACCCGCCCGGCCGAAAGACCGCGCCGGATTTTCTGCGACAGGAACGGGCTGAGCTTATAGCCCACCAGTCGGTCGAGAATCCGGCGGGCCTGCTGGGCGTTGACGAGGTTCTGGTCGATGCTGCGCGGATTCTTCATGCCGGCGCTGATGCCCGATTTCGTAATCTCGTTGAACGTCACGCGGTTCTTGTCCTTCATATCCAGGCCGAGCAGATAGGCCAGATGCCAGGAGATGGCCTCGCCCTCCCGGTCCGGGTCCGTCGCCAGCAGAACGGAATCACTTTTGCCCGCCTTGCTCTTGAGCTCCTTGACCAGCTTTTCCTTTCCCTTGATCACGACGTATTTCGGCTTGAAGTCGTTTTCGACGTCCACGCTCAGCCGGCTTTTCGGCAGGTCGCGGACATGGCCCATGGACGCGACCACGTCGTACCCAGAGCCCAGATATTTTTTTATCGTTTTAGCCTTGGCCGGCGATTCCACAATGACCAGCTTTGACATAAAACCCCACCTCGCATTGTTGTAGTTCTTCCCCGGGTCCGCGGCGGCTACCGCGGCAGGCTGTACCGCCTGCCGGAGTAGGACCGGACCGCGCCGGCAAGCTCCAGCTCCGTAACGGCGGAAAGCGCCCGCGCGGCGGAAAGGCCGGTCCCCGCGGTCAGGTCCGAAAGGCCCTGCGGCGCGCGGGTCAGCCGGGCCAGCAGCGCCCTCGCATCTTCCGAAAGGTCCTCGGCCTCACCGTCGGCCGGCCGGGCCTCTTCCGCCCGTCCGCCGTTATCTTTTATAATAGCATCAGAATTTCTGCCGTCAAGACCAATTTTCTCCGAAAACCGGTCCGGGTACTCCTCCATAATCTCTTCCGCGCTGCTGACGGGCTTGGCTCCGCTCTTAATCAGGCCGTTCACGCCTTTGGAAACCGGGCTGAAAATATCCGCCGGGACCGCAAACACGTCCCGCCCCTGGTCCAGCGCAAAGTCCGCGGTAATCAGCGAGCCGCTTTTCCCCGCGGCCTCCACCACGAGCGTGCCGAGCGCCATGCCGGAAATAATCCGGTTGCGGATGGGAAAATTGGAGCCGGAAGCCTGCGTCCCCGGCGGATATTCGGAGATCAGCGCGCCGGTCGCGGCAACGGCGTCGCGCAGGGACGCGTTCGCCATCAGGTAGGGAAAGTCGATTCCGCAGCCGAGCACGCAGACGGTCTTTCCGTTCGCCTGCAGCGCACCCTGGTGCGCCGCGGTGTCGATGCCGAGCGCGCCGCCGCTGACGACGGCGGCGCCGTGCTTCGCGAGCTCGAAGGCGATGCTGCGCGCGGCCGCCCTGCCGGTGGGCGTCGCCCGGCGGGTCCCCACAATCGCGATGGGCGGCGCCAAATCAAAATCCGGCAGCCTGCCTTTGACATAGAGCGCGCACGGCGGGTTCGGAATCTGGCGGAGAAGCTCCGGGTATTCCGGGCTTTCCGGCGTGAGGACCCGCTGGCCCGCCCTACCGCAGTACTCGAGAAGCGCGGCCGCGGCGGACGCGGGCCACCGGCACATCTTGCTGATTTCTTTCTGGGTGAAATACCCCTCGAGAAGCCAGGCTTCCCTGCCGGCCCGGTAGAACTCGGCCAGCGACGGGTACGCCGAGAGGACCCGGTTCGGCTTGGAGCTTCCCGGTCCGAGCGCATGCTGGAGCCATATCCAGTATATGCGGGGGTCAAATTCCGATTCCGTCATAAGCGTCTCCCTCCCGGACGGCCGCGCATCATTTCCCACATCAAAATAGCCGCCGAAGCCGCCGCGTTGAGCGATTCCGCCCGGCCGGCCATCGGGATGGTGATCCGCCGGGAACAGGCGCGCACGGTTTCCGGCAGAAGGCCGCTCCCCTCGTTCCCGACGGCGACGGCGGCGGGCGCCTCAAAGCGAAGCGCCGTGACGGGCAGCGCGTCGGCATCCGGCACGGCGGCAAACGTTGAAAACCCGCTCTCGTTCAGGCGCCGCACCGCGCCGGGCGAATCCGCCGCGGTGAAGAGCGGGACGCGGAAAGCCGCCCCCATGCCGGCCCGCAGGGCCTTGGGGGCGTAGGCGTCGCAGCACGTCCCGGTCAGAAGGACGCCGCCGAAGCCGAGCGCCTCCGCCGTGCGGAGAACGGCCCCGAGGTTGGCCGGATCCCGGATGTTTTCAAGCACTAAACAATGTCTGCCGTCCTCCGCGCGGGGCAGGCCGCGGAGCGGCTCCGGCAGGGCGCAGACGCAGAAAACGCCCTGCGTCGTCCCGGTCCCTGCGAGGAACGAGGCGACGGAAGGAGAAATCCGGTATTCCGCCCGCGACGCCGCGCGGACGGGCGAAAGATAGCTTTCATACCTTTCCGCGGCGCGCGCCGTGTACAGCAGGACGGCCGGTCGGATGCCGCTGCGCGCCGCGTCGGCGCAGAGGCGGGCCCCCTCCGCGACGAAGAGGCGTTTTTTCTTCCGGTAAGCTGCGGAGCCGGAAAGGCGGGCGATTGTTTTCACCAGCTCGTTCCGGCGGCTGGTCAGTTCGACGGGCATGGCGCCCTCCCCCATAAAAAATAAGCGCCCGGAATCCAAGCCGGGCGCGCAATCCGTTTTCAGTGTGCTGCTTTGGCCTTTGCCACAAGGCCCTTGAACGCGGTTTCATCCGCGACGGCAATCTCGGCAAGCATTTTCCGGTTCAGCGTGACGCCGGCCTTTTTCAGCCCGTTCATAAAGACCGAATAGCTGACGCCGTTCGCACGGCATGCGGCGGAGATGCGGGTAATCCACAGGCGGCGGAAGTCCCTCTTCCGCGCCTTGCGGCCGATATAGGCATAGTTGCCGGATTTCATCACGGCCTGTTTGGCCATCTTGAAATGTCTGCTCTTGGAGCCGAAATAGCCCTTTGCAAGCTTTAACGTCTTTTTGCGTCTTTTGCGCGTCATCAGCGCACCCTTTACACGTGCCATCTTCTATTACCTCCAAAAAATGGTTGTTTTCCCTGCGGGCGGCCTCCCTTATTTGTAGGGAATCAGCCGCTTGATCTGCGCGACGTTGGTCTTGTCGGCCACCACGGTCTTCCGCAGATTCCTCGTGCGCTTGGTGGTCTTCTTGTTCAGAATGTGCGATTTATACGCCTGTGCGCGCAGAACTTTCCCATTCTTTGTAAGCTTAAACCGCTTTTTTGCACCGGTGTGTGTTTTGATTTTAGGCATAAATGCCCCTCCTTATTGAGTCTATTGCTTCGCGGGCTTGGATGCAAGGAACATCAGCATGTTGCGCCCTTCCATTTTGGAGGGCTTCTCGACATTCGCCAAGTCGCTCAGCGCTTCGGCAAAGCGGCGCATGGCGGCGTGCCCCTGCTCCGGGTGGCCCATCTCGCGGCCGCGGAACCGGATGGAGACCTTCAGCTTGTTGCCTTCCTTCAGAAAACGCCGCGCATGGTTGACCTTTGTGTCGAAGTCGTGCGTGTCAATGTTCAGCGAAAGGCGAATCTCCTTGATGCTTACGGTATGCTGGTTTTTCCGCGCTTCTTTCTCGCGCTTGGCCTGCTCAAACCTGAATTTGCCGTAATCGATGATTTTGCAGACCGGCGGTCTCGCTTGCGGAGCGATCTTCACCAGGTCAAGGTTCATCTCCATTGCTTTCTGCAGGGCCTGAGCCGACGACATGATGCCGAGCTGGTTGCCGGTCGGGCCTATCACCCGCACCTGCCGGTCGCGGATCTGCCCATTGGTCTGAAGTTCCTTGCTGCTAATAATTAAGCACCCCCAAAACTGATTGATTGTCGGCAAAACGAAAGCGCGCAGACAGCCTCCGCCCGCGCGCCAATACCGTCCTTTTCTTCTCAGGAAAAAGACTCCGAGTATTGACCCGTGCCGGAAAAATCCCCACAGGTGAGAATAACGGACGCCCGCCGTATTCTTCTTTATTTTACAAACATAGAGTATACTATATTTTTACAGCGATGTCAATGCCTTTTTTCACTTTTTCTGAAGCGGGGCGGCCCGCTTTGGAAGAGCCCGGGCTCAGACCGGGTGCACCCGCTGCCGGGCGTCGGCGTGTTTGGCGTCGATTCCGTATTTTTTTGCGGCGCGCCGCTTGAAGAAATCCGTGGCCACTTTCGGGAACTGAGCGTAGGAGAGGACGTCCTCCTCCTGCTCCGTCCACTGGGCGCACTCCTTGCGCATCTGCTCGAGCTCCGGCTTCAGAAGGTCGGCCGGGCGGCAGGTGATCCGTTTTCTGTTGCCGATGATCTTCCTGGCGAAGGCGTCGTCGATCGGCATGGGCGTCGTCCCGTACATCCCGGCAATCAGGTCCTTAAACTCGTTGGTGCACATTTTGTACCGCTCGCCGGTAATCACGTTGAGCACGGCCTGCGTGCCGACAATCTGCGAGGTCGGGGTCACGAGCGGCGGATAGCCGGCGTCTTTGCGGACGCGCGGAACCTCCTGCAGGACCTCTTCCATTTTGTCCGCCTTACCGGCCTGCTTGAGCTGCGACAGCAGGTTGGAGAGCATCCCGCCCGGCACCTGGTACATCAGGGCCTTGGTGTTGGCGGCGAGCAGCTTGGTGTCGAGCAGGCCGCTCTTGATGTATTTCTCGCGCAGCTTCATGAAATACTCGCGGATTTCGTTCAGCAGGCCGAGGTCGAGGCCCGTATCGTACGGGGTGTCTTTCAGGGCCGCCACCATGGACTCGGTCGGCACGTGGGACGTGCCCATCGCCAGCGGGGACATGGCCGTGTCCAGCCAGTCGACGCCCGCCTCCACCGCCTTCAGCTCGCACATGGAGGCCAGGCCGGACGTGTAGTGGGTGTGGAGCTGCACCGGGATGCCGACCGCACCCTTGATCGCCCTGACGAGGTCGTAGGTGCGGTACGGCGTCAGCAGGGCGGCCATGTCTTTGATGCAGATGGAATCCGCGCCCGCCTCTTCAATCTGCTTGGCGTACTTCACATAATAGTCGTTGTCGAAAACCGGGCCGGTCGTATAGGAGATGGCGACCTGCACGTGGGCTTTCTCCTTTTTTGCGGCGTTGATGGCGACCCGCAGGTTCTTGATGTCGTTCAGCGCGTCGAAAATCCGGATAATGTCGATTCCGTTTGCGACGGAGCGCTGGACGAAATACTCCACCATATCGTCCGCGTAATGGCGGTAGCCCAGCATGTTCTGCCCCCGGAACAGCATCTGCAGCTTTGTGTTCGGGCATTTTCTGCGAATCACGCGCAGGCGCTCCCACGGGTCCTCATCCAGAAAGCGCAGGCAGGCGTCGAACGTGGCGCCGCCCCAGCATTCCAGCGAGTGGAAGCCGACCTGGTCCAGCTTGCCGAGGATGGGCACCATGTCGGAAAGCGGCATGCGCGTCGCAATCAGGGACTGGGGCGCGTCGCGCAGGACGACCTCCGTGATGCCGATTTTCTTTTTGACCATTTCGTCCGCACCCTCCTTACTGCAGGGAAACGAGCGCGGCGCCGGTTTCGACGCTGTCGCCCTTGGCGACCAGCACCGCCGCGACCTTCGCGTCGTGCGGCGCCATAATCTCGTTTTCCATCTTCATCGCTTCCAGCACGACCAGCACGTCGTCCTTTTTCACGCTCTGCCCGGCCGTGACGGGGACCTTCACAATCGTTCCCGGCATCGGGGCGGAGATCACCTCGCTGCCGGCGGGAACTTCGGCGCTCTTTTTCGGCGCAGGCTTCGCGGCCGGCGCGGGGACCGGAGCCGCGGCGGGCGCCGGCGCCGCGGGCGCGGCTGCCTTCGGCGCGGCCGGCGCGGCGGAAGCGTCCGCTTCTTCGACCTGCACGCTGTAAACCGTTCCGTTTACCGTAACTTTCAAGTTTTTCATATATCGTTTCCCCCTGTATCGTTCCATCCGGTGCTTTTTAAAGCTGAATATCCGCGTGCTTTTTCGGCAGGGTCGAAACCCGCTTGCCGGAAAGCATGTCCAGACACGAGAGAATCTTTTTCCTCGTGTCCTCCGGTCTCACCACGTCCTCGATGCTCCCGTCGGCCGCGGCCTGCAGCGCGCCCGCGCGGGTGGCCCTGTACTCCTCAATCAGCTTCCTGCGGTCCTCGACCGGATTGGAGGAACCCTTCAGGCGGTCGTTCCAGAGAAAAACGGCCCCCGTCTCCGGCGCGACGGCGGAAACCACCGCGTCCGGCCAGGCGAAGGTATAGTCCGCGTTGGCGCCGCGGCCCGCGGCCGCTATGTACACCGGCCCCCACGCGGAGCCGGTGATCGCCGTGATTTTCGCCGTGGTCGCCTCGGAATAGGCGCTGGAAAGCTTGGAGGCCTCGCGCAGCGTCGCAAACCGCTCCGCATCCACAAACGTCACGACCGGCAGCGAAAACGAGTCGCAGAAGCGCACGAAGCGCGCCGCCTTGGAGCAGGAATCCGCGTCGATCACGCCGGTCAGAAAACTGATGCCGGTCACGGTGCCGCCGACCCGGGCGAGGCCGGTCACGGCGCCTGCCCCAAACTTTGCGCCGAGCTCCAGAAACTCCCCCGCGTCGCAGACCGAAGCGATGATTTCGCGCGCGGAAGCGCCCGCCGCCGTCCGCGTTTTGGCTGGGACGGCGTTGAAGAGCGGCGCGCCCGAAACGTTGTTGGAGGGCAGCATGGAGACCAGCTTCTTCGCGGTGCGGAGGGCCTCTTTCTCATCGGAGGCGGCAAACTGGCAGACGCCGAGCTTTTCCGCCGCGGCGGGGGAGCCGTCGCCGCCTTCCGTCGATATGGTCAGCTCGCCTTTCGGGGACATGACGACCACGTCCGCCCCGGCCGCAACGACGGCCCCGGTGCCCACGCAGGGGCCGAGCACCACCGAAATCTGCGGCACCACGCCGGAAAGACTGTTGGCGGCAAGCAGAACCTCGCCGTACGCGGCGAGCATATCCGCCCCTTCGTCCAGGCGGCCGCCGGCGGAATCGTAGATTCCCACCAGCGGGACGCCGGCCTTGAGCGCGAGCTGATAAATCTTTTTGATTTTGGAAGCCTGCGCTTTCGACATCGCGCCGCGGGCGACGTCCGGATTCTGGCAGAACGCGCAGGCCGGGCATCCGTCCACCGTGCCGGAGCCCGCCACCGCCTCCGCGAAGCCGTCCCCCGACTTTGCATAGGCGTCGACCTCGTTGAAGCTCCCTTCGTCGAACAGAGAGAGGATGCGGCGGTAGCCCGCGGAATTTTCAAGATCGCCGTGCGCCTTCTGAAGGCTCCCGGCCCGATCGGGATGACTCATTCTGATTCCTCCGTTTAACCCAATAATTCGCCTTAAAACAGGAAGCAAAATCATTTTGTATTCATTATAAATGATTGTGATGGAATTGACAAGTGGTATTTGCGCAATCCTTACAAAATCAGGCGAAAATCCAGGGGAATCACCGTACGCCGGCCGCGGCCTTCAGGGCGGCGACCTCGTCCCCGGTCAGCATCCGCCACCGGCCGGGCGGCAGCATGCCGAGCTTCAGCGGGCCGAAAGCCGTGCGCTTCAGGCGCGCGGTCTCCAGGCCGAGTTGCTCGCACATCCTGCGGATCTCGCGGTTGCGGCCCTCGTGCAGGACGATTTGCAGCACAACCCGGCCCGGCTGCTCCTCCAGAATCCGCACATGGGCGGGGGCGGTCTTTCTGCCGTCGATCATCATGCCGCCGGAGAGGCTGCCGAGCTGTTCTTCCGTGACGCCGGGGCGCACGGTCACGCGGTAGGTTTTCGGCACATGGTGCGACGGGTGAATCATCGCGTTGGCGAACTCCCCGTCGTTCGTCAGCAGCAGCAGGCCCTCCGATTCGCGGTCCAGCCTGCCGACGGGGTACACCCGCGCCGGCACGCCCCGCACCAGGTCGGCCACGCATCTGCGGCCCTTCTCGTCGTGCAGGGTCGTCACATATCCGCGCGGCTTGTGCAGCATCAGGTACACCGGCGCGGCGCGCGGCGCGACCGGGCGCCCGTCGAACAGGATCCGGTCCTGTTCCGGGTCGGCGCGGTCGCCGATTGTCGCCCGGACGCCGTTCACGGTCACCCGGCCCGCAGCGATAAATTCCTCCGCCCGGCGGCGCGAGGCGACGCCGCAGCCGGACAGGATTTTCTGAAGTTTAACTTTCTGAGCCATTTTTCTCCCCGTTTTCCCCGGCCGCGGCTACCGGCGGGAAAACAGGCGGCGGATTCCCTCCCACAGCTTCTGAAGCCAGTTTTTCTGTACGAAGCGCGGAACGTTCCCCGCGGCGGTCAGCTCCGTCTGCGCCACGGTCACGCCCCCCGCGGTATAGCGCACGCAGCCGAGCGCCTGCCCCTCTTCGACCGGCGCATAGACGAACTGCGGCAGCTCCACCGTGCGCACGAGGCCCTGCGCTTCTTCCGTTCGCAGGACCCGGCTGCCGCCGTCCGACCCCCGGACCGCGACCGACTGCGCCGCGCCGCCCGCGACCGGCAGCGAGAGCCGGAAGGACGAGTCGTCGAACGCCCGGCCCGTCAGTTTGGAAAAGCCGTAGTCCAGCAGGGCCTTGTGGTCCCTCCAGTCGTCCGGGTCGTTCAGGGTCACGGCGATGACCCGGACGCCGTTTCTTTCCGCCGACGAAACCAGGCAGCGCCCGGCCTTGTCCGTAAATCCGGTCTTCACGCCGTTGCACCCCGCGTACTGGCTGAGCAGCTTGTTGTGGTTGGGGAAGGTCCGTGTGACCGCCGGGCTGAGGAAGCGGACGCGCAGCGCCTTCTTTCCCGCGATTTCGGCAAAATCCGCGTTTTTCATTGCGGCGCAGGCAAGCTGCGCCATATCATACGCGCAGGAATAGTGCGCCCCGTCGTCCAGCCCGGAGGGCGTGACGAAGTGCGTGTCCTTCAGGCCGAGCGCGGCGGCTTTGGCGTTCATTTTGTCGGCAAACGCCTGCTGCGTGCCCGCCACGGCGAGTGCCGCGGCGTTGGCGGCGTCGTTTCCGGAGACCGAAAGCATCCCGGCGGCAAGGTCCCGCAGGGTCAGGCGGTCCCCGGCCCTCAGGCCCATGGACGACCCCTCCACGCGGATCATCTCGGCGCTGATTGTGACCGCACGGTTCTCGTCCCGCGCCGCCTCCAGCGTGAGGAGCGCCGTCATGATCTTGGTGGTGCTGGCAATCGCCAGATGCTGCCGCTCGTTTTTCGCATACAGAACCGCGCCGTCGTCCGCGTTCACGACGGCAGCGGCCTTGGCGGAAACGGAAGGTTCCGAACCCGCCCGTTCCGTTTCCGCGCGCGCCGGCGCGGGCCGGAGCACGACGGCCAGCGCCAGGGCGCAGATCCCAATTTTCCAGTGCAAAGCAACCACCTGCCGGTAAGATTATATGCAGGCGGCCGCCCGGGTCATGATTGCTTTTCTGAAGCCGGCGCCGGTTTCGGCGCGTCCTGCTTCTGCTTTTTGCCCTTCCCGAACAGACTGACGATTTTGTCGATCAGGTCCGGGGCAAGCTCGATAATCCGGTCCGCGGAGGAGTTGCCGGGGTCCACGCGCAGCAGCTTGACGCTGCCGCCCGAGATGGTCAGGAACGCGATGGGCGTGATGGTCACGCCCGCGCCGGTGCCGCCGCCGAAAAACTCCTTTTCCGGCTGCGTTTTGACCGGCAGGTCCGAGCCGCCGGAGGCAAAGCCGTAGTTGACCTTTGAAATCGGGATGATTGTGATTCCGTCCGGAGTCACGATCGGGTCGCCGATTACGGAATTCACGTCGACCATCTGCTTGATTTTTTCAAGCGTGGTATCCATCATGCCTTCAATTGGATGATCCGCCATGGGAAAGCACCGCCTTTTCTTGAGTATTTTGGGAACTCGGGTTGTTTTTAATTTTCTTGAACAGCTTGAAAGAACGCAGCGCCGCGTACAGCGCGGCGGAAATCAGGAACATCAGCCGGATTTTCAAATCCGCCTGAAACAGCACGCGGCTCTTTTTCGACCGGAAATCCGGGACGATGCAGATTCTGCGGCTCCGGTACCGGACGGCGCCGAAAAACAGGCCGGCGGCCGTCCCTACGGCGGCGCAGACGCGGGCGTACTGCATGGCCGTCTGGGCCGCGTCGTCCGCCGCGACCGCGATGTCCAGCAGAAAATCCCCGACCGTGAGATGGCGGAACAGGCGTTTTGCCGTCCCGGCCGCGATTTTTGCGACCTCGGTGAAAATCGAAAGAAACCCGAAAAGCCCCTGTTGCTTAAAAAGGCGCTTCAGAAAGGGCTCTTTCTTCTCCGGCTTCTTTTCCCGCTCTTTTTTCTTTTCGGGCTTCGGGGGGCGCGGGGCAATCGTATAGTGGAAAAACAGAAAGCGCACCTGCACCCCGAACCGTTCCCGGAACGAAACCCGGAACGTGACCGGAAAGAACATCAGAAGCGTGTTGAAAGCCGTCAGGCCGAGGAACACATGCAGCGCGGTCATCCCGCGTCCTCCGCCGGTTCACCCTCCGCACCGTCCGCCCGCTCCAGCGGAGGAAGCTCGCGGAGAGAAGAGATGTTCAGGCACCGCAGAAAATCCGGCGTCGTGCCGTAAAGCAGAGGCCGGCCGGGCAACTCCAGCCGGCCGCGCTCCTCCACAAGGCCCTTGGCCGTCAGGCTGCCCAGCACGCCGGAGCAGTCCACGCCGCGCACCTGCTCGACGAACGCCTTGGTGACCGGCTGGTTGTAGGCGACCACGGCGAGGACCTCCAGCGCCGCCTGCGAAAGCGGCATGTTCCGCCGCATGTCGAGGGCAGCGCGGACGTATTCCGCATCCTCCGGCCGCGTGCACATCTGCCAGCGCCCGTCCAGATTTTTGATGCAGAGCCCCCCCGGCGCGCCGTTGATCCGGTCCGCAAGGTCGTTCATCAGCTTTTCCGCCGTGGGGAGGTCCAGCCCGAGGACCGCGGCGATCCGGCCGAGGCCGACCGGGTCGCCCCCCGCGAACAGAATCGCCTCCATCGCTCCCTGCGCCTTTTTAACGTCCATCCGCAACACCGCCGTCCTTCAAAATGACCGTATCGTCCCGGCCCTCGACCCGGATGCGCCCGCCCTTGACCAGCTCCAGCACCGCCAGAAAAGTGGCGACCAGCTCCGACCTGCCGCGGCAGCCGCGGTACAGGTCGAGGAACCGCGCCCTGCCGGCCCCCCGCAGCCCGTGCAGCACCTTTTTGATGCACGAGGCGACGCTGACGATTTTATGCGCCACGATGCCGGAAAACGCCTCCGCCGGGGGCGGCAGAAAGCGCCTGCCCCGGCCCACCGCGCTGCGGTAGGCCTCGTAAATCTCCCGCGGGGTATGGTGCCCGCGGTACGAGGTGTCGAACTCGACCTGCTCCGCCGGGCGCGTGAGAAAATCGAAGCTGAACCGGCGTCCCAGCTCCGCCGCGGCCCGCCTGCACTGGTCGTACTCCAGAAGCCGGCCGCTCAGCTCCCGCGACATCCGCTCGGCCTCCTCCGGCTTCGGCAGAAGGGAGGCCGTTTTGATATAGACCAGCTTTGCGGCCATCTCCAGAAATTCGCTCGCCACATCCATGTCCTGCTTCTGCATCGCATGGATCTGCTCGAGGTACTGGTCCACAAGGTCGGCGATGCAGATATCGCAGATATTCATCTTGTTCTTCGCAATCAGATGCAGCAGAAGGTCCAGCGGGCCTTCAAAGCCGTTCAGCTTGTAATTTAGCTTTTCCATCCTTTTACTTTTTATTTATGTTTTTTACGCCAGGCCGAAAAGCCGGAACGGAAGGAGCCCGAGTTCCCAGACTCCGTCGTTGCACACTTTTACGAGGGCGTTGATGGGCGTGTCCAGAAAGCCCAAAAACAGAACGATAAAGGCGACCATCACGATGATGTTCTGGTGGCGGTAATAGTTGTAAAGCGCGCGGCTGGAAAGAAAGGCGCCGAGGATTTTCGAGCCGTCGAGCGGCGGAAGGGGAATCAGATTGAAAACGGCGAGCCCCACGTTGATGGCGGTGTACGCCGTGAAAAAGCCGAGCACGAGCTGGGGCACCGAGCCGTGCGCGGCCAGAAAAATCGCGTAAAAAACCACCGCTCCGACCCATGCGGCCAGAAAGTTGGAGAGCGGCCCCGCCAGCGCCGTCAGGGCCGTGTCGCGCCGCGGATTTTTAAAATACCGCGAATCGATCGGCACGGGCTTGGCCCACCCGAACCCGAACAGAAGAAGGAACAGCGCGCCGACCGGGTCGAAGCTGGCCAGCGGATTCAGGGTCAGGCGCCCCTGCGCCTTCGCGGTGCCGTCGCCCAGCTTGGCGGCGGCCCAGGCGTGTGCGCATTCGTGGACGGGCAGGATGCAGAAAATCACGAACAGGGTGGCGAGAATCTGCGCGGCGATATCGCCCAGCCCGACCTGCTGGCCCGACAGAAGGCGTTGAATCTCATTCAGCATACGGCACTCTCCTTCTCATTTACCTGATTATAATACGCAGGCCGCAAAAACACAAGCGAAGGCGGCATTTTGCGATTTTCGGCGCCGCCGGCGCCGTCCGGGGCCGAAAAACAAAAAATACTTGCATTTCCGCCGCAAATCTGGTACCATAGCACTGTTGCGGTTTTGAATCGATCCCCTTTGAAGGAGGTGCAGATAGATGGCAAAATGCGCTTTCTGCGGCAAGGATGTAACATTCAGCATGCAGGTCTCCCACTCCCACAGGCGTTCCGGCAGAACCTGGAAGCCCAACGTGAGGCGTGTGAAGGCGCTGGTGAACGGCACCCCGAAAAGGGTTTATGCCTGCACCCGCTGCCTGCGTTCCGGAAAAGTGAAACGCGCGGTCTGAGAGCGGCGAAACGCCGAAAAAGAGACAGCTTCGGGAGAAATTCCGGAGCTGCCTTTTTCTGATTTTTTCGCTCACTGCCGGTGCTTTACGGAAAGTCTGCTCTCCGTTCCGTTCATGATCCGCACGATGTTGGAGCGGTGCTTGAGGATTAGAATTGCCGCCGTCACGGCGGAAATCACCGTGGTGACCCAGACGTACGAAAGCGGAATCGGCCCGCCGGGAAAATGCCCGGCGAGGTAGTCGTCAAAATAGACGAACAGAAAATTGGAAACCGGAAACGAAACGGCGCCGCAGATCGACGAGATGGAGACGATTTTCGTCACGGCCAGCACGACCGCGAACACCGCGACCGCGACCGCAAAGAAGCGCCAGTCGATAAACGCCACCATCGCGGAAGTCGCAAGGATGCCCTTGCCGCCCCGAAAGCCGAAATACAGCGGGTAGATATGCCCCAGCACACAGGCCAGCCCCGCGAGGTAGGCCCCGTACTGGGCGAGGTAGGGCGGGGCGCCGTTCGCGGCGCACACATACCGGAAAATTTCGCGCCCGATGCAGACGGAGACGCCGCCCTTCGCAAAATCGAAAATCAGGGTGAAGAGGGCGGCTTTGCCCCCCACGCAGCGAAGGACGTTGGTCAGCCCGGCATTCCCGCTGCCGAGGTCGCGGATATCGACGTTGTCGAACGCCCTGGTGAAGATGATGGAAAAGCTGATGCTGCCGAGCAGATAGGCCACGGCCATCACCGCCAGGGCCGGCAGGACAAACGTTTCAAGGCCTTCCGGCATTCAGATTCCTCCCTCTTTCCGGCTGCGTTCGCGCACGACGAAGCGGACGGGCGTCCCGCCGAGGGCGAACGTTTCCCGAATCACGTTTTCAAGGTACCGCTGGTAAGAAAAATGGAACAGCGGGCGGGAATTGACGAAGAACACAAAGGTCGGCGGCCGGACCGCCGTCTGCGTCATATAGTAGATTTTCAGCCTTCTGCCCTTGTCCGTCGGCGGCTGAACGCGCTCGGTCGCCTGCGCCAGCGCCTCGTTGAGGCGGCCGGTGGAAATGCGCGTGGCGTTGGCCTTTGCCGCGCCGGTCACCGCCTCGAAAAGGCGGTCGATTCTCTGCCCCGTTCTGGCCGAGATAAACACAATCGGCGCGTAGGACATGAACGAAAAGTCCTGCTCCAGCCGCCGGCGGTAAATCGGCATGGTCGCATCGCTCTTTTCGACGGCGTCCCATTTGTTGACGGCGATCACGCAGCCCTTGCCGGCTTCGTGCGCCATGCCCGCTATTTTGGAATCCTGCTCGGTAAAGCCGACCGTCCCGTCGAGCAGAATCACGCACACGTCGCTGCGCTCCACCGCCATCTGGGCGCGCAGCATGCTGTACCGCTCCACCGCGCCCTCCACGCGGCTTTTCCGGCGCAGGCCGGCCGTGTCGATCAGCACAAAGCGGCCGTACTTGTTCTCGACGGCGATATCGACCGCGTCGCGCGTGGTCCCCGCCCGATCCGAAACCATCATGCGCTCTTCGCCCGCAATCCGGTTGACCAGCGAGGACTTCCCGACGTTCGGCTTCCCGATGACGGCGACGCGGACCGGCTCGCCGGGCCCGCCCTCTTCCTGCGCGTCGGGCAGGTGCCCGACGACGAGGTCGAGCAGGTCGCCCGTCCCGTGCCCGTGGACGGACGACACGGCGACCGGGTCGCCCAGACCCAGGCTGTAGAACTCGTAGAACTCCGGGGGCGGGGGGCCGATGCTGTCGCACTTGTTCACGCAGAGAATCACCGGCTTGCCGCTTCGGCGCAGCAGAGCGGCGATCTCTTCGTCGGCCGCCGTGACGCCGCAGGTCAGGTCCGTCACAAAAAGAATCGCGTCCGCGGCGTCGATGGCAAGCTCCGCCTGGGCGCGGACCCCCGCCGCGATTTCCTCCTTGGACCCGGGCTCTATGCCGCCGGTGTCCACCAGCGAAAAGGCCCGGCCGTTCCACTCGCAGCCGCCGTAAATCCGGTCGCGCGTCACGCCCGGCGTATCGTCCACAATGGAAACGCGCCGGCCCACCAGCTTGTTGAACAGGGTGGATTTCCCGACGTTCGGCCTTCCCACGACGGCGACGACCGGTTTTGCCAAGGCGCATCCCTCCTCAATTTCTACGTTTATTCTGCCGCCGAACGGCCGGCCTGCCAGGCCCTTTTCCAGCGCCTGCAGAACCCGGCTCAGCCCGACGGAAGAGGCTGAGATAAAAAGGAGAGAAGGAACCGCTCCTTCTCTCCGCGTGCCGAAGAACCGCCGCGCCGCCGAAAGCCGTGCGGCGCAGGGCGGCAGACCTGCAAACGAGGGAGCATACTCCTCGTATGGGACTGAAATCTGCAGGTGCAGTCCGTGCAGCGGGCAAAATTGCACTGCAGTTTTGCCCGCTGCGCGACTTTCTCGACGGCCTGAGAGAAGAAATCGCTCCTTCTCTGAAAAGCGGAAGCCTGAATCAGGCTTCTTTCTTCACGACTTCCCTGCCGTTATAATAACCGCAGTTGCCGCAAACCCTGTGGGGGGCTTTCAGCGCACCGCATTTGGGACATTTCACCAAAGCAGGGACACTCATTTTCCAAACGTTCGAGCGCCGCTTGTTCTGCCTTGCGCTCGACTGTTTTCTCTTGGGTACTGCCATCTCCAGCACCTCCTTCTCATTTGCAAAAGTTCCGCAGACAGCTTTTACTGAACCAGATGCAGGACGCCTTTCCGCCGGGCGGCGCGCCGCATTTCGCACGCGCAGGGGCCGTTGTTCCGGTTCATCCCGCAGACGGGGCAGATGCCCCGGCAGTCCTCCCGGCACAGGAACTTGGTGGGGAGCGCCAGCAGGATGTCCTCCCGCATCAGCTCGTCCAGGTTCAGCCGCTCGTCGTGAACCTCGACATACCGGTCGTCCTCTTCATCCTGCAGGGAACGGACCAGAATATGGGAGAATGAGTACAGATACCGCCTGTCTATCTGCTCCGCACAGCGGTCGCACGGGATGGAAAAGCGGAAAGACACCCGGGCCTTCAGATAGGCAAAGCCGTCTTTCCCGCGGACCGCGCCCTTGACCCGGACGGGGGATACAAAGGGGCGGGAGCCGCTGATTTCAGTCGATGACAGATCAAATTCATAATCGAACGAAAGGCTTTTGCTTTCGCCTGCGAATATTTTCCTCAAGTCAAGAATCATCACTGCACCTCGGCGTCACAGTTGTTAATTATATCGGCCCGCAAGCGTTTTGTCAATATTTTTCAGAGAAACCGCCTCTCTTTCGGTGCAGGTGCCTTGCGGCGCGTTTTTTCAGACCGCGACGGAAATCTTCCGGATTTCTTCGGGCAGCGCGCTCTGGTCGGCCGAAATCAGCAGGGTGATTTTGGTGTCTGCCAGCGCGGAAAGGCGGTTCATCTTTTCGACGAAGGCCGTCAGGACCTTCATGTCCTGCCCGATGATCTTGAACGTGGAATCCACGAAGATATCCGTGACGTCGTAGTTGCCCGCGCAGATTCCGCACAGGAAGCCGCCGAGGGCGTCCGCGCCCTGGATGCCGTAGGACTCGATGTTGATCAGCCGCGCGCCGTGGGAGATGTCGTAGGTGAGGTTGCTGCCCTTTTCGATGACGACCACGTTCCCGCTGGATTTTTCGACCGCTTCGTTCGCGTGCTCCACGAGCCTTTTGGTCTTGCCCGTTCCCTTTCTTCCGACGATTAAATTAACCATGGTCTGTTCCTCCTGTTTTTATTGATGGCCGCCGTTTCCGGCAGCAAAAAAGGCGTGTCTCAGAGTCCCCTCAGGCGCGCCTCCAGGGTGGCTTTTTCCCCTTCGTACCCCGGCTTGCCAAGCAGGGCGAACATGTTTTTCTTGTAGCTTTCCACCCCCGGCTGGTTGAAGGGGTTGACCCCCAGCAGATAGCCCGAGATGGCACAGGCCTTTTCAAAGAAATAAATCAGGCGGCCAAGGGAATCCTCGGAAAAATCCGGCACGCGCAGGACGACGTTCGGCACGCCGCCGTCGGTATGCGCGAGCACCGTCCCCTCGAATGCCTTCCGGTTGACATACGAGAGGGTCCTTCCCGCCAGAAAATTGAGGCCGTCGGCGTTTTCCGGCTCCGCTTCAATCGCGAGGTCGCGCTTCGGCTTCTCGAACAGGACGGTGGTCTCTATCAGCGAGCGCCTGCCCTGCTGGATGTACTGCCCGATGGAATGAAGGTCCGTCGAAAAGATGGCGGAGGCGGGGAAAAGGCCCTTCCCGTTCTTGCCCTCGCTTTCGGCGAAGAGCTGCTTCCACCATTCGCACATGGTCCGGAAGCACGGCTCGTAGCTGACGAGGATTTCAATTTCTTTTCCCTTGCGGTACAGGATGTTCCGAATCGCCGCGTACCGGTAGCAGTCGTTCACGGAAAGCTCCGGATTGTCGAACTCCCTTGCGGAGGCCGCGGCGCCGGCCATCAGCGCGCCGATATCGCCCCCCGCCACGGCGATGGGCAGAAGGCCCACGGCCGTGAGCACGGAGTACCGGCCGCCCACGTCGTCCGGGACCACGAAGGTCTGGTACCCCTCCCGCACGGCAAGCTGCTTCAGCGTGCCGCGCGACTTGTCCGTCGTGCAGTAGATGCGCTTCGCGGCGCCGGCCCTGCCGTATTTTTTCTCCAGCAGGCGGCGGAACAGCCGGAACGCCACGGCCGGCTCCGTCGTCGTCCCGGATTTTGAAATCACGTTGACGGAAACGTCCCTGCCCCCGCAGAGGTCGAGCACCTCGCCCAGCGCGGCGGGGCTCAGGCTGTTGCCCACAAAGTAAATGTCGGGCGTATTCTTTTTGAGCGCGTTGTAATTCTGCGACTTCAAAAATTCGATCGCCGCGCGCGCCCCGAGATAGGAGCCCCCGATGCCAATCACGACGAACACGTCGGAATCCGAGCGGATTTTTCCGGCCGCCGCCTGGATGCGGGCGAACTCTTCCCGGTCATAGGACGAGGGAAGGTCGATCCACCCCAAAAAATCGCTTCCCAGACCCGTCCCGGCATGAAGCATTTCATGTGCGAGCCGGACCTGAGGAGCGATTGCGGTGTACTCGTCTTCCGATATCAGGCCTGTAAGATGCTGTGTATCAAGCCGTACAGACATTGCAATTCCTCCTGACTGCCGCTTTGATGGGAACAACGTTTGGAACAACTCTATTGTACCGTAAGCGGGCCCGGTTTGCAAGGAGGAAGGGCCATGATTTGTAAAGGAATTGTAAAAAGCGAATGCGGCGGGAAGGCTCAGGCGGCCATCAGCAGGCCGCGCGCCAGCAGCCGGAACACCGCGCCGAACGTCAGCTCTTCCACCGAAGTTTTGGCGCGGATGCTGTACTCCTGAAGGACGCTGCCGTCCAGCGTGCAGGTGACTTTGCCGAGCACCTGCCCCTTTTTGACGGGCGCGGTCACGCTCTGCTGGCGCGTGACCTGATATTTGACGCCGCCGGCCTTGCCTTTCGGGACCAGGATGCTGCCGCCCGATTCCACGTCGGCCTCGACCATGGGCGCCATCCCGCTGCGCACGGGCACGGGGGCGCCGGCCTCTTTGGGGAGGGCCGGGCGGGCGACGGACCAGTTTGCAAAGCCGGAATCCAGCAGGGACGCCGCGCTCGCAAAGCGCGTCTTGGTGTCGGAGCAGCCCAGAACGACGGCGATCAGGCTGACACCGTTGCGCTCCGCCGTCGCGGAGATGCAGCTGCCGGCCTGGCTCGTCGTCCCCGTTTTGAGCCCCGTGATGCCGCGGTAGGTCTTCAGCAGTTTGTTGGTGTTCACAAGCTGGGTCTTTCCGCCGCGCAGATAGTCCATCCACGTTTTGGTGTAGTTGAAGATTTTTTTGTGCTTGACCAGCTCGCGCGACATCAGCGCGATGTCGTAGGCTGAGGAAAGGTGCCCTTCCTCATCCAGTCCGTAGCAGTTTTTAAAGGTTGTGTCGTTCATCTTGAGGGCTTTCGCCCGCTGGTTCATCTGGCTGACGAACTCCTCCTCGCTGCCGGCCACATATTCGCCCAGAACGACCGAGGCGTCGTTCGCGCTGGCAATCACGCAGGCCTTCAGCATGTCGTCCACCGTCATGGTCTCGCCCGGCTTCAGCCAGATCTGCGAGCCGCCCATCGACGCGGCGTGTTCGCTGACGGAGACTTTGTCCGTAAGGCCGATTTTTCCGGAGTCCAGCGCCTCCATCACCAGCAGCAGGGTCATGATTTTCGTGATGGACGCGCAGGCGCGTTTTTCATGCGGGTTCTTCTGGAACAGGATCTTCCCCGTGTTCGCTTCCATCAGGACGGCGGAGGGAGCCTTCACTTCTTCCGCCGCAAGGGCCGCGGCTCCGGCCGGGGCGCTGAAGGCCGCTATCGATACCGCAAGCAGGCAGGCGGACAGTTTTTTCAGCTTCATATCCAGCACCTTCCCTTTCTTACTCAATTCTTATGCCGGACAGGAAGTTTCTATCCATAAAAAAGCCCGCGCGCCGCCGCATTTTCAGCTGCTACCGCCGGACCGGGATTCCCCTGCGCGCCAGGTACCGCTTCAGCTCCGGGACGGTGAGCTCCCCGAAATGGAACAGCGAGGCCGCCAGCACCGCGTCCGCCTTCCCAACGGTCAGGGCGTCGTAGAAATGCTCCGCCTTCCCCGCGCCGCCCGAAGCGATCACGGGGATGGAGACGCTGCCGGAGACGGCGGCGGTCAGCGCCAGGTCATAGCCGTCCTTTGTGCCGTCGCGGTCCATGCTGGTCAGCAGAATCTCGCCGGCGCCGCGGCGCCGGGCTTCTTTCGCCCAGGCCACCGCGTCGCGCCCGGTGTCCACCCGGCCGCCGTCGCGGTAAACCGTCCACCCGCCTTCCGGGCGCCGGCGGGCGTCGATGGCGCAGACCACGCACTGGCTCCCGAACCGCTCCGCCGCGGCGGAAATCAGCTCCGGATGCTCCAGCGCGGCGGAATTGACCGAGACCTTGTCCGCCCCCGCACGCAGAAGCGTGCTGAAATCCGCCGCGGAACGCACGCCGCCCCCCACCGTGAACGGGATGAAGATGCGCTCCGCCACGCGGCGCACCATATCGACCACGGTGGCGCGGGCGTCCGGGGTCGCCGTGATGTCCAGAAAGACCAGCTCGTCCGCGCCCTGCCGGCCGTACTCCTCCGCCGCCTGCACGGGGTCGCCCGCGTCGCGCAGATGCACGAAGGCCGTCCCCTTCACCACCCTGCCGCCCTTGACGTCGAGGCAGGGAATAATCCGCTTCGCATACATTCCGCTTTTCCCCCTTCACCGCCGGGCCGCGGCCGCGAAATTCCGCAGCATCCGCAGGCCGGTCTTTCCGCTTTTTTCGGGATGGAACTGCGTGGCGAACAGGCTGCCCTTCGCCACCGCGGCGTCGAGGGTCACGCCGTACTCCGCCGTGGCGGAGACGATGCCCCGGTCGGCCGCCTTTAAGTAATAGGAATGGACGAAGTAAACGTAGGGGTGGTCTTCCAGCCCCTGAAACAGGCCGTCCCTGCGAATCAAATCCAGAGAATTCCAGCCCACATGCGGGATTTTGAGGCCCGGTGCCTTCGGGATACGCAGGATTTTCCCCCGCAGCACCCCCAGCCCGGGCACGCCCGGCGCCTCTTCGCTGCCCTCGAACAGCAGCTGCAGGCCGAGGCATATCCCGAGGAACGGCCTTCCGGAACCGATAAAATCCAGCACCGGCCGCACAAGGCCGGAGGACTTCAGACAGGCCATCGCGTCCCCGAACGCCCCCACGCCCGGAAGGACGGCGGCGTCCGCGGCTTTCAGCCGCGCGGGGTCCCGCGTGACGGCCGTGTCGCACCCGATAAAGCGCAGCGCTTTTTCGACGCTCAGCAGATTTCCGGCGCCGTAATCGATCACCGCAATCATGGATTTTCCCTCTCTTTCTTTCGTGCTTTACCATATTATATCATGAAATTACCGGATTCCCAGCCCCTCCGCGTATTTTTTATGCCCGAAGGCAGAAAATACAGCGGAGGTGACAAAGCATGAAGGCAAAGAAACCGCGCCGACCGAAAAGCGGCGGCGGAAAGCACCCGACCGTAATCACGGCGCCCGACAGCCGCTACAAAAAGACCGGCGTCGCAAAGCCGGACGACGCGCATGTAAAGGAAGGCATGGACTGGTCGCAGGAGCACCAGCAATAGCCGGAACAAAAGCCGCCGGGACCGCGTTCTGCGTTTTCCCGGCGGCTTTTTGCGCGGCGCGGGCGGCCCGGCCGCCTTTTCTCCCCCGCCGAACGAGTTTCAATTTTCTCGAAAAATCGTCATTTTTTAGCAAATCAATCTGTTATTTTTTTAACATACGTGTTATAATACGTTCGTCCGAGAAGCCAAAACTGCCGATTCTTTGCTTTTAAATGGAGGAAACGCGATGAGAGTTTCTGTTGGGAAAAAGACGCTTCGGCTGGCGCAGTTCGCCATGCTCCTCGCCATTGAGGCGGTGGTCTGCTTTACGCCGCTCGGCTCCCTGCCGGCCGTCGGTCCGCTTGTCGCCACGCTCGGCATGGTGCCCGTGATCATCACGGCGATTGTGATGGGCACGGGCGCCGGAAGCGCGATGGGCGCTTTCGCGGGCCTGTTCAGCTTTCTGGTATGGACGTTCACCCCGCCGCCGCTGAGCGCGCCGATGGCCTTCGTCTTTACGCCGGCATACCCGCCGGGCAATTTCTGGAGCCTCGTCATCTGTTTCGTTCCGCGCATCCTGGTGGGAACCGTGGCGTCGGCCTGCCGGAACCTGTTCACGCGGCTGAAATGGAAAGCGCCGGCCGCCTATCTGGTCAGCGGCGCGCTGGGCAGCCTGACCAACACCGTGCTGGTGCTGGGCGGCATCTACCTCTTTTTCGGCAGCGACTACGCTTCCGCAATCCACCAGACCTACGGCGCGCTGCCGGCCCTGGTCGGCCTGACGGTCCTGACCAACGGCCTGCCGGAAGCCGTTATCGGCGCCGTCGCCGCGTACTTCATCGGGTATCCGCTGCGCAAACACGTGCGGCATAACTTTGAATAACCGCTCCCGTTCGGCACAGAATAAAAGCGGTCCCCGCTTTTTGAGGTCCACCGATTTTATTGCATTGTGAGGTGCCGAAAAATGACAAGTCTGCATTGCAGCGTACAGGGCTGCGCCAATTACAAGGACGACCTCTGCTGCCGGCCCGACATTATGGTCGGCGGCCCGGATTCCGAAGACAAAGCCCAGACGTACTGCGCCAATTTTCTGGAGGAATCGGGCGACGCCCCTTCCGACGCCGTGGACGACGCTTCCCCGAACCCGTCGCTGGACATCCACTGTGAAGTGGCCAACTGCATGTACAACGAAGACAGAGCCTGCAGCGCGCGGCATGTGGATATCCGCACGACCCGCGTGAACGGCGGGCAGATCAAAACCGAATGTGCCACCTTCCACTCGGCACGGTAAAAGCGAATTCATTCTGTGTCCTTCCCCGCTCCGGCCGCAGCGGCCGGGCGGGGTCTTTTTGGATTCTTTTCGCCCGCATTCGGTTTGAAAAAACTATTATTTTATAGATATCTTTATATTTTAAATAAAATAAAATTATATTATTGTTTTAGAATTATTATGCAGCTGGAATTGCATAAAATGAATTTCCAGGAGTCGATTTCTGCCGAAAAACAGCAGAAAAGGGGGTAAAAATTTGGAGAGAGAAACTCGGAAAAAAGAATATCTCGAAAAATTTCTCGGCGCCTTCGCCGAGAACGGGCTGGACAGGACCTCCATCAAGAAGCTGGCCGCCGCCGCGCAGATCAACGAAGCTTCCATCTACCGCTATTTTGCGGACAAGGACGCCATCGTCGTGGCGTGCGTCCAAAGGTATTTCGACACCGTGCGGGAAAAGGTCTTTCCCGTCCTTTCGGATGCCGGCAGGCCGCTTGAAGAGCGCCTGCAGGAGGCTGAAAACTGGCGGTCAAGGCTGGAGAAGCGCGAGAAATTCGTGATTCAGGTGCTGGCGCACCCGCTGTACGGCGGGCTTTGCCGCGGCGCCGCGCGCACTTTCAGAAAAGACCTGGCGGAGCTTGTGAAGCGGATGTCCCGGCAGGAGAAAATTCCCTGGGAGACCGCGCAGTCCCTGTTCTTCCTGCTTTTCGGAATCCTGACGGCGGAGCGCATCTACGGCGAAGGGCGCTCGACGCTCCGCCAGGCCCGGATGCTGGTGGGCAGAGCGCGGCGGGCGCGGAAACAAAAAACGGCCTCCGAGGCCGGGGCGCCGCTTTTGCAGGCCCGGACCGGGGAAGCCGAAAATTAAAAGAAATTTATAAGACGGAAACCGACAGGCCGCTGCCGTCGCTGTCAATGCGCAGCGTCGATTTGGGCTTGAGCCCGCCGGCGATGATCTTTTTTGCGATAAGCGTCTCCACGTGGCTCTGGATGAACCGCTTGAGCGGCCGGGCGCCGTAGACGGGGTCGTATCCGCCCGACACGACGAAGTTTTTGGCCGCGTCCGTCAGCTCGACGTTCAGCTGCTTTTCTTCCAGACGCTTTTTCAGGCTCGCAATCTGCAGATCCACGATTTTGTAGATTTCGGCTTTCGACAGCGGGCGGTAAAAGACGATTTCATCCAGGCGGTTCAGGAACTCCGGGCGGAACTGCTTTTTCAGCAGCGCCCCGACCTGTTTGCGCGCCTCGTCGCTGATGCGGCCGTCCGGGCCGATTCCCTCCAGGATATAGCTGGAGCCGAGGTTGGACGTGAGGATGATGATGGTGTTCTTGAAGTCCACCGTGCGGCCCTGCGAATCCGTGATGCGGCCGTCGTCCAGAACCTGAAGGAGGATGTTGAACACGTCGGGATGAGCTTTCTCCACCTCGTCGAACAGGACGACGGAGTACGGATGCCTGCGCACGGCCTCGGTGAGCTGGCCGCCCTGCTCGTACCCCACGTAGCCCGGAGGAGCGCCGATCAGGCGCGAAACCGAGAACTTTTCCATATACTCGGTCATGTCGATGCGCACCATGTTCTTTTCGTCGTCGAACAGCGCCTGCGCCAGAGCCTTGGCGAGCTCTGTCTTGCCGACGCCCGTCGGCCCGAGGAACAGGAAGGAGCCGATGGGCCGGTTCGGGTCCTGAATCCCCGCGCGGGAACGCAGAATCGCCTCCGAAACCTTTTTGACGGCCTCGTCCTGGCCCACGACCCGCCTGTGCAGGATATCCTCCAGATGCAGCAGCTTTTCCCGCTCGCTTTTCATCAGGCGCGCCACGGGGATGCCCGTCCATTTTGCGACGATCTTCGCGATTTCCTCATCCGTGACATGGTCGTGCAGCAGGGAGCCGGAAGCCTGGGTCTTCTCGACGATCTCCTCTTCCGACTTGAGCTGCTTTTTCAGCTCCGGCAGCCTGCCGTATTTCAGCTCGGCGGCCTTGTTGAGGTCATAGCCGTGCTCCGCCCGTTCGATTTCGGCGTTGACGCGCTCAATCTGCGCGCGCAGCCCGCGCACCCGGCCGATGGCGTTCTTTTCGTTTTCCCACTTGGCCTTCATGGCCTTGAACTGCGCGCGCTCGTCCGCCAGCTCTTTCTGAATCTGCTTCAGGTGCTCCTGGGCGAGGGGGTCGGTGTCCTTCTTGACCGCGGCCTCTTCAATCTCGTGCTGCATGATGCGCCGCCCCACTTCGTCCACTTCGGCGGGCATGGAGTCGATTTCGGTGCGGACCATCGCGCACGCCTCGTCCACCAGGTCGATGGCCTTGTCGGGCAGAAAGCGGTCGGAGATATAGCGGTTGCTCAGCACGGCGGCGGCAATCAGGGCCTGGTCCTGAATCTTGACGCCGTGAAACACCTCGTACCGCTCTTTAAGCCCGCGCAGAATCGCGATGGTGTCCTCCACGCTCGGCTCCTCCACCATGACGGGCTGAAAGCGCCGCTCCAGCGCGGCGTCCTTTTCGATGTACTGGCGGTACTCGTTCAGCGTGGTGGCCCCGATGCAGTGCAGCTCGCCGCGCGCCAGCATCGGCTTCAGCAGGTTGCCGGCGTCCATGCTGCCCTCGGTCTTGCCCGCGCCCACGACGGTGTGCAGCTCGTCGATAAACAGAATCACGCGGCCCTGGCTTTTTTTGACCTCGTTCAGCACGGCCTTGAAGCGCTCCTCGAATTCGCCGCGGTACTTCGCACCGGCAATCAGGGAGCCCATGTCCAGCGAAAACACTTTGTGGTCCTTCAGGTTGTTCGGGACGTCGCCGCGCACGATGCGCTCCGCCAGCCCCTCGGCGATGGCGGTTTTGCCGACGCCGGGCTCGCCGATCAGGACCGGGTTGTTTTTTGTTTTGCGCGAGAGGATCAGAATCACGTTCCGAATCTCCTCATCGCGGCCGATCACCGGGTCCAGCTTGTGGTTTTTCGCCAGCTGCACCAGGTCCTGCCCGTATTTGGAAAGCGCGTCGTAGGTCTCCTCCGGGCTGTCGGTGGTCACGCGGGTGTTGCCGCGCACGGTGGAAAGGGCGGAGAGAAACCCGCTGCCGGTGATGCCGAAGCGCCCGAACACCTCGCGCATCGAGGCGTTCGGCTTGTCGATCATGGCGAGCATGATGTGCTCGACCGAAACGTACTCATCCTTCATGCGGCCGGCCTGCTGCTTTGCCTCGGTCAGCACGGCGTCCACATCGGGCGAAATGTAGATTTTGCCCGGCTCGCGCCCCGGCCCCGTCACGCCGGGAAGGCGCTTCATCTGCTGCTCCGCCGCGCTGAGGACGGCTTCGGGGTCCTTCCCCATCTTTTTGAGCAGCTCCGGAATCAGGCCGTCTTTCTGCTGCAGCATGGCCACGGCGAGATGCTCCTGCCCAATCTGCATGCTGTTGTTCTCAAGGGCGAGGTCCTGCGCCTGCTGCAGGGCCTCCAGCGATTTTTGCGTAAAATTTTGAATGTCCATGGTAAGACCTCCTCAGCGGCCCCTCAAAGGACGGCCGCGTCGTTCAGATAGTCCCGATATTGCCTGCGCACCTCGCGTTCCGCCCCACCGGGGTCGTCCGCCTGCGCAAAATAGGTTTTGAGGCCGGCGTCGAATTCGCGCAGATAACCGAGGAGAGCTTCGGCCACCTGCCCGTTCGGGCACCGTTCCGCCTGCGGCGGGCAGCGCAGGCGGCGCACGCAGCGGCCGGGCGAGATTTCGCACGGAACTTCTCCGCCGGGGAAAAAGCGGCCGACCGCCTCGTTCTCAATGCGGTTGAAGCATCGGAAAAACAGCTCCGCCCGCTCCAGCAGCGGGGCGCTCCGGGTGCGCAGGGAAGCCCGCAGCTCGCCGAGCAGCGGCGCATCCTGCCGGTACAGCTCCACCGCATAGCGCACCGACGGCCGGTACCGGTAGCGCAGCGCGCTGCGCACGGCGAACACCGACGTCCCCGGCCGGCCGTCCATCTGAAAATCGTCCGTCCCGGCAAATTCTTTTTCCATGCGGCTGAAAATCTCGCGCATCCGCGTTTCCGGCGTGGGGCAGGAAAAATAATCCGCCAGGATGCGGTTGATCATCCCGCTGCGGCTGGTGCGCTGCTCGTAGGCGAGTTTGTCCACAGCCTCGACGACCTCGTCTAAAAGGACAAGGCTGTAAACGTTTTTGTCCAACAGGGCTCACCTCGATTCTGCTCCAGACAAGTATAGCACGGATTCTATAACGTGTAAAGTAAATTATATAATTTTATCTGCAAATTATTAAATCAAAAAGGCGCCCTTACGGCGCCGGAGAACATGAGAAGCAGAGCGGAAGCCGTCTTATTCGTCCTCGCGCGTCAGGTTTTCCGCATAGTCGCGCAGGCTTTCGACGGAACGGACGCTTTCCGCCCGCTGGCGGATCGAGTCCTGCACATAATCGGGCAGGGAGTCATAGAATCGGCAGGCTTCCCGGTCCTGCTGGAGCAGGGCGTGCAGGTCCTTATATTCTTTCGCCAAGGTCTCACCTCCCGCTTCGTAGTCTTTGCAGAAAGAAGCCGGTTTATAGACGCCGGTTCAAAAATCGCGGGCAAAAGCGGGATTCGGCTTTGCCCCGCCGAAATGCAGGCGGGGGAAAAATATGTTTGGGCGGGTCTGATATAATAAAAAGACGGGCGGCTCGAAAAGCTCCGGGGGACGGACCGTTTTTTCAGGATTCCCTGCCGTCTGCAGAAACCATCATTATAATGATAAGAGTAGTAGGGGCGTTGTGATTTCATGCTGTTTAATGTGAACGAACTGCTGATTTCCCTTTCCCTGACATTGGATTTCGCCGAGAAGGACGTTTTGCCCAACTACACCAGCCACGGGATACGCGCGGCCTATGTCGCCGGGCGCATCGCGCGGGAGCTGGGCATGCCGGACGAACCGCTTTTCGACCTGGTCTCCTATTCCCTGCTGCACGACAACGGCGTCCTGGGCGCGCTCCGAAAAAACGCCGGCGCCGGCAAGCCGGCGGAAACGGCCATGGAGGCAAACCCGGAGCACTGTGTCGAGGGCGAAAAAAATATACGGACCTTCCCGTTTCTCAGCCCGCAGAAGGGCGTCATTCTGTACCATCACGAGCATTTCGACGGCAGCGGGGCCTTCGGCCTTTCCGGGAACGAGATTCCGCTGTATTCGAGAATCATCGCCATGGCGGACGCCATCGCGGTGCTGTATGCCAAAGGCCTGAACAGCGACGAGATTCTGGAGGCCCTGCGCCGGGACGCGCGCCTTTTCGACCCGGATGTCCGCAAAGCCGTCGAAAAGCTGGGCGGTCGGGTCGAATTCTGGCTTGGGATGGGCAACATGTTCGTGAAAAGCTCGCTGCTTTCCATGCTGCCGAAGGTCAGCCGGGAGCTCAATTACCGCCAGATCCGCAGCATTTCCCGCATATTCAGCCGGATTATCGACGCCAAGTCGCCGTTTACCGGCTCCCATTCGCGCGGCATCAGCGAGCGGGTTGGGGAAATCTGCCGCTACTACGAGTTTGACGAGAAGACCTACTGGATGATGCGCATCGCCGCCGACCTGCACGACCTCGGCAAGCTGGCCGTGCCGAACGGCATCCTCGACAAGCCCGCCAAGCTGACCCGGCAGGAATTTATGACCATCCAGTCGCATCCCTATTACACCCGCAAAATTCTGGAAAACATCAAGGGGTTTGAAGAGATCACCGAGTGGGCCTCCAACCACCACGAAAAGCTGGACGGCTCCGGCTACCCCTATGGTCTGGACCGCTCGCGGCTCGACTTCAACTCCCGCATCCTCGCCTGCGTGGACATCTACCAGGCCCTGACGGAGGACCGGCCCTACCGAAAGGCCCTGTCCCACGCCGAAGCCATGAAGCTGATGCAGGGCATGGCGCGCGACGGGCTGATTGAGCCCTCCGTCACGGAGGACATGGGGACGATTTTCAGGAACGGATAAGCCCGGACGCGCCGGGAAAAGGAGCGTTTTCAATCCTAAAATTCCAAATGGAAAAACGGAGGTGTGCAAAAACATGGGCATTGAAATCGTAAAGGGCGATATTACGAAGTTCAGGGCGGACGCCATCGTAAACGCGGCGAACACCTCCCTGCTCGGGGGCGGCGGCGTGGACGGCGCCATCCACCGGGCGGCGGGGCCCGGTCTGCTGGCGGAGTGCCGGAAGCTGCACGGCTGCGAAACGGGGAAGGCGAAAATCACGGCCGGCTACGCCCTGCCGGCGCGGTATGTGATCCACACGCCCGGCCCCGTCTGGCACGGCGGTACCGCCGGCGAGGACGGCCTGCTCGCTTCCTGCTACCGGAGCTGCCTGCAGCTTGCGGAACGGCACGGGTGCCGCACCGTGGCGTTTCCGTCCATCAGCACGGGGGCGTACCGTTTTCCGCTCGAGCGCGCCGCAGCCATCGCCATCCGTGAAATCTCGGCTTTTCTCAGGGCCTCCACGACTGTGCGCGGGGTGACCCTGGTCTGCTTCGACGGCCGGACCGCAGCCGCTTACGAGGCGGCGCTGGAACGGTCCCGGCGGACGGACGCCTGACGACAGACTCCGGGTCTTCGGAGCGCGCGGCGCAGCCGCACAATGGAACTTTCAGTTTTAAACTTTATAATTTATAGATTTATAGATATTTGATGCACCGTGCTTTGAAGTCCATCTGAAAAGCGCGGTGCTCTTTTCTGCCCCGATTCTTTTCTAAAAACGGCCTTTTACTTTTGGGAAGAGGCCGAAGAAGTTCTGGAAGGATTCTGCGCGGCATCTTTGGAGGGATTTTTGTAAATCGTAATTTCGACCCTGCGGTTTTTCGCGCGCCCCTCCTCGGTGGAATTATCCGCTATCGGCGCGTAATGGGCATATCCCTGAATGGAGAGCTTGTCGCCGCGGAGGCCGTAATCCAGCAGGCTGTTCAGCACGGTGACCGCGCGCTGGGTGGAGAGCATCCACGAAATCTGGTCGCTGCGCGTGGAATTGACCACCACGTTCGCCGTATGCCCGCTGATGGTGATATGGTCCACACGGTCGTAAACCGCCGCGAGGGCCTCTTCCATTTCCCGCATAATCGGCTTGCTGCCGGGGAGCATCTCCGCGGTGTTCGGCTGGAACATCACGACGTCTTTCAGGTGGACCTGCACATATTCGCCGGATTTTGTGAGGCTGATCTGGTCCTGCAGATGGTTTTTGGAAATATAGCCGTTCAGCGACTGGTAGACCTGGTCGAGCGCGTCCATATTCACGATTTTCTGCCCCGCCTTTAAAACCACGCCCTGCCCGCCGGCGGCACCGGCTTTTCCTCCGCCGGTTTCGGAGGCGGACTCGGTGTTCAGCGCGGTGCGGAACCCTTTGACGAGCTGCCCGTACTTTTTCTCGTTGGCGGAAGCCATGGAATACAGCACGATGAAAAGCGCCAGCAGAAGCGTTATCATATCCGAATAGGTCAGGAACCATCTGTTGCCGTTGGACGGGCTTTCGCCTGCGGGCCTCGGCCTGATTTTCATGGACGCATCCCCCCGGTCAGTTTTCGATTCCCGCTTTGTATTTCTGCTCGCAGCCCGGGAAAGCGTGGTAATACAGCGAAAGCTTGTTCTCGATGTTCCGGGAGCTTTCGCCGCTCGCCAGCATGCACATGCCGTCGACAATCATCTCGCGGAAAATCGTCTGGCGCTTCAGGCAGCTTTTCAGGTGGTTGGCGGCGGGCAGATACAAAAGGTTCGCAAAAACGACGCCGTACAGGGTGGCGATGAACGCGACGGCAATGGCCTGCGCGAGGTGCTCGGCGTCTGAGATATTGGAGAGCACCTGCACCAGCCCCATCACCGTGCCGATGATGCCCAGGGTCGGCGAAAAGCCGCCGGCGCCCTCGAAAACGTCAATCTCCATCTGCCTGCTGAGCGTATAGGAGCGGATGTCCGCCTCCATGGTCTCCTGCATGCTGTCCACGTTTTTCGTGTCCGTGGCGAGAATCATCCCCTCTTTGAGCAGAAGGTAATTCCCGGTTTCCAGCTCCGGATCCGAAAGGAACGTCTGCAGCTCCAGAAGCCCTTCCGACCGGCATAAATCCGCCATCGAGCAGATTTTCTGTATCAGCCCCTCGGGGTCCGGCCGGTTCTTTCTCGAGTAGCTCGCGAACAGCGCCTTGAGCGCCCGCGCCGTGTCCGGTATGCCGTAGGAGATGACCACCGCGCCCAGCGTCCCGCCAAAGACGATGACGAAAGGGCTGAGAAGGACGAGAGAGGCCACCCGGCCGCCGTCGATTACGTAGCCGCCGATCAGAGCGCCGAACGCAATCAGCAGGCCCACAAACGTAGAGATGTCCATTCTGAATTTCCTTTCATGGCTTTGATGTAAGAAAGTTGCGCCGCGTCGCCGGCCGCCCGGCCGGAAAAATTGTCATAATTTAGAGCGTTTTGTCTTATAAATTGTAGCACAAATCAAAAATCTGTCAATCGGCCGGCGCCCTTTTCCGCACTGAAAATATGCAGACAACCGAAATCCCTCCGCGCCGGCAGGCGGCGGAAAAACGCTCGGCCGCAAAGGACTATGAAAAACGCCCCCCGGACGGGAGGCGAAACGGTTTTTCCGCGGACTGCGCGGATATGGGATTTTGTTGCACGGTTCCCTTCTTTTTCAGCCAGAAAAAAAGCGCCCCCGCCGCCCGGGCCGGCGGCGGAAGGGAGAATGCGGACGAAAAGAAATCCCGCCCGCTTCAGACTTTTTCGAGCGCTTCGTATTTTTTCTTCAGCCAGCCGGCCACCGCTTTGACGCCGCGCGCCGGGCAGCCTTTTTTCAGGCTGACCTCAAACACGGGGGCCTGCGAAACGGCCCGAAGCCCTTTGAGGAATTTCTGCTTCTCAAAGCCGACCGCTTCCGTCAGGTCGCATTTCGTCAGCGCGACCGCATCGACACAGCTGAACATCGGGACGTATTTAAGCGGCTTGTCGTCCCCTTCCGGCACGCTGGCGGCGAGCAGGCGCACCGACTCGCCCAGGTCGAACTCGGCCGGGCAGATCAGGTTGCCGACGTTCTCGATAAAAACAACCGCGTCCTTCAAATCGATGCGGTCCGCACCCTGGCGAATCACATTCGCGTCCAGGTGGCATTCCCCGCAGGTGTTGATCTGCGACGAGCGGATGCCCTCGCGCTCCATCCGCTCGGCGTCGATGGACGAGGCGATGTCCCCTTCGATCACGCCCGTGCGCAGGCCGCCGAGCTCTTTCGCAACGGCGGAAATCAGCGTGGTTTTCCCCGAGCCGGGCGAACCCATCAGGTTGACGGCAAGAATATGCCGCCGTTTGAAATAATCGCGGTTCTTCGCCGCAAGCTCATCGTTCGCCCCCAAAAGCTCTTTCATCAGGATAACTTCCATTTTTTCACCTTTCCTTATCACCGGCCCTCGAACGACCGGATGTAAAATTCCCGCCCGGTGCCTTTAATCAGAACGGCGTCGCCCCCGCACGCCGGGCAGGTAAAGCTCTTCTGATGCGGGAATTCCCTCCCGCATTTCCGGCAGCGCAGCATGGCGGGCCGGTAGTCGAACGTCAGCTTCGCCCCGGCGCACACGCTGTCTTTTGAGGCCACGTCGAAATACATCTGCACACATTCGCCGACGATGGAGGAAAGCTCGCCGATGACCAAATCGATCCGGGTGATTTTCCTGAAATTCCGTTTTCCGGCCTCTTCCTCCATCACCCGCAAGATGTCCAGAACAACAGGCAGTTCGTGCATCGGTCCGGTTCAGCCCCTTTCCGGCGGAAGGCGCCGCCGGGCGGTGCCTTCCGCTTTTCCTGCGGCCTGCCGCTTCTGCAGGAACAAGCTGATTATACCATAGCCGCAGGGGCAATTCAAACGGACTGGCCGCCCCCGCCGTTGCGGGCGGGCGCGGGGACTTTATTGTTTTTTGAAGTTGTTTTTTGAATGTTTTTGAATTTCAAAATAAAAACGGATGGATTGACAGATATTTTTCCTGCTTTATCCTGTTTCTCCCCCGGGATTTTCACCCAATGTAATATGCGGCACAGATGGCCGCAACTTCCGAAAAAGGCGGTTTTCTGGCAGATGCTTCCACAGGAAAGCAGAACTGACAACATAAATGTCCGCCGCCGTGGCAGAGTAATAGTGCGGTGCGAGGGAGGTGAAATTTTGAAAAAATTTATGAAATTTCTAACCGCATCCGTCGCCGCCGCGGGGCTGCTGTTTGCAGCAGTGCTCGGCACGGCGGATTACTTTACCCCGGATTCCTACACCGTGACGGCGGGCAGCCGCCTGCGCTGGCTTTCCGGCGCCCTTTCCGTCGTGCGGGACGGCGAAGCGGACGTTTCCGCCAGTACCGCAGCGCAGTACCCGCAAAGCTACGACGCGCAGCTGATGCTCTACGACACCATTCCTTTAAAGGCGGTCAAAATCAACGTGGTTGACCAGACCTGCGTCGTGCTCAGCGGCAAGCCGTTCGGCATCGAGATGTTCACAAACGGCGTCGTCGTCGTGGGGCTTGCGGACATCAAGACCGATACCGGCAGCATCAACCCGGCCATAGACGCCGGGCTGAAAGTCGGCGACGTCATCACCGCAATCGACGGAAAAACCGTCAGCAAAAACACCGACGTGCAGCAGGCAGTGGAAAGCTGCAGGGGAAAGACCTTGAAGTTCACCGTGCGCAGGGACGGAGCCGTCTGTTCTCTTTCCGTCCGTCCCGTGTGCTCCGAAGCCGACGGGCTGTATAAGGCGGGCGTCTGGGTCCGCGACAGCACCGCGGGCATCGGCACGCTGACCTATTACGATCCGTCCACCAGTTGTTTTGCCGGCCTTGGCCACGGCATCTGCGACTCCGACACCGGAAAGCTGATGCCCCTGCTGAGCGGCAACATCGTTTCCGTCACCATCAACGGGATCACGCAGGGCCGAAAAGGCGCTCCCGGTGAGCTGCGCGGCTATTTTTCCGACGACGCGGCCATCGGCACGCTGCTGGCGAACGTGCCCTCCGGCGTTTATGGCAGGCTGGCCCGGTCCCCGCAGGGGCCGGCCCTCAAAGCCGCCATGAAGCAGGAAGTGAAATCCGGCCCCGTGAAAATTCTGACCACCATCCACGGCAGCAGCCCCCAGTATTTTAATGCCGAAATTGAAAGGATCGATTACCGCGACAGCGCCCAAAGCAAGAATATGGTCCTGCGCATCACCGACGAGAAGCTCCTGAGCCAGACCGGCGGCATCGTGCAGGGAATGAGCGGAAGCCCGATCGTCCAAAACGGCAAGCTGGTCGGCGCCGTGACCCATGTATTTGTAAACGACCCGACGTGCGGATACGGCATTTTTGCCGAAAATATGCTCGAAGAATCCCGCGCGGCGGGCGCCCTTCTCAAGCAAAAAGTATCCTGATTTTTCGCCCGGCCATATTTTCCCCCTAAAATCAAAAAAATATTTTGCCAATCTATTGCCATAATTCCCAATATATGGTATAATATCGCTACAATCAATCAATTAGGGGGATATTAAAGATGGAAAAACACATTAAGTTGCTCATTGCAAACGACAGTCCGGAGTTTCATAAAGAGTATGGTCGAACTTTTGAAAATTCCGGTTTGGAAGTCTCCTATGTTCCGAAAGACGGCATGGCCCTGCTGGATAAAATCAGCTCTTCGCACCCGGACGTCGTGCTTGCCAATCTGTTTATGCCGCGGCTTGACGGCATCGGGGTGATGAAGGCGCTGCGGACGAAAGCGCCGGGCATCCAGCCGCTTTTCGTGATTATCTCCAACTTTACCAGCCCGACCCTGGAGCGTGAAGTCATGATGTCTGGCGCCGCCTATTTTGCTGTGGCTCCGTTCGATGCGGCGGACCTGGCCGACCGGATTCTGCAGCTGTGCTCAATCAACGGGATGAAAGTCCCGGCCTCCGCGCAGCCGCTGCCGGAGCCGGAGCCGTCGCTGGAAATCCAGGTCACGGAGATTCTGCATCAGATCGGCGTGCCGGCCCACATCAAAGGCTATCACTATCTGCGAGATTCGATCATCATGGCCATCGAGACCCCGGACATCATCAATGCGGTGACCAAGCAACTGTATCCCAGTGTCGCAAAAAAATACAACACGACGGCTTCCCGCGTGGAGCGCGCCATCCGCCATGCGATTGAAGTCGCATGGGACCGGGGCGACGTAGACATCCTCAACTCCTATTTCGGCTATACCATCCACAACACGCGCG
>ENA-UOOI01000581-UOOI01000581.1-fermentation-metagenome-genome-assembly--contig:-NODE-581-length-45698-cov-7.576233_pt1 | contig 45698 bp, 40 predicted proteins | sample MGYA00245779_ERZ724027 | MGnify/ENA primary metagenome ERZ724027 (study PRJEB28704, sample SAMN03018318) | fermentation metagenome | biome: anthropogenic terrestrial biome; feature: soil; material...
GCAATATCTGTAGCACTGATTATAGGATGCCTTGCAGGATGCAGTAGTTCAACTTCAGACAATAAGGGGACAAAAGAAACAACGGATGTATCATCTAAGGCAAATAATGATGGTGAAACAGAAGCAAAATCAGATTCTGGAAGTTCTATTAATTATGTGGATTTGTCGGGACAGAATATTTATGTAGGGGTTACGACAGGTGGTTCCGGTTCCGCTTGGAGGCAACAGATGACGGATGATATCACAAATGTTCTTGATGAATATAAGGCATCTGGTGATATCAAAGGTTACAAAGTAGTTAACAATACAACAAATGGAGATGCTAATGAGCAGGCAGGTATTATTCGTAACTTTATTGATGATCCGGATGTTAATTTAATCCTTGTTAACCCTAATGATGCAACATCACTAAATGAAGCTATTCTTGATGCTGAAGCTGCAGGTAAATTAGTTGTCGTATATGATGCAAGTATTACAGCTAAAGGTATTTTGAACGTATCAGTTGATCATTATAATTATGCTTATGGTCCTACAAAAACTCTTTGTGATATCATTGGTGGAAAAGGTACAGTTGTAGAAATTTCTGGACTTGACGGACACCCGGCCAATGTTGTGCGTATTAAAGCAACAGACGCTGCTTTAGCTGAGTATCCTAATGTTAAACTTGCTCAGAATTTACCAGGTGGTTGGGATAATACAACATCTAAGTCTGTTATGGCTTCTATTCTTGCAGCAGGTATTGTACCTGATGGTGTTATATCTCAGGATAATGGCTGCTATGGCGTATTACAAGCATGTGTAGATGCTGGAATTATTCCTAAGGTTGTTAGTGGTGACGGTTCCAAACCATTCTTTGAAGAATGGAAACGTTTGAGAGATGAAAAAGGTTATGATTTTAACAGTGTTGTTGTTCCAAATCCTCCTGGAATTAGTGCAACAGCGACAAGAATTGCTGTTAAGATGGCACAGGGCAGACACCTTGATGAAAGCCTCATAAAAGATGGTACATATTACTATTCTGTCAATACAGTCTATACAAACGAAAATTTTGATAAAGGCTGGGAAGTTGTAAAAGACTTTACAGATGAGCAATGTATAGATGAATTCCTAACAGATGAGCAAGCAGAGGCTTTGTTTGTTGATTAACTTTAAACATCAATAATGATGTTGCTCAGAATAGGAAATGGGCATAAGCCCATTTCCTATTCTAGAAGGTGGGTAGGTATGGCAGTTATATTTGAAGCAAAACATATAGTGAAAAAGTTTAATGGTGTTCCAGCTTTAAGTGATGGCAATCTCCTTTGTCACAGTGGCAGAATTACCGGCTTACTTGGTGCAAATGGCTCTGGTAAGAGCACTATTTCAAAATGTATTACTGGTGTTTACCACAAAAACAGTGGTACAATGACTTACATGGGGCGGGAAGTGGATTTTAAAAGTCCAATGGAAGCTAAGAGAGCAGGTATCGCTATGGCATTTCAGAATCTGAGTTTACTTCCAGAGTTGACCGTATGGCAAAATATTGTGATGGGGTTTGAGACCAGAAAGGGCCTATTTCTAGATGATAAAGATGCAAAAGCAACCGCCAAGAGAATTCTGGATGAATTTGTTCCTGAATTTGATTATCACCGTACAGTTGAAGAACTTAGTCCTTCAGAAATGCAGATTGTTGAAATTGTTAAGGCTATTTCACAGCAACCTAAGATGTTGATTTTAGATGAACCGACTGCAGCTTTGGAACAATCAGAAGTGAAATCCTTATTTAAATATATGCGTCTTCTGGCACAGCGTGGTGTTGGCATGGTGTTCACTTCTCATCGAATGTGGGAGGTAATGGAAATCTGCGATGATGTCATTGTATTTAAGAACGGTCAGGTTGTAGGTTCTATAGACTTTGATAAAGAAGAAAAAAATGCAGATACAATTATCCAGATGATAACTGGTGAAAAGAAAATTGTTTCAGTGCCAAGGATTTATAAGTCCATTCCAGAAGATTACTTTATGAAAATTGAAAACTTAAATTATAATAAAATATTACATAATATTACTATGAATATAAAAAAGGGTGAGATCGTAGGTATTGGAGGTCTGTCGGGACAGGGACAGGAGGAACTGCTTCTTGCTATTGCCGGTAATTATGCAGATATTAAATCGGATATTAATGTGAATGGTCAGAAGGAAAGGCTGAATTCACCAAATAAAGCCATAGAAAAGGGTATTTTATTAATCCCTGGAGATCGTCAGAGGCAGGGGCTGATGATGGATAAGTCTATTTATGAGAATGTTATCTTACCTAAAGTGGCATTGAAAAAAGAACCATTTATTATACCGAAGAAACGTTATATGGAAGAATGTATTGAAACAAATCAAATACTTTCAATAAATTCTGATAGTATAGCATGTTTTGTTTCTGGTTTATCAGGTGGTAATGCGCAGAAAGTTGTAATGGGGAAGTGGCTGCATGTAGATATGTCGTTATTGATTTTATCTGATCCGGCTAAAGGTGTGGATGTCGGTGCAAAAAAGGATATGTATGATTTCGTGAAGAAACTGGTGGATGAACGGGGAATTTCTGTTCTTCTTTATGCCAGTGCTAACGAAGAGTTGATTGATAATTGTGATCGTGTATTGGTTATGCATGAAGGAAGAATTGTGGGAGAATTAAAAGGTAAAGAAATTACAGATGAAACGCTGGTAGAACTATCAATGAAAGGTTCTCTGACCAGGAGGGAGGCGAGAGACAATGTATAATAAAAAAGGTGGATTTAGTATGCCAGCTTTTTTTAAGAAAACAGAATTTATTACAATTGTTATATTTTTGATTATGTTGTCTGTTGTTGCTGCCATGCAGGGTAATTTCTTCAAATTGTCGACGTTACAGAATACGATTATTTCATGGACCCCCCTTATTCTTCTTACTATGGGACAGAGTATTGTTATTATATCAGGTGGTCTTGATATGTCTAGTGGTAATGCATTGTCATTTATGCTTTGTATTCTTTCAGCGACAATGCATGAAGAGAATCCGATGAGTGGCTGGATAGCATTGCTTCTTTGTATAATAGCAATGATTGGTATTGGATTGATTAATGGCTTGGCAGTTGGATTTTTTAAACTACCACCCATTATTGCAACATTTGCTACATCGTATATGTGGCTTGGTGCTGCCCTTTTTATTATGCCGTCGCCTGGTGGTGAATGTGTAAATTGGATGCGTGCATTTTTCAAGTTTAGTTCTGTAGATAATATGCCGAAGATGCTTAAATATATAGGCGGTATTGTTCCTACAGGTGTATTCTTAATCATTCTTGCCTGTCTTATCTGGTATGTAGTAAGCCGCACTAAATTAGGGCGTTACATTTATGCGGTTGGATCAAATAGAAATATTGCTTATGATAATGGTGTTAAGACAGCTAAAATACAGATTATCGCTTACCTTTTGAATTCTTTGTTTGTTATGTTTGCTGCTCTGTTTATGGTTGGTCAGAACCAGTCAGGTAGTGCGAGAATTGGCGATCCGCTGACACTAAAGTGTATTGCTTCAGCTGTAGTTGCTGGTGTTGCACTTACAGGTGGTAGAGGCAATGTATTTGTTTCTATTGTTGGAGCTGCAATTATCAGTCTCGTATCAAAACTGATCTTTTTTTCAAATATCAGCAGCGACTATCAGACAGTGGTCAGTGGTTTGATTCTTCTGATTGCAGTCGCCAGTTCTTCAATAATCAATGCAGTAAAATCAGCATGGGCAAAGAGGGAGGTTTACTCAGATGAATAAAATATTGAATTATTTGAAAGAGAATTCAAAAATTACGTTATGTACTATTCTTATAGCTCTTTTATTCATTATTGGTAATCTCATAACAGGTGGAAATTTTTCTTCCCTTGGTTCAACAATTAAATTTGCCTCATTTACTGCCATATTTGGTCTCGGGCAGATGTTGATTATATGCACAGGCGGTGATATAGATTTGTCTGTAGGATATTGTGCGACAATTGTTTCATGTATTACAGCAGGTATGATGGATGGGAAGAATAACAATATATGGAGGGCAATTATATTTGCAATTATAGTTGGCATATTGGTAGGGTTGATAAATGGTTTGCTAACTGTTTACACTAAATTACCGTCACTGGTTGTTACCCTTGCCATGTCACAGATTCTACAAGGTCTTGTGGATGTTTATTCTGCAGGAAATAGTATCGGTGGTAAGCCTAGTCCGATTTTATCCGTAATTGCGGCTAAGAATACAGGAGTGTTTCCAAATATATTTTTCTTGCTCATAATCATTATTATTGGGGTAATGTGGCTCCTTAATAAGACAAAAATCTCCATTCAGTTAGTCTCATGTGGTTCTAATGCCATGGCAGCTCATCTGTCAGGGATAAAGGTTAAGAAGGTTCGAGTCCTTTCTTTCGTAGCTTGTGATGTGATTGCAGCATTAATGGGTCTTTTACTGCTTGGTAATCTTGGCTTGGCTTTTAAAGATATGGCTTCTTCTTATGTTATGCCAAGTATTGCAGCCGTTGTTATTGGTGGTTTGTCTATTAAAGGTGGGCAAAAGAATTATATTGGTGTTGTGTTAGGGGCAATTGTATTACAAACATTAACAAATCTGTTTGTATCTCTTGGCTGGGGAGATAGTGGAAAATATCTGGGCTATGGATTGATTCTTTTGTTAATGCTAATTGTTTATGTGCGGGAGAAAGTAAGCCGGTAACGTAATAAACATGATTTGTACTCTTTATGGTAAATGTAAAATTTACAGGTTCTGCTATAATTAAAAATGTAACAGAGTATTTATATTTCTTAAAATGAACGAGGCAATGAATGAAGAAAACAAGGAAAGATGTTCTTAAATATTTGCAATCCCAGATTCATGTACATGGTCATATTATTGGAGTGGCTGCTGGCAGTGGCATGACAACAAAATATTCGGCTCTGGCTGGTGCAGATCTGATTTTTGGGCTTAGTGCCGGTAAATTTCGTCAAATGGGACGGAGTTCCCATGCATGCTATATGTGCTATTCAAATAGTAACGATATTGTAATGGATTTTGCAGTACGTGAGCTTTTAACTGTTATTAAAGATAAATCGATAATATTTGGCTACAATGCAACGGATCCGACAAAGGATGCCAGGGAATTCCTAAAGTGGGTTCATGATTCTGGTTTTGATGGTGTAGTAAATTTTCCAACAGTTGGTGTAATCGACGGTCAATTCAGGGAGGCACTTGAAGAAGAAGGTATTAGTTATATGCAGGAAGTAGAGGCACTCCGCACGGCACATGAGATGGGAATCTTTACGGTTGCATTTGTATTTAATGAACAACAGACCGAATGGATGTTGGATGCTGGCGTGGATATCATCTGTGTCCACTTGGGATTGACCCGTGGAGGAGTGCTTGGTGCTAAGAAGACCAGTTCCTTAGAAAAATCTAAGATTCTTGCTAATAAAATTTATAAGATTTGTAATGAGAGAAGGCCTGATGTTATACGAATGGTTTACGGGGGACCTGTTAAAACTCCAATTGATATGCAATATTTGTATGATAATACAGGCTGTCAGGGGTTTATTGGTGGTTCTTCCTTTGAACGTATTCCGGCAGAACTTGCAATTTATAATACCACGATGGCATTTAAAAATAGTGGAACATTTAATGAAAATAATAAGTATTATAGGATTCTAAGTGGTAAGATGAAAAGCTATGATTATGTGGAATTTGTGAAGGAGCATGTCCAAAATCATTATATGGAGCCGATTTATTTAAATGAACTGGCGCTTGCAGCACATGTTTCCCAATCTTATCTCAGTAGTATCTTTAAAAAGGACACAGGAGTCAGTTTTACGAACTATCTAATTCAGTTTAGGATGGGACGCGCTTGTGAACTATTAATCAATCAACATATTACAGTAAAAAAAGTATCAGAGCTTGTTGGTTATACAGATTATGCACAATTTTGTAAGACATTTAAAAAGCAAAAGAACATGTCTCCAGGGGAGTATAAAAAGACTTGTTATAACAAGGGTAAAAATCAAATCCAAAATAATAACACAAGAATATAAAATACAACCACATATACGTGTCGAATTATGTATTATATAATGAGTTTGTAAATATAAATAGGTTTTAACAAGTTTGTTAAAGGACGGTGAGTTTGAGTTGAGTACGGTTGCGATTGCAGGCACATTTGATTCTAAAGGACCTGAATTTCTATATGTTAAGCAATTATTTGAAGCAATGGGAATTAAAACATTGACAATTCATACAGGAGTGTTTGAACCATATTTTAAACCAGATATATCCAATGTTGCTGTTATGAAGGCGGATGGTAAAAATCTAAAAGAAATAGCTCAAAAAAAGGATCGTGCACTTGCTACAGCTGCATTGGCAAAGGGAATGGAAAAGATCGTTAGGAAACTTTACGATGAAGGAAGATTTGATGGCATTATTTCTTTAGGTGGATCGGGTGGTACCGCCATGGTGACACCAGCCATGCGTGGGTTGCCAATAGGTGTTCCCAAAATTATGGTTTCAACAATGGCCTCTGGCAATGTTGAGAAGTATGTAGGAACAAGTGATATCATAATGATGCCGTCTATTGTCGATGTAGCAGGTTTGAATAGTTTATCAAAAACAATTTTCAACAATGCAGTATATGCCATGGCAGGAATGCTGGAACATAAGAGGCCCATAGCTAAGGAAACGAAGCCACTTGTTGCTGCGACAATGTTTGGTGTTACAACGCCGTGTGTTGATTATGCCAAAGCTTATCTGGAAAAGCGAGGATATGAGGTTCTGGTTTTTCATTGTACAGGAACGGGAGGAAAGACAATGGAATCTCTTATTAAAAGCGGTTTCTTTAAAGGAGTTCTGGATTTAACAACGACAGAGTGGTGTGATGAAGTTGTGGGTGGCGATTTAAAAGCGGGGGAAGAACGATGTGAAGCTGCCGCAAAGTGCGGCATACCTCAAGTTGTATCTGTAGGCGCCTTGGATATGGTTAATTTTGGCCCGATAGATACAATTGACCCCAAATTTAAAGGTAGAAATTTTTATCCACATAATCCCATGGTTACTTTGATGCGAACTACCACAGATGAGTGTGTACAAATAGCTGAAAAGTTAGCTGAGAAGTGGAATATGGCAGAGCATGGGAAGATAACATTGGTGTTGCCATTAAAAGGACTTTCAATGATTGATAGTGTAGGACAGCCATTTTACGGACCAGAGGAAGATAAGGCTTTATATGATACACTAAAATTGAAGTTGGATAGAAATATTGTTGAAATTATTGAGATGGATGAGAATATCAATAATCCAAAGTTAGCGGAATTTGCCGCACAGAAACTAATTGATATGATGGAAAAATAGTTATATTGGAATGAGTGGGTTATAAAAGCCCTATCGATTAGTATTATGAGTGGGTTATAAAAGCCCACACCAATTAAATATTATGAGTGGGTTATAAAAGCCCCTACCGATTAAATATTAAATGGAGGAATTATATTATGAATCGACAGACAAGAGAGGAAATCGTAAACGGTTTCAAAAAACAAATTGCAGATGGAAAGATACTTTTAGGCGTTGGTGCAGGCACAGGGATTACTGCAAAGTGTTCTGAGGCAGGTGGGGCTGACATGCTTATTATTTACAATTCAGGCCGTTTTAGAATGGCAGGACGGGGTTCTTTATCAGGATTTTTAGCGTATGGTGACGCAAATCAGATTGTTCAGGATATGGGTAAAGAAGTTGTTCCTGTTGTGAAACATATACCGGTACTTGCGGGTGTATGTGGAACGGATCCTTTCCGTGTAATGGACCTTTTTCTTAAACAGTTGAAGGAACAAGGATTTAATGGCATACAGAACTTTCCTACGGTTGGTCTGATCGATGGTGATTTTAGAGCTAACCTTGAAGCAACAGGTATGAGTTACCAGCTTGAAGTAGATATGATTAGAGAAGCTCATAAACTTGATATGCTAACATGCCCATATGTTTTCAACCCAGATGAAGCAACAGCAATGGCTGAGGCGGGTGCAGATTGTCTTGTCGCTCACATGGGGCTCACAACGAAGGGCAGTATTGGCGCAGGGATTGCAAAGACGCTTGATGAGTGCTGTGAGGATATAGCAGCTATTATTAAAGCAGGACGTACAGTTAATCCAGATGTCCTTGTTATCTGCCACGGAGGTCCAATTTCTGAACCGGCTGATGCGGAGTATGTTATTAAGAGAGTACCTGGCATTGATGGTTTCTTTGGAGCATCTTCAATTGAACGCCTTGCATCTGAGCGGGGGATAACAGCTCAGACGGCTGCATTTAAGACAATTGTAAAATAGGTTTTGTTAGGTAATTATTGGAGGAAATAGTTTTATTAGACTAGAGTAAATATTGATGAAAATTGTATAATATATACTTCTATTGACAATATGTATACGTTGCGTTAAAATGAAAATGCAGAAAAAGGAATAATACGTTAATTGTATTATAGGAGAGATGCCTTGATTAATTTCTAAAGTAAAGGTGAATGGGACAGCTCACTTTCTCTATTGGGGGACAAAAACTACCATAGCAACGACTGTTTATCAGTACGCTGTCTGAAAAATATAATTATTAGAAGCGTCTGTTGTTATTACAGACGCTTTTTACGTGGGGGAAGATGCTTATCATTATTTATTTTCTTTATTATTAATTTTACGCCTCACAACTACTAAAAATATTGCTTCTTTTCTTGATATATCTAGTTATGCTACTTGTATATTTATGAATTATTGAAGATGTATGCATATATTTCAGTCAGAAATCACAATCAAACGATTTTACTGCAGGCACAATTACTTCGATTTTATTCATATTATCAACCATTTCTGCTTCTAACATAATATCACATCCAATTTTCTTTTATTTTCTGCAGATTGTTCCGGTGACATGTATAATCCATTACAACATATATGTATGTCCAACTGTTATCTTTCAATACAATCATCAATATATCCTACCACAATCAGCGAAGTACTTAAAAATGCAGAAAACCAATAAGAAGAAAGATCGCAAATTATGTCAAGAACGTTTGGATTAGATACACTAGAACAAAGGATTGAGAAGGCACAGACAGATGTAATAAAAACAAAACAAAAATATGATACGGCTGTTGCCACACTGAAAGATCTGATGGACAAACGTGATGCAGCAAAACGTGACGAACTCATATCCGCCATCATGAAAAGTAATAAAACTTACGATGAGACTGGAACAAAAAAGATAGCAGCCCTAGCAAGCTATGTAATAGAAGGTTTAGAAGAAGGCAGAATACTTGTTGTGGATGAACTTGATAGCAGTATTCATTTTAAATTGACCAGAGCCATTGTAGCTATGTTCAATAATGAACTCAATACAGGTGTACAGATGATTTTTACGGTTCATGACATCAACCTTATGGATTGTAAAAGAATGTTTCGTAAGGAGCAAATTTGGTTTGTTCATAAGGATGAAAAGGGTGTGTATGTCTATTCTCTTGCAGATTTCACAGCACAGCAGGGTGTAAGGGATACTACAGACGTTATGGAGAAATATAGAGAGGGAGCTCTTGGTGCACTTCCTGATCCAGAATTGATGAATTCTCTTTTAAGTATTAAAGGGAATGTGAAGGGAGTGATTGCTGATGGCGAATAGACTTCCAGTATTTTCGGATGAGCATAAAATTTGCGTTATCTGTGAAGGAAATGAAGAGTATGCTTATCTCAAGAGATTAAAATCTTTGAATGTATGGAATAAGCAGTATGAAATTCTGCCGGATAATGCCGGTGGAAATGGAAATATTCCTGCAAGATATCAGGATCGATATCAAAATGGTGCTTATGAGTTGGTGCTTGTGTTCTGTGATACAGAAAGGAAGCCATATGAGCAGTATGTAGATATCAAGCGTAAAATTAATGAGTTTCACGCAGTCTATAATGCTGCAGGTGAAGTGATTATGTTTGGCAATCCATGTACAATGCAGATTATTACGAAGCATTGGACAGATGAAAATATTAAATCTCCGGCTAAACCGGTAAATATACCTTTGATAAAGGAATACACTGGGGTAGAGAAAGTCACCGCCTATAATCTTTGTAACAACTTCATTTTTGTCCTATCAAGCCTCCGTACAAAAGTAGCATATACTCTCCGGATAAAAATGAATATATGGAAGCAGAAGACGGAGGATTTGATCGTTCGAGGGTGCTGAAATATCACCTACATTTATGTATTCCCATTTCCTCCAAGGTGGTATATAATGGTACTAATATATACGAACGAGAAGAAATCCATGAATAAAGATTGTTTCGCTGAAGTTGGATTATTTTTGAAAGGGAAAGTTTAATGGAATTATGATTTTGAAACCCACCTTGAGGAATATAATAAAAAGGAAGTACTAATTAATATGCAGGAATTTATAAAGATTGACAAGTTAGGTACATTACAAATTGATAAAATATTATTTGAAAGCCATTATCCAATTTTATTTACCTGTGTAAATGAAATTAATGAATTGTTTTTATGTACTTGTTGCCATGCTAATAAGGAAGGGAAAAAGTAACATATAGTAATGCTTATACGAGGTTCAAATGAATAAAAAGTGAAATATTGAAAAAAGGAGTTGATTGTCATGACAAATATTAATGATATGTCTGGTATGGTAGCGGCATTAGAGCAGTACAACAAAATATATAATAGTCCTGGAATGATTGCAGCAAGGGAATTAGCGAATAGTCCTGCAGCAAGAGCAGCACAGGAATTAGCAAATAATCCAGCAGTTCAAGTTGCACAACAGTTATCTAATAGCCCAGCTGTACAACTTGTGAATAATCAAGGTTATCGGGGGGCTATCGAGCTGGTTGCATCAATTCAAAGTGTATTGGATGCAGTAAGACCAGTCTATATGGATGTGCCGTTATATAATGTTTCAGCGTTAAATGCAATGGCTGAATCAGCGCAGGCAGCAGTGAATATGCAAAATACTCTTACAAGTATTCAAAGAGTATTGCCTGATATGTCTGTACTAAACTCTATTTCACAAACAGTTGCTTCATTAGCACCAGTATTTGAATCAGTTCACGATGCAGTAGAAGCCATGCGTCCATTGTGGGATGGAAGAATTATTCATGTAGTGAATCCAGATGCAGTAATGGAGTATATGATACATGACGAATCATTGGCATCCCAGATAATTGACGAAGATATTAAGTCACTACATGAAGAGGTTTCAGAGGTCATCAATTCGGAAGATCCTACCACTTCTATTCAGAAATTATTTAACAAAGATGGGAAAGCAAGAAAAATAGCTTTAGGTGTCATATATTTTATAGCGACAACTATTGTTGGAGGAAAGATTCAATACGAGATGCAGCCAATGTATCAGACAACTCCTCATGTAATGGAAATTCAACAAGACCAAGAATGTGAAATGAGTGAAGGACAGGTGGAATTTTCTGTGTTCTGTATTGAAAATGTAGCTGCGAATCTTGGCTTATCAGGAGATGAAACCTATCAATTACTGACAGGAGATCATAATATTTTGGACGAATATATCATACCGAATTATGAGATTCTTCATACACAAAGTAAAGAATACATTGTAAATGACATTATTGATTATATGAAAGAATGTGGGGTGCTGAAATGATTGTATATCATGGTTCTTACATGGAAGTAGCTGACCCTGATGTCTACCATTCCAGAGATAGTGTGGATTTTGGAAAAGGCTTCTATATTACACTGGTAAAAGAGCAGGCATCCAAATGGGCTGCTAGGTTTAAGCGAAACAAAGGCAAGGGCTTCATAACAATATATGAATTTGATATGGAGCAATGTAAAGAAAAATATAAGATGTTGGAATTTGACGGTTATACAGAAGAATGGCTTGATTTTATAACTTCATGTAGAAAAAAAGAAAATATCAGTGACTATGCTGTAGTAGTAGGCGGTGTAGCAAATGATAAAGTGTTTAATACGATTGAATTATATTTCGACGGTTTGATTGAAAGGAAGGAAGCAATTAAGAGACTACGTTATGAGAAACCAAATCTTCAGATTTGCATTAGAGGACAGAGTATCATTAATGAATTTATGGCATATAAGATATTGTCTAAAAAATGAATTTTGTATAGACAGAAAGGGAGCTCTTGGTGCACTTCCTGATCCAGAATTGATGAATTCTCTTTTAAGTATTAAGAAGAAATTGTAGAAGTGCATAAGGGGTTTTGGAATAAAAAACAGACTTCTTGAAACCATTGATAACATTTCTGTTATATAGCCGTTACATGACTCAGTTGTGTAACGGCTTTTTTGCCGTAGTAAAATCATAACCTTACTTTATTCAATTTGTTAAAAGAATTCACCGTATAAAACTATATTTGTACATCAATATAATATTGACAAAGAAAATAATCAATATTATTGTGCAATATGTTAAAGAAATTTTAAAAAGTACAATAATATATGTTGACAACATGGAAGCCAAGTGATAAGCTTAGTATATAACATGGCAGCCAAGTAAATAATATAGAAATAATATCATATATAATTTTGAACAGAAGTATTTCATGACTAATGATACAAAAATGGAGGACAAAATGGAAAAAGTAAAGATGATGCACATAGGACTTTCCAAAGGTGATATTGGACGTTATGTTTTTTTGCCGGGAAGTCCCGAACGAGCAGAAAAAATTGCTGCTTACTTTGATAATCCGAAAGAGATTGCCTATAATCGTGAATACAGAACATTTATCGGTGAACTGGAAGGTGTAAAAGTAGCAGTAACCAGTACAGGTATTGGCGGACCATCCGCAGCAATAGCAATGGAGGAACTTTACCAATGTGGCGCTGATACTATGATGCGAATTGGAACTTGTGCTTCTACATCAGAAAAAGTGAAAACTGGAGATATTGTCATTCCTAACGGTGCGGTACGAATGGAAGGGGTGGGCAGTCATTACTTGCCTACGGAGTTTCCAGCCGTGCCTGATTATGAAATGCTAAAAGAATTAGAAGCGGCAGCACAAAGACTGGACATGCCATACAACATTGGGGTAACGATAACCAAAGCATCCTTTTACAGTCAAACTGCTCCTAATACAAAACCGGTTAAGGAAGACATTATAAACAGTTGGAATGCATATGAAGCAGGAGGTGCAACCTCAACTAGCATGGAATGTGCCCCTTTGTTTTTGGTTGCCGCCAGCTTAGGCATCAGAGCTTCTTCCGTTCTTGTTAGCGCAACGGATTATAAAAAGTATGATAATCAGGACAGAAAGCATCCAATAGGCTTGGAAGACAGAGTAATCGCTGTCGGTATTGAAGCCATGAAATCAGTGATAAGAAAGGATAGGTTAGAAGTGGTGAACAAGAATGATTGATTATAATCAATTACCATTAATAGAAAAGGATACTTTAGATAATGCTTTGATACCCAATTATGTAAAAATATATGATATCATTTTTAACTTAATTGTTGAAGGTGTTATAAAACCAGGAGATGTAGTACCAAGTGAAAATGCATTAGCAAGCTACTGGAAGGTAAGTCGTGGTACCGTCCGAATGGCAATGAGAAAACTGGAAGAGGATGGCTATATTAATAAAACACAGGGTAAGCAGGCAGTGGTTGCAGCATATGCCATGCAATCAAAAGATGGATTCCAATGGTTATTTAATCCATGCCTGGAGAATTGTGTAGACACAATTGATGAGATACGATCCGAGCCAACTTACCAACCATGTGGTGTATATGTTGCACATGAATTAGGGCATGAAAAGTCAAGGAATTTAATGATATCTGTTAGTACAGATTACTATTCTGGTGGACGCCAGCTGGCAAATACGATTACAATATTCGATGCTAAATGTTTGGAAGAATATAATCTGGAATTTAGTGACAATGAAGCAATACAAAAATTTGTGGTAAATGATTTATATCAGGTATCGAAACGGGCAAAAACGGTATTTAATGTGTTAAATGCTGATACCAATTCATATATAGCGCTTATTAATAAAAACGAACCTATTATGATTATTGAAGAAATATTAGTAGGAAGTAATGATAAACCATTAGCATATTCAAAACATCAATTGCTAGGAAGTAAATATCGTTTCTCTATCGAACGTAAATCACATATTTAATGTGATCTAAAGAATTAGTACAACAACCAATTAAAAACATTTTCATAATTTACAAAATTAGTCAATAACCATTGAAAGCTATTGCCTTTATTAATTAATGCCTTTTTTAGGGTTAAAGAGGCTTTTGTGTAAGATTAGCAGGCACGTTTCAACTACCTAATCTCATTAGAGCTCTTTTAACATAGGTTACAAAAGTATAATATCAAACTATTTAGGAGGATGAAAGAATGAAAAAGGTTTTAAATCTAATTCTAGTATGTACATTTTTTTGCCTGGTTTTAACGGCATGTGGCAAAAACGAAGGAGACACAAGTAACACAATAAAGCAAGATGCAACAACAGAAGAAGCACCTGCAGATGTGGAAAATGATTCCGAATCCACAGAAGATGCACTTAAAGTAGTATATCTGGTTAATGGTAGTTTAGGTGATAAAGGTTTTTATGATTCAGCAGCTGCAGGCTTATTTGAAATCAAAGAAAAACTTGGTGCAGAAATGAAAATCATTGAAATGGGGCGTGATGAGACTAGCTATGAAGGACATTTTCTAGATGTTTCTGAACAAGATTGGGATGTTATTATTGCCGGTACCTGGTCAGTAAAAGAAATTGCACAAAATACAGCCGCACAGTATCCAGATAAAAAATATGTATTATTTGATAGCGATGTAGATCGTGACGTTGTAACAGATGACAATATGATGGGAATCACCTACAAATCCAATCAAGGAGCATTTATGGCGGGTGTTTTAGCGGCACAGATGTTAGATTCTAAGGATGCAAAAATTGACGCTTCAGAAAGAACTTTAGGATTTATAGGTTCTATGGATGTTGCAAACATTAATGATTTCTTAGTTGGTTATTTGGAAGGTGTTGCATATGTGGATCCTGAAATCAGAGTCATCACTTCTTATGTAGGATCTTTTGAAGATGTACCAAAATGCTTGGAAATGACAACTCAGTTATACAATCAGGGAGCGCAAGTTGTATATGCACCAACTTCTCAAAGTATTCTGGGTGCAGCAACAGCGGCATTAAATGTAGACAAATATTTGATTGCTTGTGATCAGGATTTATATACCCAGTTGGCAGATGAGAAACCAGATATTGCTCAAAACATTTTAACTTCAACATTAAAGAATGTTGGTGAATCATTGGTTACAGCAGTAGAAGGTATTGTTGATGGTTCTATGACTTGTGACCAAACCTATTCATTAGGATTAGAAAGTGGAGCAGTAGGATTAGCTTACAATGAGAACTTTGACAAAATTGTTCCTGATGATATAAAAGCAAATCTTGAGATAGTTAAGGATAAAATCATAAATGGTGAGATTGAAGTAAGTAGTGCAATGGAAATGACAACTGACGAAGTATCTGCATTACGTGATAGTATGAAATAGGCTATTTAGACACACCCTGATATTCATAAGAGGCTGTTGCAAAACAGCCCCTTTTTCCATAAGGATTCTTTAAGGAGTGAAATGATGGAAGCAAAAAGAGAAGTATTACGAATGGAAAACATCGTAAAAGTATATTCCAACGGAGTAATGGCTAATAAGGGAATTAATTTCTCCATTAATGCCGGTGAAATCCATGCACTATCTGGTGAAAACGGAGCAGGTAAATCTACTTTAATGAAAATTATTTTTGGAGAAGAACAACCTACATCAGGAGACATATACATAAATGGACAAAAGACAGTAATAACGTCTCCTCAATTGGCTATTAAGTTAGGTATTGGCATGGTACATCAGCATTTTATGCTGGTTTCATCAATGACAGTAGCTGAAAATGTTATATTAGGTGTTGAGCCAACAAAAGGGATTTTAATAAATATGAAACATGCCATAAAGCAAGTGGAAGAAATAGCAGAAAAGTATAATATGAATATAAATCCCAAGATGAAAGTTGAGGATTTAACGGTAGGTCAGAAACAAAAAGTAGAAATTTTGAAAGCGTTGTTTCGTGGTGCTAAAATATTAATACTAGATGAACCTACTGCAGTATTAACACCTCAGGAAACGACAGAATTATTTGAGGAATTAAAGAGGTTACGAGATAGTGGATACACGATTATATTCATATCTCACAAACTGAATGAAGTGAAAGAACTGTGTAATCGTATTACTATAATTCGTCATGGGAAATCCATGGGTGTATATGATGTGAAAACGGTTACCGAACAGGATATATCAAATCTAATGGTGGGCAGAGATGTTATTCTCAATATTGAGAAGAGTGCGCCGAAGATTGGTAAGACTACAATCCGTGTAAGCGATTTGACTATCATAGGGGAAAATGGTAAGCATTGCATCAATAGATTATCCTTTTCCTTAAGAGAAGGTGAAATCCTTGGAATTGCAGGTGTAGAAGGAAATGGGCAATTAGAACTGGTAGAAGCACTGACGGGACTTAGAAAATATAATGCCGGTTCAATCGAGATTTGTGGTAAAGAAATCTCCCAATGCAATGTAAAGGATATTAGAAAACTTGCTGTTTCTCATATTCCAGAGGATCGTATGACAACAGGCGCAGCCCCATCTTTATCTATTACTGAGAATATGCTTTCCGATAAAATATCATCTAATTCATTCTCTAAGCATGGAATTATTAATAAACGTGCTATCAAGCAATATGGAATTGATATGGTGAAACAATATCAGATATTGTGTAAGAATCCAGATGTTAGTATTGATAGTCTTTCTGGTGGTAATATTCAAAAGGCAGTATTAGCACGTGAGCTATCCAATAATCCTAAAATTATAATAGCAGATCAGCCAACCCGTGGCGTTGATGTTGGTGCAACGGAATTCATACATAAAAGATTAATTAATATGAGGGATAATAAAAAATCTGTACTTCTAATAAGTTCTGATTTAAATGAAGTGTTAGGATTATCAGATAGTATCATCGTAATGCATGAAGGTCGAATTGCAGCATATTTTCCAGATGCAGCCAAGATAACGGAACTTCAGCTTGGTGGATATATGCTTGGTATTGAGAAGCAGTCTGAGGAAGAGATTAAGGAGGTACGTCATGGACAGTAATAAGCGAATACGCATAATCGTCGATATTACAAAATTAATAATTACTATATTAGTATCCTGCGGATTAGTTACATTGATTGTTTTAGTAACCAGTTCAGATCCGGTTAATGCATTTTCCAGCTTCTTTTTGGGACCATTTACCTCAGTTCGTCGTATTGGCAACATTGTTGAAGCAGCATCACCGTTAATGTTTACAGCATTGGCTGTAATTATGATATTTAGTGCTGGTCAGTTTTCCATGATATCCGAAGGTGCATTCTTTATTGGAACATTGGGTGCCATGATGATTGCTACCTCCGTACCGTTACCTGCCGGTATCCATCCTATCGTTGCTATATTAGTAGCTGGTGCAATGGGAGCAGCGGTTGCCTTAATACCGGCTGTGCTTAAAATGAAATGGCAAGTGTCAGAAGTTGTAACTTCTTTGATGTTAAATTATGTAGTTCAGTTCTTTGCCATATATATGGTAAGCTATCATTTTCGCGAAATTAGTAGTTCCAGCTTAGCATCTATTGAATTTAAGGATACCTCAATCCTTCCAGTTATTATTAGAGGAACCAGAATACATCTAGGGATAGTACTTGGGGTTATCTTATGTATTATAACTTATTTCTTACTATATAGAACTACCTTTGGCATGAAATTAAGGACGGTGGGAAATAATGCAAAATTTGCCCATTATTCCGGTATAAAAGTTACCGGTATTATGGTGATTTCACAAGTAATTGCAGGCGCTCTGGCTGGTATGGGTGGTGGAGCAGAAATTCTTGGTATGTATAACCGTTTTAAATGGACTACATCGCCAGGTTATGGCTGGTCTGGTATTGTAGTTGCATTGTTAGCAAGGGACAATCCATTGATGGTTCCATTAGCTGCATTATTTATGGGTTATCTTAATGTTGGAGCTAATATTATGGCAAGAAACAGTGATGTTAGCAGCGAAGTAGTTCAAATAATACAAGGTGTTATGATATTAATGATTGCCGCTGAGGCTTTACTTAAAAAATGGAAACAGAAAATGATTGTAAAAGCTGCAAAGTCAGAAGCAGGTATGAAAGGAGATGTAATAAATGATTGACTATTCATTTATCGTTGACTTCCTTTTTATGTGGATTCGAGTGGCAACCCCAATTTTATTAGCTTCCCTAGGGGCCATCCTATGTGAAAAATCAGGTGTTGTTAATCTTGGTTTAGATGGTATTATGCTCATATCTGCCTTGTTTGGAGTTCTTGGAAGTGCCTATGGAGGAAATTTAATATGGGGAGTGATTGCCGGTGTAGGCTCCGCATTAATAATAAGTGGAATTTTTGCTTACTTCCACCTTGTTTTAAAAGCAAATGCCGTTTTATGTGGTACTGCAGTAAATACAATTGCTTCCGGTTTGACAGTATTTGCATTACAGTTAGCCACAGGTGAAAAGGGCTCCAGTTCTTCATTAAAAAGCTATACTTTTCCTACTGTGAATATTCCTTTTATAAAGGACATTCCTATTCTTGGAGATATTCTGTCTGGACATAACTTAATTACATACATTGCATTTCTTATGGTAATTGTTATTTGGATATTTATGTACAAAACACCTCTAGGGCTGCGTATGCGTGCAGTGGGTGAGAATCCCAATGCTGCCTCCAGTGTGGGACAAAATGTAATTAAAATTAGATTTTTAGCGATTTTATTATGTGGAGTGTTGGTAGGATTCGGCGGAATGTACTTATCCATGGGTTATTTGTCTATGTTTACCAGAGACATGGTAGCCGGTCGTGGTTTCATAGCTCTTGCAGCATGTGCTATGGGTCAGGCAACACCAGTAGGAGTCTTGATATCTTCCATGGTTTTTGCCTTCTTTGATGGGTTATCTAATATTCTTCAATTATTGCAAATTCCATCTGAGTTTGTGCAAATGCTGCCTTATGTAGCGACAATATTTGGTTTAACTGTTTATTCTATCCAAAAAATAAGGCTTCAAAAGAAAAAGAGTAAGGAGATACAGCAAAATGCCATTGAATAAAGATGAAAAAACATTAGGAAAGAAACAATATCATATACATTTACAACCAGGTGATATCGGAAAATACGTACTCTTACCAGGAGATCCCGCAAGATCCGATCGTGTAGCAAAATATCTCGACGGTGCTGAATTAATAGCAAATAATAGAGAGCATCGAACCTTTACCGGTTACTATAAAGGAGTAAAAATATCGGTTACTTCAACTGGAATGGGATGTCCATCAGCAGCTATTGCAGCAGAAGAACTAATTAATATTGGTGCAGAATGTTTAATACGTATTGGTAGTAGTGCAGCTTTACAGGAAGGAATTAATATTGGTGATTTACTAATATCCACTGCATCCATGAAAAATGAGGGAACTTCAAAATTCTATGTCCCAGACTGTTTTCCAGCAGTGCCAGATTTTGACTTTACCCGCATGTTAATTGATACAGCAAAGGACATGAAAAACGAAATCTCTAGCAGTATATATTATGGTATTAATGCCTCAGATGATGCTTTTTATGGTGAAACAGAGGAATGGATTGAACATTTGTCAAAGCTTGGATGTTTAAATGTTGAAATGGAGAGTTCAGCACTATATACGGTCTGCCACCGCCGAAAGGTAAGAGGTGCTATGGTCAGTGCGGTATCAGGTAACCTGATTACAGGTAATGTAATCTATGAAAGGGAAAATCAAGGATTGGCAAAAGGATGGGATGACGAAATCCGAATTGTTCTGGAAACTATTTATAGATTTGAGCAGGAGCAACAAGGATAAGTGTGAAGGGAATTTCTAAGGCGCTAGAAGACGCCGCCTAAGAAATTCTAAAAGCGTCACAAATGGAAGGCTATGCCTTCCATTCGGAAGAACTCCTCCATGAGAATCCATTGGAATTCTCATGGCGAACTTCTTCGTCCATTATTTGAGATGCCGCAAGGCGGCATCATGTCGGAAGGTGTATCCATTTTTAAACAAACAGTACAGCAGGAGGATTTGGTATGGAAGAAAAGAAAATGATGCACTTAAATATATCTAAAAATCAAATTGGAAAGTATGTGTTTTTACCAGGTAGTGTGGAACGTGCAACAAAAATTGCTGATTATTTTGATAATCCAGTCAAAGTTGCACACAATCGAGAATTTCTTACTTATACAGGAACACTGGAAGGCATACCGGTATCTGTTACAAGTACAGGAATTGGAGGACCGTCTTCAGCCATTGCGGTAGAAGAATTATTCGAATGTGGTGCTCATACTATGATGCGAATCGGTTCATGCGCGTCCACATCTTCAAAAGTTAAAATTGGGGATGTAGTTATAGTAAATGGCGCAGTAAGAATGGAGGGTACTGGACTACATTATCTTCCCGTAGAGTTTCCGGCAGTGCCTGATTATTACATGGTAAAAGAGCTGGAAGCAGCAGCAATCCGTCTTGACATCCCTTATAATATTGGAGTTACTATTACAAAGGATTCTTATTATACTGAGGTATCTCCGGAAACAAAGCCAGTGTATTATGAATTAAAAAATAAATGGGAAGCCTATGAAAAAGGTGGAGCCACCAATACAAGCATGGAATGTTCAACTTTATTCCTGGCAGCAGCGTCCTTAGGAATCAGAATGTCATCTGTTATGATTAGTGCAACCAATTATAAATGTTATTCAAACGATGATAAAGACTATCCTCGTGAATGGGAAGACAGAGCAATTCGAGTAGGAATTGAAGCGATGAAAGAAATAATTAAAAAGGATATGTCAAAACCACAGACAATTTAAAGATAATAATAAAAGAAATTAGATTGGCATCATGGTTTGATAAATGCATTTGTGTATGTGATACGAAAGGAAGATAATTATAATGAAACATATATTAATTGATTGTGATACTGGTATTGATGATTCGATTGCGATTTTGTATGCATTAAAAAGTAAAACGTTACATGTAGAAGGATTTACAACAGTATATGGAAACACTTCCTCCCATCAGGCAGCAGAGAATACATTGCGTTTAATAAAGCTGTCAAAGTGTGGATATGAAATACCAGTAGTACTTGGCGCAAATCAGAACTTGGATGGTGAATATGGACCAATACCAATTTATATTCATGGAGATAATGGAATAGGTAATGTGGAATTACCAAAGTCAGAACAACAATTACGAAAGGAGAGTGCACCGGATTTTATCATAAGTAAAGCCAATGAGCTTCAAGGAGATTTAACCATTGTCGCTTTAGGGAGATTAACCAATATTGCCTTAGCTTTAGAAAAGGATCCCAGACTTCCTTATAAAGTTAAAAATATGATTGTAATGGGCGGAACAATAGGCAAACCCGGGAACGTGAATCCTTATGCAGAGGCCAATATCTATGGTGATGCAAGGGCAGCAGATATAGTTTTCCGTGCAGGTTTCCACATGATTGTGGTAGGGCTTGATGTTACAACAGAAACTTACCTTTCAGGGCATGATATTTCCGTATTGGAAAAATATTGTGATGTAGAAAACAGAGATATTGTTCAGTATATAAAATCAGCCCTAAAATTCTATTTTAAGTTTAATTATGAATCAACTGGATGTCAGGACCGATGCGTAGTACATGATCCATTAGCTATGTTAATTGCAGAAAATCCATCCATTGGTGAGTACCGTATGATGCGTGCTGCTGTGGAATATGAAAACAAAGAATTTCGTGGTATGATAAAGACCGATGAAAGATTTATTTCAGATTATAACCATGATGAAATTTTATATTGTATCAGAGTAGACTCTGATTTAGCTATAAGGAGATTGCTATCGGTATTCTAATGAAGCAATCTTAAGAAACTTTAAAGATTAACATTTAGAAATTAAATCTTTAAATATTATTCCATGAAAATAACCTCCTAAATGTAGTTTTTATAGTTGTTTTATAATTCAACAATATAACAAAAACGGAACAACCGTTACTTTTTTATGGAAATATGAAATAAATTCAAAATATCGGAAATATGGAAAAGGAGCATTTACCCAGGCGAGCCATCGCACTAGCGATATGGTACAATTTTTATAAAAAAATAATGAAAGGATACATTGCAACTGCCCTTTATATAGATTCACATGGCAGTATCCCATCTAAACCAGATGTGATAGGCAAAAGGCAAAATGATGAAAAGAACTTTGATTAAAAACGCAAAATATATTGTAACCTGTGATAAAAATGACAATTTATATGAGAATGGTTTTATTTATATTGGGGATGGTGAGATTAAAAAAATCGGTTCTATTGACTCAAATAATCCGAAAGAATTTCCCGCTGATGAAATAATCGATGCTGCTAATATGATTATCTATCCAGGTCTTATTAATACCCATCATCATCTATACCAGTACTTTACAAGAAATCTTCCACAAGTTCAGAACATGGAGCTTTTTGACTGGCTAAAGACTTTATATGAAATATGGAAGAATATCGATGCTGATGTAATTCGATATAGTTCTTTGCTTGGTATGGGGGAATTAATGAAACACGGTTGTACTACATGTTTTGATCATCATTATGTATTTCCTAATCAAGGTGGTTCACAGTTAATCGATACACAGTTTGAAGCGGCTTCCAATTTAGGTATCAGAATGTTCGCTTCCAGAGGCAGTATGGATTTAAGCAAAAAAGATGGTGGCTTGCCTCCCGATTCTGTAGTGCAAAGTATTGATTCTATCTTAAAAGATAGCGAACGGCTTGTAAGCAAATACCACAACCCTAAAAAAGGTTCTATGAGACAGGTTGCATTAGCTCCATGCTCTCCTTTTAGCGTTTCCTCAGATTTATTAAAAGAAAGCGCAATCTTAGCAAGAAGCTTAGGTGTAAGATTGCATACACATCTAGCCGAAACAAAAGATGAAGAAAAATATACTTTAGAAAGATATGGTGTTAGACCTTTAGAATATATGGAACAGCTAGGCTGGATTGGTAATGATGTATGGTTTGCCCATGGCATACATTTTAACGAAGAAGAATTAAAACTATTAGCAGATACTGGTACCGGTGTCGCTCACTGTCCTATCTCTAATATGAAATTATCCTCTGGTATTGCCCAGATTCCAAGAATGTTAGAGCTGGGTGTTCCAGTAGGTTTGGCGGTTGACGGCAGTGCAAGTAACGATTCCTCCAATCTTCTTGAAGAAATGAGAGTTTCTTACCTATTACACAGATTGAATTCCAGTAAACATGCTCCAAGTGGTTACGATATCTTAAAGATTGCTACTAATGGTAGTGCAAAGATTCTGGGAAGAAGTGATATTGGACAACTATCTGTTGGCATGATGGCAGACTTATTCATGGTAGACAGCACAAAGGCAGAGCTGGTAGGCGCAGATTATGATACAAAATCCATGCTTGCAACCGTCGGAACAAAAGAACCGGTAGCCCTTACCATGGTTCAAGGAGAAGTTGTAGTAAGAGATGGAATTCTTCAAAATGTTGATGAGGAAAAAGTTGCTGCTGAAGGCAGAGGAGTTGTAAAAGAACTATTAAGTAAGTAGCTTGAGGGTGCTGCTGAAATATCACCCTGAATTATTTTTTCTGAATTTGCTTAGGGATTAATCCTTGCTATATTAAAATAATCTGTTATAATATAATTAAATAAGGCAATCGCCACAGGGTGGTTGACCGGTTATAGAGATGTAAAAAGCCTTCCTGACTCGGTCAAAGTACAGGGAAGGTTTTTTACGTTAATGACAAATCAAATAAATGAATGTCAGTAGTGCCATCATGAACATGCCAAATTGCATTAAGTCTTTAAAGTCAAACTTATTGTTTATAAGCATCACCTCCATTCTATGTAGAATGAAGGTCAACCACCCTATACACGATTGCAAGTAAATTATACCATAGACAGTATTAGAACACAAGTTCGAAATGCTGACATCAGTTCTGATAGATAAATTTATTTATATTTCTAGTAATTGGGTAATTATAGTGCTTGTTCATTCCAGCTGCATGCATGAGTTATGTTTGCCTGCCAGTGCTCCTAGCGATTAAATCCTTCGCTTTCTATCTTCCAACGCAACCTCCCTATTCTGACACCGAGATAAGTTTATTTGTTTTGCGGTGAGGAGGAAATCTCAAAAGGGTCCGAGTACTATGTTTCAACCTTATCTGATTCAGAAAAAGAGAGGATGATAGGCGATATTCATCTTGATATGCTTGGGCAAGTGCCATCAAGGAGAAGAAATCCTATCATTGCAGATATATTTAATAGATTAAAATATATGGATCGCAGAGGAAGTGGATTTAAGAAAATTCTAGGTGATTATAGGATGCAACCACAATATAAGGAAAGTATGGAACCGAAATTTAGCTCTGATAATGATTCATTTTTACTTATTTTGAAAAATCTAAATTATGAAAATTTAAAGAAAATAAAAAGCGGCGATAAAAAGCGACGATAAAAAAACGGCGATAAAAAGCGGCGATAAAAAGGTAAGTAAGAAAACACAACAATAGTATAATTTGATTTTGAATTATATGGAGAAGGGAAAAGAATACGGAATACAGGATTTTCGTAAGTTGCTTAATTTGAAAGAAACTCGAACAAAAGTTATTCTAAATGGGTTGGTTGAAAATAGTGAAATAGAAACAGTGGGAGCAAAAAGAGGCAGAAGGTATAAGTTGCCAATAAACTAGAATTATTGATTAATTCAATTTCACTAACTCTGAATGAAAAAGCATCTGCCATAAAAGTAGGTGCTTTTTTCAATTTATCAACTTGTAACCACCCAGTGAGTGTGATAATATATAAAAATGTAAGTAAATAAATAATAACATCATACATAGGTGAAAATCATGATAAAGTTTATGAAAGACAAAAAATTGTTTATACGAAGGCTGTTTCTGATTGTTTTAGATGTACTTCTGATTAATATATCAGCATATACAGCCCTTTTGGTGCGCTTTGATTTTAGATTGGCACAGATTCCTACTTATTATGCAGAGGCAGTTTTATCCTATGCACTGATAAACTCTGTTACAACAATAATAATATTTGCTCTCTTCCGACTTTACAATAGCCTATGGAAATATGCTGGAATTGATGAGCTGGTGAATATTATATTTGCATGTACCATTTCAGGTGCGCTGCAGTTTATTGGAATGTATTTTATATTCCATATTCATGTTCCCAGAAGTTATTTTCCCCTTAGTACCATTTTTATGATGGGAGCAGTTAGTATCAGCCGGTTTTTCTATCGTTATATCAGAAGAATATCCAGAAATAATTTCACCGGTACAGTGAAAAGCCGGATTATGATAGTTGGTGCTGGAGATGCTGCGTGTACAATTATTAGGGAAATTTCCCGCAGTGAATATGTAAAAGGCACCGTTATCTGTGCCATTGATGACGACAGGGATAAGTTAGGAAGTTACATTCAAGGCATTAAGGTAGTTGGAGACAGGAACAAGATTATTGAAGCAGCAGAAAAGTACGAGATTACAGACATTTTCATCGCCATGCCTTCTGCATCCAGACAGGCTATAAAGGAAATCCTTGAGATTTGTAAGGAAACTGGCTGTGCCCTTAAAATTCTTCCGGGAATGTATCAATTAATTAATGAAGAAGTCAGTGTAACAAGACTTAGAAATGTTGAAATCGAGGATTTACTCGGCAGAGAACCCGTTAAGATTGATATGGAAGGTATTATGAATTATGTAAGTGGAAAAGTGATTATGGTTACCGGTGGCGGCGGTTCCATAGGCAGTGAACTTTGCAGACAGATTGCAAAACATAAGCCGAAACAATTAATCATTGTAGACATTTACGAGAATAATGCTTATTTTATACAGCAGGAGATTAAGAATGACTACCCGGAACTTGATTTGGTAGTTTTAATCGGATCGGTTCGTAATACGAAACGTATGAATCGTATTATGGATAAATATAGACCGAACATTATATATCATGCGGCTGCACACAAACATGTTCCTTTAATGGAGGACAGCCCCAATGAAGCTATTAAGAATAATGTAGGTGGTACATATAAGATGGCACAGGCTGCCGACCGCTATGGCGTTGAGAAATTTATACTGATTTCATCAGATAAAGCGGTGAATCCTACTAATGTAATGGGAGCTTCCAAACGAATCTGCGAGATGATTATTCAGGCATTTAACAAACGTTCCAAAACAGACTTTGTGGCAGTTCGTTTTGGTAATGTTCTTGGAAGCAATGGAAGTGTTATTCCACTATTTAAAGAACAAATTCTTAGGGGTGGACCGGTTACGGTTACCCATCCGGATATTATAAGGTATTTTATGACCATTCCGGAAGCAGTTTCTTTGGTATTGCAGGCAGGTGCTTATGCAAAAGGCGGAGAAATATTTGTATTAGAGATGGGTGAGCCTGTTAAGATTGCAGAACTTGCAGAGAATCTAATACGATTATCAGGATATGAACCAGAAAGAGATATAGCCATAGAGTATACAGGACTGAGACCTGGGGAAAAGCTATACGAAGAACTTCTCATGGATGAAGAAGGTTTACAGGATACAGAGAATAAACTAATACATATTGGTAAACCTATTGAGATGGATGATGAGGCTTTCTTTAAGGCAGTAGAAGAATTGGATAACGCAGCGAAAGATGAGACAGATGATATTAGAGAGATGATTCAAAAAATAGTGCCTACTTATGTAATACAACATTGAGAAGAGGAAGTTTCCTGGTTCTCATGGAAGATGCTGAAACTGTTGATATGCGAATGGGTGATTATATTTTTTATTTATTATCCGATGATGAAAGTAATATAGAAACATATTTGGAGAGTGGCATGTAGTTTGGTGCCTGGCACCATTTTTAAGGAGGATAGCATGGATATACAATTTTTGGGCGGCGCTTTAGAAATCGGTGGAAGTGCCATCTTACTGCACATAGATGGTAAGAATATATTATTGGATGCAGGTATCAGGCAAGGCATGAGTAAAGATCCTTTACCAAATTACAGGGTTATACAAGAGTGTGGAGGATTAGATGCTATTATTATCAGTCATGCCCATCTGGATCATATTGGAAGTCTGCCTGTCATCAGCAAGGAATATCCTGCTGCCAGAATCTACATGAATCATATGACCATGGATTTGGTACGGGTACAGCTTTATGATAGTTTAAAGGTTATGAACAACCGGGAAGCGGAGATTCCTTTGTATGCAGAGCAGGATGTTATCAGCACTCTAAATCGGATATTTCCAATAGGATATGAGGTTAAGTTTCCTATATTTGATGATATCTATCTTACATTTTATAATGCAGGGCATATTGCAGGGGCAAGCTTTTGCTATATTCAGGGGAAAGAGGGAACTTTGTTTTACTCCGGAGACTTTTCTACATTTTCACAAAAAAGTATTGAAGGGGCAAAGTTACCAAAGTTAAGGCCGGACGTAGCTATTGTTGAGAGTACTTATGGAGATAGATTGCATTCTAATCGTGAGATAGAAGAGAAGGCATTAGTGGACTTTGTACATGAAGCCGTAGAAAATAACGGAAAGGTTCTCATCCCGGCATTTGCACTGGGAAGGGCGCAAGAAGTTATATTGATTTTAAAAAGTGCTTTGAATAAGGGGCAATTAAAGAATGTTAAAGTTTATGTAGACGGTCTGGTTCGTGATGTGAACCGGGTTTATAATAGAAATCCCATTTACTTAAAGAAATCTTTAGGGAAAAAGGTTTTAAAAGGATTGGAACCTTTCTATGATGATAATATTATAGAAGTAAAACCAAATGACAGCCGTGAAGAACTGTTAAAGGAGGAGCAGGCAGTATTTGTTGCAAGTTCAGGTATGCTTACTGGAGGACCAAGCACTTATTATGCAGAAAAGATAGCACCTATGGAGAACGGTTATATTGCCATAACCGGTTATCAGGATGAGGAATCGCCGGGAAGACAATTGTTGGACCTTCTGGAGGCAAAAGAAGAAGAACCATATCTGAAATTAAATGGAGTTGGATTTCCTGTCAAAGGTCAGATAAAGAAGATTGGTCTTTCTGCCCATTCCGATAAAAGTGAAATCAAAGGTTTAATTGAGCGGTTATCTGCAAGAAATGTAATTCTGGTACATGGTAATAATGAAGTGGTTAAGAGTCTTGGACAAGAAATTGCAGCCGATTATAAGGGAAGAATATATACACCGGAATGCGGAGAACAGATTCATATAGAGATTCGCAATCCCAGAAAACAGCTAAAGAAACACATCCCATATGTAATGAATCATAGTGAGGAATTATCTGAGAAGCTTATGCCTTATTTCTACGAATATGTGAGAGAACATTATGGAAATGGATTATTTACACTGGAAGAACTTTACTACATCTGGCATGGGGTAAAGTGCTACGAAGATGAGCAAATAAAAGAGTTTAAAACCTTAATCCTGACTAGTGTTTATTTTGAAAGCGATGCCAGAAGGCTGTTCTTGTGGAAATCAAGGAATGAGCAGGATATAGAAGAGGATTTAAAAGGAAAAGAGTTGAACCAACAGCAGTTAACGGTAATTATTGAAGAGTTATTTAAAGAATATCCCTATAAGAAGATTAGCTTTAATATGGAGCAAAAGAAAGTTCAATTAGTATTTGATTTTCCTCATGCAGTTGACTCTTCCATAGATGCAGCCATGAATAGGTTTCATGAACAAACTGGCTGGAACCTAGGAATTAATGAAACTATGAATAACAATGCAGCAGAATCTCTAATTATGAGTTATTTTAGTCGGGATAATGTTTTAAAGATATCCTTCCATATGGTTACGAGACAGGTTCAGGTTGTGTTAAATCAAGTGCCGGCATCTATTCATGACATTATAAAGGAATTTCATGAGAAAACCGGATGGGAGTTAATGATTCCATCTCTAAATCCAGTTAATGTAAAGAGCACTGTGCAGAATCAGGATTATTATAAAGCTGCCGACCCATCTAAAGCAGTGGAGCAAAATGATGCACTATACCTAATTGATTATGCATTTGAAGCGGAAATGCATAAACCATACAAGAAAAGTATTAAACAGATAGAAGGCAGAAAGTATATTGAGCTTGCATTTATTACTCCTTATGTTGGAAGAATGTATTCTGGGAAAATACAGGATTTAACCCGCCAGACTGGATGGGATATAGCCATATCCGATAAAGTGAATCAGATGGAACTTATTAATATAGTAAGAACTTTGTGCTATAAATATCAGATTGTCATTAAGAAGAATCCCTCCTATCATCCGGAGAACATGAGTATCCGAATAGACATTATAAGCGGGCAGGAAGGACTTGCCGGTGCCAGGAAGGAATTTAAGGCTATGACCGGGTGTGAATTAAATGGGGGTTGATATTTTCGTTTTATTAATCAAAGATAAACAAAGATAAAAGAAGAAAATAAAACAAAAATAAAGAAAATTGACGAAAATTTATTGATTTAATATTGAAATTGTGGTAATATGTAACAAGCAAAAAAATTAATCGTTTACCGTTACTAAAAGGAGAAGGCATGATGAGAAAAAAATTACTTGCATTATTACTTGTTGTTTCCATGATGGTACTGCCAACAGGATGTGGATTATCCGGAAAAGAAACAACACCGCCACCAACAACACCAACACCAACGCCAACAACAGAAGCACAGACAGCAGAAGAGAGCAATGCAAACAGCCAGGAAAAGGCGTATGATTCTACCAATGATTCCTCGTATTTGTCACAGTATTTTAATATCAATCTAAAGGATAATATTACTGACGTAGCAACATTTACAGATGGTCTTAAAAAACTGGTCGGAGATAATGAGGATGCTCCTAAGTTTTCCACTAGCGATGAAGGTAATCCTACGATTGCCATTGATGGCAAATTAACAGGATTAAAGGCAATAAAGGCAGGGGTGATTGCAGCAAATTTTGGAGAACTGGCACTTACTTATCCGGAAGAAAAGACTGTGAATTGTTTGAAGGAAAATCAAATAGATATAGAGCCAGATAATGAATATGGGGCTTATTTAGCATGTGCCATTGATACAGAGTTGATTACGCCAAAAGAGGCTGCTGTATATGCAATGGATGAAGATGTTACCAAGGATGAAACTGCAAAACTGTTTATGAAAATCGCATCTGCCAATGGACTTGCAAGAAATTTCCTGGGATATTCCAGTGATGAAGACATCTACGGTAAATTGGATAATGCTTGGAATTCATTTATTATGATGGATGATAAAAAACTTTCTGAAATTGGAAAGAACGCAGTCCAACAAGGTATAACAACAGGATATAATTTGAAATCTGATGCCTATAATGCACGTTTCCTTCCGGAATTGACATTGCAATATGGACATAGTGTGATTAAGCATGCGCACCAGCTGATTGGCTTACTTAATAGTGAAGGAATTGTTGCCAAAGTGCAGTTAGAGCCAAAGACATCCGTGTATGAATATTTACTTGAATGGGGACCTATTCCGGAAGCAACTCCAATATATGAAGTAAAACAATATGATGATTTGTATTTGGTAAATGCTGTAGAATATGATTTGGAATTAGAGTTTGAGAATAAAGAAGATATGTTAGCTTTCGATGAATTGGTTCAAGCCTATGCAAAGAAGAATGAAGGAAATGAAGAAGCAAAAGGCTTACTTGCATCATCTTGGTGGCAACCATTATACTCTACAACTATGGAGGATATGCCCAAAGATGCATATGATCAGATATACGATTGTATAATAACAGATGAAAATTATTCATTTCATTCTTTCTGCTTGCCAACTGACCTGGATAAAGTAACAAAGGATCTGGGTAAATTAAGTGACGGTTTAGAGATAAAACCTGTAAAACGTTATTGTAATTTAGCTTTCTACAATTATTTGACGGGTGACGATTATCAATAGATACTTGAAATAATAAGGAATTAGAGCAGCAATAAGGTTGGAATCTAAATATTTAGATTCATGAATTATGGGAATTGAAACTTTTAAAAATAGAACTTGACTGATATAAAAAAAGCCACAATTATGTGGCTTTTTTTTATATCGGTACATTCGTATGAAAGTCGTATAGTTTGGTGCCTGGCACCAGAAGTATGAGGTAAAGTAGACCTTGATCTCTTTATTATTTAATATTGACACGATATGTGTTTTATGATATGGTTATTTTAGAAATTTTAAATATTCTTTGAAAAAATGTAAGAATATAGAATAAGTATTAAAAGAAGATGATATACTATAAAGAACACTATTCTTCGGGATAGGTTCTTTTATGACCTGTGAAGTATTGTCAAGGGTGTCGGGAAAGGCAATATGGAGGTTCTGCACGAGGTTGGGTAAGCATCCTCATACTGACTACCGTAATTGCGGGAAAAGCAAAATACCAAATAAAAGCTACGTAGAACTACGTGGCTTTTATTTTTGAATTTTATTATGCAAAATGAGTTTTGGGTTGAAACAGAATATAAAGTAAAGTGTAGGGGGACATATGATAAGAGAATTATTAATTGACTATGAAAATTTGCTTCATAAAAAGTTTATCATAGAACTAGAAGATGCTCAGATCCTACAATTTGAGTTTAAAAATGTTAATTTCATGCACTTAATAGGCCTTCATAAATTGGATGATATCTCTGTAATTCAAAAGTTTAATGACATAAAAAATAAAGTATATAATGCAAGAAAAATATTTAATGATATCAAAGAAGGTATTATTACTGATGATGAAATATTGAAAAGTGATAAAATAGATGAGATACAGGAGAGCCGATTAAATTATTTTAGTTCTGAGACTATCTTGAGATTAGTGCATAACGAAGAAGTAATTCATTTCAATCCGCTTAAAGTGCAGTTTGAAAATGGGAAAAGTACCAAACTGGAAAAAATAGATTATATTTTTTTTGAAATAATAGAGATAGCCGATGGAAATTACTTGCAATTCTGTATAGGATTTGACGATAAAGATGCCCAAAATCATCCCTCGACATTTTTTATGGAAAAATCAAATCTTTATATACATAATCAAGAACGTAAAAACGTTGTATCCCTATATATTGAATCGAAAGCAGGTATTGATTTTAAAGTATATTGGCATAATGTTAGAATTTCGATGAAAAAGAATAGTCACTATAAATGGCTTGAAAAAAAGAGTACCATATATGACTTTGATGCAGATGACTTAAACAAAGAGACTATTAGTAAATTAAGAATAAAGTCAGATGAACTAAATGAGATAATAAGGCATTTTGAATTATTAAGACTTGACGAGATAAAGTTGGTTTATTTACCTTATATACCGGAGGCTGATAAATGGAATAATGAACAAAAGAGGTATTTAGTGAATTATATAGACTCATTAGAAGACAAAAATGTTATTCCAAGTTTAATACAACAAAAAATGAATAACTTTTGTATAAAGTCTTAATAAATTAACGTTATTTTTGGTAAAAATAGTACTGGAAAATCAGCACTCATAAAAATAATGTAATAGGAAGATTAGTAGGAAGACAACAGGGAAGTAACCGCTCAGATATACTTTTCATATAATGAGTCATGGAAGAATTTGATGCTATATATGACAGAGAAAGGTATTGTTCGGAAAACTCGTAAGGAAATTAGGGTATGAGTAAAAATGTAAAAGATTATTGCCATTTAATCCCCATGGTGTATAATATAACCAATGAAAAGGAAATTGATATGATGAAATTACTGATTATGTGTGAAGAATCAAATGAGTTGGAAAATAACCGATAAAGGGAGGAACATGTTATATGAAAAAGCTTATAAAGCTATGTATACTCTGCACCCTAATGATAAGTGTATTAACCAGTACCCTGTACATACCCTTTGCTAATGCAGAAGAATCATCCCAGACATTAACTATTCTATTTACCCATGACCTTCATGATAATTTCCTTCCCGTAGAATCGGTACAAGAGGGGAAGAAACAATATGTAGGTGGCTATGCAAGATTACATAGTGCCATTCAGGCGGTTCGGGTACAAGAACAGAATGTTTTACTGGTAGATGCGGGAGATTACTCCATGGGAACTCCATTTCAGACAATATTTCAGACAGATTCACCAGAACTTCGATTAATGGGGCAGATGGGATATGATGTTGTAACTTTAGGCAATCATGAATTTGATTATCGGGCGGAAGGACTGGCGGATAGCTTACAGGCAGCAGTAAACAGCGGAGAACCACTGCCACAAATAGTCCAGTCTAACATTATCTTTCCAGTGGATGATGGTGGGAATCTTACTGATTCGTTAGAACATTTAAAGAAGTCAATGGAGAACTATGGAACAAAAGACTATACCATTATAGAACGAAATGGAATTAAGGTTGGCATATTCGGAGTAATGGGGGCAGATTCAGCTTCCAAAGCACCAATGTCGGAAGTTCAGTTTGAAGATGAGATTACCCATGCCAAAAGGGTGGTAGATATATTAAAGCAAGAGGGTGCTGAAATTATCCTTTGTTTATCTCATTCTGGTACATGGGCAGACAAGTCGGAATCTGAGGACGAAATACTTGCAAAAAAGGTTCCGGATATTGATGTAATTATCAGCGGTCATACCCATTCTACCTTGGAGCAGCCAATTGTGGCAGGAGATACCATCATTGTTTCAGGGGGATGTTACGGAGAAAATTTAGGCAGATTAGATATGAGCAAAGAGGAAGATGGCTGGACGCTATTAAACTATGAATTGCAGCCCATTAATGAGACATTACCAGAGGATAAATACATAACGCAGCAGATTCAGAATTACAAAACCGTTGTAGAAGAAAGATATTTTAGCCTATTTCAGAAGACTTACGATGAGGTAATTGCCAGATCACCATTTGATTTTCCAAGTCTGGCGGATATGTATCGTGTTCATAATGAATCCACGTTAGGAAACCTGATTAGTGATGGATTTATTTATACGGTAAAAGAAGCGGAAGGAGAGGCTTACGAACCTATTGCGGTATCTGTTGTTCCGGTTGGTACCATTCGGGGTTCTATACCGGAGGGAGATATTACAACTGCAGATGCATTTTCCATAAGTTCTTTAGGAATTGGTGCAGACAAACTTCCGGGATATCCGCTAATCTCAGCGTATCTGACAGGTAAGGAACTTAAGACTATATGTGAAGTAGATGCCTCTGTAGCTCCATTAATGGAGGATGCCCAACTGTATATGTCTGGTATAAACTATACATTTAACCCTAACCGCCTTATTTTTAACAAAGTAACGAATACATCTCTGGTTAATGAAAAGGGTGATTTAGAAGAGATTGATGATAAAAAGCTTTACCGCATTGTTGTCGGATTGTATTCGGCACAGATGTTATCTATAGTAGGTGATGAATCCTTTGGCCTTTTATCCATTACACCAAAGACAAAAGATGGAACACCTATTACTGACTTTGAGAAATATATTCTCCATGATGAGAATGGAAATGAAATCAAAGAGTGGTATGCTCTGGCTCATTATCTTCAATCTTTTGAGAAAGAGGATGGTGTATCGGTTATACCGGAATATTATAATCAGACACATGGACGGAAGGTAGTAGATGATAATGGAAATATATTGGCGGTATTAAGTAATCCTAACTATATTGCCCTGGGGGTTTATGGGGGAATATTAGTAGTTGCCGGGCTCATAACTTTTATTGCTGTAAGGATTGTGAAGAAAAAACGGGATAAAAGGAAAAGTTTGACTTAGTATTAGAATACAAGGATGGATTATAGTAAATAATTGTGTAAACATTAGTTTACCATCGCATGATGAGACGAATGGCGGTTCTGATTCGTCGGTAAAATAAAAATTGACCGAGTGATGAAGATGATACGAGAGGGATACCGTTCTATTGCACAAAGATTTATCCTGAATTACACAAAATTATTTGAGACTTAAATGCATAATATAAATTTGAGGACTACTTCATTTTGGAGTGGTCCTTTCTTAAATCTATGTTTTATATTGGCGTTCTTACTCCTATTCATGTATTAAATATGGGATTAATGGAGAATACTCCTACAGGAAGATTGATTCTACACATTATGCTTGCTTTTCCAGATGGCAGGAATCAGCAGGAGTGCTCTGGAGGGGGAAAAATAAAATAAAGAATCATAAAATGTGATTTATGAAATTATACAGAAGTTAATATCGAAAGCCAGGAACAGAACATTTTGTGAAGAAGGTGAAGTTTGAATTGAACATTTCTTAGTTCTGTGATATTATTATATAGAGTTGGAGGTGTGAAGCATGAATCGTTCAATTGTGAGAATAAAAAGTATTTCTATTACAAATTTCAAAAATGTAACTCATGGAGAATTGAGTTTTGAAAATAGTAGAAAGCCATATAGAGTAAGTATTGTCGGATTATATGGACAAAATGGTTCTGGAAAAACAGCATTAATTGATGCAATGCAATTACTAAAGCTTACGCTTACAGGACAGCCAGTTCCAGTTCGATTTGCAGATTATATCAGTGTGGACGCTGAATTTGCTACAATTCGCTATGAATTCAAAGTTGAAATATTTCAAACGATTTATGATGCAATTTATGAGTTCAATATGAAAAAAGAACCTGACATGTCTACACAAAATTTGGATTTTCAAGGTACAGAAAACACAAAATATATAGCAACTATTTTTGATGAAGTATTAAGTTGTTCTTATATGGCGGAGGAAGCCAAGTGCCGTATGGGCACATTAATTAATACTCGAACAGATGAAGTATTTTTACCAAAAACAAAATACAACATTATTGTAGGGAATGATAAGGCAACGTTTACCGACCTATTAGTTGATAAAAAGATGACAGCTGTGACTAGTAGATCTTTTGTGTTTTCAAAGAAACTTCTGATGGCTATGCAACAAAATAATAAAAATAAAGGCAAGGATTTGCTTGAATTTCAGCGGTATCAAGCCTTGCTAGAGGCTCTTGTTACATTTGGCAACTATGAACTCTTTGTTATTAATACAACGAACTCCGGTCTTATCAGTATGAATGCACTTCCAATTTCTTTTAAGTACCAAGTGAAGAGCATTGGAGCAGTGGGAAATTTGATGCTTCCCTTAAATGAAGCAGCGACTATTCCGCAGGAGGCATTTGAGGTTGTTCAAAAAGTAATTTTAAATATGAATGTTGTTTTGGAGCAGCTCATTCCAGGACTAACAATCAGTATAAGAAATTTGGGAACACAGGTATTAGAAAACGGCAAAGTTGGCAATAGAATTCAGCTTATGTCTCTCAAAAACAATAAAGAGATTCCTTTACAATATGAATCAGAAGGAATTAAAAAGATTATATCTATCCTTCAATTATTAATTGTGGTATACAATCAATCTTCTATTACTGTTGCAATTGATGAGTTGGATGCCGGGGTTTTTGAGTACTTGCTTGGAGAGATTCTTCGTATCATTTCTGAAAAGGGAAAAGGTCAACTTATTTTTACATCACATAATTTAAGACCCTTAGAAACCATAGATAGAGGGTTTATCGCATTTACAACAACAAATCCGCTTAATAGGTATATCAGGATGAGCAATGTTAAAGATAATAATAATCTGAGAGATTTTTATTACAGAGATATTGTTCTCGGAGAGCAAAGTGAAGAGGTTTATGATACAACTAATAACTCCGAAATAGCCCTTGCATTTAGAGAGGCGGGTGAGTTGATTGGCTCGTAAAAAGATTGTCTTTGTTATTGTAGAAGGACCATCGGATGATACTGCATTTGGCGTTCTCCTTAATAGGATTTATGATAAAAATATGGTTCATATTGAGATAATGCACGGAGATATCACAAGTGATTTATCGGTAAATGCTTCAAATATTGTTTCACATATTGGGAATGTTGTTAAGGCATATGCAGATGCGAACCATTATGATAAAAGCCACTTTAAGGAAGTTATTCATTTGATTGACATGGATGGGGCATATATATCGGATGAAAATATTTTAGAAGACAGAAGTGTGCAAAAGCCAGTTTATAGTTTGATAGATATCCGAACTGCCAATCCGAATACAATAGTGCAAAGAAATGCTCGTAAACGCGAAAATATTGACAGGATATGTAGCTGCCTGAAAATTTGGGCGATTCCATATAGTGCTTATTACATGTCGTCAAATCTGGATCATGTCCTTTATGGAAAGCTTAATAGCTCCGATGATGAGAAGGAAGATAATGCATATATGTTTGCTAAACAATATAAAAATAATATCTCTGGATTTATAGAATATATTACAGATTCTGATTTTTCTGTTTCAAATGATTTCAAGGAATCTTGGGAATATATTAAGAAAGATTTTCATTCTTTAGAGAGACACACGAATTTTGGTATCTGCTTTAAAGAAATTAGAGAAAAGGTGGAAAAGAACAAATTTTAGGAGATTTCCGAAAACACTCAGAAAATGAAATGCATTGTACAATTATGGGCATCATAAAAGCCTATAAAAGAAAAAACATGCAGGTATTTGAGAAAACTCGTGAAATATAGAATGGTTCACCGGCTATCTTTTAGCCGGTGTATCAGTGATTGGTTTCAACCGGAAGGTTGAACTGTAACATTTATTATACATCGTCAATACATCTGAAGAAGTTAAATTATGCAATGATATGCAAATTTAAATATTCATAGATTCCTTAATACAATTTACTAGTATTAACTACATATCTGCATCCCCTTACAATTGCCTATGAGCTCTAAAAACATTCTTTCATTATTTATTTCGTTTCCATATGTTAGAATTATCTTTATTTTGAAAATATCCCCTTACGCTTTGTTTACATTTGTTCGATTCCATTCCACTATCTAAAATAACCTCTACAAAACGAACAATTCTACCAGTTTTATTGACAATTTTCCATGACATTTATATAATATGAACGTAAACGAACATAATAGATACATAGATAATAAAATTCTATTTTATTTACAATACAGAGGAGTGAAGCAATGTTTGCAGAAGAGAGGCGAACCCGGATTATTAACATCATACGTGAGACAGGAACGGTTCAGGTGGAGCAGCTGGCAAAGGAATTGGATGTAAGTCTTATGACCATTCGACGAGATTTGGAAAAGCTCCGGCAGGAGGGTATCATTGAAAGGTGCCATGGCGGTGCCATCTTGAAAAGGGAAGTAGCCTATACGAAGAAACGGACATTGCAGATGGAGGAAAAGGAGAAAATAGCCGATAAGTGTGCCCAGTATGTTAAAAGAGGCAACACAGTCTTTTTAGATGCAGGTACAACCACTTACGAGATTGCCAAGCGAATTCGTGATATCCCTTCCATTACGGTTATTACCAATGACTTAGAAATTGCCATGCTGCTTATGGAATCAGATGTGAATCTATTGGTGTGTGGGGGAAATGTTCAGAAATCTACAGGAAGTATGCTTGGGGATTTTGCCAATCAGATGGTGGAGGAATTAAGAACAGAAATTGCATTTATAGGTGCAGCCTCCATAGACGATGAGTATAATGTTTTAACTCCCACCTCGAAGAAAGCAGCATTAAAACGTTTAATATGTAAATATGCCAACCGTTCCTATCTGGCAGTGGATCATACCAAGTTTGGAAAAGAGGCGCTAATTAAAGTCAATCATTTATCAGATTACTCCGGAGTTATAACCGATAAAGTTTTTGGTGAAGAAGATGATATATTAAAACAAAAGAAGATTAACATTATTCAGGTGTAAAGGAGGGGTTCCTATGGCACAATGTGTAGTTATAGCAGATGACTTAACCGGAGCCAATGCCACAGGCGTATTGTTAAAGAAACTTAGATTTACTGCGTATACTGTAATGAATGCGGAAAGGCTTGACTTGAAATTGCTGTCAGACACGGATTGTATTGTATATCCCACAGACAGCAGGGCAGTGGATGCAACGATAGCCTATAACCGTGTTTATAATGTAGTTAAATTATTGAAGGATAATAGCATAAAGCTATATTCCAAACGTATTGACAGTACTTTAAGAGGAAATTTGGGAAGTGAAACAGATGCATTTTTAGATGCATTATCCAATCAATCCATGGCTATGGTTGCGCCTTGCTTCCCACAAGCCAATCGTATAGTAGCAGGTGGGTACATGCTTGTGAATACAGTTCCTCTTCATAAAACAGAAGCTGCCATAGATCCAAAGACCCCTGTTCACACCTCTTATGTACAAGATTTATTTAAAGAACAGTCCAAATATCCGGTTGCTTCCTTACATATTAATGACATTATGTTAGGAAAAGAACATATAGCAGAAAAGATTAAAGAATATCAACACGCCGGTATACGAATCCTAATCTTTGATTGTATATCCAATGAAGATTTAGATATTATTGCAGATGGAGTAATAGAAAGCAACGTTCCATTTATAGCTGTTGATCCGGGCACCTTTACAGCAGCACTTTCAAGAAAGCTGATGAAGCAAAAGGAGGGTAATAGTAAAGTGCTGGTTACCATAGGAAGTGTAAATGGAGTAGCCAAAATGCAAATAGATGAACTGTTTCTTGCTCAAAAGGTATTTGGCGTATTTGTAAATGTGAAAGAACTGGTGGAAGGAGAAGAAAGAAGAACAGCTGAAATGAACCGTGTAGTGGAAGAAGTTATAAACAGTGGCAGGAACCAGGAAGTCTGTGCAGTGATAGGTAATGGTATTCTTCCTGAAAACCGTATTGACCTTACCCTATATGCTAGACGTTTTCATGTGGAAAATGAAGATATCAGCAATTTAATCAATGATTCCTTTGCTGAAATAACCTATCAGATTCTCCTTAGAAACCAGGCATTTAGAGGTTTATATTCCAGCGGCGGAGACATTACGGTGGCAATCAGCAAGAAATTTAATTCAGCCGGAATCCGTTTGCTGGGAGAGGTAGTACCTTTGGCGGCTTATGGGGAATTCATCGGCGGAGCCTTTGAGGGACTAAAAGTAGTCACCAAAGGAGGCATGGCAGGAGATAAGAATGCACTGAGCCAATGTATCCATTATTTGAAAGAACAGTTATATATGTAAGGTTTTCAAAAGGAACGTATAGATATAATATCCTCGTTAGGGAAGTCCAATGCTTCAGTAAGCGGTGGTAACCCCATTTCAGTAAGCGGTGGTAACCTCACTTTAGTAAGCGGGGGTAAGGACTTGCCTGTTTCAGTGGGAGTTCAAGTTCTTGCTCAAGTGCCACATAGTGGAAATAAGGTTATGAGCAAGTGGAGTAAGCAAATAAACTTGCCTGTAGGCAAGTGAAATATCTAATTTAACGATTTACAAGGAAAGGCAGGAAAATAACATGAGACCATTAATAGCGATTCCTATAGGCGATCCGGCAGGAATCGGACCCGAAATTGTAGTTAAGGCAATTATTAATAAAGATGTATTACAGGCAGCCCGATGTGTTGTCATCGGAGATAAGAACATAATAGAGGGTGCTATTGGTTTTACCAAGGTACCATTAAAGGTAAATGTGATTGAACATCCAGAGGATGGCATATATGAAGAAGGAATCTTAAATTTAATTGATTTACACAATGTGGATATGGCAGAATTCAAGATTGGTGAAATAAGCGGCATATGTGGAAAAGCAGCTTATGAGTATATTGCAAAAAGTATTGAACTTGCAAATGGGAAAAAAGTAGATGCAGTTTCCACCCCGCCAATTAACAAAGAATCCCTTAAAGCAGGAGGCATACCCTATATTGGACATACAGAGATATTCGGAGCGTTAACCAATACAAAGGATCCTCTTACTATGTTTGAAGTACATGGAATGAGAGTGTTTTTCCTTAGCAGACACGTATCATTAAGGCAGGCCTGCGATATGGTTACGAAAGAAAGAATTATAGATTATGTAATCAGATGTAAAGAGGTGCTGGCTGACTTAGGGGTAAAGGAAGGAACTATGGCAGTGGCAGGTTTAAATCCACATAGCGGTGAACATGGGTTGTTCGGGGATGAAGAAATGGAAGAAGTTATACCGGCAGTGGAAGAACTACAAAGAAGAGGCTACGATGTTGCAGGTCCTATTGGAGCGGATTCGGTTTTCCATCTGGCATTACAGGGCCGATATAACAGTGTTTTATCCCTATATCATGACCAGGGACACATTGCTACCAAAACATTGGATTTTGAGAAAACGATAGCCATTACAGGAGGAATGCCTATTCTGCGTACATCCGTTGACCATGGTACAGCAATGGATATAGCGGGAAAAGGCATAGCCAGTGAAGTCAGCATGGTAGAAGCTATTCTATTAGGTGTAAAATATTCTGGTGCCTGACACCTGGTGCCTGGCACCACCCAGAATATAATAATTTAATATTATGGAAGGAGAGGTTTTATGGAAGCAACAGTTTCAGGTTCTCAGATGCTTATTGGATTAGGCATAGGTCTGATCCTATTGATCTTCATGATTCTGAAAACCAAAATTCACGTATTTCTGGCACTTATCATTGCGGCAGTTGTCGTTGGTTTGGTTGGAGGATTGCCACCATCGGATACCATAAGCGCAATTACTTCAGGATTTGGCGGTACTTTGGGCAGTATTGGCATTATCATCGGCTTCGGTATTATGATGGGGAAAATGTTTGAAGTGTCAGGTGCAGCGGAAAGAATGGCTCTTACTTTTCTAAAGATTTTTGGTAAAGGAAAAGAGGAATGGGCACTTTCCATAACAGGATTTTTGGTATCCATACCAATATTCTGCGACTCTGGTTTTGTTATTCTGTCACCCCTTGCAAAAGCACTTTCCCGCAGAACGAAAAAGTCTATGGTTACCTTATCCATTGCATTGGCAGGCGGTTTGGTTATTACACATTCCCTGGTACCGCCAACACCTGGCCCCCTTGGTGTAGCAGGAACATTTGGTGTTGATGTAGGTAAGTTTATCTTACTTGGAATTGTTATTTCCATTCCCATGGCAATTGCAGTAACTTTTTACGGCAAGTATTTAGGCAAGAAAATATACCAGATTCCTAGTGAAGACGGTGAAAAATGGGAAAGACCTGCATACCAGAAGGCTATTTTAGACAACGCTTCCGGTGAAACAAATAAGAACCTTCCCTCAGCATTTATATCCTTTGCACCTTTGATACTGCCTATTATTTTAATACTATTTAATACGGTATTATCGGCAATGAAATTGACAGGAGGTTTTTATACAGTTTTAATATTTATTGGCCAGCCTGTTATAGCAGTTGGCATTGGATTATTACTATCCATCTATACACTAACCAGAGGAAAAGACAGAAAAGACGTAATCCTTGAACTGGAAGACAGCATGAAATCGGCAGGTATTATCATATTCGTAACCGGTGGCGGCGGAGCATTAGGTCAGGTCATTAAATCAGCAGGTGTTGGTGATTACATAGCCAAAGGAATCGCAGCTACTTCCATACCAGTTATATTACTTCCATTTATTATTGCAACCCTGGTTCGGTTTGTACAAGGTTCCGGAACAGTAGCCATGATTACCGCAGCAGGTATTACAGCTCCTATTGTAGAAGCAGCAGGCGGCAATATGATGTTAGGTGCATTTGCAGCATGTATTGGCGCATTATTCTTCTCTTACTTTAATGATAGCTTTTACTGGGTAGTAAATCGACTTAGTGGAATCGTTGATACCAAAGAACAGGTTCGCGTCTGGTCAGTAACTACAACCATTGCCTGGGCAGTAGGGTTTGTAGAATTGATTATATTGAATATATTTATGTAATAAACAAGGTGTTATGTATCGAGGGTATGATGCATAACACCTTTTTATTATGGGTAAATTCACCTAGTAGTTTTTGTACTTGATAACAGCATTAATTCTACACTCCAACGAAAGGTGGTAGAGTTTTGCTGTGGTTTTTGTACTTGATAACAGTATTAATCTTACACTTCAACAAAAGGAGATATAACATGATATATTTGGAGAACGTAGTATTGAGAATATTGATGGAACTGCCAAAGGAATTATCTTTTATAACGAAGTAGGAAGAGATGACTTAGAGGATTATCCTTACAAGTATCCAATACTGCCGGTGATGCCTTTAAGCTTACAAGATTTCATCTAAGTACTGCTGCTATGAAGATAAATTCCATAATAGTATCACAAAATAAATATACGGAAAAAGCATTACAACGTCTGGACTATGCTTTAAGTTATCTTTCAAATGTTCGAAGTACATATGGTGCGAAACAAAATGCTCTAGAACATATAATTGGAGTGAATTCGGCTACTGAAGAGAATACACAAAGCGCGGAATCACGAATCAGAGATACCGATATGGCCAAAGAGATAGCCACTTTATCCAAACAAAATATTTTGATGCAATCAGCCCAGGCAATACTTACACAGGCAAACCAATCGGTAGAAAGCGTTTTGCTTTTACTCAAATAGTTGTTTTTGAGAGATTTTCTAAAAAAGTCACTGTTTTTTTGAGCCAACGGAGAAGAATCTAGATAATCTATGCTTTATGAGACTCTTCGCCCTACTCAGCAATGCTGAATTTGCGCTCAGAATGACACATAATTTTTATTTTTCTATTTTATAACAATTCATTCTACCGCAACATTGACTGACAAAATCCAGTTTCACTGATATAATTAGTTTCACCAAATTAGTGAAAGGCGTGATAAGTGTGAAATATAAAAAAATTGAATTATTTGTGCAAACTTTGTTATCGGTCCCAGTCATTGTTAAATGCATATCTCGCAAATTATTATTGCCCTTTATGTTTTGCAAGTGAATATATCTATTAGAAGGATTTATAGTAGAAAAAACAATGCTATTTTTATTAAGCATTTCTAATGCTCGTAAATTATGTGATGTGAAAATTAGTTGTCCCTTTGCACCTTTTTCAAAAACAGAAAGTAATTCGCCTAAAAGATATTCATATATGCCAGCATCCAATTCATCAATAATTAAACACATGGGTGAATTACTATAAACGCACATTACCTCAAATCTTTGTAAATATTTTCTTTAAAAATTGATTGTTATTTCTTGCTAAATGGGTTATAATAACTGTTTAAACATTAGTTTACCATCGCATGATGAGACGAATGACGGTTCCGATTCGTCGGTAAAATAAAAAATGATCGAGTGATGAGACGAATGACTGTTCTGATTCGTCGGTAAAATAAAAATTGACCGAGCGATGAAAATGGTACGAGAGGGATTAAACATTCCCCTCGTTTTTTGGAGGTTAGTGTGGGTACAAATGATTATGGTTACGAAATAGTAAAACTGTCATCACAGTTTTACAATACATATCCAAAACCGCCATATGATGAAATATTAGATAACAGAAACAGACCTTATAATTGTATATTATTTCAAACCAGATATGATTGTTTTGTATGTGTGCCTTATCAAACAGTGATTTCCTTAATAAATATATAGATCATCTTAATGGTATAAATATACTTCACCCAAGAGAATTTTCAAGACGATATAGTTTTTCACCTATAAAATATTTTCATTCAGAATTAAGATTGGATACATAAATATACGTGATATCCCTTCCATTATATTCTGGTGCCTGACACCTGGTGCCCATATCTAGAACGATATATTTGTGTTTCAGATAATCTATATATAGAAAATAAACGAATTATAGAACAGGAGTGGATTGTATGATCAATATAGAACTGGCATTAGAACTAGCAAAAAAATATGATTTTGAGGTTAATAAAGTAGAGGCTGGAAAAGGAGGTATGTTTTATATTAATGAAGATCATCAAAAAATAAAAATTAGAGATTTGTCTTCTGATGATGAATTTGATATAGGATCATATCTTAGCTTGGTAACTAATGACATTGCAGCCAGGATTTGAACCGGTGATACTACCAGCTATAAATATTAATAGACTTTTGGATGAACAATAAAAATATCGCTTACTTAAGCGATATTTTTTTGTAGAGACATTCACTTTATACAAACAAGGTAACAGATTTTGGTACAAATGGTGCCTGGCACCACTTGCCGATTTGTGTCTGGACAGTAACTACAACCCTTACCACCAGTTTCCAGATACAACAATTGCAGTCATCAATCTTAAGGAATTTCCAAAATATAAATCGTCTTTTGTTTTTACTTTTAGATTATGATCCCATAAATCATTTAACCATTTTTGGTTTTTGGAATCAATCATAGCACATACCATAAATGGAGAAGAGAAACAGATATCTTCATAATCGCAGCCTTCAATTAATGTTCCATCCAACTGATATCCTGAATATATTTTTTCCGGTTTATTACCTGTGCTCTTTCTAATCCATTTATTCAATGCTTTAAGTTCTGCAACAGCTCTTTTATCTCCGGTCAATATATAATCGGTAGCAACTCGAAAGGAAGTTCTGCAGGCATTATACCCCAAAGTTCCATCATGATCTGTTTCTAAAACAGTTCCGGCAGGTGGAATAAACTTGCCATTAACATTAACTAAAAAGTCTGGTAATATTCCCGTTTTGGAACTGTACTTCTTATAAGCATAATTCATAATATGCTGGACAGTCAAAAGTTTTGTAACCCTAAGAGACCTGCGAATCTTCTGAAATATC
>ENA-UOOI01000583-UOOI01000583.1-fermentation-metagenome-genome-assembly--contig:-NODE-583-length-45680-cov-3.733063_pt1 | contig 45680 bp, 24 predicted proteins | sample MGYA00245779_ERZ724027 | MGnify/ENA primary metagenome ERZ724027 (study PRJEB28704, sample SAMN03018318) | fermentation metagenome | biome: anthropogenic terrestrial biome; feature: soil; material...
TCTGCATATTTTTCACTATCCAGATAATTATCCAAATCTCCATACTCCACGATCAGCTCATCCATTTTCGCCTTTTCTTCAGGAATCATACAGTTTTGTATGATCCAGTTCGGATTATGCCATTTTCGGTTTCCCCAGATAATCGGATGTCCATGGATACGTATACCTTTCTTCTCGCAGAATTCTATAACGGGATCCGATGCCGGACGCCGCCAATGTGGCTCTTTTTTCGGTTCCGCTATGTTGTTCCAATACGATTCTGTATCCCAATACTCTTCCTTGTAACGCGGACGATTAGGTTGCATTTCAAACGTTTTCCAATAAAATGCAACCGTAGCCGAATTGAAGAGTGTGCCGTATAATTCTTTATATCGGTCGTTATACTCTGTTTTCCCTAACTGGTTATAGTTGAAAATATGAGCTCCGAATATAAAATCATGCGAGATTTGTTCTATCTTCACTTCTGTACCCGGAGCGATATCCGTCAGTGTCAGTTCACCATCCGCTTTCCTGTGTTTTTCAATATCTCGGTCGATTTGTCTCTGTACCTCCGGATTCCATATTTTCCAATAGGCTTCACTCATAATTTTCCCTCTGTCTTCTTTTGCACTTTTTGGAAAAGATGTTTGTGCTTGTAAGAATGCACAAAATAATATCACAAATAATGTGCTCAATAGATTTTTCATTGTTTAATTGTTTATCGAATTTTCATTATAATAGTTCTTATTAAAGAAGAATTTCAATCCTATAAAAATAAGTATCGCTCCCAAAAGATAAAAGCCGGCCAAAAGCATAATTCCAGTTTCAAGGTTAGCTACGGTTTTAATTTGACCCAAAATAACAGGGGCCAATGCACCTACAATAAATGCAAACGCCAGCATAATACCCATTGATGAAGCCCGGTAACGAGGCTCAATTACGTCGAACAGAGCTGCAAACAGGTTGGAGTCATATATACCCCTGAATACCCCAAACAAACCCATAGCCACGTAACACCAAAGTTTACTATCGGCCAGACCTATCCAGTAAATAAAGGGGGCGCCGAGCAATAAGCCGATGATCTCTATTTCCATGCGTATCTGTTTCCGTTTGAGCGCCAACCGGTCTGAAATACGGGCACCAAGCATTACCCCGAAAAATGCAAAAAGAAAATGGTACAAAGTAGAGTGTAAACCGGCAGCAGATAACGACATATTGAACCCTTCATGAAGATAAGTGGGCATCCATGTAAGGTAACCGACATTGACAAAGCACATACACCCGAATGCCAGACTAAGGAAATAGACAGTTTTCCGGGAGAAAACCGCTTTAATAATCTCGGTAAAAGAAGGTTTCTCCTCGTTTTCATTCAATTCGTCTTTTGGCATTGGCGTATCCTTGACTCGCCAGAATACAACGAAAGCCCACAATATACCCACCAATCCGAACGATAAAAACGCCATACGCCAACCGTAATTTTCACCGATATACCCCGCGATAAAACCACTTGCGACAATCCCGACGTATAAGGACGTCTGATGAATGGACATCGCCATTGCCCTCGTTTTTTTGTGAAATTGCCCTATTAACGAAGTAGCTGCCGGATAATAAAAAGCCTCCCCTCCACCGGTTGTAATACTGCGAAACACGATCAATAAAACAATACCACCGGAAAAACCTGTAAATAAAGTACCGATACTAAATACCAGTAAGCTGAAAAAGATAATCCATTTACGACGGAACAAATCACCTGCAAATCCTGCTACCGGAACCAAGATCCCGTAAGCGAGAGTAAACAGTGTGGCAACTAGCCCGATTTGTACATCATCAAGCATGAAATCAGCCTTAATCAAGGGTATTACCACATTAAATATCTGTCGGTCGCCCTGATTCAGGAAATAGGCAACCCAAAGTATTATGATTAATTCCCATTTGTATGGAATTAGTCTTCTATTCACTTTCTGCTTTTTAACATTAACGACACCTTTTTGCATATTTAGCCGATCGTTTTTATATTATTCATACACTTTTGCGTTTACCCGCATTTCATACATCCTGACAATGCCGTCAAGGCTCCCTTTGGTGAAGTAGAGCCGTACTTTATTTGCCATCGTCGCCTCAAAAGTTCTGGAATAAACAGCATTGGCATTACCGATTTGAGAAAAAATATCCTCCCACTCACCATTTACCTCTTTCTGGAACTGAAAATCAATGCTTGGATAACCTGATTGTACCCAAAATTCAAGTGAGTGTATTTCATATTCAGCGCCCAGGTCTACCTCTATCCATTGAGGCCCACTATTCGTTGATTGACAAAGCCATCTGTTACTACTATCAGAGGTATTCAGAATACCATCAACTGCATTTTCCCCGACATACTGGGCAGCGTAAACACTACTGACCCTCACGGGTTTTTGCAAAGCGACATTCATATTTCTAAATACTTTTACCTCAATTGTCCTACTGATTTCACCACCTTTAACGGTAATATTAGCTACACCGGGTGAAACAGCTGTAATTTGTCCCATTAAATCCACCACAACAACATTCTCATTGTCTGACGACCAAAAGAACCGGCTAAAGTCATTGGCATTACCGGGGACCGGCAATGCTGCAAGTGTTGATTTACCGCCTATTGCTAATTCTATTGCCGATTCAGCAAATTCTATGTTTTCCAACCGTATTCTCTGACTTACCGCTACCGGAACCTTTATCTGGATGTCACTATAATAAGCGATAATATTAGTAGAACCCTCTCCCATCGCTTCTACCAAACCGGAAGAGTTTACTGTGGCTACCGTGGGGTCTTCGCTAACCCAATTGTAGATTACTTCAGTAGGACTGGCCGTTAACTGCATCTGATCACCCACGAGCATGTTCAACGATTGATGATTCACGTAAATAGATTGTTCCACTGCAGTGCGCTCATAGGGATCGCACCCCGAAAAGCAGCCGATCAGAAACAAATATGCAACAGTTTTTACTATTTTATTCATATGATTAAAATATTTATTTTCAAAGGTATCCTATGGAACTCGCTTTAACCATCTTCTTGTGTGAACTTTTTCGTTAAGCTAAATGAGTAGAGGATAAGCTTGCTTGGACTATACCATAGCGAGAAAAAGTCTAACTTTAGTGAAAATAATTATCATGCTCGTTTCATATTAAAATCTTTTATTCTGAGTAGTTAACTTTTAATTGATTACTGTTCATCCTCATTTTCAGGGTCGAACTGAAGCCGCAATTCCTCGCTCATCCGGTAAGTGTTATCACCTATTGTGAAATCGTAGCGGAGCAGGAACGTTTTGTAATACCGATACCCATCATAATTTACTTTAAAAATATTTGGATATTCAGGATCATCATCTATCTGATTTACTTGTATATCACCATAGGGAATAATATGCACCTTACCTTCTTCACTTATCTCCAAGACTAAAGCATATTTTTTATGCACCTCAATATCTGCTAAATAAGCTTCTGTCCCGGCCATTATACGCACCTTATTTCCACCGAGCGGATGCATGATCTTTGTTCCGAAAATAGACCTTTCCTGCTCTTTTCCTACCAGGTTATATGTAGTTCCATTGGCTTTAGCATAGAAGTTCTTTATACGAATTTCAAAAAGCACGTAGCTTTTTTCAGGATTGGCTTCATAGCTATCATGTAAATCGATTCTCAGCGGAATGAAGTAGGTAGAATCAGGGGAAAGTCCCTCGGGTCTAATTCGGATAGGTAATGAAGATTTGATTTCTCCTGCCGGTATCCTGAGATGATACGAATCAATATCGTATCTGCTTTTAGACAAAGCATGAGCATACTTATTGTATTCCACATCGAAATTGGTTTTATTATAAGCCTCGATAAGCAAGGGATCTTCTACTAAAGAGATATTAATGTCTTTTTTTGTCGGATTAGTACCCCCGCATGAGGCCGACAAATAACCTACTGATTCCGGTTCCCTTAAATCATAAAACTTCGAGTAAATGTTATCTGTCTCACTGATCAATGCAAATACATTTTTATACTGCTCCATTTCGAATATCTCATCGTTATCGCATGACAGCATACCCATTAGTAAAATGATTAAAACAACAAGGATATTATTAATATTTTTCATATTTTTATTTCTTGATTATTAACTTTAGTTTAGCTAGTCTCTCCAACCCGGGTTTTGATCGAGAGAAGGTAATCTTCGTACTTCGCTTAACGGTAACGGCAAGAACACCATCCGTTTATTGACCATACGTTCCCCTATTCGTGATGTATTGGGTACCACTCTCCTGTAAAAACCGTCCCTGGGACTCTCGATATTCATCCCTATGATCGTTTCGTTTTCAGTTTTCTCATAGATTCCCCAACGACGAACATCATAATAGCGTTGGTTTTCTCCTACAAACTCTATCATTCGTTCTTGTTCAAGTAGTTCCTGCACCTTAAAAGCATCTGCTAATTCACTGTCGGACAATCCCGGCATCCCGGATCGATGCCGTACCTGATTGAAAGCCCTCTTAATTTCGTCGGCATCGCGTTCTAAAATATAAGTTTGTCCTCCCAATTCAACAATATGACTTGTAGTGAGGTTATTGAGCGATTCTGCATACCAAAGTAGCACGTCGGCATAGCGGATCATTGCAAAGGCCTTGCTCATCGTCCTCGCGTTCGTGCCTTGCAAGGCATCACTCGGATGGATAAACTTCTTTAACACGTACCCGGTTACCGGAACCATTCGTCCCGTCTCGTTTCCGGTTTTACCATTGGGTGAATCGTAATAATATGTTATGGTTTGATTATAATTTCCCACCTGGGTGGACGAAGACATAGGCCAATAACACTCGCTGAAGCCTATAGAGGCATAGAACCGCATTTCACGATTAACATACATATTATACACGTCAGCGTTAAGACGGTAGCCCGAAAAAGTGTTCACACTCGTGGTAAAACCAGTTTCTGAATAGGGGTATTCAACACTGGAATTATAAATGTCCCGTCCATCGATCATCGAGTAGGCGTCAATCACTTTTTGGGTTATGGCAAGCGTGTTAAATCCCCCGTTCGATACAGGAAATACCAAACTGAAATCCAGATTACTTGCTGTTACATTACGCGCCCAAACATATTCAGGGTTGGCGGCAATGACCGACTCTCCGGTGAACATATCGGCGTAGGAATGAAAATGATCAATCCCGGCAGCGCCCCCCTCATCCCAACTCTTGTAATAGTCAGGGTCTGAGATCACTCCTGTTGGGAGTTCAGGTGTTAACGAATTAGCATCGATCGTATGCAGCCGGTAGAGTCCCATGTCCATCACTCTCTTCGCGGCGGCGGCCGCTAAGGCCCAACGGGCTTCGTCAGAGTTTTGCGATACGTAGGCCTCATTATCCACGGAGCGTTTCCAAGTACCAAAGTAAGTGCGAGCTGCATTTCCACCATTGAACAAAGGACTGGCATGAAGAAGTCTTAACTTTGCTATCAATCCGCAGGCAGCCCCCTTGGTGGGCCGTCCAAATTCCATCAGCGGCAAGCTTTCCGGTAACCAATCAGATATCTCTTCCAACTCGCTACAAATATAATCCACCGTTTCATCATATGTTCCACGAGGACGATCATAATATGATAACTCTTCATTGGAGTTGATCACCTCATCCCCCAATAGAATCGGAGGGCCCCAATCGAGCAGCAGCCGGCAATAAGCATATGCCCTGGTAAAACGTGTATTCCCGATAATCGAAAACCGGTCGATCGTGGTCATATCTTTCGCTTCGTCTATTCGATTCAGAATGGTATTGCACTTGCGGATGATTTTATAATATGTAGAATACCAGTCAGAGAAGGTTCCTAAATTATTTTCAGAAATTGAACCTAAGACAAAATCAAGCCCATGATACCCACTTGCAGTAGCTAATGTAAACGCTTCGTCAGTAGCTAAAGGACCAGGTGTGTAACCGCTTCGATATAAATTTGCTTCATTAGGAAACATACTGGCCGTTTGCCACATGTACGCTTCTATATACCGCTTCGACGCGAAAACAGAATCCAGCTTCAACTCGTCGGTAAAATAATTATCCACGCTAAGATAATTACATGAGGTTAAAACGGTTGTAAAAGTAAATATAAAGAATAAATTTCCGACAAGCAATGATTTGAATCTTCCGGTATAATTGGCCTTTTTGTTCGTGTAATTCATATTTAATGTCATATATTTAATTATTAAATGTTACATGTTGATATAAATCTGGATAGCATAAGTGGTTGGAATGGGATAGACTCTACCATTGTAGTGTGCTTGTTCAGGATCGAATAACTTCACTTTATCCCACACATATAGATTATTCCCCACCAATTGAAGATCGATCGATGAAACGTTAATAGCCTGTAACATCCGATGTTTGAAATTATAATTTAGTGTAACCTCCTGTAATCTCAGGTAACGGGAATCACCCTTCCAAAAATCGGACAATTGCGAGTTATTGTTATTGTATCCGTAATAAAGCCTGGGAAAACGAGTATCGGGATTTTCTGCCAAAGCCGGGTCAATGCCATTATTAATTGCATATTCTTTCGGTATCCAGCGATTTTTCGGATCATTTACTATCGATAAAACATTTCCTGAGTTGGATCCATGGAAAGGCACATACCCCATGCCATTATTATAGGTGTTACCTCCGTGTGTCACTGATTGTCCCACGTGAAAGAAATCGGTCTTACCGGTTCCTTTAAAGAGGACTCCTAAAGTAATGTCTTTATATTTTAATTCGCCTCCGAAACCATACATCAGCAGGGGGTAGGTGCTATATGAAAGAGGCACCCTGTCATCGGCGTCGATCATCCCATCTCCATTCACATCACGGTATTTAATATCCCCGGGCATCACGGTTCCAAAAGTTTGTATCGGACTGGTATCAATGTCGTGTTGGTCTTTAAACAGTCCCTCGGAAATATAACCCCGTATCACTCCATATGGATATCCGGATATTTCCTGGTAAGGGTACTTTGGATTCGCTTCCTCCCAGTTGCGTACATTATTACGCGAGTAGGTAAAGTTGCCTCTCATAGTAATCTTCATATCTTTACTTAAATCACGCGAATACTCAATGTTCCCGTCCGTTCCGTAGCTCGTCATCTTCCCGACATTACCGAAAGGCATTGTTACCAACCCAACATATGTCGGAACTTGTACACGTTGCTGGAAAATGCCATCCCGTCGGTCCTGAAAAACGTCCACGACGAATGATAGTCGGTTATTCAATAAACGGCCTTCAACACCTATATTGGCCTTCACTGCTTTTTCCCATTCTAGGTTATCCGCACCGATGACTGATTCGTTTACACCTTCCACGGAAGTGGACCCCCACACGCTCACGTTGCCGGTAGTCACCAGTGTCAGGTAAGGAAAACGCCGCGAGGTGAGCCGGTCGTTGCCCACCGACCCGTACGAGCCCCTAACCTTAAAAAAATTAAGCCATGGCATCATTTCCTTCACCCATTTGTATTCAGTAGGCACCCAACCCAACGCTATGGAAGGGAAAAATCCAAACTGACGCCCGGGCTGAAAGTTTTCCGAACCGGTGTAACCGAAGTTAAAATCTACCATATAGATATCACGATATCCATAAGTTAACCTGCTTGATAATCCCTGGTAGCGGATCGGGATTGAGTTCAGGTTAGTGGTACCGTCACTTGTACGTTTAAAATCACTCATGTAATAATATACCAGCCCGGACACACGATGACTTTCTCCAAATAGTTTTTCGTAGCTCAACGTGCTTTCAAAATGATATTTACGGCTTAAGTCGGTCGTTTTATCATAACCAGCCGGTCTCGAAGGAACTCTTAAAACCGTAATCAGTCGACCCTGGCTATCACGCCCGATGGCTTGGTACAATTCCGGTTGGATGGAACGGTTTTCATTGAACCAACTGACAATATCATAAGCGCCCTGGGCCCTGAATTTCAACCCTTCAAGCAACATTGATAGATTCTGATTAAGTGCCAAAGTGAACTTGCCATCAAATTTTTGATCCGTACGACGCCCCATGTTGTTTATCATCACTGAAGGAGACGTCATCGCATCGGTACCTACTGCAGGATACTGCCCGTTTGAATACATAACAGGTAAGGTGAGAGGATTTATTTGCGATTGTGCCTGCCAGATATAGTCGGTACTCGCTACTCCCGGTTGATTGTTGATAGACAGAAACCCGTCTGTTCCAAAATAAAGAATGGTGGAAGGGGACAGTTCAAGATCTATATTGGCCCGATAGGTATATGTATTGTAACCCACGTTAGAGCCATAAGCACTCGTATTGTCATATTTATAAGCAGCAGTTTCGCTACTTCCACCTAAACTAAGGAAGTATTTTGCAACTTTTGCTCCCCCCCGCGCGCTCACGTAATATGATTGCCTGAAAGAGACGGGATTGAGAGTTTCATCTTGCCAACTCACATCTGGGTAAATGTCGGGATCGGTACCATCACTAATGATGTCAAGTACCACCTTACTATATAGCGGATCTTCTCCACGCACTTCTAAAGCCTCATTCACTAAGTTTGCATAATCAGATGCACGGAGGTACTCGGGTAGGCGGTTCAAATGCGACATTGTATAATTGAGGCGTGCTGTGATATTAAGCCTATCTGCTTGCCCGCGTTTTGTTGTTATCAGAACTACCCCGTTAGCACCACGGACTCCGTATACTGCTGTTGCAGAAGCGTCTTTTAATACAGAAAAACTCTCTATATCAGCCGGATCGAGGGAATTCAGATCGCCTTCCAAACCGTCAATCAATACCAGAGCACTGCTACTGGCCCCAAAAGTACCTATACCTCGTATCCAGAATTCAGAAATATTTTTACCGGGTTCACCACTACTAAGCGTTGAAATTACTCCCGGCAGACGGCCTCCCAACAGGTTGGTTACTGAGGTTGTAGGTACCTGCAATTGTTCTACTTCCACGGAAGACACTGCTGCCAGAGATGAAATTTTCCGTTGAGTGGCACCAAAAGATGTGACTACCACTTCGTCCAGTTCAGTAGCTGTCTCATCGAAACGTATCTCCAAATCTTTTTTCTCCTCCAAAGCCAAGTATTCAATTTTTGTATAACCAATGAAAGTAAATACTATGACATCGCCACGCGAAACATTTATACTAAATTTCCCATCGCTGCCGGAAGTGGTTCCCACGCTAATCTGATCCCTTAAATATATAGTTGCACCCGGTAGTGCATCGCCTGTCTCATCATACACCGTACCGGCAATCGTGAATGTTCTTTCCTGTGCTGACAGACCAAAGCACAGGATAATTAAAAAGACCGTTACCCATATTTTTCGTTTCATATATTTACCTGATTTTATGTTTTTCATTGAAGTTTAATTAATCGACAACTTTCTTACTCTACAGTTTTCATGGTCTGCCACATATACTGTCCCATCTCGATTCACCGCTATTCCCGTAGGTGTATTAAAAAGGGCCTCTTCTTTTCCTCCGTCTTTCCATCCCGACGTACCGGGTATTCCCAACACTGTTTCCACCATATTCTCAGGGGTCAGACGACGGATACAATGATTACCACTGTCTGCCATGTAAATATTCCCATCATCATCGGATATCATCATTCTAACATCATAAAACTGAGCCTGTTCTATGGCACCATCGCGATGACCGGCAGCGGATATAGTGTTCAGTTTTTGAAACGTGTTATCCGGATCGGTAACATCGATGGTGAAAAGGGTGTTAGGCGAATAAGTAGATGTAGCACGCATCATGATGTATAGAATATTTGGTTCATTTGCCCTGAAAGTTATTCCATTTACTGCACCACTTAAAGGATAAATAAGCTCTGCCTCCCAATTCTGCGGATTAATTTTCATTACCCCTGTATTGAAAAAATGAGTGTAAATATGATCATCGGAAGGATTTGATGTTGACGCAGGATTGTAGGGATTAGTGGGTGTTTCCGCAGAATTTATCCATCTTGCCGTATAAAATTTGGGCGCCCAGAAATTTCTTGGGTCAAGCGTTACATACTGACCAATGGCATTTTCTGAGGAAAACAAGACCATACCGGTATTCAAATTAGCAGCGAGCACACCACATACAATATTTCGTTGTATTGTAACCATTTCATTCGTTTCTTCATTAATCCGCGCCAGATGATCTCCCCCGCCACTCACAAAAGCCCGATGAGCGACAAACAAATTACCATCGTCGTCCATGCAAATCCAATAAGGCTTTAACGTTGCAGAAGTCAGATCACCATCGTGGTAATCAAGTGTTCCGTTGCCTGCTACCGTCGTTACAGTAACGGATGATTTATACCGGAAAAATTTGTTTTCGTAGGTAATAGAATCAGAGCCAATTACCACTGAAATAGTACAAGTATCACCGGGCAGACGTGGTGCCGTCACATACATACGTTTACCGGTAGAACCGATAACCGGTGCTCGTTTTGAATTGAAGTACACCCTAATAATATCCGGATCAGAACCGAAGTTCTCCCCTGTCAACAATACCTTTTCCTGATACTTTCCAGAATCGGGATAGAAGGTGGTCAATTTTATGGGCTTTTCCGGATCGTATATTGATCCGGCAATTTCTTCGTTTTTGTTTTCACATGTAATAAAAACGAACATGCTGAGTAAGATTATAACAGCATTTTGAAAATAATTTTTCATAGAATCTTGCTTTAACTGTAATTATTTTAATATTTAGAAAGAGGCTATCACTATTACATATTTAATCGCTCTTATCACATATAAGCTCCTGTGCTCTCTAATAGGATTGTATTGATTCAACAACACGGTCTAACATCTACTAAAAGTGCCTTCATTTAATTAATATTGAATTGTAATTTATTATTACAAAATTACATTATTAATTTTCAATTTAGCAAATATTTTAAGTTAATAATATATAATAGAATTATTTTTACATATATCCTACACAAATAAGATTATCATTAGCTTATTATCAATAAATAAACTAAAGCAGTAAATCGGCGGTCTCCCTTTATTGGACAATGCATCATGTACTAACCTCTATTTTCCTTAAGGTCTTAACATCATCTTCAAGGTAGATAAAAAGCTAAGCAACAGGTTCTGTATCCTTACGATAACAATTGCAATTTGAATTTTGGACAATTAAATGTAAAACGTAAAAATCAAGCATAAATATTTTTAATAAAACATATTGAAGAAAACAGTAAGACTGATTAAATTTTGCATTAATTTTGCATTATAAAAATCAAAACCATATGATACAAGTAATACATAGAGCACTGAATATTCTTGAACTGTTGGCAGAGAACACCAAGAGCGATGTTAGTCTATCCGAAATTGCTGATACATTGCATTTAAACCATTCCACCTGCGCCAATATATTGAAAACGTTGGTCAACAGAGATTACGTTGAGCAAGTGAAATTCAAGGGAAACTACAGGTTAGGTTATATGGCTCACCAACTAGCAAACTCAAATCCATATGACACAAGATTGATCAATGTATCAAAATTACCGCTGGAAATACTTATGAACGAAATTAACGAAACAATCATTTTGTCCAAAATACAGAATGATAAACGGGTATTATTGAAAGAGATAAACTGCAACCATGAAGTCCAAGTTAAAACATCCAGTGAATCATCTGTCTACAAGGCCACTACTGGACGTGTTATATTAGCTCATTATTCACCAAAAGAATTTGAAGATTTTTTTCAACGAGTCGGATTACCATCGAAAGAGGAATGGCCAGAAGTAGAAACAAAATTGGATTTAGTTAAACTTTTAAATGATATAAGAAAGGACCAGTTTGCATTCTCTCATAACAATCATGTGATAGGGCTTGCAACCCCTATATATATAAACAACAAAATATATGCAAGTTTAGGCATCTACCTGCCCGACATACGTTTTGGAGCTTCGGAAAAAGTAAATATGATCAATGCCCTTAAACGAACGGCTAATACCATAAATAATGAACTGAAGCTAATACATTAAACAATGAGGTTTTTATATTTAAAAACCTAAAACAAGCCAGATAAGAGACAACGTCTTACCAGGATGACGATATATCTGTGTGGCACGAAAACCCAAATGCGAGATCTGCAGGCTCAGCCAATGGTGCAAGTATTATAAGAAAAATTTCGGGGCAGGGATCACCATCAACTAAGGAAAAAAGACAAACAAAAATTTCGGGCTACTATATAATGACAGTAGCCCGAAATCGATCTTTTGTCAATAATTGTTACTGTTGCACCGTGAATTTATAGATGCAGCGGCTCGTGTATTTCTCACCCGGATTCAGATAGGGAGAAGGCCAGTCGGGTTTGTTAGGCGAATCGGGATATTTCTGCGTTTCCAGACAGATAGCATTCCGCTTTCCGTAAACAGCTCCATACTTACCGGTTACCGTTCCATCGAGGAAATTTCCGGTATAGACCTGTACACCCGGTTCAATGGTATACACTTCCAGTTGAATGCCGGTAGCGGGTGAATAAACCGTAGCGGCCACCTGCGAAATATCACCGTTTGTATTCAGTACCCAGTTATGGTCGTAGCCATCGCCGTTTTTCAGCTGATCGAAATCATACTGGTCAATTCGCGCTCCCACGGCGGTAGGCGTTCTGAAATCCATTGGTGTACCTTCCACTTTTTCAATTTTTCCTGTCGTCATAAATGTATCGTCCACCGGCGTGTACTGATCCGCGTTGATCGTCAGCAGGTCATTGAGAATGGTGTTATTCGCGTCTCCCGACAGGTTGAAATAGGAGTGATTGGTCAGGTTGACCACCGTCTCCTTGTCCGTTTCGGCTTCATACTGCAGATCGATGGCATTATCATCTGTCAATGTCATCGTCACCTTCACACTCAGGTTACCGGGAAATCCGGCTTCTCCGTCTTTCGACAGATAGGTAAGTACCACCGATTGGTCGTTCGGCTGAACGGCATCAAAAACCTTCCGGTCGAATCCTTCCGGTCCGCCGTGTAGCGTATGTCCGAAATTGTTCTGGGGCAATTGATATTCCACCCCGTCCACCGTGATCTTTCCGTGGGCAATCCGGTTGCCGTAACGCCCGATAGTGGCTCCGAAATTGTTGTTGATATTGACATAGTCCTCTATGTTATCAAAGCCGAGTACCACATCCTGTAATTTACCATCCCTGTCGGGGACCATCACCGAGACAATCCGTCCGCCGTAGTTGGTTACGGTAACTTCTATCCCGTTCGTATTCTTCAGTACATAAAGGTCAACCGAGTCACCGTTTACCACTGTCTGAAAATCACTCTTCTTCAATCCCGAGAGAGTCGTTTGCTCCACGGGAGACTCTTTTTGCTTGTTGGTACATCCAGCCACGGCAATGATTGCCAGCAGCAGGATCAATTGATTAAGTCTCATCATTTTTCTAATTTATATTGAATAGATTTTTCCGGATCTGTCATTTTTTCACAAATTTACATGATTTTTTTTATCTACCTATAATTCTATTCCGATAAAAAAGATTCGGTCCTACCGGGAGAAAGCAATTCCCACAGGGATGCAACCGTCCACCCCGGAGCAAAAATATCGTTATAAAAACCTTTTCCATTCCTGCCGTAATCCCAATTGGTATGTTGCACCACTTCAGGATAATATCCCGTTTTAGCAATACCGCACATATGGCTGTCAAACGGCAACAGCTGGCGCATGGAGGAAGAGATGACTTTCACAAAATCCTGAAACCGAGGCTCATCGTATCTTTTAGAAAGCCAGTTCAGTACAGAGCCAAATTCGAAGATAAACACATCGATATGATTATTTTCTACCGAAACATTCCCCCATCCTCTGGTTTTCAAACCGATATCGCCGATCATCTGCCCTTGCGCAAACGGCACATCCCACATATAATACCATGAAAGGGCAAAGTAAGACGCCTTAAGACACAAATCGGAGTAGCGTTGTTGTTCATCACCTTTGGAGATCAATGCCAGATAATACATTGCCGTTGCAGCGTATAAAGACGCCTCCTTATCTTCGCAATTGGCATCCAGCGTGGACGAGAAATAGTCGGCTTTCGAAATTATTTCGTTCTCCAGATAATCAGCGGTCCTTTTAGCGGCATCCAGGTATTTTTTGTCGTTAAAATATTGATAAGCCATGACCAATGGTAACGTTACCGAAGGCGTACTACCACCACTCCCGTCCTCAATGGCAAGATCATCTTGAAACTTACGCGGAAAACTTCCGTCCGCATTTTGCAAAAATAAGATTTTTTCTAATAAAGTTTGTAATCTACCCTCCCATTCCGGATGTTTTCTGCCGTTATTTTTTTCATATTGAAGGAAATGAAACATAGCATATAGCCCCTCGGATTGGCGACGGATACTGAATACACCGGTTTCGGAATTATTATCGAAATTCACAAATTCACGGAAAAGGCCGTTGGGTGTGAAACCATGATTCAGGTAACTATCGAAAACGGCATAACTGTTGGACACCAATTCGGAACGATTATTCTGCCGCCCATATTCCAACGCGTTGAAAGCGTTGAGCAGGACTCTGCCGACGAAGCCCACCTCGGTACGTCCGAGACTCTCACAGGTAGCTACCACCATTCCTTCTCCTGAATTAAATTTCAGGGGATGATCGCTCACAAAACTCTGGGTGAAAAATCCGGTAAGTGTTTCTTTCACAAAATCATCACTAAATGGCGTATCCACAGGTTTTGGGCGCCAGATATCATAACTGTATTCCCATAATTGACGAATGAGTCCGGAGAAATCAGACGCTCTTCCCGATTGTAAGAGCCATGTTAATTTGATCGATTCTCCTTTTTCAAGAAATTGAAATGCTTCTACCGACGGTGCCAGCGTAAGTTTCCGAATATACGTTTTCGGTGTTTCATAATAGGGAAACCCAAAAGAGATGGTTGCACTGTTGTCCACATTTTCAAATCCGGTGTAGCCGATAGATGTTTTACCGGAAACAATCACTTCCCCATCTTTGTGGGTTGTAAGCGCCTCATCCTTAAAATCATCCATACGCATAACCGACAGATACTCCCCTGTTTTTTCATTGAAAACAGCGATCATCGGCACACTTAACCGGTCTTCACGCACCGTCCAGCTATCGGATGTATGAAAAGAAGGGGCTTCTTCGGGTGAACGCAGATTACGACGGTACCAAAAACCAGGCATGTAGAATTGGCAATCGCTATGAGAATAAGCAGTGTTGATCCGCTGCTTGAAGTTAAAATAAATATCCTCTTTGGCAGATATAACAACTTCTACCCTATTCTCTTTCATTGTCCGTGTAATGACAACCGGGATATCCTTATCCGCTTTCAATTGAGCCGGATGTTCTCCCCCTAATTCTTTCAAGGGATAGTTTACAGCCTTGTTTCCCGGTATTTTCAACGCTATTGAAGTATCAAAATTCCTATCCGGTATCTGAGCAGATAATTGTTTGCTGCTCAGTATACCCAAAGTAACAATACAGTATAAGGTGATTTTTTTGATTTGCATACGATTAATTTACTTGATATGAATTAATTGAATAAGATAGTAGATCATCAAATACCAAGATCTCATTCGATGGAAACTCTGTTATTTTTAAAATATGGGTTTTGAGGCCTCCAGGGACGGGCTGCCCCCTTCAATATAAGGCCAGTCATTCTCCCATCGTACCTGATCCATAACCAGTACCCGTCCTTTGGGGTTATCTACGGATACAGCATGATAAAAGATCCAATCCTGTCCTTTTGAGTCCTGCACAATCTCCGAATTATGCCCTGTACCCACAAATTTTTGATTTTTCTGAATTACCCTCTCATGACGGTTATCCATCATTGACCTGCCCTCCTTGTCAAGGTAAGGGCCAAAAAGATTATCTGAGCGGCCTACCACAGTAGTATAGGTACTGTTCAATCCTTCACAGCAGGATCCGATAGAGGCAAACATGTAATAATAACCGTTCCGTTTGTGTATATATACTCCTTCATAAGCTGTTCCCGCTACCTGTTGTTTTTCAGCCCCCGGTTTTAAGGAAAGGCCGTCATCCGACAGTTCAACGGCATAAATGCCGCGGAAACTACCCCAGAACAGGTATTTTTTTCCTTCTTCTTCGATATAGAACGGGTCAATGGAATTTTGCACGTTGATTTCGTTGCTGCGGAAAAGTTTACCATGATCGGTAAACGGCCCTTCGGGTTTATCGGCGCTGGCAACACCGATACCACATGTCCATTCCCCACCCCAGACCGACATGGAATAGTACAGTACATATTTTCCGCCGATCAAATTGATGTCGGGAGCCCACAGTCCGCCTTTGGGTTCGAACGTAGGCCGGGTTGCATCGGTAAATGCCCTACCGGTTAATTCCCAGTCCACCAGATTCTCAGAACGGTGAATAGGCATATTTCTGATATCTTCGGTCGCGAAGAGATAAAAATAACCGTCATCCGCCCGGATAAGGGTGGGATCGGGAAGACTGTAATTAATTACGGGATTTTTATAGGAGCCCTCATTATTACCGGGCCCATTCACTGCCGTTTCACTGCTTTTACATGAAGAAAACAGGGTAAGCAGAAAAAAAAGTTTTACTATATGAATCATCCTGTAGATTATATTAATTGATTAATGAATAAGACAGTAATAATCACCCATCTGATCTTATTCGATATAAACTTTTTTTATCTTTTAATAATTTTTCCTTTGATCATCCATATACCGATCTTATCGGAACTAAAATTTGTAGAGGCTAAAGCAGCGACAGTATTATTCCCCAAATCATAGAGCGCATTCCATTTGGCTTCTTTAGACAATGGTACATCAAAAGGCTGTGACGGATTTCCGAAATCAGAGGGACGATCACTCACCACAACCTCCATAGTAGATAATTCCCAGTCGGAAGTCCTGTTTTCCGTAGTCTGGTACGAAAGCAGAAAGAGATTTTTATCGGTACGAATCAGGTAAGGCGCCCCGGCATAGACCTCCCCGGCCAGAGGATATTTCAATGCCGAATAACGGTAAGGTGAATTTTCCAGAACAGGGTTTACCCACGCTTGTTCAATTGAACTCTGCACCAGATACGGTTTAAATTGCTGCGACAGGTTATCTTCAATGGCAACATATATCTTGTTACCGTCATGCACCGCGACCGGCATTCCGTCCCTTTTCCCTTTCCGGAAACAGACGGTGGTATGTTCTTCCGACCAGGAAGCGCCGTTATCGACGGAATAAATCATAGAGATCTCCTGTTCGTCGGAATCGCGATAAGGAGATTCATTGGCGAAATAAAGGTGCAACATCCCGTCGGGCAATATCAGGAAAGAAGGTTCCCAGCATCCGTCCCTGAAATAGGCGCCGGCCCGGTAAAGAATATTCGGTTCCGTCCATGTTGCTCCATCATCAGTACTTTTCTTTAGTGCGATAGAAAAAGGGTAAATCCCCTCTTTCTGCGGACGCAGATTACAAGCGAGAAGTATATCTCCGTTGGCAAGCCGGATTATTTCAGGATTGGCAATATTTACTTTTGTACTCTCACCTGTTTTTTCATCCGTATAGTTAAATCCTTCGTATGCCATTACAGGATCACTCCAGGTAATGCCTTCGTCAGCACTTCTTTTCAGCATCAGATCTCCTTTTCTATTCTCGTATACCGTTATAAGAGAGTTATCTTTTAATCTCCGCATACGGGGATAGCCACCCTGATCTGCAATGCAGATCAGGGTGCTTTCGTCCCATTCAATGAAATAATCCTGACTATTTTGTTTATTTCCGCTCTGGCAAGCAAGAAAAGAAAAAAATAGAAAAGGAAATAAAATCAATTGCCTAATATATTGCATATTTCCTGATTCACTTTTCTTACTCTCTCCTCCTCTACTTTCACCAGCTTCCTGTCATAGGTCAATAATCCGTTTACTTCGACTTCGACATCGGTAGTCTGGGTATAAACAGCGGCAGAGAATCCTTGGCGGATCAGTTGTTTCAGTTGCTCAGCATATTTGACATACTCATCGGTCACCTCTTTGGCACTGTTGAACTGTACATAGCCCCAGTTACGATCCGGTTCCCAGAGATGTTCTTTGTTAGCCCATCCGATTCCGCCGTATTCACCCAGTACAGTAGCACGCTGTGCATCATACAGATAGAGTTGGGGAGCGGGGTATTGATGCAGGTCAAGTATATCTCCCACGGGATAATGATTACCGCCACTGGCCGGATTCACTAAGCGGGAAGGATCATACTGCTTTGTCCAGTTGACAATCTCTACGGTTTTAAATTGTCCCCATGCTTCGTTGAAAGGCACCCAAACCCCTATCGATGGATAGGAATAAAGGTAATCCATGATCTCTTTCCACTCCTTGCGGAAATTAGCCTCCGATTCCGCAGAACGAACTCTTTCCACACCGTCAAAATATTTCCGCATTTGCCATTCAGGCCCCCTGTCGCCATTGGGCATATCCTGCCAAACAATGATCCCGTGACGATCACAATGGGTGTACCAGCGAGCCGGCTCCACCTTCACATGTTTACGGATCATATTGAATCCGAGTTCTTTGGTTTTCACTATATCATATTCCAATGCCTCATCGGTGGGTGCAGTGTATAGTCCATCAGGCCACCATCCCTGATCGAGGGGTCCGAACTGGAAAAGGTCCTTATTGTTTAACTGCAAGCGTACGATTCCTTTATCATCACGCTTCGTGGAATATTTACGCATAGCTGCATAGCTTTCCACCTTATCTAACTGCTTATTACCATCCCAAAGAGTAATTTCCAGATCATAAAGGTGCGGATTATCCGGCGACCAAAGTTTTACATTTTCAGGCATTGCTATTTCTACCGGCAGGTTGTTAATAGACTGTCCGGTAGCCACTACACGGGCACCTTCTTTTACTTTCACTTCTACTTTTGCCCCGGAAGTAGCCACATTCGCACTAGCCTGAACAGCCAGTATGTTTTTATCGATATCAGGGGTAATTTTGATATTTTCGATATATGTTTCGGGCACCGGCTCCAACCATACCGTCTGCCAGATCCCGGTCACCGGGGTATACCAGATACCTTCAGGCCTGTTCACCTGCTTTCCGCGGGGTTGGTATCCCTGATCCGTCGAGTCCCACACTTTCACTACCAGCGTGTTGTTACCGCTTGCCAAGGCAGGAGTAATATCAAAAGAGAAAGGAGTATAACCACCCGTATGCTGTCCTACTTTCACACCGTTCACCCAGACATCTGCTTTCCAGTCTACTGCCCCAAAATGAAGGAGTACTTTATTGTTTTTCCATTTGGAAGGCACGGTAAACTCGCGTTGGTACCACAACTCATTGTCGCTGCCAACCCGTTTTTGTACTCCCGAGAGGCTTGACTCTACCGCAAACGGCACCAGTATCTGTCCGTCGAAATTGTCCGGTTTTTGTTTCCCCACCGGCAGGATGGCATAATTCCACAATCCATTAAGATTTTGCCATTCGCCACGCTCCATAATAGGTCTTGGATAGTCGGCCAACACGTTATTTACATCAATTTGTGATGCCCACCGGGTTTTAATTTTATCTCCCGCCGGCTGCCACTGGGCAAAAAGAGAGCCGGTTGCCAACAGAAAAAAGAATACGATCAGATTTGTTCTCATACGTTTGACTTGTTAAAATATTTATGTGTATTATATTGAATAAAGATTGATTTAACAATTGTAAATTTCCCCTATATCTTCAGAAATCACGAAAATAGTTAATTTCAGCATGACAGTGCCGCACCAATTGTATCAAAATATATCAGTTTTATCTCACCCCTCTCTTTTATTCAAAATCTTTGGGTAAAATCCCGAATTGCTGTTGAAAACACTTGGTAAAATAGGAAGGTGAATTAAAACCGACCATATAACAAATTTCATTCACTTTGTATACTTTTTCTTTGAGTAACTGCGCAGCTTTTTTCAGACGCTCTACCCTGATATATTCGTTGGGTGTCAAATCCAGCACACCTTTTATTTTCCGGTAGAAACTGGCACGGCTCATATTGAATTGTTCCGCTATATCTTCGACAATAAAATCGGAGTTATCGAGATTTTCCTGTACGATGGCATGCAGTTTTTTGATAAACTCCTCATCCGACTTGCTCTGAACAATGCTACCGGCTCCTATAAACGGGTTTTGCAGAAACGTTTCACGCAGTTTTTCGCGACTTTCCAGTAAATTAGCAATCTGTGCCATCAACACCTCCAGCGAAAAAGGTTTATCTATATAAGCGTCGGCTCCTGTTTCAAATCCCTGTACTCTGGATTCCACATTCACTTTGGCAGTCAACAGTATGACCGGGATATGACTGAATTCAATATCTGATTTGACCCGTCCGGTAAATTCCAGACCATCCATATCCGGCATCATCACATCGCTTACGATAAGATTCACCGTTGTCTCACGAAGTATTTCCAGCGCCTGTATTCCATTCTTTGCGGTCACCACATGGTAGTGGGGCGACAGAAATTTCTCTTCAAACTGCAACAATTCCAGATCATCATCTACGAGCAATAATGTAGCGGCGGCTGTTGTTCTAGTGGTCTTTCCCTTACTTTTTTCCGCCTCTTTGTCTTTTTCCGGTTCCCCTGTCGTTTCTGCCAATACTTCATCCACTTCACCTGCCGGGAGTATAAGATGGAAACATATCCATTCACTCTCCTCCTCTGCTTCCAGCACCAAATCACCTTTATGTAATTCTGCCAACGATTTGGAGAGTGCCAGGCCGATCCCCGTTCCCGCCACCTTATGGTCTTTTTTCCTATCGACTTGTACAAACGGCTTAAAGATATCTTCCCGATATTTCTCAGGGATCTCTTCCCCGTCATTTACCGTAACCAAATGGAACTGTTTATACTGCTCGCCCGTTACCGTATACGCTTCCACCCGCACATAACTCTCACAATATTTGACAGCATTGTTCAACAGATTACTCAGGATTTTAAGGAAAGCTTCTTTATCCACTTTGATGAAGATATCCTTTTCAGGCAGAGTAAGTTCAAACTGTACTCCCCCTTGTTTAGCCAAAGGAGTAAACCGGAGGAAAGTGTCACGAATCAATTCCGACACATTTATCCTATGCAGGTTCAGGGAATAGGCATCCGACTCGGTTTTCCGAAAATCAAGCAGTTGGTTGGTAAGATTAAGCAAGCGGTCGGTATTCTTACTCATGATCTGGAGGTTCTCCTTCACCTCGTCCGATACCTGCCCGGTCATGATCACATGACTGAGCGGCGCTTTGATCAATGACAACGGTGTACGTATCTCGTGTGCCACATTGGTGAAAAAATCGATCTTCGAACGGTATAGTTCCCGCTCTTTCTGTTGCTCGAAATCTCTCATCCGTTCCTGTTCCCTCAACCGGTTGCGCAGGTAAAAAAAGCGTGTAAAAAAGAATATCCCCGTAAGTAGCAACAGGAAATAGAGAAGGTAAGCCCACCCGTTTAACCAGAAAGGGGGACGGATATCTATTGAAAGTCTTTTCACACTTTTGACGGGCTCATTTCCATCTTCACCTGCAAAACCCAGCAAAAGTTCATAATTTCCGGGTTTCAGGTTTGAATAAACAATAGTCTGTTGATCTGCTGCCTGAAGCCATTTTTTATCGAGCCCCTCCAACCGGTAAAAGACCCTGTCTGTATGCGAACCGGAGTAATTCAGCACAGCATACCGCAAACTAAGAGAATTCTGATGATGCGGTAAGCTCAGTCTATCTGTATATAAAATGCTCTGCTTTATAGGTGACCCGTTATCCGAAGGGGTCATCCTTACATTATTAATAAAAAGATCAGTGAGGACAAGAGGTGCAACCGACTGGGACTCTTTAAAAGTTGAAGGATTAAACCGTACAAAACCATCAAGCGATCCAAAATAAATATGGCCGTTCGATGTTTTATAACTTGATTGATAATTGAATTGATTTGTTTTTAATCCGTTGGTAACATGATAATTTTTAAAAGTACCCTTCTGCGGATCAAATTGGACAAGTCCTGAATTGGTGGACAACCAGAGGGTTCCTTCATCATCATCTACAATCTGGTACACCACGTCATTCGGTAAGCCATTCAAACTATTGAACGTTGAAAATGTTTCGGACTCTCTGTCAAAGAGACAAAAACCCCCTCCCTGCGAGGTGATCCACAATCTGCCTTTACTATCTTCAAAGACACTGGTTGCTTTATTATAAGGAAGGCTGTGTTCATCCGAAGCATTATGCTGAAAAATTTTCCAGTCGTTCGTGGCAGGATCGAATCTGTAAAGACCGTCTAAAAAAGTGGATATCCAAATCAACCCATAGCTATCCTCAAAAATATCCATTATGGACATCCCTTTCATCTCTTTTACCTGTCTGAAATGATCCTTTTCATAATCATAAGTATCCACCCCTGACAGCGTACCCACCCACAACAGTCCCTGCCTGTCCTTACACAATGCGAACGGACTGTTTTGACTGATCGTATTCGGGGTATCCGATTGTGTATAAGTTATCAATTCTCCGCTTTTTGTATTGTATCTGACCAATCCTTTGGAGTAGGAACCGATCCAGAGATAGTCCCCATCGCTCAACAAAGCATGTATATTGGTATATAACGACCTCAACGGTAGGGGTAACGGTTGAAAAGTGTCAGTTACAGGGTCAAACAGATTGAGTCCGCCATCTTCCGTCCCGATCCATATTTTACCGTCGGGCGCACTGCAAAATTCTCTGACCCGCCGGCCTTTCATATTATTTCTGTCGGCTATCGGATAAAACAGATCGAAGCTATTATACCGGTTTGCGTAATAATTCACTCCTCCAAAATATGTTCCTACCCAAATTCCTCCGTCCCGGTCCTTATAGATAGAATAAATAGCATTATCGGAGAGGGAATAAGGCATTGAGTTGTTGTGCCGCAAATTGGTCACCTCCTCTGTTTCGGTATCATAGATATAGATCCCCGACTCCGTACCGATCCAAAGGGTATTTGGATCAACTCTTCTTATACACCGGGCAAAAACAGGTTCCCCGCCGGCATCTTCACTTAATAAGATACGGTGTGTTCTATTAATCGTGTTAATGCCGATTACTCCTTTTTGCGATGTAGCCAACAACAGATAGTTATACCGGTCGGCTATCACATTCAGCACCTCTCCCACATGATAGAAAAGTTCCTTATCATCCACCAGGTGGAAAGGAGTAACTTCTCCTGTTTTCTTATCAATACGAAGGAATAGGGATGAATAAGGAAATACCCATACGCCTCTATTGTTATCGGGACACAAACTGACCATTTTTAATCCATCCTCTACCAATGGTATAGTGTAAAAATTAAGTACATCCCCGGCAATATTATAGTGATAAATCCCCTTACCTTCTACAGACATCCAGATATCGCCATCATGATCTGCGATCATTTCGGTAACAACACCGTCCACATAATCATCTTTAGGGGTTGTCTTGTTAAAACGATAAAATTTCTCTTGCAGTACATCATAAATATAGACACCATTCTCTGTTGCGACCCAGATATTATCATTTTTATCCTGCAATATACGGTGAAAAACATTGTCATTTAAATCACTTTCGGGTGAAAATTTAAACACCTTGAACGAGGTACCGTCAAATCTGTTCAGCCCGTCTTTCGTACCGAACCACATAAAACCCCGGTTATCCTGAAAGATAGAACGAACCGTATTTTGCGACAGACCGTTATTGATATTATAATGTGTGAATGTGTAGTCAGGGGAACCGGATAAACGGCTGCCACTAAAGAAGATCATGCCCCACAACAAGACAAAAAGAGTAAATAACCTTATCATTTTCATTTCAAAAAAATATAACACCGTCCATTCTTATCTATACCATTTCTCCAGCAACTGCCTCAACGGATATGACGCCGTTATATATATCCCCTATATTTCGAGGGCTAAAAATAATAAAAAAAAGGGGAATAGCCTTTGTAACCGGATTATTTTATCTTGTCGGCACTACTCCCTTTCTGCTCTCAAACGGTATTATTCGGTGAGATCCATATTCTAGACAGGGAGTGCCGATATCCTCAAACGCTTTCGCTATAGGGTGGAGAGATGAGGCTCGTTCGGTGTACCGAAACAATATTATTCACAGAACAAGTGCATATATCAGTCTATTCATTTTCATCTTTACAATTATTAAACAAACAAGAGGTTATAATTTTTTGGATTACAACCCCTCGTTTTTCGATTTAATTATATGCTATTTCAATTGAACAATTTTAGAATATATGGCCTGATCTGCCCCAATAGTTCTTACGCCTACTCTGGCAAAAAGGTATTTAGCTGAAGTAAATTCGTTATTACCCGCCATATCCATTGACAAGGTCAATGTGCCGGCCTGTAGGTCTTGAAAGTCCTTACGGGCAATATTTGACACATCGTCCACAAAAGCGGTCTTGCTTACCAATAAAGATACATAGTCTATTTCAGCTGTACTTACTATCTGCGTTACATCAAAGGTCGCATTCAATACTGAACCACTTAGCGTTAACGACTCATCGGATATGGTAAAATAAGGGGTTACTTTCACTTCCACATTGGTCGATCCTTGGAGGTTGATGACAACTGTATCACGCGCATTCACCCAGGGGCCATTCTGGTTTCGGGTTACCAATTTATATTCACCATCAAAGAGGGTCGCCTGAAAAGTGCCATCCTGCTTCACATACACCGGGATATGGTCTCTCAGTTCATATCCGTCCTGATAAAGCTGCAATTGTATTGCTTCTCCGGTTCCGCGTACTCCCAACGCTTCCCCGTCATAGGTTACTTTGCCCTGCAATACCGACTCGGGGGCATCATAATTATCAAAACCACAGGCGATAAGTATCATAGCCACCGTCGTAATTATTAAGAAGTATTTATAAAGTCTCATATTTATCATCTTTTACAAATTTACACTTAATACTATTATTGATAAGGGTTTTTTACCAATTTAGGATTATTATTAATCCATCCCTGATCAATAAAGTTATAATAATTTCTCATCTCAAAACGCCTTGGGTATGGCGACATGTGTGTGGGGAACTTATCAAAAACCCACTTACCCTGGTTGGGATTACCCGGATCATTGATCAGATAAGGGAATAAAGCCATCTGTTGGGCATACTGTTGGTTAACATACTCATTTTGACCGACTCCGTTCCAAAGTTGATGTGCCAGCCGCCAGCGTTTTAAATCCCAATAGCGATGATCTTCAAAAGCAAATTCTACCCTTCTCTCGCGGACTATATCATTAAAAGTCACGGCTGTAAGTTCTTGTATTCCGGCTCTATCGCGTACTGCGTTGATATATGTCAAAGCTTCCCCGGATTGCCCTAACTCGAATGCGGCTTCAGAAGCGATCAGATAAGCTTCTGCAATCCGGAATCGGGGAAACCACATTTCACTCCTGCGGCCGCGGGTAGAAGCTTTGGGCGTTTCATCCATAAATTTGCGGAAAAAGAAGCCTGATTTATTCACAAACTGGTTGTTTGTGGTTGTCGGACCATTCACAGATGTGATAAGGATATCGTTAGCATCTGTTTGACCCGGTTCACTGGTCCTTATTTTCCACTCCCCTCCTTCAAGATATTTCTGTCCGGCCTGCAACACGACGGTCGTACCTTTAAAATCGGCGCCGGGATAAATAACGGTACCCCATAAACGCGGATCTTTATTGGCAAAAGCGTCCTGGGGATTATCATAATAAATATAGTCCCCATTAGCCTCTTTCGTCCTGATTTGACCGTTCCGATCAGTAATATACTCAAAATCCTCCACCAGATTCAGTATAGGACCTGCATATGCGCGGTCAATATCTTCGGCATGAGAAGCAGGGATATTGGATTGTGTAAATCCGTTCGTTTGTCCGGGATATTTGTAGTCACGCGCCCAGATCACCTCTTTGTTATTATCTTTCACCGAAAGGGCTTCATAGAAATTACGTCCTCTGTCGTCGGGTTTAGTCAGTTGCAATTCATACTTGCCACTGGTTATAACCTCTTCAGCGGCCAAAAGCGCTGTCTCATAATAACCCTCTGCCAAATTGGCCGGAATACCTACTTCCTCACCGGCTGTCCGGATCGGAGCAGTCATTTTATTGTTATAATTTGCGATAGATCCGGCATAGACGGCAGCACGTGCTTTCAGCATCACTGCAGCCCATTTGGTGGCCCTTGCAGCATTCGTGGAAGGATCGGTCGGTAGGAAATTTTTAATGGCTTCACATTCGGAAATGATATAGTCATAGAGTTGAGCTTCGGTGGAGCGGGGATATTGCAGTGTGGTAACATCCATACCGGGGGTATATTCAAACACCTCGTCGCCAATAATAGGCATACCACCCATTCCACGGACCATATTAAAATAGAGCCAGGCCCTGACAAACCGGGCTTCACCGTCCAATTGAGCCCGGGTTTCGTCATCCAATACAGTTGATTCGTGTACTCCTTTCAGGAACTGGTTCAAATCACGGAGTAAAGTATAGTTATATACTCTCCAACGATCATTTTCGAAATCCTGACGGGTATCCGGGCCGCCGTCAGATCTGGAAGCCTCATCCAATATTGTGTATGTGTAAGAGTCATCTATATGTTGTCCCCAGGTTATTCTACCATAAAAGTTGGAAAGCACCGATTTTATCATTATAGGATCTCCGAATATCTGATCATCGGATAAGATGGTATCAGGTTCCCGTTCCAGGAAATCGGCGCAGTTATTGAACGAAAAAAGAATTATAGCCAAAGCTATAAATATATTTTTTATCTTCATAATTTTCAGAATTTGAGAGTTAAACCAACATTAATAATCCGCATAGTAGGATATGCCAAACCATTTGTATCCTGTATTTCCGGATCAACGCCAATTAAGTTGGTCAATCCGAACAGGTTTTGTCCTGCGAGATACAAACGCAGATCAGAGATGGAAGCTTTATTTACAATGGACTTGGGAACCGTGTAACCAAACTCGAGGTTCCTCACTTTGATATACCTCACATTTTTCTTCCAGAAAGTACTGTTCCAGTAGTTGCTATGGCTGCTATTACCGATTAACAACATGGGATATTTACCCGGGATGAGCTCACTATTGGCATCCCAGATATCTGCCAAATGCCAGGTATCTTCCATATAATACTGGGGATTATTTCCTCCGTCATGGAAGGGATTTCTCTGCTCCCATTCCTGATACCAGGTAGACATCGCTCCACCGGTCAAGTCAAATGCCAGATCAAACCCTTTCCATAAAAATGAAAAGTTGAATCCAAAGTTTAAAACAGGTGTTGAATCCTGGCGATAGCCTATGGGACGCTCATCCATCCCGTTAATCACACCGTCACCATTGATATCTTTGTATTTTATATCCCCCGGACGGAGGGTCCTGTTACCCTGGCGGTCGTTATCAATCGGCCATGAAGCAATCTCTTCCCAACTCTGGAATTGTCCGTCGGCCTCCAACCCCCAGTTAAGATATCCAAAACGTTGATTGATTGAATTCCGGTACACATTCCATGAGTTGCTGAAACGTGGTTTATACTGTTCCCAATCATAGAAACGGGAATAGGTCACATTCGCACCCACGGAATAAGTCAAATCGCTTACTTTATCCCTCCAATTAGCGACAAAATCGTATCCCTTATGCATATCCGAATTCAGATTTTCACTCGGCAAACTGAATCCTACTTCCGATGGTAATAAAATATCATACCTTGAAGCAGGTAACCCTGTACGCATACGGCGGAAAAAGTCGAAAGACCCGGACAGTTTTCCATTAAAGAAGCTGGCATCCAATCCCACATCCAGGATCCTGGCCTTAATCCATGATAGTGTTGTAACGGGAAGTCCACGAGGTTGCGTACCGATCGTATAGGCTCCGTCAATCACCGAGGAAGCAATGCCGACCCAGTCGCCATCCGCATTTCTGTATCGCTTATAGTTATATCCGCTCATATAATCAAAGGGATTATAACCGTGGATATCATCATCTCCCAATAATCCATAAGAAGCTCTCAGTTTCAGATCACTGAACACATTGGCCATCTTGGTGTCGCGCCAGAAATTCTCTTCTGAAATTCTCCATCCTACAGAGCCCGAAGGGAAGAAACCCCAACGATGATTCGGCGGGAATTGCCAGGAGCCATCATAGCGTCCGGATAGTTCCACCAGATACTTATTGGCAAAGTCATAGTTGATCCGTCCCATATAACCCACCCGGGCTTGGGTATTATTACCCGTATCATCATAAGTATCCATGGTTTCGTAATCGATCAGATGTAAAGCGTTGGAAACAGGAATCGAATGTACCCATGTAGTGGGTGTATCACGTTTGATCGTTTCCACGCCAAATACTGCGGCAATATTGTGATCAGCGATACTTTTGTTGTAAGATAGCTGGATGTTGGAGGTTATCTCTTCATTGAAACCTTGCCGTCTTTCCCGCCATGGATTGGTATTTTCGAACATCACCGGATAAGTATCTGTTTTTTCATCATAATCATACAGTTTATAGGTATATTCCTGATTATCCAATTTTTGATTTGCCAAATAATAGCTTACCAAAGCGCGGGCCTTTAATCCATCCATTATTTCATATTCAGCATCAAAATTCAATTGTACAACCCTCCATGTCTCCTCATATTTTCCGGATAGATCATACGTCAACCAGGCAAAGTTGGTTCCTGCTTCTGTGGAAGTCATGGTCGGGTAAAGCGGGTTATCGTTCGCGAACGGCCGTCGGGTGGGCAGGTTACGGAACGTACCAAAACGGGGTAACCAATAATCATCAACACCCGGCACCCCGGGGTTCACACGCCTTTCGATGCGTCCATTCATACCCCCACCAATTTTGAAACGGTCCGTGATATTGGCATTCACATTCATTTGCACGTTGGTACGGTTGAATCCCCCATAATTTACAATGATAGCATCTTGATTCAGATTTCCTACACTCAGGTAATAATTAATCTTATCTGATCCACCGGCTACATTCGCATTAATATATGTTTGGGGTGACACTTCCCAAATATAGTCATACCAATCAAAAGGCACGTATCCTTTTTCGGTGCCCTGCTGCCATTTCTGGTAATCTTCCCTATTGTACCTGTAATTGGTTACTCCCTGGACAGTTTCCGATTGTATATAATTTTTAATATAGGTAGTAGCGGTTGCCGGCTTTGGAAAATCATACAGGCTCTGCATTCCGTAATAAGCATTCAAAGTCACCGTATTCTTGGTATTACGTGTTCCTTTTTTGGTAGTTACTACCACCACCCCGTTGGCAGCACGAACACCATAAATCGATGCGGAAGCATCTTTCAAAACAGATATTGTTTCAATATCGTTAAAATCGATGTTATTAAACTGGCCTTCATCCGACTGTATCCCATCTATTACGAACAATGGCGTTCCCATATTTCGTATTTGAATAGTGGTGGACGAACCGGGGCGACCATCGGCCTGACGTGAATTGATACCGGCAATCTTGCCGACTAAGGCGCCCGATGAAGTGGAAGCCTGAGACCTGCTGATATCCTCCGAGCCAATCACAGAGATTGCCGATGTCAGCGATTCCTTCCTCTGGGCCAACCCGAATCCGGTCACAACCACCTCACTCAAGACTTCCGAATCTTCCTGGAGAGTAATGCTCAAAGTACGTCTTCCGTTGACATTCACAAGTTGTGTCGTCATTCCCACATATGAAACCTCCAGTATAGCATCCGGAGCAATATTGGACAGCGTAAAATTGCCGTCTATATCGGTAACAGTACCCACAGACAATCCCTGTACCTGGAGTGTCACTCCTATAAGGGGTTCACCGTAGGTATCCACCACAGTACCACTCACATTAATATTTTGAGCAGATACCCCAAAGCATAATATCCCAAAACACATAGATAATATGCCTTTCATCAAATTAAATGATTTTTTCTTTCTCATTCCTTCATTTGTTTAGATTATAAAACATAATAATTTAAGTGCATTCAACTTTGCACTTTTCCCAAAACAATAAAAACAATTGGCAACTTTCCCGAATTCCTTAGAATTAAAAACTGGATTTTTATATTTAACGGTTTGGTATATTTTATATAACAATCTAATGATCAAACTAATTTGCGGCAATTTAAAAAAATAACGAAAATCCGCTCTTTTGATTGTTATATTATCACAAATATCATTTTTCTTTTATAGAATGAATGCTATTTTCATCTCAAAAAATAATAAAAATTAATCATCCCTCCACCTTTCCATATTTAATAAAATGATTATCTGATTCTTGCCTTATCACCTTTTTTACTGTTTGTTTTCCTGGGGAATGAAATACCTGGGCCGCTCTCAAATAAAAGGTGATATCTCACATCGTGATATATTCACCCTCTTAGAGCCTCAGCACTGCTTCCAATAGTTTTTACTACCGATCAGTTCCCTCGTTTTTATCAATAACCTGCATATTGACTATCCTATTGAACCCAATATTTTTTCTTATGAGCAGATTGAGTATCTACCGGAATCCCCGGGTCCTTTTGTTCTCTTCTCCATTTTGTAAGCTCTTTGTTCAGTTTTTTCCTGATCCTGGCATATTCCCGATTATTGGCCAGATTATTGAATTGATTCGGGTCATTTTTGACAGAATAGAGTTCTTCGGCGGGCCGGTTATAAAAACGATCGACCAGAAAACGTTCCCTTTCACTTCTTTTTGCCGCATTCTTCCACGACTGCCACCAACCTTCGTTATGGGCCGCCGCTTCTAAATGCTTTTCAAAATAGGTACTATCAGGGAGTAAATTTTGGATATAATGATATTCATTACTGATTATCGTCCTTATAGGATAGGGTTTCCCTTCCGGTACATTATTGTGCATACAATACACATATTCGCGGTGTTCATTTTTTTTACCGAGTAAAACCTTTAGAAAACTTTTGCCCGACAAGTTCTTCTTTGCCTTTCCTCCGGCAATGTCTATGAGTGTCGGAGTAATATCGGCATATTGTACCAGCGCATCTGTTTTTGAGTCGCTGTCAATCACTCCTGCCCATTTAACGATCAGTCCCGTATGTACGCCTAAATCCCAATTGGTCCATTTTCCCCCGCTGAATTGCCAGCCCTGTTCAGTAGAAAGCATAACTATCGTATTTTCGGCCAACCCCGTAGCTTCTAAAGTTTTAAGGATTTCTCCCACTTGCCGGTCAAAATAGGTTACTTCCGCCAAATAGCGGGAATAAGCTTCGCGCACTTCCGGCGTATCGCCCAAAGTGGGAGGCAGGATCAGTTTATCGGGCGGATATGCGGAGGCATCGCCCAAAGTCCAGGGTGCATGCGGATTTGTGGAACATACGAAAAGACAAAAAGGTTGATCGTTATCCTGCTCCATAAACAATTTTATACCGGAAACATCTTCTTTTTTCTCTTTGGCAAATACGCAATTTTCTTCAAATCCCGGGACGTTGATATAAGGAAAAACCTCTGCCGGTTCTATATGTTTTTTCCCGGACACTCCCACCCTGTACCCCAAGTCTGTCAGGTAATGAAAAACACTTTTAGTGCCGGGCCTCGATTGAGAGTGATTCCATGCACATCCGCTTTCCAAAGCATACAATCCCGTATATAATTCATGCCGGCAAGGCACCGACATGGACATTCCTACATACGCCCTGTTGAACATCATTCCTTCACCAGCCAATTTATCTATATTGGGAGTCCGGGCGTTTTTACCACCATAGCATCCTATTTCATTATAGGTGCAATCGTCGGCCATTATAAATAAAATATTCGGCCGGTTATTTTTCCCGTTCCCGGTAGCGGAAAACAATAAAAGAACATTACTGAAATACCCTAACAGCGTTAAAAAAGTTAAACTAATCTTTTTCATACGAATACCCATATTTCCGATGCATGTTTTAGACAAACTTACTATTAATAGCCAAATAATCCATAATCAAATTCAGCATTCTGTTCATACGGCCCGCATTCAACGGCCAAAATGTTTTCCCCTTTCTTTAATAAAGGTATGAACTCGCTTATATTCACATCTTCATAATGTCTCCTGCTATTGATCTTCTTATCTATGACCACCGTACCGTTTAAGTACACTTTCATATCGCCAAATGACTGGATATGGAAATAAATCCCCTCCGGCATCTCATCGATTGAAAAGCGGCTTATCGAGTAAGCGGTTTCACCTTTTTTTATAGTTACCGGCGCAGTTGTTTTCTGAAATAACTCCGCATGTGCACCTTTTTGCCAGTCACCGGCCGGTTTTGAAGTAGAGGCATACAGTTGCTGACTCTTCACTTCCGAGTCCGATACAATTTTCTTTATTGCTCTTGTTTCCGTTCCATACAAGGGAGAATGTAAAATCCTTAATAAGCCCGGATCTATTTTGACAACTTTTCTGTCGTACGTCATCAATCCGTTGACCTCTCCTTCCACATCGGTAGTCTGTGTATATACCGCAGCCGACAACCCGTTGTATCTTAAGGGATATAGATTATGCATCAGTTTTGTGTACTCTTTTATCAACTCTGCACCGCTAGTATAAGTACGGTACCCCCAGTTTCGCATGGAGGGGTCCCACAGATGATCCTCGACAGGAAGGCCTAATCCGCCGAATTCACCGAGCACGACTACCCGTCCCGGATTTTGTTCCGCAGGTTCCATACCCGGCCCGGGATACTGATGCACATCGATCATATGGCCGCATTCGCGATCTGTCCATCCGCTGACACCATCTATCAATCGGGTTTTATCATAGTTCATACTCCAGTCCACAACCCGTTTTGTATCGTATTGTCCCCATCCTTCATTGAAAATCACCCAGGTAACAATACTCGGGAAGAATTTCAACTGATCCATCATGGTCTTCAATTCATGCTCCCATTGTACTGCCGATTCACGAGGGCGGTCCCAATCGTGTGCGGCATTCCAGTTTACATGCTGTTCCGACCTCTTGGCTGTCTCAAAGCCTGAGACCATATCCTGCCAGACAAGTAACCCAAGTGAGTCGGCATAGTAATAATAGAGCCATGGTTCCACTTTTATATGTTTTCGCAGCATATTGAATCCCATATCCTTCAGCACCTCCATATCATACCGCATGGCTTCTGCGGAAGGCGGGGTAAGCAACCCGTCCGGCCACCATCCCTGGTCGAGTGTTCCATACTGAAACAGGGTCTTATTATTTAACTGTATTCTCTGGAATCCCTGCTCATCTTTCACCATCGAGATCTTACGCATCGCGAAATATGAATCGATCTCATCACATACCCTGTTATTTTTCCGTAGCGATACTTCCAACCGGTAAAGAGCAGGTGATTCAGGTGTCCAGAGTTTTGGTTCCGGAATATCCAATACAATTTCTCCTGAAACAGGATAATTTTTATCAAGCATTATCTGACCGGCATCAAATACCTTTATATTCAGGGTTTCCCCGCCTTTTGTTCCTGAGAGTTCAGTATGGAGGGTAACCTGTCCTTTATCAATATCGGCAACAGGATATATTGAATTTATATGGATCTTATCTACAGGTTCAAGCCATACCGTTTGCCATATTCCGCTGACCGGCGTGTACCATATCCCCCGGGGATCAAGGACCTGTTTTCCCCTTGCCTGGCTATCCATATCCGTCGGGTCCCAAACCGACAGGACAATTTCCTGTTCTCCTTTTTTCAGGTATTTCGTAATATCGTATGAAAAGGCCGTTGAACCTCCTTTGTGCGTACCTACCGGTTTCCCATTAACCCAAACCGTTGTTTCCCAATCTACTGCCTGAAAATGCAATAGTATATTCTGTCCGTCCCAGTTTTTCGGCAGTTCAAAAGTTTTCCGGTACCATAACTTCTGATCAGGCAAAAGGCTTTTACCTACCCCCGACAAAGCGGACTCAACGGCAAACGGGACCAGTATTTTCCCCTGGAAATCACCCGGCTGTGCCGATTCCCTGGGAACAACAGCATAATCCCATAAACCGTTTAAATTTTTCCATTCTCCTCTTTTTAATTGCGGACGCGGGTATTCGCTCCATGCATTTTCAGGAGAAACTTTTTCTCCCCAGCTTGTCATTATTTTACCTTTTACCGGTTGGTAAGGTTGGGCTTTCAGAAGAATACCCATTCCAAAAAACATTCCCAACAAAATTAAAGCAACTTTCTTATACATTATCAATAATTTATAAATGAATTTATTTTAACAACATGATACCGGATCTTACTTTCACCCCGAGGATAAATTCTGATTATATGATCCTGCTAATTTATCTAATTTCCGGTTACTTTCCACTCTTCAGGCGCCACAAAACCATCGCGACCCATCCCATAATCGGGTAATGGGCGCGGAGGTTGAATGGTATCGTATGTTTTCACAAAAGACCGGAACTCCTCTGCTTTTTCTTTATAAGTATCCATCAGATTATTTTGCTCAGAAGGATCGGCATCTATTTTAAAAAGCATATCGGACTTCATTTCCATTGCAGGATTATGTCCTTTTTCAATAAATTTCCATTCATTTGAAACCACAGCTCCCAGGCCCAGATACAGGTTTCTCTCAATAACCGCCTTCTCTCCGGTTAATACGGGCAACATACTCATACCGTCAAATTCAGCTGTGGATTGCAATCCCAAAACATCTAACAGGGTGGGCATTACATCCACATAACCCGTTACCTGATCAATAGTTCTTTCTCCCTGTAATCCGGCAGGCCAGCTTAACAGCGCGGGAACACGCACTCCACCCTCGAATTCCAGAAATTTCCTTCCTCTCAGTTCCCCGCTGGAACCGTTATCCGTACCGTTATCACTGAAAAACAGGAAAATAGTATTCTCAAACTCATCCATATCTTTCAATGTCCGGATGATCTGCCCTATCCCCCTGTCCATACAGGTGACCATTGCAGCAAAAGTCTGTTCTTTATTATTTCCACGCCCGGTTTTATCACCTTGTCCAAAACGGGGTTCAGAGGGGTCAAATCCATATAGTTCCAAATCTTCATCTTTTGCCTGCAAAGGGGTATGGGGTGCGTTATAGGCCACATATATAAAGAAGGGATCTTTTTCACCGGAATAATCTTTGATGCACCGGACGGCATGTTCCGTTATCAGATCGGTACTATAACCTTTATCATATGAACTTTCCCAGTCATCATGCCAATCCAACTCTCCTTCCCTTTCCAGTGAAAAGAAATCAATGGCACCGTTTAAATGACCATAAAAATGAGTAAATCCTCTATTAAGGGGATAATACTTTTTTCTGGAATGTCCCAAATGCCATTTACCGATAATAGCACGATGCTTATAGCCGACTTTCTCCAACTCCTGGGGTAAAAATATCTCATCAGGCTCAATGCCGTAATCGCGCCAGGGAGGAATCACTACATGCCGTACTCCCATCCTGTTCGGATATCTGCCGGTTAACAGACCGGCCCGGGTAGGGGTCGATACCGGTGCCACGTAAAACCGGTTCAGCCTGACGGCCGTCTCCGCCAACCTATCCAGATTGGGGGTTTGAATATGGCTGCCGTGATAGCCGACATCTCCCCACCCTAAATCATCTGCCAGCACGATGACAATGTTGGGACGTTTACCGGTCTCGGTGACATCTCCGGAACATCCGAATGTGACTGTAGAAAGAATCAAAGCAGAGGTGGAAAATTTCCAGGTACCCTCCGAATGGACATTTAATTTCATTGGTTCCGTTAATTACTTATATTTCGAAAATATTATATTTAACCTGCGTCTGATTCAGATTTCTTTAATCCAGGAGATTCAATAACAGCAAGCACATCATTATTCTAATTACTTCGTAATTTCTGATTATCCTCTCTTCGTTTTTGCCAGATATGCTCTTCTTTTTTTCTACTTTCACGGGCGCGGACATCATATCCACGGGCATCCAAGGGAAATACCTGAATCCGGTTTGCCCACACCATCCATTGGGCAAACATTTTTTTAGTCAATTCAGGGTATTGTTCCGAAAGATCGTTTGACTCCGAACGGTCAGCCTCCATATCGTATAATTCCAATTTCCCGATGGAAGGATCATTCCCCTCTTTTGTTTTCGCGACTAATTTCCACTTTCCGTCCCGCATACCGATATTGGCCTCATGCTCCCAATAGATGGGATTTCTCCGGTTATCGACCAGTTGAAATGTGGGCAGCAAACTCTGACCCTCTAATGGCTGGATTTTTTTGTTTTTTCCCATCAACTTACCATAATCCACATCGCCCAATTCGACAATCGTTGCCATTATGTCTACAAGATGAGCCGGCTTTTGGTATAACTTGCCATGATATTCATTACTGATACCCCGGGGCCAGTGGACCACCAGAGGGGTAGCTATCCCCCCTTCATGGATCCAGTGTTTAAACATTTGAAAAGGGGTATTGCTGGCATTTGCCCAGGCTAGTCCGTAGGATTCAAAAGAGGCATCCGTGCTTCCTATTTCTCCGGTTTTATCATCATGGGATATCATTTCTGCGCAGCCTCCATTATCCGACAAAAACAGGATGACCGTATTTTCCAGTTGACCGGTTCTTTCCAATTCAGCAATAATGCGGCCTATTCCCTGATCCATATTATCAATTTGAGCGGCATATACCTCCATACGTCGGGCCAGTTCAGGCCTTACTCTTTTCGGTATAGTATACCAGGCCGCCGCATCTTTATGGCGTTCAGGCAAAACCGTATTTTCCGGAATTATACCCATTTCCTTCATACGCTCATACCTCTCTTTACGTAATGCATCCCAGCCTTTATCATATTTCCCCTTATATTTGGCAATATCTTTTTCAAGGGCATGCAGAGGCCAATGAGGTGCAGTGTAGGCGACATATAAAAAGAAAGGTTGTCCGTCCTTTTTTATTTGATTTTCACGGATAAAACCAACTGCCGAATCACTTATAGCATCGGTATAATAAAATGGTTGTTCGGGTTTAATAATTTCATTACCGACAGTCAGGCCACGAGGTGTGAAGAAGCTGCCACCCCCGGGTATAGTTCCAAAGAAGTTATCGAATCCCCGCTGTAACGGCCAATTATGTTTGTCTGCACTTTGGGTTTCATCGTAATCGCGTGTCAAATGCCATTTTCCGCTCATATAGGTGGCGTACCCTGCTGTCTTTAAGACTTCAGCAATGGTTAAACAACGATCGTTCAACTCCCCCTGATATTGGGGTGTACCTAAATGGGCTACTGTCATCCAACCCATCCCTGCCTGATGAGGATATAATCCGGTCATCAGGGATGCCCGCGTAGGACAGCTCCTGGCAGCGTTGTAAAAATGGGTATATCTGATCCCATGATTAGCCAGGCGGTTGATATTGGGCGTTTCGATCTCTCCTCCGTAACACCCGATATCAGAATAACCCATATCATCCGCCATAATAAGGATTACATTGGGTCTGTCAACTGACTGGGTTACCGCCTGTAAAGGAAATACGCCTGCTATTGCTGCCGGTAGAAAAGTTTTGAATTTCATTATCGCCATTCATTAATATACAGTCCGTTGCTTTGTACGTCACGAATCCTGTTCCGGAAAACGAGCTCTTCGGATACTGCGCATACCGTACCGTCAGGCAAAGTATAAGTATAGGACAGGTGAAAAGTTCTGTTTTCCGCATCGTAGGTACAGTTGCCGTCAGGATGCACCTCAACGGGTGAATCGGGATGAGGCGAAATTGTTACCGCGCCACCGCCGCTCGTCGGGACATCCAGTAAAAAGATATAATCTTTTGCAGGATCGTCATTATTCTTTGTATCTGCAAGCACAGCGAAAGAGGTAGGCCCGTATGTCTGTAGAAAGCGGATACTATTGGTTTCTGTCGGAATGTTTTTGTAATTCACAATGCCATCTGCGACTCCGTCTTTCGTCTTAGTGACACTTCCTGAATAATTGTAATATCCGTGCTGTTTGGCATAGTAGCTGAGAGAGATGCGGATATGGTTGGTGGCTTCAGGAATTGAATCCACATCGGACGATGAAATAATCCGGAGCGGTAATACGTATTCACCCGTCAGCGATTTAGGATCATTCAGAAAGGCCGTGGAATCTATTATAACGGGCAGATAACCTTTTAGTTCGCCTTTGGGTACTACAATTTGCGAGGCATGACCCAAGGTGTAATACGATGAGGGCAGCACTGATTGATTGGCTGCGGTTACCAGCGAGGGGTCTATTACATATTCCACAATACGGTCTTTCTTATTGTCAATCATTCCGGCAAACGTAATGCCAGCATTGATTTGCAATCCTTCTCCAACGACTACGTTACGATTGTAGTCCTGATAGACGAACAACACCGTAGTGTAGGGGTAAAGGTCTTCCGGATCTTCAAAACTGCATGATGCCAGACATACAATGGCAAAAGTTACAGCAATACCGTGAAGTACTGAAAAATAAAGATTTTTCATATTTCTCATCTGTTTATATTTATTCAATTTTCAAATAATTCAACTTACAAACTTATTCCCATCCCGCGTTTTGTACCAGCGAGGCATTATATAATTCCATATAGGGAATTGGTTGCCATGGCGACCTGAAATCCCGCTTTTCAAGAAGAATACGTTCATAAGAGAAAGTCCCATCATTGTTTTTGGTTATTCTTGACCCATATACCTCTGCATTGAGCGCATCAGGCTTCCCGTCGGATATCCAGCGGCGCAGGTCGTAATAGCGATGCCCTTCAAAACTCAGATCCAACCGTCTCTCGTTGCGGATATACTCTCTAAATTTATCCCGGTCATTTCCAATGACATTATTCAGATATTGGTTACCAGCACCGTATTTCAGATGTATTTTTTCGAGTACCGCTTTGGCCGTAAAACCGAACCCTCGAGGGTCGCCAGTCACTCCCCATGCTTCATTAGCTGCTTCCGCGAAGTTGAGGTATAATTCCGGTTTACCCAGGATAATGCGGGTCCGCTGTGTAGCCGCCGCTGTTGCCCCTGGTATGAGCGACACCGTTTTCGGACGCAATAACTTACGCAGGTAATACGAAGTACGGGAGGTATTCCGTAAGGGATTGTAAGCATCGGCACCATTGGTATGGCTTTCCACGGTATAATAATTGCCCGGTCCCATTTTGGAACCATTAAAAGCGACATACAGTACCAATCGCGGGTCCCTGTTGGTATACGGATTTTTTTCATCATATACCACACTTTCAGTGATTGGATAACCGTCTTTATCGGGAAAGGCATCCACAAAATTCTGAGAAGGATTGTTAAGCGCAGAACCGTACATACCCGGAGGATAATTCTCGTTTTCGTACTGTTTGTTGCCGGTCCAGACAGCAGCCCGGAAAAACAGGTCCCGCCCGTTATCGTTCCAGTCCTTGTTCTGTAACTGAATGAAATAATATGCATTACCGACATCTTCCGTGGCACTCGAGGCAGGCGCATTCACCAGATTCTGGAAACCTCCTCCTACCGACCTGATGGCTTCGCCCGCGGCAATAGCGGCTTCTTCCCACAATTGGAGGTCGTTAGCGGGATTAAACGCCGGGCTGGCTGCATACAGCAACACCCTTGCTTTCAACGCCCGTGCACTGATGCCCGAAGCCCGTCCATTCATACTGGCGCCGGTTACACGATCGGTTCCTTTATATTCCACCGGCAGGTATTTGATCGCGGTGTCGCAGTCATTGACGATGGCCTTCACACAATCGGCATACGAGGCGCGTGGAAGTTTCAGGTCGTCGGTCACCTCCAGCACGCGGTCACCTACCAGCGGAACACCCAGTATTTGGTTATCCTCTGTTGCTCCCCCGAAATTTTTTAATAATTCAGAATAATAGTAAGCGCGCAGAAAAAAAGCTTCACCATAGAGTCTCCGAAATTCCCGCACATTATCAATACTGTCCTGCTGAGTAGCAATCTTGTAGAAACGTACGGGCGTAGGAACAGCAGCTTCGGGATCGAGTTTCATCTGCGAAAGGAATTGGTTCAGGCGGCGGATCTGCCGGTAACCGTCCACCCAATTGTCCAATGGATTGAGATCCGGGCTCAGTGCACCCGTAGCACAAAGATAATAATCACCTGAAAGATTACGGGAGACTGAATTGTCGGTCATATTGTCCATAGCAATATCGAAATTGTCCGTCAACGCATCATAGGCGTCCATTAGCGGTCCGCAAAAATAGGCAGCATTGGCAAACACATCTTCTTCATCCATCGTATTGTCCGTTTGAGGTTCCAAAAAGTCGGAACAGGAACACAAACAGACCATCGTTACCCATAACACTGATAAATATCTATTTTTCATCATTTTATTTTTAAAGTATTAAAAAGCCACGGATACTCCTCCGGTTATTGTTTTACCCAGGGGAAAATTACCGACCCCGGCCTCCAGATTTTCAGGATCAAGATCCTTGATTTTCGAAATGGTAAAAAGGTTGGCACCTCTGACAAACACTTTCACCTTACCGATATTGATTTTTTCCGTCAGCATGTAAGGCAGAGTATAACCTAATTCCACGTTCCTCAGTTTGAAATAACTTCCGTCCACCACCCAATAGTCGGAGGTGATGAAATTGTTATTCCGGTATTGTGGACTAAGCACCGGATGCGGATTTCCGTTGGGCAATCCGTCAATCAATACATTAGAGTATTTGCGCATACCGTAAATCTGATAATACTTGTTGTCCAATATACGGTCGAAACCGCCCAGTCCGTAACCCAACACATCCAGGTTAATGCCTTTATATTCTATCCTGAAAGTAATACCATATTGCATGGAGGGCGTAGTGTTCGCGATTACTTCACGGTCACCGTTGTCCACCCTGCCATCTTTGTTGGTGTCGGCATATTTGAGGTCTCCTACGTTCACCAGGCCAAACCCCTGTTTCGGCGAATTACTGATATCCGCGGCATCAGCAAAAACACCGGCATATCGTTGTCCAAGAACATCTCCCACTTTTCTGATTTTTCGCAATCCCTTTAATTCCTCAGGGTAATCGGGTTCGGCTTCGATGAGTATTTTGCTTGTCCCATAACAGAGATTGGCGCCCAGCGAGAATTGAAAGTCTCCAATTCTTCTTTCATACATTGCTTCGGCTTCCCATCCAGCGCTTTTATATCTCTTGTAGTTTTGCATCATCAGCACGGCGTTTTTACCGCTGACACCCGGCGTTATATCGGAAAGGCTGGACAGTACTCCATCGAGTGTTTTGGTAAAATAGCCCACCGATGCCCTGAGCGAACGAAACAACAGAAAATCGATACCGGCATTCAATTCATATGTTTTTTGAAAACCTACGTTTGGATTTCCTGTCTGGATTTCCCTGGCAATGTTGTTGAAGCCCGATACGCCACCATAGGACCCGCCGGGTTCCCACACGTCACGGTAAAGGTAAGCGGAAAACAACCCTTCAGAGGTATAAGAGGTAGAACCCAGTATACCGTAGGAAGCCCTTAATTTTAAATAATCCAGCCATGGAATTTCACGCATGAACGGTTCCTCATTCATAATCCATCCTGCGCCGAAGGTGGGGAAAACGCCAAATCGTTTTGAAGGGGCAAACGAACCGACTCCTACACGGTTTAAACTGACTTCGGCTGTATACCGATTATCATACATATAATTTACCAGTCCGCCCAGATTCTGCCGTTTAAGATCCTGCGACAGCGAGTTATATTCTTTCCGCTGCTGGAAGTAGACCAGCAGTGAATTAATATCATGCTTTCCGAACGCCCTGTTGTAAGTAGCCACCACATTGAAAGCATAGTTCCGGTTAGTGGTTGCGCCGCTCCGTGACATGCTGGTGGCCCGAGTTTCCTGTCCCCATGAAGAATAGGAAACCGGACTCTCAGGATTACCGGTAGCTCTCGGCTCCCATACCACGTAAGTTGCACCCTGCGTGGAGGTGAAATAATTATACATATCAAAGGTGAACATAGGACGCACGGATAACCCTTTTACCCATTTATCCAAATCAATATTCAACGTGAAATCGCTCTGAAGATAGGAATATTCACGTTCGGCATAACCGCCATTCATTAAAGCACCATAAGGATTGTTACGGTTGATGGAGGTACCGCCTAATACATATTCTTTGTCAGGTTGCCCTATATTTTCACCGGGAATAAAAATGGGAAATTCATTCGGGCGGGTATCCGACAGCATATTGAAAAAATTCTGGGTCGATAGATTGGGCCACGATTTATTCTGCAGGGCGGCATTGAATCCGGCAGAGAAAGTGATAAAATTCAAAATCGTGTTATCGACGTTACCTCTAATGGTATATACCCTGTCGCGGTTGGGATATTGGGTATATTTTTCCAGTCCGCCATTGGTCTGATAACCTACATGCGTGAAAAACTTCGTTTTCTCATTTCCTCCGGAGTACTGCATATTGGCCCGCGTAATGGGCATCTGCCGGTTGAGGAACATGTCATAATAATCCACGTTAGGATAAAGAATCGGATCCTCGCCTGTCCTGTATTTTTCTATGTCATGGAATACAGGATCCATTCCGTTAGCCACTGCTGCCGCATTGTACATAGTGGCATAATCGTACGCATCCAGATATTCAGGCAGACGGGACGGTTGCTGCACACCCGTTTGAACATTAACGCGAGCGCTGTTCTCGAAGGCTTTTCCCCTGCGTGTGCGAATCATCAGTATACCGCTGATATCGATACCTCCATAGAGTGATTTCAGCGAGGCATCTTTTAACAGTTCCACACTTTCCACCGTTTCCGGTTCAATATAGTCCAATGAACGTTCCACCCCATCCACCATGATCAACAGGTTGCCTTGTTGACTCCTGAACCAGGTGTTGGCATTAGTGAAACCGGGCACCAACGTGTTGTCCATGGTGAACAGTCCATTGAGTCTTCCACCGAGGGAATTAAGGAAAAACATGGTGGGGTTGCTTTCCAGATCCTTGCCGTCTACTTTAGACCAGGCTCCCACGGTGCGGCGTTCGGTTGTTTTTCCAAAGAGAGTATAAAGAACATCAGATTCACCGTTGAAATCCAGTTCTTTCCTGAGCATAATCTTTCCGGCGTTGTCGACGGATACGATCTCGGTCACGTAACCTTTGGCCGACACTTTCAACATATCATCCGGAGGCAATTGCAACGTAATCCGGCCGTTTTCTCCGGTTGTGTATATATTCCGCTTTTTCGCGGACGAAACAATGGCAAAAGGTATGGCGTTACCCGATTCGTCACTGATTTCCATCTCCACGGCAGCGTAAGATTTATTTTTTTGGGCAACAGCGGGTATCATCCCTACCGTGATGAGAAAGAAGAGAATTAATAATATTTTCAATACATTCATTTTCTTACAATTTTATTAGATAAGATATACATACTACCAACCCGGATTCTGTTTAAAATTAGGTCCGATACGGGTGTCATCGAGTTTAATAACAAACAGATTGTGTCGGTTTTCGTAAACCCGTCTCATAACCAGTTGTTTTTCGAACCTGAATCCAGTTGGGTAGATGGCAGCATTGTAACCGGCTGCCAATTTGGTAATTTTCATCATCCAAATGTCCCTGTTTTCGGGTTGCGTTCCGATGAGCCAACGCCGCAGATCGAAAAGACGATGCTCTTCGAAACATAATTCCACGCGACGTTCATTGCGGACTCTTGTCCTGAAATCATTCTGATTCATGAATTTGCCGTGCACATCGGGCATTTTGGCCCGGGAACGCACCACGTTGACCGCTCCGGCGGCAGAATACCGGCTCTGCCCGTGTTTTGTATCGGGAGCGCCCCAGGCTTCGTTCGCAGCTTCTGCAAAGTTCAGGTATACCTCGGCCAGACGGATGTAGGACCATACCTGCGGCAGTGTGGCATTCCATGTCTTGCCCATCCATTTCCGGGCATAATAACCGGTTTGGGTATAACCCATATCGGGGATACCCTGGGCGGTAATTTTACAGTCAGGACTGCCCGTTATGCCCTTTCCTTCTTCTTCCTGCCATATACTCAGCGTCCGGTTCATCACCGTGGCGTTGTTGTACAGGATATTGAAATAGAAACGCGGATCACGGCCTTTATAAGGATTCTGTTCCACATGCCCTGAGGCGGGATCGCCAACAGGCAATCCGGTAGATTGCATTTCGAAACAATCCACCAATTGCTGACTGGCAGCTACCCCGTATTTTCCCGACAAGGTGCCGGGGGGGCGGACAGTGTTGGTATAGGCATCGGAGCCCCAGTTAATTTGCGCCCGTCGTCCCAAAATGATTTCGGTAAGATATTTAGTGGGATCATTGTCCTTGAAGAGGTAATGATAACCGTCATCACCATTGAGGGATGCCCCCCATTCCACCAACGAATAACCGGCATCTTCAGCTGCTTTTATCGCTTCGTCGGAAGCGATGGCAGCTTCTTCCCAAAGGTTTACACCGTTACCGTTCTCATTACGGGCCTGGTCACTGGCAGCGTAAAGCAGGATACGCGATTTGAGGGATAGTGCGGCTATCCGTGTAGGATGTTGAAATTCGGACTCGGGAATAACGTCTTGCAGGAACATGGCCGCCGAGTCGCAGTCCTCTGCTGCCAGCATATAAGTTTCCTGCATGGAGAGTCGCGGAAAGTCCATATCAGCAGAAGCGTCAATAGGCGCAAAAAGATAAGGCATTCCACCCCAGCGGCGTGTCAGATCCATATAGGCGAAAGCCCTGTAAAAGTAACACATTCCCAGTATTTTATTTCTGCTTTTTTCACCTCCCGGATAATGGCTGATATTCCGGATACCGGTGTTGGCCACGCGGATATGCTTCCATATCTGTTCCCATGTGGTGTTGTTGGCCATGGGCGCATCGCCGTTGGTACGCAGGGAATAATAATTGCCCTGCTGCGCCTGTACAGAAGGCACACCCGAGAAAGTGGGCGTTGAGATTGAGTTGTCGGTAATGTCATCCCAACTACCGAAAGGTTTTACCCCATTCTGCAAGTGGAGAAAAAACGGGTTGATGACTAAATACTCACAATAGTTCAGGTAATTGGTGGAGTCCTTAAACACTTTATCAAAATCGTACCCGTCAGCCTCGGGCATCTTATCCAGATAATCGCTCTCGCATGCCGTGATGATTAACATCAATACAGCAAGCATCGCCATATATTGTCCTTTCATAAAATTCTTGATTTATATTTGTTTAGAAAGAAATTTGTATTCCCAGTGAAAATCTCCTCAGGAGAGGATAATATCCATACACCAGCCGTCCATTGCTTCCGTCGCTTCCTTCCGGATCTGCCAGCGGATAATTGGGGGCCCATGTAAAAATATTATTCCCCCGGAGATAGACAGACATTTTTTCCAGGCTCATCTCATTTACCCATCCTTTTGGCAGCGTGTAGGTCAACCCTATCGATTTTAACCGGATGTAGGAAGCATCAAACATATTGGTACTTCTGGTCGCTCCGTCACTTATATTGTTGTGTGTACGGTTGGCATCGAAATGGTAGGCGGGAAAAAAGGCGTTACGATTATCAGGAGTCCAGGCGTCCATCTGATATTCGAAAATATGATTTGTCAACCGGTGGAGCGGCCATGAGTATGCATCTATCACCACCTTACTGAAATGACTGACACCCTGGAAAAGAAAATCGAAATCGAAATTACGGAAACTGAAACCGCCACCCAAACTGTAATTATATAACGGGTAATAGGTAGAATAACCCATTGCCACCCTGTCATTCTCATCAATCACTCCGTCGCCGTTGAAATCTACCCACTGGGAATCGCCCAGTCCCATCAATCCTCCACCGAAA